>Ga0116143_10004330_pt1 | contig 13533 bp, 15 predicted proteins | sample AD_UKC034_MetaG_FD_89745 | JGI IMG/M metagenome (GOLD analysis project Ga0116143, IMG submission 89745) | Active sludge microbial communities of municipal wastewater-treating anaerobic digesters from USA - AD_UKC034_MetaG | ecosystem: Engineered > Bioreactor > Anaerobic > Digestate | place: USA...
CGTGCTCGCCGCGGCGACCCGGACCGACCTCGTCGGCCGGGTGCTCGACGAGCGCGGCTTGCCCCTGGTGGGCGCCCGGGTGGAGCTGCCCGACGCGGCGCGGCCCGCTGAGCTCAGCCGGCGCAGCGGGGACTTCCGCTTCCGCGACCTGCCCGAGGGCGCCTACGCGCTGCGCGCCTCCCTGGCGGGCTTCGAGCCGCTCGCCACGGAGGTCCTCCTGGTGGCCGGCGCGCGCGGCCTGGTCCTCCGCATGGCGCGCACGGTCGTGCACTACCAGGCCGACCTGGAGGCCGGCGACGGCGGGCTCCGGCCCGCGGGCGCCCCGGCGCCGGGCTGGCAGTGGGGTGCGGCCGACGGCCTGGGCGCGCACTCCGGGGCGCGGGTGTGGGGAACGGCCCTGGGCGCGGGCTACGCCGACGAGGCGACCTGGCGCCTCGAGCTCGGCAAGCTGCGCCTGCCCGCCGGCAGCCCGCGGCTCGCCTTCTGGCACCGCTACCGAACCGAGGCCGGGTACGACGGCGGGCGGGTGGAGCTCAGCGCCGACGGCGGGCTCACCTTCCAGCCGCTCACGCCCGAGGGCGGCTACCCCGAGGCGCAGGTCAGCGCCCTGGACGGGCCGGGCTACGCGGGCGACTCGGGCGGCTGGGGCCAGGCGACCTTCGACCTCTCGGCCTGGGCGGGCCGCAACGTGGTCGTGCGCTGGGTGTTCGCCTCCGACGGCTCGGTGACCGACCAGGGTTGGCGCGTCGACGACATCACCCTGACCGGTCCCAAGCTGCCCTGAGCTCCGCGGCTCAGAGCCCCGCGCCGCGGAGCTCGCGGGCCAACCCCAGGTAGAACTCCAGGTGATCGAAGTTCGGGCCGTCGGGGTTCGGCCCGGTCACGCCCAGCAGCTGGCCCACCTCGTCGAAGTGGTCGGCGGGGATCTCGCCCCGGTACTCGCCCCACACGGCGCTGTCGACCGGGACGATGCCGTCGTTGACGTACCCCATGGCCCACAGCAGGTCATAGGCGAGCTGGATCTCGAGGTCGCACATGTCCCCGCAGGACAACCCCAGCGAGCAGGTGTGGCCGGCCCAGGAGCGGTACAGCACCCGCGGGTCGTCCGGGTTCTCCGGGTTGAACACCTCCTCGACCCGGGTCGTGGTCATGGCCTCGAAGGAGGCCATGGCGTCCGACTCCGCGCCCACCGCGGTCGCCCCCAGCCACTCGAGCAGGAAGGTCAGGATCTGCTGGGCCGGGCCGGGCAGGTAGCCCAGCGCCACGTCGCACAGCGGCGTGCCGTGGTGGGGCGTGGAGATGGTGAAGATGGCCGCCACCCGCTCCGCGTGGCCGAGCGCGGAGGCCACCCGCCGGGAGTCCAGCCCGCCCTGGCTGTGGGCCACGAAGCTGGCCCGGCGCGCCCGGCCCTCCGCCAGGCAGGCCTCGAGCTGCGCGGCGAGCTGGACCGAGCGCACCTCCACCGAGTTGTAGGGATCCAGGCTGGCCACGAACACCGGGTAGCCGCGCCCGGTGAGCATCTCCTCGACCCCGTAGAAGTAGGTGTACGGCCCGAGCTGGCTCCAGCCGGTCCAGCCGTGGACCAGGACGATGGGGTGGCGCGTGGTCTCCAGGTCGCAGCCCTCCAGGCAGGTGGCGGCCAGGTCGTACCGCCCCGGGCCGTGCCCCGGGAAGGCCCGCACGAGCAGCGCGAACTCGCCCGAGCGCGGCGGTGAGAAGCGCAGGCGCGCGGGCCGGTCCGCGTCGAGGGCGGACACCTGGGCCAGGCCGGCGTCCCAGGCGGGCTCGTCCGGCCAGGCCACCACCAGCCGGGCGCGCCCCAGGTCCGCGTGGGCGCTGAGCGCGATCTCGAGCGCCTGCCCGCGGGCCGCCACCAGGTGGAAACGCTGCTCCTCGCAGGCCCCGAGCTCGAGCCCGGCGAGCGGCTCGCCCAGGACGAGCTCGCCGCGCTCCGCGACCACGGGCGCGGTCGGGTCGCAGGCCGCTGGCCCGTCGTCCCCCTCGGCCGGGAGGCCGTCGTCGCCCGGCTCCGGCTCGTCGCCCGCCTCCGCGGCGTCGAGGCCGTCCGCGGCGTCGGGCCCCCCGTCCTCGGGCTGCAAGGCCACGTCCTGGCAGCCCGCGGCCGCGAGCGCGGCGGCCACCCACCAGAGCATGCGCGCGGGCGCCTTCAGGGCCGCACCTCCCGCCCCCCGCCACCATCCTAGCCCGATCAGTCGATCTCGACCACCCCGGTGGGAATCGCCGCGAGGTCGAAGAAGGCGCGCGCCACGAGCTTCATCGCCTCGGGGTCCTTGGCCGCCAGGACGAACAGGAAACCCCGGGACTCACGCGGCAGCCCGAGGATGACCCCGCGCTTCTTGGCCAGCACCTCGAGCGCGCGGCTCAGCGCGGCCTGGACCTTCCCCTGGCCGGCGAAACGAGCGGGCAGCTCCTTGAGATCCCGCGGGGTGAGGATGAGCAGCATGCTGCGGCCAGGGTGCTCGTCCAGCATGCGCGGGTAGTTGTACTTCTTGGTGGGCGGGTACTTCCACACCACCCAGCGGGTGACCTGGGCCTTGAAGGGCTCGAGGGCGGCGTCCTGGGCCACCACCATGGCCCCGTCGACGAAGTCCGCCGGCCGCGCGGGGCGCACGCCCTGGACGAGCTTGGCGGCCTCGAGCGGGAAGACCCCGTCCAGGGCCGCGCCCCGGGCGAGCCAGGCGCGCAGCCAGGGCGTGAGCGCCTCGGCCAGCTTCTGGCGCTCCGGCTCGCCCGGCCAGGGCGGCACCTCGGCCGGGCCCGAGGCCACCAGCGGCGCGGCCAGGCCGTAGCCGGCCGCGTCGACGAGGCCCGCGAGGAGCGGGAACTCCCCAGCCCGAACGCCCGCCGCCTCCGCGTAGCGATTGCTCACCAGCACCTGCGTGGCGGGCGCCACCCGCGCCAGCATGCGGAGGAAGATCGCACCCACCACCATGGCCACCTGGGCAGGGCCGACCGGGGCGCCGGCGGGCACCTCCAGGACGATGTCGTCGCCGTGGACCCAGGCCTCGGCCGGTGCGTTCGCCGGGACGCCCACCACGAACACCTGGAAGGCGAGCGTTTCGGGAGAGAGCCCGCACAGCCCGGCCAGCGCCGCGAGCAGCTTGGCCACCGGCTCGCGGGCGAGGAGCGCCCGCAGCGCCTCCACCTCGGGTTGCATGAGGACCCGCTCGTTGGCCAGCTCCCCGGCGCGCGGCCCGAGCGCGGTGAGCAGCGCCACCACCCCCTCGGCGTCCGCCGGCTCCAGCACGCCGGCGAGCGCCCGGCGAAGCTCCGCCGGCTCCCGGACGCGCACCGCCGCCTGCCAGTAGCGATCGGGCAGGCCGAGCTCGGGGGAGGGGAACAGGCCGGAGGGCCCGAAGGGCTTCTCGAAGGACAGGGACGGCGGCTTCTGCCGCTCCCTGTTCACCAGATCGGCGCGGGTGAACGCGTACTTCTTCAGCACCTGGCGGAGCGGCTCGTCGATCCCGAAGCGACGGTCGAAGTCGCGGTACAGGTCCTTGGGCATCCCGCGCCGCCACAGGCTCACCCCGTCGGCCAGGTGCAGCGTGTCGGCCATCAGCGAGTAGAGCACCTCGACCTTCGGCCCCGGCGTCGGGGCGGGCGCGACCGGCCCGCGGGCGACCTCGCCCGACTCCTCCGTCGGCCGGACCTCGTCCCGGGCCCCGCCGCACCCCGGTCCCGAGGTCAGACCGAGGCTCCCGCACACCGCCACGGCCAGCCAAGCACGCACGCGCCCCGCTCTCTTCACGGCTTCACCTCCTCGCCCTCGGCCACCCCGACCCGCAGGGCCGCGGGCAGCTCCGGCTGGATCCAGAATCGGCCCTCGCGGCGCACGACCCGGACCTCACGCGCGAGGCAGCCCGGCCCGGGCGCGGCCTCGACGGGGCACTCCCCGACCAGCACCCGGACGATCGCCGCCTCGCCCTCCTGCCGCACCACCTTGACCGAGCGCAGGGGGCTGGCCACCTCCGTCCGCGAGCTGCGCTGGAAGATGTCCAGCGGCTCGGCCCGGCTGCCCACCGCCTCGGCCAGCTCGCGCCCGACCCCGCGGAAGACCTCCACCACCTCGGGGTCGAGCAGCTGCACGGCGCGCGCCCAGTCCCCGCCGGCGACGGCCTCGTGCCAGGCCAGGTAGGTCTCGACCGGGCCGACCTGCTCGGGCGGCGGCCCCCCCGCGCAGCCAGCCAGCAGGAAGACGAGGCCCGGGAGGAGACAGCGTTCGGTCCACATGCGCACGCTCCGGCGGAGTCGAGCCGCGAGGATGGCACGGAACCCGGCCGGATGGCAACCTCCCGGCCCGGGTCCGCGGCGCCCGGCACCGACCCCGGCGCTTGGCATCCACCCCCGGGTTGGTCCAGAATCCAGGCATGCTCCCCCTCGCGCTGCGCGCCCCGGCCAAGCTCAACCTGTGGCTCCGGGTGATCGGAAGGCGCGCCGACGGATACCATGAGCTCCGCTCCCTGATGGTCCCCATCGGGCTGTGGGACGAGGTGCGCCTCGAGCCGCGCGCCGCGGGCCTGGCCTGCACCTGCCCGGGCTACCCCGCGCTCGACGGAGAGCGCAACCTGGCCGCCCGGGCGGCCAGCCTCTGGATGCAGGCGAGCGGCCACGCGCTGGGGCTCCACATCTCCATCCGCAAGCGGGTCCCGGTGGAGGCCGGCCTGGGCGGAGGCAGCTCGGACGCGGCCGCCGTGCTGCGCGGCCTCCAGGCCCTGTCCCCCCGGCGCCTTCCCCCGGCGCGCCTGGACGCGGTCGCGCTCCAGCTCGGCGCGGACGTGCCGTTCTTCCTGCGGGGGACGGCCTGCCTGGCCTCCGGGATCGGCGAGATCCTCACCCCCGTGGACACCCCCCCCTTCTGGGTGATACTGGCCCGCGCGCCCTTCGGCCTCTCGACCCGCCGGGTCTTCGAACACCTCAGAATCCCTTTGACATCGGCCGAAGATGGTGATAGTCGCTATACCCCTCAGATGGGCTTCGCTCGGCTCGCCGAGAGCCTGGTCAACGACCTGACACCCACCGCCGTCGCCCTCGAGGCGACCCTCGGCAGGGTGCAGCGGGACCTCCTCGAGGCGGGTGCGGCGGGGGCGTCGATGAGCGGGAGCGGACCGACCGTGTTCGGCCTCTTCCGCACCAGGCGCGAGGCCCGTGCGGGCCTGCGGCGGCTGGAGAGGCGGGACGGCTGGAGGTACACCGTGGTCCCGAGGTGCACGAGCCCGTAGGAGGCACGGCGTCTGACATCGTGCGGGTCTCTCCCGATGCCCGGGGGGACGAATGGGAGGTACAACGTGGACATCACCGAAGTGCGCGTTTTTCCAGTGAATGAAGACAAGCTCAAGGCCTACGCGACCATCACCTTCGACCACTGCTTCGTCGTCCGTGACCTCAAGGTCATCCAGGGCAACAGCGGCCTGTTCGTCGCCATGCCCAGCAAGAAGCGGAAGGACGGGACGTTCAAGGACACCGCCCATCCGCTGAACACCGAGACCCGCGAGCTGATCGAGGCCAAGGTGCTGGCCGAGTACCGCAAGGAGCTCGAGCGGGCGGGCGCACCCGCGCCCGAGGTGGGTGACCGCAAGCTCGCGCCCAAGACCGACGCGCCGGCCACCGAGGCCCCCGCCGAGGACGACGAGGAGTAGATTTCCGCGCTCCAGGCCCATCCAGGACTTGACGTCCGGGGTGGAAAGGCGGTAAACAGCGGCGCTCCGTCGGGAGTGCCCCTGCGGACGAGGTGAGTCTCGTGTTCAAGACAGAAGCGCCCCTGCTGTTCAGCGGCAACGCCAACCGTCAGCTGGCGCAGGACATCGCCACCTACCTGAACACCCCGCTGGGGAAGGCCAACGTGGCGCACTTCTCCGACGGCGAGATCATGGTGGAGATCGGCGAGAGCGTGCGCGGCCGCGAGACCTACGTCCTGCAGCCCACCTGCCAGCCGGTGAACAACAACCTGATGGAGCTGCTCATCATCATCGACGCGCTCCGCCGCGCCTCGGCCTCGCAGATCGTGGCCGTCATCCCCTACTACGGCTACGCCCGCCAGGACCGCAAGGTGGCCCCGCGCACGCCCATCACCGCCAAGCTGGTGGCCGACATGATCGCCGCCGCCGGCGCGCATCGGGTCGTGGCCGTCGATCTGCACGCGGGCCAGATCCAGGCCTTCTTCAACATCCCCTTCGACCACCTGTACGCGGCGCCGGTGGTGCTCGAGCACATGCGGCGCACCTTCGAGACGCCGCCGGTGATCGTGTCCCCGGACGCGGGCGGCACGGAGCGCGCGCGGGCCTACTCGAAGCGCCTGAAGACCAACCTGGCCATCATCGACAAGCGCCGGCCCGGGCCGAACCTGTGCGAGGTGATGAACGTCATCGGCTCGGTCGACGGCAAGGACGCGCTGCTGGTGGACGACATGATCGACACGGCCGGCACCATCACCGCGGCCGCCAAGGTCCTCAAGGAGCAGGGCGCCAAGCGCGTGTTCGCCTACGCCGTGCACGCCGTGCTGTCGGGCCCTGCCATCGAGCGCATCGAGCAGTCGCCCCTGGAGCAGGTGGTCGTCACCGACACCATCCCGCTCCAGGAGCGGACCCGCGGGAGTGGAAAGTTCAAGGTGCTATCCGTCGCGCCTCTGCTGGGGGAGGCCATCCGCCGGATCCACATGCAGGATTCGGTGACCTCGCTCTTCGTGTAGCGGTTTGGAGGACCCATGGACATCCCGGTGCTGAAGGTTGAGTCGCGTCCCGAGAACATGAGCGGCAAGGGGCCCTCCCGGCGCTACCGCATGCGCGGGCTGGTGCCGGCCAACTGCTACGGGCACGAGCACAAGGCCCTGTCGCTGACGGTGGATCCCGAGGCGCTCAGGTCCATCCTGCGTGGTCCGCTCGGGCTGAACACCCTGATCCGCCTCGACGGCGCGGAGGATCGCACCGTGTTCGTGCAGGAGATCCAGCGCGATCCGGTCAGCCGTGCGGTGCTCCACGTGGATTTCCTGCACGTGGATCCGACCCGGCCGATCCAGCGCGAGGTGCCCCTCCAGTTCGAGGGCAAGCCCGAGGGCGTGCGCCTCGAGGGCGGCCTGGTGCAGATCGCGCGGCGCACCGTCCTGGTCGAGGCCAAGCCGGCCGACCTGCCGGCCCACCTGAAGCTGGACATCGACGCGATGAAGATCGGCGACGTGGTGCACGTGGCCGATCTGCAGATGCCCGCGGGCGTCAAGGCGCTCTACGAGCAGAACTTCGCCATCATCGCCGTGCTCGCGCCGGTCGTCGAGGAGGCGCCCACGCCCGCCGAGGGCGCCGAGGGCGCGGCGGCCGAGGGCGCCGAGGGTGCGGCGGCCGAGGGCGCCGAGGGCGCGGCGGCCAAGGGCGCCGAGGGCGCGGCGGCCAAGGGCGGCGAGGCCAAGGGCGCCGAGGCCAAGGGCGCCGAGGCCAAGGGTGGCGACGCCAAGGGCGGCGGCAAGAAGGGCGACAAGAAGTAACGTCGCCCGGGAACGGCCCGCTTCGCGGCCAGAGGAGCCGCCTTGCTCTTTCTCATCATCGGACTCGGCAATCCGGGCCCTGGGTACGAGGACAGCCGACACAACGCCGGCTTCCTGGTCCTGGACCGCCTGGCCGGCCTGACCGGCGCCCGCTGGCGCGCGGACCGGGAGCTGTGCGCGCAGCTGTGCCAGGGCGACCTGGCCGGACACAGGACGCTGCTGCTCAAGCCCCAGACCTTCATGAACCTGAGCGGTCGGGCGGTCGCGGCGGCCTGTCGGCGCCACGCGCTGGACGTGGAGCAGCTCCTGGTGGTCCACGACGACATGGACCTCGCGCTGGGGCGCATCCAGCTCCGGCGCGGCGGCGGCGACGGCGGCCACCGGGGCGTCCGCTCCCTGGGGGCGGAGCTCGGCCGGCTGGACTTCCAGCGCATGCGCCTGGGCGTGGGGCGACCCGCGGCTCAGGAGGTGGCGGTGGAGCACGTGCTCGGGGGCTTCGACCCGGGCGAACGACCCGCCCTGGAGGCGCTGCTCGCGCGGGCCGCGGAGGCGGCCCAGGTGTGGCTCGGCGAGGGGCTCTCGGCGGCCATGAACCGCTTCAACCCCTGGCGCGCCCCGGATTTGCCGGACAAGGACTCCGACGCGTGATGGTCACGCGTCCTGTCGCGGTGACGCCTGACCCGCCGGCGCGCCGCACTTCCACCTACTCCTTGCTCCTGGGCGGCTGTCCCAGGGGCTACTACCCACAAGGAGGGAACCATGCCAGGTGTGCGGGAATACGAGACGTTGTACATCTTGCGCCCGGATCTCACGGACGAGGCGGCCATCCAGGTCAACGAGCGCCTCAAGGGCGTGCTCGAGCGCGAGGGCGCCCGGCTGCTCAAGTGCAACCTGTGGGGCAAGCGGAAGACGGCCTTCGAGGTGAAGAAGCACCCCAAGGGCATCTACGTGCAGCTGAGCTACCTCAGCAAGCCGGCCTTCGTGGGTGAGTTCGAGCGCAACCTGCGCATGATCGAGCCGGTGATCCGCTACCAGACCATCAAGCTGGCCGAGGACGTGGACATCGAGAAGCGCGTGGCCGAGCAGGAGGCCACGGATCGCGCCCAGGCCGAGGCCGAGGCCAAGGCCCGCGCCGAGGCCGAGGAGCGCCGGGCCGCCGGCCTGTCCGAGGAGCCGCCGGCCGCGCCCCACGTGGGCGACGAGGACGGCGACGACGACCGGGGCGGCTTCGGAGACCGCAGGGGTCGCGGGCGCCGCGACCGTGACGACGACGACCTGGGCGGCATGCGCGGCTCGCACAGGGACGAGGAGTGAGCACCATGAACGGCAAGGACTCGAAGAAGCGCCGGCGGCCCTTCCCGCGGCGGAAGGTGTGTCGGTTCTGCGCGGACAAGAACCTGAAGGTGGACTACCGGGACGCCAACACCCTCAAGCTGTTCACCACCGAGCGGGGCAAGATCGTCCCCCGCCGCATCTCCGGCAACTGCGCCCGGCACCAGCGGCAGATCTCCGTGGCGGTCAAGCGCGCCCGGCAGATCGCCATCATGCCGTACGCGGCGACCACCATCTGACGTCGCCGGGAGCGAGAGCCATGAAGGTGATTCTGCGAGAGGACGTCCAGGGCGTCGGCGCCATGGGTGAGCTGGTCACCGTGGCCGACGGTTTCGCCCGCAACTACCTGCTGCCGAAGAACATGGCCATGCAGGCCAGCGTCAAGAACCAGCGCCTGCTCGACCACCAGAAGCGGCTGGCGGAGAAGCACAAGACCAAGATGAAGCTGTCGGCCGCCGAGCTGGCCAAGCGGCTCGAGTCGGTCTCCTGCACCATCCCCGTGCTGGTCGGCGAGCAGGACAAGCTGTACGGCTCGGTGACCTCCAAGGACATCGAGGACGCCCTGGCCCAGGAGGGCCTGCGCATCCCCAAGCGCCAGATCCTGCTCGGCGAGCCGATCAAGACCCTGGGCGTCTACACGGTGGACGTGCGCCTGCACGCCGACGTGACCGGCAAGCTCAAGGTGTGGGTGGTAGCCAAGTAACCGCTGTCCGACCGCCCGGGGGAGCGCCCCACCGCCGCGGCCCGAAGGACGCGAGATGAACGCCGAGTCTCCCGCGCGCGTGCCGCCACAGAACCTCGAGGCCGAGCGCTCCGTGCTCGGCGGCATCCTGCTCGACAACAACGTCCTGGACCAGGTGCTCGACCTGGTCCAGGAGGAGGACTTCTACCGCGAGGCGCACCGCAAGATCTTCGCCTGCATGATCTCCATGGCCGAGCGCAACGAGGCCATCGACTACCTCACGCTGGAGGACGAGCTGCGCGCCCACGGCCAGCTCGACGAGGTGGGCGGGGCGGCCTACGTCGCCTCGCTGACCGACGCGGTGCCGTCGCTGGCCAACCTCAAGACCCACGCCAAGATCGTCCGCGACAAGGCGGTCTCCCGCCGGCTGATCTCCGCGGCCACCGAGATCCTGCAGGCCTGCTTCGACGACACCCGGGAGCTCGCGGAGACCCTGGACCAGGCCCAGCACATGATCTTCACCGTGTCCCAGCGACGCGGGCAGGCCGGGCCGGTGCCGCTGAAGGAGCTGGTCAAGTCCAGCTTCGAGACCATCGAGAAGCTCTTCGAGCGCAAGGAGCAGTACACCGGCGTGCCCACGGGCTTCCGCGACCTCGACGAGAAGACCTCGGGCTTCCAGCGGGGCGATCTCATCATCCTGGCCGCCCGGCCGTCCATGGGCAAGACGGCGCTGGCGCTCAACATCGCCCAGAACGCCGCGCTGCGCGCCAAGGTCCCCACCCTGGTCTTCTCCCTGGAGATGAACAAGGAGTCCCTGGTCAACCGCCTGCTGTGCTCCGAGGCGCGGGTGGACTCCCACCGGCTGCGCTCCGGCCACCTCAGCGAGGCGGACTGGGGCAAGCTGGCGCGCGCGGCCGGGCAGCTCAGCGAGGGACAGCTGTTCATCGACGACACCCCGGGCATCCGGGTGATGGAGATGCGCGCCCGCGCCCGGCGCCTGCAGGCCGACCTCGACCGCCAGGGCCTGCCGCCGCTGGGCATGGTGGTCATGGACTACCTGCAGCTCGCCCAGGCACCCAAGGGCATGGACAGCCGCGAGCGGGAGATCTCGGAGATCTCCCGGGCGCTGAAGGGGCTGGCCAAGGAGCTCCAGCTGCCGGTGCTGGCGCTCAGCCAGCTCAGCCGCCGCGTCGAGTCGCGCGAGAGCAAGAAGCCGATCCTCTCGGACCTGCGCGAGTCCGGCGCCATCGAGCAGGACGCGGACGTGATCCTGTTCATCCACCGCGACGAGGTCTACAACCACGACAGCGAGGACAAGGGCATCGCCGAGGTGATCATCGGCAAGCAGCGCAACGGACCGATCGGGGAGGTCCGCCTGCGGTTCTTCGCGGAGCACACGCGCTTCGAGAACCTGGCCCAGGAGCGCGACGGGTTCTAGGGGGGGCCATGGACGAGCAGGGCCGGCACATCCTGGTGGTGGACGACGACGCGCTCAACGCGACCCTGATGAAGGAGATCTGCGAGGCGGCCGGCCACCTGGTGCGCGTGGCCCACGACGGCGTCGAGGCCCTGGCGCTGGTCCGAGAGCAGCGGCCCGACCTGGTGCTGCTCGACATCATGATGGGCAACAAGGACGGCCTCCAGGTGTGCCGCGAGCTGCGCGCGGACCCGAGCACCGCGACCGTCCCGGTGATCCTGGTGACCGCGGTGGACGACCTCGCGTCGAAGGTGCGGGGCATCGAGCTCGGCGCCCAGGACTACGTGACCAAGCCCTTCCGCGTGTTCGACCTGCAGGCGCGCATCCGCTCGGCCCTGGCCGAGCCCGCGCCCGGGCCGGGCCCGGCGGCCCCCGCGGCGACCCCGGGGCGCGTGGGCGGCTACAGCGCGCTTCGGCGGGAGCTGGAGCACGAGCTCATGCGCGCGCAGCGCTACCGCCACCCGCTGGCCATCGCGCTGCTCACGCTCGAGAGCCACGCCGGCCTCGAGGCCGAGCACCGGCGCCGCGAGGCGGCCGGCCAGGTGGCGGCCCTGGTGGACGTGCTGCACAAGGGACTGCGCGGCGTGGATCGCATCTACCGCCTGGCCAGCGACACCTTCCTGCTGTTGCTGCCCGAGACCTCCGGCGAGGACGCCGACGTCCCGCTGCAGCGCATCCAGGACGCGCTGGCCGCCCACCCGGGTCAGCGCGCCTGCCCCACCCGCCTGTCCGTCCAGCTGGTGACCTACCCCGACGACCGCTTCCCCACCGTCCACGACATGCTCGCGCACCTCACCGCCGCGATGCGCCCGGGCGGGCGGGCTGAAGGCCCAGGCGCCTGAGCTTCAGGCGCAGCCCGTTGCGGTGGAGCCCGAGGATCGCGGCCGCCTCACCCTGGGCCCCGCCCGCGGCGCGCAGGGCTTCCTGCAACAGCGCGCGCTCCACCTCGGCCAGGATGCGGCCGTGCAGCCGGGACAGGCGGTGCGGCCCCAGGGTCTCGAGCAGGCCACGCACGTGGGCTCGCACCAGCTCGCCGAGCGGCAGGCCCGCGGCCCGGGCCACCAGCTCCGCGTCCTCCTGGATCATGGCTCCTCCTCCTCGGACTCGCCGTCCAGCACGCGCCGGCCCTTCCAGACCACGCCCCGGCCGCGCCGGTGGTGCCAGGCGGAGGCCAGCAGGATGTAGACCAGGATGGCGTTGCCGAGCGGGGCCAGCGGCGCGTAGGCGGGGTACCAGCCGTTCAGCCCGCGCAGCGCCACCTGGAAGCCGGTCACCACCAGGTACACCGCGACGAGAGCCCAGGCGCCCCAGGCCGGCCCCTCCCAGGCCCCGGCCGCGAGCAGCCCGCCCGCGCCGAGCCCGAGCAGCGCCGGCCCGAGGCTGAGGGTCAGGGCGACGAGCGTCGCGCCGAGGGCGCGGGGCAGCGAGGAGCGCACCAGCAGGTAGAGGTTCTTCTTCCAGCCCTGGACCAGGGCGGCCAGACCCGTGTACATGCGCGTCGAGAACACCTCGGGCCCGCGGGCCAGGCGGATGCGCGCCCCGTGGCGCTTGAGCGCGAGGCCCAGCTCCACGTCCTCGAGCACCTTGCCCGCCACCGCGGCGTGGCCGCCGACGGCCGCGTAGGCCGCGGCGCGCACCAGGATGTACTGCCCGTTGGCGAAGGCCTCGGGGCGCCGCGGGTCGTTGATGCGCGAGGGCCGGTGGAAGAGCGCGATGAGCGCGGCCACCGCGGGCTGCAGGAGCCGCTCCCAGAAGCCGGGCGCCTCCAGGGTGGGGACGAGGGAGAGCAGGTCGGCCCCGCTGCGCGCGGCCTCGGCCAGGGCCGCCGCGGCGCCGTCCGGGTGGTGCCAGGTGTCCGCGTCGACGAACAGGAGCCACTCCCCGCGGGGGCGCCCCTGCTGCACGGCCCAGTGCAGGGCGTGGCACTTCCCCATCCAGCCCGGGGGCAGCTCCCCGACGGGCAGCAGGCGCAGGCGCGGATCGGCCGCGGCCAGCGCGCCCACGATCGCGGCCGTGCGGTCGGTCGAGTGATCGTCGGCCACCAGGAGCTCGAGGTCCACCCCGCGCGAGGCCGCGAGCGAGCGCAGGCAGCGCTCGATGTTCGCCTCCTCGTTGCGCGCCGGCACGATCACGCTCAGGCAGGGCGGCGGCCCCCCGGAAGGCGGGCCGACCGGCCGCACCAGCGGCGTGCGGCTGAACTCGCGCAGGTTCGCGAGGAACACGAGCAGCCACACCGCGCCCAGGCCCAGGCCGATCCACACGAGCGGCTCCATGCCAGGCACTGTCCCCGCGCCGCGTGCGGCTGTCAAGCGCGCCTTGACCTCCTCCTCTCCTGGCGCGCACAATCGAGCTGTCCGCAGACCAGCCAAGCGGGGAGGACGCCATGCGCGGGACGGAGACGAGAGAGCGGTCGGCACTGACCTTGCAGGGGGGGGCGTGCGGTAGCCCGCAAGGACTCCGCCTCGTCCCGCTGCTCCTCTTGCCGCTCGCCGTCCTCACCTCTCCGCTGACCGCACGCGCGGCCGTGCCGTGCGCCGAACCCCTGGTCCA
>Ga0116143_10004331_pt1 | contig 13530 bp, 12 predicted proteins | sample AD_UKC034_MetaG_FD_89745 | JGI IMG/M metagenome (GOLD analysis project Ga0116143, IMG submission 89745) | Active sludge microbial communities of municipal wastewater-treating anaerobic digesters from USA - AD_UKC034_MetaG | ecosystem: Engineered > Bioreactor > Anaerobic > Digestate | place: USA...
CCCAGGTTGTATGGCACTAAATTATATTCCGTAAAATTGGCCAATACGCATTTTTTGATAGGTGTGATTTCAATCCTTTTATATGCCATCCCGATGTATTGGAGTGCCTTTTCGCAGGTCTTCATGTGGAAGCAATTTACCGAAGCGGGACAACTGAAATATCAATTCCTCGAGACAGTTACCAAGATAATTCCCATGTATATTGCACGTGGCTTAGGGGGAACTGTTTTCCTTGCTGGCGCTTGTCTGATGGTATATAATTTGTACAAAACCGTTCAGGCTGGTAAGTTTATTCACGAAGAGGAAGCTCAGGGAATTCCGCTTGCAAAACAGGAAAGTTCAAAACTGCCGGGATTTTGGCATGCAATCATCGAACGTAAGCCGGTTATGATGCTTGTGATTAGTTTGATTGTTGTGGCTATTGGAGGTTTGGTTGAATTGGTTCCTACTTTTTTAGTCAAGTCCAATATTCCGACAATCGCTTCTGTAAAACCCTATACTCCTCTTGAATTACAAGGAAGGGATCTATACATTCGAGAAGGTTGTTACACCTGTCACAGTCAGATGATACGACCTTTTAGAGATGAAGTGGCACGTTATGGAGATTATTCAAAAGGCGGAGAATTTGTATACGATCATCCATTCCAATGGGGAAGTAAGAGGACAGGGCCAGACCTTGCCCGGATTGGTGGCAAGTATTCGGATAGCTGGCATTATGTTCATTTTTTAGATCCTCAGACAGTGGCACCGGGGTCGGTTATGCCTTCCTATCCATGGTTATTCGACAACGATCTGGATGTTCAGTCTACTCCTTCGAAAATTCGGGCCATGCAAACTCTTGGAGTTCCTTATCCAGAGGGGTATGATCAAAAAGCTATTGAGGATGTCAAAATGCAGGCTTCCGATATTGCAAAGAATCTGGCTAAAGACAAGATTGAAATTTCTCCAGATAAAGAAATTATCGCATTGATTGCCTATTTGCAGAGGATGGGAAGAGATGCGAGACTGAGTGATAAATAACAATATTGAAAACATGAAATTTAAAAATTATTTGACTGCCATTGATCATGTGAGTATTTATCCCTTGATATCTCTGGTTTTGTTCGTAGTTTTTTTTGCCGGAGTTTTGGTTTATACTATTAAAATGAGCAAATCACAGTCAGAAGAACATAGTAGGCTACCGTTAAATTAAAAATCAGACAAAAATGAAAAATAAATCGATAGTATCTTTTATACTCATATTTCTTTCAGGTTGGGGTGAAATCTGGTCACAAGCTGCCTCATCCGCTTCTGGGGCAGCTGGTAATGATACCTTGCGGACCATTTTATTGGTCATCAGTATTGTGTTGTTTCTTATAATTATTGTTTTGGGTAGTACCCTGTCGGCATCCTACAAGAATTATATAAATAACAAAATTTCCAAAGGCGGAGGGGCTTTAAGTCTGATCGGGACTTCTGCCATTTTTACACTATCGTTGGTATTTCCAACAGAGATGAGCGCACAATCAATCATTGATTTCAAGGTCTGGAGTAGCTTACCGTATGATATTTGGATATATCTGGCTGTGATTTTTCTTCAACTTGTTGTAATCATCTTTATGAGCAATAAGATAAGAAGCTTCATACGCACTGAGGTTAAAACCGAAGAAGTAGAGCAGGAATCCTGGCTTGTTCGATGGTTCAGTAGACTGAATAATTTTAAACCCATCGAGGAGGAGTCCAAGTTTGATGTGGGACATGATTACGATGGGATCAGAGAATTGGATAACAATACCCCTGCGTGGTGGTCATATACCTTTCTTTTCTGTATTTTATTTGCTGGAGTTTATATGTACCGTTACCATGTGGCCCATTCAGCTCCTTTGCCATTGGAAGAACTAAAAATTGCTCAGGACGAAGCCGCCATCCAAAAAGCTGAGTACTTGAAGAATGCAGCTGAGTCAATTGATGAGACGAATGTAACGATGTCAGATGTTGCGGGTCTCTCCATCGGGGCAGAGTTATATACGAAAAACTGTGTGGTCTGTCATGGGGATAAAGGGCAGGGAGGCATTGGACCTAATCTGACGGATGATTACTGGATTCACAAGGGTAGTCTCAAAGATATTTTTTATAGTGTAAAATATGGTTGGCCCCAGAATGGGATGAAGGCTTGGAGTGAGGACTTTTCACCGTCTCAGATTGCACATGTTTCCAGTTATGTAAAAACATTAGTCGGAACCAATCCTCCCAATCCAAAGGATAAGCAGGGTGAATTGTATAAGGAGGATGGTGAGGCTGCTTCAGATGTAAAGGAAATTCCGGCTGAGGCGGATACCTCTGTGGTAAAATAAGTTAGAAGGAACATAATAATGAAAAAAGACCAGGACAAAGTTGATTTCAAAGAGCTTCATTCGACAGTAGATGTTAAGGGAAAAAGAAAATGGATCTATGCCCTAAAGCCTGAGGGTAAGTGGTATAACTACCGGACTTATCTGAGCTATATTTATCTGATCCTTTTTTTTGTAATTCCCTTTATTAGAATCGACGGAAATCCTTTATTTCTGTTCAATATTCCGAAAGGTGAATTCGTCTTCTTTACCGTTTTATTCACCCCCCAGGATTTTGTAATGTTTGGGCTGGGTATGCTCATTTTTATTTTTATCATCATTGTGTTTACCATGATTTATGGAAGGCTTTTTTGTGGCTGGGTATGTCCGCAGACAATCTTCCTGGAAATGGTTTTTAGAAAAATAGAGTATTGGATCGAGGGGAATGCAAACAAGCAGCGTGTCAATGATCATAAAAATTGGAGTGGAGAACTTATAGTCAGAAAGGCAATTAAGCATTTCATCTTTTTATTCGTGTCTTTTGCTGTTTCAAATACCTTTTTACTTTATATTATCGGAAGGGAAGAGTGGTTTAAATTAGTAACTGATCCGATCGGGGAACATGTAGCCGGTTTAGTAGCCATTATATTTTTCACCCTTGCATTTTACGCAGTTTTTGCTTTTGTCCGGGAAATTGTATGCACGGTGGTTTGTCCTTATGGAAGATTGCAAGGAGTGCTTGTTGACAATCATACATTGGCCATCAGTTATGATTATGTAAGGGGAGAGCCAAGAACCAAACATAAAACAGATGAATTTGGAGGGGACTGTATTGATTGCAATTTGTGTGTTCAGGTTTGTCCAACCGGTATAGATATCCGTAACGGATCTTCTCAGCTGGAATGCACACAATGCAGTGCATGTATTGATGCCTGCAATATGATGATGGAGAAGGTGAAAAGGCCAACAGGTCTGATTAAATATGCATCCGCAGCAAACATAGAATCAGGTTTGAATTTCAGCCTCACCAATCGCGTTAAAGCATTCTCGGCTATTTTGGCGATATTGGTTGGACTTTTGGCCTGGATTCTAATCTCACGCTCAGTGGTTGATATAACTGTGCTTAAGGTTCCTGGTCAGGTTATGAGACAAAATGATGACGGAACCGTGAGTAACCTGTATTCTATGAAGCTCACGAATAAAGGGAAGAAATCTCTGTCCTTTAATGTTTTTTTGGAGGAGTCTAAGGGAAAAATTGAGGAGGTGGGACATCGACCCGATTCGATTCTTCCCGATACCAAAATCGACTATCTCTTTTTCGTAACTATGCCATCTGATTTTTCATCTGATAGGAAAACGAAGGTAAAAATTAATGTTCTGTCCGGGGGAAAGAGCATTTTTAGCAGACGGCTTGATTTTATCATGAAACTATAAACAATGAAGATGAATTTTGGACATTATGTCCTGATATCATATATTTTAGGAGCCATATTTATATTGTTCTTGGTTTATCTTGCATTTCGCATGGATTTTCAAATGGCAGAGGATAATTATTATTCCCGTGAAAAGGAAATGAATAAATACCTGGAAGGAAGAAAGAATACTGCTCAAATAGGAGATTTGTTTACTACTGAAAAAAAGGACGCAGATTTGCTCATCAGATTGAATCAGCAATTGGTTGAAGGTTTGCAGTCGGTTGAAATAAAGGTTTATTGTCCATCTTCCAAGGATAGCGATTACCTGGTTGAATCACACAAGGGCATCAGCGATAGCTTGATCATTATTCCTTTTGATAAACTGAAATCAGGACAAAATGTGATCAAAACGAGTGTATTAGCAAGGAATCAGTTTTATTACGAAGAAGAAAATCTTTTTCTCTGATGTTGGAGTTTTTACTCTCGGGCTTGTTTCTTGGATTGGCCAGTAGCATCCATTGCGCGGGGATGTGTGGTCCATTGGTGTTGTCTATGCCTTTTTATGGATCTGAAGGGCGTTTATCCTGGAGATCTGTCTTTGAATATCACATCGGAAAGACCTTGATGTATGCCTTTTTAGGTGCTCTTTTTGGAGTTTTTGGAATGGGTATAAGGATTTCAGGCTTTCAGCAAATTTTTTCAATTGTTTTTGGTGTTTTTTTGCTCATCGTATTGTTCGGACCCAAACTCCATCCCCAAATTGGCCAGCTAATACAAAGGGTCGAAATGGGCTATCATGTTCTTGTAAGCAAAGTGGTCAAGTTCGGACGTGGAGGTGCATTTCTGGTGCTGGGTCTCACCAATGGAATCATCCCATGTGGAATGGTCTATGTAGCTTTAGGTGCTTCGGTTTTGGCTTATTCAGTAAGTTATGGAGCCTTATTTATGATATTATTTGGTCTTGGGACACTGCCAGTATTAACTTCTATCATTGCAGGAAGGTCTTTGATCAAAAAAAAGTTTGGCACTTCATTTGTACAGATCAAAAATCTGACTTTGTTGATCCTGGCGTTGCTTTTTATTTTAAGAGGGATGAACCTAGGTATCCCTTACCTCAGTCCCCAGATAGGAGCTGATGATAAACTGGAGTGCTGCAAAAAGCACTAAACTCCATAAGGAATATTTCCTCAGATTATTTATTCTTGCTCAGAAGGCCGGAGTTGCACTAAAAACCAGGAGCAAATAAAACAAACTGTGCAAATGGACGCAATGATCATGATGTTTGAGTTTTCTTGTGTGGCAAAGTTAAGTATATATTATTATTTTTCATAATATATTTTACTGAACTTTTTTTAACCAAATTGGTTTCTTTGTAAATCATTGAATATCTTTGTTTTGTACTAAAATCTTTTTATGAAATATTTTTTAAGTTTTATTCTTTTCTTCTATGCACTTTCAATTGATGCACAGATCGTTACCCCTCAACCAAGTCCTGTTTGTAAACTGGAGCAAAAATTTGGTCTTGGGTCAGTAACCATTGAATATTCCAGGCCAAGTATGAAAAACCGGGTGGTTTTTGGTGATTTGGTTCCCTATGGCAAATTGTGGAGAACCGGTGCCAATAAAGCGTCCAAGATCACTTTTACAGATGATGTGACCATTGAGGGCAAGTTGCTCCCTAAGGGAAGCTATGCTCTTTACACCATTCCCGGTGATATGTCCTGGGATGTGATCTTTTACTCGGATGCGGATCAACCTGGTGGTTTACCTAAGACCTACGATATCTCCAAAGAGGCTTTAAAGGTTCAGGCGATTCCTGAATTACTGACAACTACCATTGAAACCTTTACCATTGACATCAATGATATCAGAAACGACGCTGCGAATCTTGTTATTCAATGGGAAAATACCAGTGTTTCTGTAAGGATAAAGACAGAAATTGACAGTAAAATCGTGCAGAATATAGATAAAGTTCTCGCTGGGCCAAGTGCCGGGGATTATTATTCTGCTGCCCGTTATTATTTTGATTCCGGAAAAGATTTAAATCAGGCACTCAGTTGGATTCAAAAATCAAACAATATGGAGGCCCAGTTTTGGAAACTCAGATTGGAATCTCTTATTTTGGCTAAGTTGGAGAGGAGAGAAGAAGCAATAGAGGTTGCCAAGAAATCGCTAGCCATGGCTGCTGCGGCGGGGAATGATGATTATGTAAAAATGAACAACCAGTCCATCGAAGAATGGAGTAGAAAATAAATTAATCCTTGCAAGTATTAAAAGACCTGCCTCGACGGCAGGTCTTTTTTTTTATAGATCTTCAAATACATAGGAACCAAGTCTGATCATATTGGAACCTTCCTCCAATGCAATTTCATAGTCAGATGACATGCCCATGGAGATGGTGTCAAATGTCTCATATTTTGAGAAATAGTTAGATCGCAGGTGATCGAAATGTGATCGCAACATTTTGAATTCGTTTCGGGTCGTTTTTCCATCCAGACTTGAGATTCCCATCACGCCCCTGATTCTCAAATGATCCAGACTTGCCCATTCTCCCGCATCAAGTGATCGTAATAATTCATCGTATTGAATTCCGGATTTGCCTTCATCTCTGGAAATTTTTATTTGAATCAATCCATCCAAGGTGATTCCGAATTTTTCTGAAGCTTGAGAGATCAGGATAGCCAGTTTTGAGGAATCAACAGATTGAATCATGCGGACCAAGGGTATGATTGGTTTGACTTTATTGCTCTGAAGGTGCCCAATCATATGCCAGTGAATATCTGCTGGCAGATCTGACTTTCTTTGGCTTAGGTTTTGAAAACGGTTCTCGGCAAATTCTCGTTGTCCATAATCGTATATTCGGGAAATATTCTCCAGACTTTGGTTTTTGGAAACGACCACAATCCTTGCTCTATAAGTTTCCGCGAGTTTTTTGGCGGTCCAATATTTGGAATTCATAAATTATTATATATCTGATCAATATTGTATTCAACACTTGTTTCAAAAGGATTTAGGGCATTAATGAGTTTGAATTTTTTATAGAGATAGAGATCCGAGGCTTTGATCTCTCCCAAATGAATGATCTGAAGGGAAAGCAAGGATGCACGCATGGTGCCCTCTAACAGCGGTGTGGAAGGCGTAATCCACTTTGTCCCATTGAAGAAAGCAAGATTATAAGCAGATGCGTCCGTGATAAATCCATTTTTTACAATAATAACCTCTTGAAATTCCTTATGAGATTCTTTGATGGACTCAAACCACAATCTCTCGCTGAACTTGTACGGATAGGAAAAATTTTGGGTAAATACCATCCGAAAATCATTAAAAAAAAAGGATGTATAGTCAATTAATTCTATTTTCCATTGAAGGGAAGAATATGAGAATCTAAGTTTTCCACTAAACTGACTGATGTCGGTGGTTTGGGTAATTAATTTTTGAAGATTATGATTTAGGACATTGGGGTAAAAAATATTAAAGGTTTTGTTCAATCTGGTCTGATGGAATTCAAGGTTCATGGGCTTTCCATTCAATATTCTGATAGATTCAAAAAATGGGTACATAGACCTTGTTTATGAATTCCTGGTATTCAATGTTGAGGTCTGAATCGGAAGTGATGCCTCCTCCAGACTTGAAAATTAATTGATTGCCTTTTTTTTCAATATAACGAATCATTACAGCGGACTCAAGTTCATCGCCATTTCCAACCCCAAAAATACCTGTATAAAAACCTCTTTGGTGTTTTTCATATCTTTGAATGATCTCTACCGTACTTTTCTTGGGTGCGCCGGTGATGGAACCCGCCGGAAGAAGCAGATCCAGTAAATTTCCGAAATTGCTTTTGAAAGGATCTTTTATTTTACCTTTTATTTCACTGCTCATCTGAAGAAGAGGCCCTTTATGTGTTTGGATTCTTTCAATTTGTTTGAATTTTGATACCTGCACTTGGTTGGATACCATATTTAAATCATTCCTCAAGAGATCAATTATAGTGTAATGTTCGGCATCTTCTTTGGTGTCTTCTCTCAATATGTTTTCAGCATCAGGCTGATCTGCCGGAAGGGTGCCCTTCATCGGATAGGTAAATATTTCATTGTTCTTGATCCTAATAAAACATTCCGGTGAGAAAACAGTGAATTCGTCCCTTATCCATAATTTGTATTTGGCAGATGAATACTGGTAGAGTTGTAAAAGATCAAGGTTGCAAATAATGGGTGTCGATACGGTCAGGTTGGTTAAATAGGTATTTCCCTCCTGAATTTCATTCATTACATGATCGAATTGGTTCTTGTATTCAGGTCGTGTCATCGGATTGATCCTGAAATCAAGTGGGAAGGGCAGGGGGCGGGGTTCCGTGATTCCTATATGGTATAAAATTTGTTCGCTATTTAATTCTTGTAGCGCGGAACAAAATCCATGTGTTTTACTAAAATCTAAAATAAATATATATGGAATGCCTGATTGCTGGAATTTATTGATGGCTGAAATGGCTTCTGTGTATGGCGTAAAAAGAGGCATTGAGCAAAAATACTTACTTTTACCTATCAATATTCAAGTGTATTGGACCAACGCGTATTAATCATTGATCACTTTGACTCATTTACCTTTAATCTGGTGGGACTCCTGGAGGGTTTAGGGGTTCAGGCTGATGTCATACAATATGGAGAGGGTGCCTTGAAGTCTAGTCTGAATTATCGGAATATAATTTTATCTCCAGGACCTGGCAAACCGGAAGATTACCCGATCAGTTTTAATTTTCTTGAACAATCAGGTCCGAAAAAGAATGTTTTGGGTGTATGTCTGGGTCATCAGATAATTGGATTAGCGTTTGGCGCCAGCTTGAAACACCAGAACAAAGTGGTTCATGGAAAAAAAAGACTTTGTTATCCTCGGAATACTTCAGTTGATTCCATTTATAAGGGCCTTCCTGTGCCATTTGAAATCGGGCTATATCATAGCTGGTATATTGTGATGGATGAAACCAATCCAAAATTGGAAATTAGATCGGTCAGTGAAGATGGTAAAATAATGGGTTTAAAACATAAAGATTGGTCAATAGAGGGTGTTCAGTTTCATCCGGAATCCTATATGACCTCATTTGGAAGTACGATTATAAAGAACTGGTTATCTCGTGACAATGCGATCAGTTACTAGAATTATTTTATTTATCTGCCTGAATTTATTCATTCATTTGAACGGACGGGCGCAATTTGGAGGTTTGGTTTTGGGTGATGATGGTGAGCCTTTGCCCTTTGCCAGTGTTTACCTGAGAGATGGGTCAAAAGGTACCATGACCAATGCAAAAGGTGTCTTTGAGTTGGATATTCCGAAGGGTGATTATGAATTTGTCATACAGTATACCGGTTATGAAAAGAAAATATTGGCTGTTCAATACACTGGCGGAAAAGAATTTGTGAAAGTTCAACTCATTCCAGCTTCCTTGCAATTGGCGGAGGTGGTTTTTTCTGCTAAAAAAGAAGATCCGGCCTATGAAATAATCAGGAAGGCCATTCAAAACAGAAAGAGAAATGGATTCAGTTCCATCGAGTATAAATGCCGTTCCTATTCAAAAGGAATGTTTAAAATACTGGATGCTCCTGAAAAAATTCTGGGACAGTCACTTGGCAATCTAGGTGGAAATCTAGACTCCAACAGACAGGGGGTTATTTATTTATCGGAAGCTGTTTCAGAGATTCAGTTTATTCCACCTGATTTTACCTCTGAAAAAATGATAGCCTCCAAGGTGGCAGGAAGTGACAACGGCTTTTCAATGAACTGGGCATCTGCTATCAGTCTGAATTTATACGACAATGTAGCGGATATTGGTAAAGGGGTCATCTCTCCCATTGCCGACTATGCTTTGGGGCACTATCGTTACCGGCTTGAGGGCATTTTAAAAGATGTGGATAGCATCACTTATTTTCGGATCAAAGTATGGCCCAGGGTGCCTTTGGATGCGGTATGGTCTGGATATGTTTATATCACAGAGCAGGACTATTCTATCTATGGATTCAACGGTTACGTACTAGGTACACAAGTTAAGCAGGAGTTTTTTGATACCATTTTTCTAAGACAGGAATTTTCTTTGCTCCACGAATTGAAGGCTCGAAAAGTTCAGACACAGGTTTTTCAGATGAATGCCAATTTTTTAGGTGTAAGGGTAACTGGAAATTTCAGTTTATCTTTTTCGGATTTTCAGTTTGGTGAAAAGGTTGAAAAACTTAAAAAGCGGTCTGAAGTATATGAAGTTTTAAAAGGCGCCAATAATCAAAATTCGTCTTATTGGGATAGTGTACGTACTATTCCTTTGACAGAGGAAGAAGTCGTGAACTACCAGATTAAAGACAGTCTCAAAGCTTACCGGAATTCAAAGGATTTTCTGGATAGTATGGATAATTTGAATAACAGACTTAGGTCAATTGATCTTTTGACAGGTTATTCCTATACGAAAACCAATCACCACCTGGATTTCACAACCAATAGTTTGTTGGATTTGGTTTCGTTTAATCCTGTTCAAGGAGTGGCTTTTTCTCCCGTCTTTATATTTCAAAAGTATTTTGGAAATAAATTCGGGTATAATAAATTAATGACCTTTTTGAATGCTGATTACGGCGTTGATGAAGATAGATTAAGGCTAAACGGGGGGCTGGGATATTATTTCAATCAAACCAGAAAATCATTTTTTAAGTTGAACATTGGGAACAGGCTCAGGCAATATCATTCGGGAGAAGGGGTCAATAAATTGTTTAATACTTATTCTTGTTTGATCAATAAAAGAAATTTTTTCAAGGCTTATGATGAAAAATATATTAGTTTCCAATTTGAATCTGATTTGAATTACAGTAACAGATTAATATTCCTTTCCCGTTATTCTGGCCGGACAGATGTCAGTAATCATTCTGATTATTCCATCCGGTTTTATAACAAGAATTACGAGGATAATCTAAAGAGAATGGGGAATCCTGAATTTTTTAAAATCCGGATGCCTGTAGTTTGGATGAATGAATTAAAATGGAGGATTCAGCCATTTACACGAGTTTGGAAAACGCCAGAAGGTATTCAGAAATTGGGATCAGATTGGCCAGAATTATTTTTGTCCCTTGAGACCGCTTATTATCCAAAATCGAAGGTAAATTTCAGTTACTTCAGATTGAATATTAACGATTCCAGGTCAATCGGGAGGATAGGGGAGTTTGGATTCCAAATTTCATATTCTCAAAGATTGAATAAAAGCCAACAGGACGTTCCCGAATATTTTTATACAGATGGTATTCCATTTTCGTTTTATCCGGAATCATTTCAGGCCATACCATACCTTGCTCTTAGGACCTATCAGGTGGTGGCTCAAATGCAATTGCTGGAATTTAAAACCCAATGGAACATGGGAGGCTTGATTTTGGATCGCATACCCTGGGTGAGTAAGTTGAGATTTGAGGAATTGGTTCAATTGAAAACGATGATATATGATGGTACAGAGAATTATACCGAAATGGCAATCGGACTAGGCAATGTGGGGTATCGTTTTTTTCGGATATTCAACATTTATCTTGTTAAAACATTGTTTAATGGTGTTTCTGGTCCTTTGTATGGAAGAGTGGGTATAACGGGTTCTTTTTAAATATGCAATTCAGGATTTATATCGTCTTTTTATTAGCGGTTACGTTATTTAGCGCTTGCTTGGGTACCATCAGGACTGGGGAGCAGGCCTGGCAGTACAAGAGGTATGCCAAGGGTATAGTTTTGTTGCACGACGAATTCGGAAAGGAAAGTGATCGTAAAAAAAAAGCCAGAATTGCCTTCCTGCTCGGCGATAGTTATCACAATATGGGGCAGTACTCCAATAGTATTGCCTGGTTTAAAAAAGCATATGACCTCGGATATGGTCCTGCTGCCTTGGAAAAGTACGCATTCGCTCTCAAGCAAAATGAAGATTACGAAGATGCCATCAGAGCATTTACCATTTTGTCCGAAGAAACGGGCTTGAATTCTGTTTTTCGCAGAGAAATCAATATTTGCAAATTGGCACTTGAATGGAAGAAAAAGTCAAATAAGATCCAAGTAGATTCGGTAAGTCCAATGACTATACTCAATGATCCTAATTCGAATGAATTCTCAGCGCATTTTACGCCGGATGGCAACTTGCTTTTTTCCAGTGACCGGATTGGAAGCAGCGGATTGGATAAATACGAATGGAGCGGCCATTTTTATTTCGATCTGTATTCCTGGGATAAAACAACAGGAAATATTCAAAACCTTGGTGAAAATATAAATACGCAAAATAACGAAGGCGCTTCCTGCTTTGGTAATGGAGGTAACAGGCTTTATTTTACTAGATGTGCTCTTGAAGGTAATTTGAATTCCTTTTGCCAGATTTACTATTGTGAATTGTCAGATAATTCATCCTCCGAATTGATTGATTTGGCTTGCATTTCATGTAATAATATGCATCCGGCTGTTCATAGTTCAGACACCTTGCTTGTATTTAGTTCGGATCGTGAAGGAGGTAAAGGAGGATATGATCTGTATTATTCCAGGAAAAGAAACGGATTTTGGTCTGAGCCAATTAATATGGGTGCCAACCTGAATACCCAGGGAAATGAAAGATTTCCTGGTTGGAATAAGGATACCTTGTTTTTTTCATCCGACTATTTGCCGGGAATGGGAGGTTTGGATTTGTTTAAAACTTGGATCGATCGTTCCGGAAACTGGGTTGCTCCACAAAATTTAGGGTCGCCGGTCAATAGTGGAGGCGACGATTTTGGTATTTCGTTTGATCCGACATTGGTACAAAGGGATTCCATTGAAATTCGGGCTGTTTTTTCCAGTAACAGGGATCAATCCTCAGGGGATCAGTTGTTTCAGTGGATCCGTTACAAATTTAAAGGAGAGGAAGTCTTGACTGATACCAGGAATAAAGGGAAAACATTGTATTTTCTTAATTTGGGTTTTCAAAAGCAAGAAGGCTATTTTGATTTGAACGAAGACAGGAAGCTTGATTCCGTTTATGTAAAAAATTTGTCCTCCAAGTCGGATTATTACACAGGTGCGGGCAGCTCCTTGTTTTTGGAACTAGCACCAGATTCTTTATATAGTTTTATAATTTCAAGGAAAGGTTATTGGAATACAAATTGGGAAGTCAAGATTCCCCAATGGGACAGTGAATCCGAAAGGGATTCGAATATTGTGATAAATGCCAAAGTGATTTTGACCCCAATTGTTTATGGCAAGCCCTTTGTTCTCGAAGATGTATATTTTGATTTTGACAAATGGGAAATAAAAGAGTCATCATTTGATGTGCTTAACGATCTGGTGAGATTTCTTAAAACCAATTCCAAGCTGAAGGTGTCGATTCAATCCCATACAGATTGTCGGGGTGAGGACGCCTATAATTTAAATCTGAGTGAAAAAAGGGCATTTTCTGTTTTTCAATACCTAATAGAAAAAGGAGTTGAGCCGGATCGGCTTACTTATAAAGGAATGGGAGAGCAAACTCCCGCTATTCCATGTTCTTGTCAGGAGTGTACCGAATTAGATCATTTGAAAAATCGCAGATCTACTTTTACGATTTCGCGTTAGATACGTTGTTTGCATTCTTTGCCCAATAGTGAATGGGTAGGTAATAAATGTGAAATAAAACCAGCATGGCAACCTGGCCGGTGATAAGATACCAGGGCCACGGACCTAAAAAGTCAAGTAAACTGGCAGCCTCCGGTTTTTTCATGGAGAAAAAGTAATTTCCACCTGTACCCAAATTAACAATCAATGAAAATATCAGGTAAATGTTGGCCCCCCAAACGGCCCGGTAAAGA
>Ga0116143_10004334_pt1 | contig 13528 bp, 12 predicted proteins | sample AD_UKC034_MetaG_FD_89745 | JGI IMG/M metagenome (GOLD analysis project Ga0116143, IMG submission 89745) | Active sludge microbial communities of municipal wastewater-treating anaerobic digesters from USA - AD_UKC034_MetaG | ecosystem: Engineered > Bioreactor > Anaerobic > Digestate | place: USA...
TGCGCCCATTCTATAGTGTTCAGATCAATTCCTTCCTTGTACATTTCCCAAAGCGGACTCATCTCTCTTAACTTATTAACGGTGTTAGTTACTTGTTCAATTGTATAATCAATTTGCTCTTCTGTTGTAAATCTGCCCAGGCCAAAACGAAGAGAGCTATGTGCCAGGTCATCACCCAGGCCCAATGCTTTTAATACATAGGATGGTTCTAAGGAGGCGGACGTACAGGCAGAACCCGACGAAACGGCAATATTTTTATTAAAGCCCATCATCAACCCTTCTCCTTCCACATACTTAAAAGAGATGTTAGTTACATGTGGCAGACGGTATTCTTTATCTCCATTCAAATAGGATTCCTCTATCTGCAGCAGCGCATTCTCCAATTTGTCTCTTAGCTTAACCACTCTCTTTGTTTCTTCTTCCATTTCATTTCTGCAAATCTCACAGGCTTTACCAAAACCAACGATACCCGGAACATTCAGTGTCCCGCTTCTCATTCCTCTCTCATGACCACCCCCATCAATTTGTGCTGTTACTTTCACTCTTGGATTTTTGCGGCGAACATACAAAGCGCCAACTCCTTTTGGACCATACATTTTATGTGCCGTAAAGGCCATCAGGTCAATACCGTCTTTATTTACATCAACAGGTATTTTACCTACTGCCTGTGTAGCATCACTGAACACAAGGACTCCATGCTTTTTTGCGATTGCACTGATCTCTTGCATCGGCATCACCGTACCAATTTCATTATTGGCATACATGAGTGCAATTAAGATTGTATTTGGCTTTATAGCGGCTTCCAGCTCCGCAAGATCAACCAGGCCGTTGGGCTTCACCTTCAGGTAAGTTACTTCTCCACCTTCTTTTTCGATGTGTTTACAAGTATCCAATACGGCCTTATGCTCAATATTACAGGTGATGATATGATTGCCTTTGCTGGCATACATCTCGAACACCCCTTTTATGGCGAGGTTATCCCCTTCAGTGGCCCCGGAAGTAAAGATTATTTCTTTGGGGTCTGCACCAATTAGTTTGGCCACCTGCTCCCTGGCATAATCAACTGCCTCTTCTGCCTGCCAGCCAAAAGGATGGTTACGGCTTGCCGCATTACCGAAATTGTTGGTAAAGTAAGGAATCATCGCCTCCACTACCCTTGGGTCACATGGGGTAGTCGCATTATGGTCTAAATAGATGGGAAATTGTAACATAAAATCAATTAATCGTTGTTCGTTTCAATTAAACACAAAATTAACCCAAAAGGTTCTAAATGAGAGGAGTAATTTGGTGTAATTGGCCGATTTTACCGAATTCGAAAAGGCCTAATTTTACATTTATAAATCTTTAATATGCAAAAGATTGAACATATCGGAATCGCCGTCAAAAGCCTTGAGGTTTCTGTTCCGCTTTTTGAAAAATTACTGAATACCCCTTGCTATAAAACAGAAATGGTAGAAAGTGAAAAAGTTAATACAGCATTTTTCAAAAACGGCCCAAATAAAATAGAACTACTGGAAAGCAGTAATTCTGAGGGGGTTATTGCCAAATACATCGAGAAAAAGGGAGAAGGCTTTCATCATATTGCTTTTGCGGTAGAAGACATCGAAGCAGAAATGAAGCGATTGCAGGAGGAAGGTTTTATTCTTCTGAATGAAAAGCCCAAAATAGGGGCTGATAACAAACTGGTCTGTTTTCTTCACCCCAAACACACCAATGGGGTTTTGATAGAACTATGTATGGAAATAAAATAAGGATCTTTATCTTTAACCATCCCTATATTGAAACAGTATATTGCACAAATAGCTTTGGTAGTAAATGATTACGATGAAGCTATTGATTTTTATACCCGGAAACTTCATTTCATTCTGCTGGAAGATACCAGGCTAAGCGAAAATAAACGTTGGGTAACGATCGCTCCAATGGGCACTGCCGGCTGCCGGATTTTACTTGCAAAAGCTGCTTCTGAGGAACAAAGAAGCCGGATCGGCAATCAAACAGGCGGACGGGTTTTTCTTTTTTTACATACTGATGATTTTGAAAGAGATTACCAGAATTTAATAAACAATAATATCAAAATTGTGAGACAACCCACTTCTGAAACTTATGGAAAGGTTGCTGTATTTGAGGATTTGTACGGAAATCGCTGGGACCTGATTGAACCTGTAAAACCGGTTTAGTTATCTTCATCAATTTCCTTCTGTATCTCATTTTCCCGCATTCTCATTTTGAATTTATCTGCAAAATCTCGCTGAGCGTTGTGAAGTTTCTTATCCAGTACTTCTTCTTCTCTTTTTATCTTGTCCATTATGGCAACTATTTCGGCAGCACCTTCATCAGTTACATCATTACCTGCCAGCCGGACAGACAGCACTCTTTTGTAACTCTCATTAAATAGTTTCCTGTAAAAAGAAAATGAATTCACAGCAGCATCCCGAAGAGAAGAATCCCCTTTATAAGGTGGCATACTCTTGATCTCATTAATTACGGCTGAAGCCTCATTTGTGTATTTATCAAGCATACCATAGGCTGAGTCAATATCACTTTCGGCTGTATTACCCAATGCAAGAATATTTTTGATAATAGCTGTTTGCCGGCTGATAATATAGTCATTGTATTCAGATGGACTATCATATACAATTCCATTCCGGCCCCTGACAGTTTGCTTACAGGCTGCGAGTAGGACGATAAGTAATAAGAAATAAATTGTACGTACAGTAAATCCCATACATATTGGTAATTGCTGTAAGATTAAGCCTGGGCCTTTTTCTCATCCAGTTCTTCCCCTATCGAATCAGCATTAATAATACCCAGTTTTTCCACTGCTACCTGGGCTGCAATCTGGGAAGCATCCTTTTTATTGAAGGCCTTGCCTTCTGCAATATTTTTTCCGTCCAGTACAGCAGCAACAGTAAAAAGGCGCCGGCCGTTTTCAAGTTTTTCATTCAATGTTTCAAACTCAAGCACTCTTCCGTTTTTATTCGCCCATCCATACAATTTGTTTTTATGGTTTATTTCCAGGTTTTCAAGGTCGTCCATGAACATATGTGGAAGAATAATACACTCCAGTACCCACTTTGCAGTTTTTTTATATCCAAGATCGAGATAAATAGCACCAACAAGTGCTTCCAATGTGTTTCCGAATATCTGGCTCACTTTTAAAGAGCCATCCATTTTGTTATACAGGGTAATCTTTTTTAATCCCATCCGGATCGCAATCTCATTCAACTGCTGACGATTTACCATTTTACTTCTCATCTCTGTCAGGAAGCCCTCTTCTTTATACGGATACCGTTTGAACAGATAATCAGCGATCAAAGCACTTAGAACAGCGTCACCAAGATATTCTAGGCGTTCGTTATTTTCATCTGCCCCATCGCGGATAGAGCGATGAGTAAGCGCCGTTTTATAAAGTGATATATTGCCGGGTTTATAACCCAGAATATTCTTTAGTTCTTTCTTAAAAGTCGAACCTTCGTGTTTGGTAAAAAAATTCTTGAAGAAATCCACGGTAATCAAGCTACGAAAAAAATCCGAATCAGGCTTTATACTTTTTCACAATCACACAGGCATTATGCCCGCCAAAACCAAATGTGTTACTCAACGCAGCACGGACGGGTCTTTGCTGAGCCTTATTGAATGTGAAATTAAGTTTAGGATCTAATTCAGGGTCATCAGTAAAATGATTGATTGTAGGAGGTACTATATCGTTAATCACAGACTGAATGCTTGCAATGGCCTCGATAACACCTGCCGCACCCAGGCAATGACCCGTCATAGATTTAGTAGCACTGATATTAAGTTTATAAGCATGGTCACCAAAAACAGCTGTGATGGCTTTTACTTCGGCCCCATCACCTATCGGAGTAGAAGTGCCGTGGGTATTGATATAATCTATTTCGTCGGGCTTCATACCGGCATCATCCAATGCGGCCAGCATTACATTTCTTGCGCCTAATCCTTCCGGGTGAGGTGCAGTTATATGGTGAGCATCAGCTGTGGCACCACAACCTGCCACTTCACAATAAATTTTTGCTCCTCTAGCTCTAGCATGCTCCAGTTCTTCCAATACTACTATCCCGGAAGCTTCTCCCATTACAAAACCATCCCTGTCTTTATCATAGGGACGGCTGGCTGTTTTGGGATCGTCGTTTCTTTCACTCATTGCTTTCATAGCATTGAACCCTCCTACGCCTGCTTCACTGATCACAGCTTCACTACCGCCAGTTAAGATGATATCTGATTTTCCAAGTCTTATAAGATTGAAAGCATCCATGATAGCATTAGTACTGCTGGCACAGGCGCTTACCACCGCAAAATTGGGCCCTCGCAGATTATGCCGCATACTTATTTGTCCGGCGGCTATATCCAGGATCATTTTGGGAATAAAGAAGGGATTGAACCGGGGTGTTCCGTCTCCTCTTGCAAAATCAGTTACTTCATGCTGAAATGTGATTAAACCACCAATACCGCTGGCAAATACAACTCCTATTCTGTCCGGGTTGATATTATCTTTATTCAAACCCGCATCTGCCATCGCCTGATCACTAACGACCAGTGCCAGTTGTGTAAAACGATCAATCTTCCTTGCTTCTTTTTTATCCAAAAATTGAGTCGGTTCAAAATCTTTGATCTCGCAGGCAAATTTGGTGCGAAACTTTGAGGCATCAAAAAGAGTAATCATGTCGGCGCCGGATACTCCATTTATCAATCCATTCCAGTACTCCTGCAACGTATTACCTAAAGGGGTAATGGCACCCATACCTGTTACAACAACTCTTTTTAGTTCCATATTAAACAGTAATATAAAGCAGTTTCATCAAAAACAAAAACCAACCGCCTTCCATCCGGCAGATACCGGATTAAGAAGGCGGGATTTAATTTATTTCCTGCACCTGAAGCAGGCATTCTTTTTTGTTATCTGCCAAAGGCAGGCAACTTATACTTTACTTGGCATGCTCTTCCAGGTAAGTTACAGCCTGACCTACAGTAGTAATAGTTTCGGCTTGTTCATCAGGAATAGAAATATTGAATTCCTTTTCAAATTCCATGATGAGTTCAACTGTGTCTAAAGAATCGGCACCCAGGTCATTGATAAAAGAAGCTTCGTTTGTTACTTCTGCTTCGTCAACGCCTAGTTTGTCAACGATGATCTTTTTAACTCTTGATGCAATGTCTGACATGTTCTTAAAGTTTTGTTTATTGGGTGCAAAAATATACTTTTTGAATAAATAAGCATCGGAAAGACATATTTTTCCCATTTTGGGCCAAATATCTGAAAACGAAGATGTAGTAACTCCAAAATAACTCCTGAACCCGTTATTTAATACCAATAAACGGTTGGTAGTATTGCAAGATATTTGTATTTTGAAGTTCCCTCCCATTAATCACTTAGTTATGGCCCTGAAGATTATTGATCATGGTACGCCGGAATATCAGAAGATGATAAAGCTTCGGGATGATATTTTGCGAAAGCCTCTTGGCCTCGGTTTTACTTCACAGGAACTGGAAGACGAAAAAGATAATATGCTGATTGGCGCCTTTGAAGATGATACCATTCTCGGTTGCTGTATGCTGGTGGAAGAAAATCCACAGATTGTACGTCTGCGGCAAATGGCCGTGTTAAACGACCTGCAGGGAAAAGGTATTGGAAGGGCCCTGATGAATTTTGCTGAAAATATTGCCAGAGACAGGGGATACAAAATACTTTCCATGCATGCCCGCAAAAATGCAATTGGCTTTTATGAAAAGATGGGCTACAAAGTGGCAGGCGACGAATTTACTGAAGTAACCATCCCGCATTATGTGATGGAGAAAAAACTGTAACCATTCAGCCAAAAAGATGTCACAAACAGCATTATCCTTTCTTTACTTTCCCTTTTATGAGGTTTCTTAATGCAAGTATTTCATCGCTGTCTTTACATCCGTTTTTTGGAACAAGTAAAAAAGAACGGCTATCGAAATACAAATGGAAAAAATGAGGGCTTTCCACAAAATTCTTCAACGATGACCATGCCCATGATTTGGAACCCCGCTCATGTGCCAGGGTAAATCCATCTTCACGAAAATCCATGCTGAATTCATGCTTGAATGTAACGGCTCTCCGATAGACCATGAATGGAAGGATAAACCAAAAACTAATCATTAACACTATCCATAGAAATGAGCCTGTAAAGAAGGCCATAGGGGTTATTTTACCAAGGGCATATAAGGTGATTGAGGCCAATGCAAATACATTTACCAATATAAGCATGATACGTATCTCCGGCCGGCTTATAAAATGGTAACGCAGTGCCTGGATAACCTGATTTTTCTCGTATCCAAAATAAATGATCATGCGGCAAATGTATTATGGAGTTTTCAATTCCTTTTCAGAAATACTCCATTCCCCTAGTTTCTCTCCTTTCACACCAATAAATTCTACAGTCAGTTTCCTGTTCCCTCTTGCTCCGCTGAAAGATAATTTACCGTAGTTCTGTTTTTCATCTAATCCAAAGACCCGGTAGGGGTTATTTTTTTCGGCTGTCCCAAATGTGTGAGTGCCTGAGGTAAGCGGAGACACCGTAATATCATACAATGGATAAGTGCCGGGCCTTTCTACCTTTATGATCTCGCTATGATGCCTGTCGCCGGTAAGAAACAACACACCATTTATCTTATATTCTTTTATAAAATCCATCAATTCCTGGTACTCAACCGGAAAATCTTTCCATTTATCAAAAGGGGAAACAGGATTCAATACCTGGCTACCTACTGTTATTATCTTAAAAGTAGCATTACTGTAAAGCAATGAATTTTTAAGCCATTCCATTTGTTGTTTACCCAGCATCCTTTTCTCCGGGTTAGGCTTTCCATCAATGCTGTCTTTCATTCTGTCAGCACTCCTCCACCAGCGGTCATCCGTCAGAAATATATCTGCATCACCCCATGAAGTCATGGTATATATACCTTGCCCATTTTCACCGGAAGAGGGATTGCAGAAATAACTATTGAATACTTTCCGGCTGGTTTCTTTAAGTATATAGTTCTTACCGATATCATTGGGGCCATAATCATGATCATCCCAGGTTGCCAGTTGTGGCATTGATTTTAGAAAATTTTGCAACACCGGTATAGCCCTGTCCTTACTGGCCCGGTACCATAATCCCCATTCGCTGTAATAATCCACCTCCCGGGTATACCAGGCATCTCCCAACCAAAGCATAAAAGATGATTTTTCTTTGGCCATGGTTTCAAAAATAGACGAATCCCCACCATATGGCTTACCGGGGCGATCAAAAACCGGTTCATTAAAGTACGAGCAAGAGCCGGTCAAAAAACTAAAATCGGGGGCGGGTTTGCGCCATTGCCAGAGATCTTTGGTGGTGAACTCACCGCCAGCAGTAGTAGCTTTTCCATTCAGCCATATTTTGTATTGGTAAGTTGTATTAAAATCTAATCCGCCTATCGTAAATTGAAGAGGGTTAAACTCCTTTCCCAATTCTCCTTTATAAACAATCGTTTTACTTTTTGCCTCTCCCTTTTTATTGTATTGCAGTGAAACCGTCCTTACTTCTGGAGAAACCTCAACCCACACTTTTGCATCTCTTAATTCCACGGGGCCAAGCATTGGTCCAGAAATAATACGGGATTGCGCCTGAATAGTAATGGCAAATAACACTACTGAAAAAAAAGATAATAAGCTTTTCATTGCAATGATTTTGGTCCAGCAATTTACTGTAAAAGAAAAGCCGGTGTTTGTTTCTGCAAACACCGGCTCATAATATTTCTAAGATGATGATTTATTTCCAGCCTTGTCCGTCAGCAGGGAGGTTGAATACCTGGCAGATTTGCTCATAGGACATATTCCTGAAATCACTGGCTGTATAATTTGTACCGCCTATACCTGCAGAACGTCCGCCAGCTACACCGCCCGGAATAATTACATATCTGAAATCACCGCCCCAGAATGTATTCGGAGCAACACCGGTAGATAAATTACTTATGTAAAATATAATTCTTCCGAGTGCAGGTAGATGCCCTACCTGTAAAGTAGAAGGACTAAAGAAAAAACTGAAAGGAAGAGGAACAGGTGCATTGTTAGCGCCAATAACAGTACCTCTTGCATAAGCCAAAACTACACCCTGGTCTAAAATAGCCTGGGTAATGCCGGGTGCAGCTACATTACGTCTGCGAACAACAGTTCCGTACAAAGTCATTGCTGTATCTGCCCAGTTTGCAGATGAAGCATCGGATATCCATGCAGAATAAATAACATTGGCTGTACCAGCAGGGCCTTGAGGACCAACAGGGCCAGTTGGGCCTTGAGGACCAGCAGGACCAGTCGGGCCGGTTGCACCAGCACCTCCGGTAGCGCCAGTTGGACCCTGAGGACCAGTAGCACCAGCAGGACCTTCAGGACCTTCCTTTGTACAACTAACGGCTATAAATGTAATGGCTAAAAATAATAGCGAGAGTAGTCTGAACTTTCTCATAAAGTTTGATTTGGCTGTTAATTAGTTTTGGTTTTAAAAGTAAAAGGAATTTTCCTCTTTACCAAGACATTTTAAAGGTAAAGGAAAAAATTCCAAAACAGCTCCGGTTTTACAAAAAATTCGAGGCGCCGGTTTACCCGAACACCTATATTTGTTGCCTAACCAATACTTTATTATGCGACGCAGGATATTTTTTTTAGCTACCCTTTTTTTATCGGTTACCCATGCTGATGGGCAATTTAAACAAGGCGACAAAATGATCGGTACATCTGTTGGTACTATATTTTTCAACTCCGGCAATTCCGACATCAGTGTTGCAAATATTGGCACCAATACTTCAAAAATCACCAGCTATGGGGTAACTGTTAATCCCTCTTATGGCTGGTTTGTTTCAGATAATACTGTCATCGGTGCAACACTGAATATTAATCCAAATGGCCAGAAAACCACTTACGAACAAAACGGAAGCACTTACCAAAGTGATGAATCAAATGGTTTTAATATTGGTGCCGGTGGTTTTGTAAGAAATTACTTTCCGGGCAGTAGTTCTTTGCTGCCTTTTGCGCAAGCCAGTATAAACGGAGGGTTAAGCAACCTTAAAACAGAGGGTTTTTTTTATTATGCTGCCGGTTCCCCGTTACATAAGTATACATACTCAGGAAGTTCGTCAGGCGGGGTATTTGTTAATACTACATTGACCGGCGGATTGACCAAAATGGTTGGCGAAAATGCAGGTTTAGATTTTTATATAGGATATAATTTCTCCTATAATAAAAACACTTTCAATAAAACAACACGATATTATCTCAGCAGTAACGACAATAACCCTTCTACTGGTGAAAATGAAACCACTACTAAATTCACCAACCATGGCTTTACCATTGGTGTCGGCTTCCAGGTATTTTTGAGAGGGAAAAAATAAATTTTTTCTGTATTGAAATAAATAAAAAGACCCCGGCAAGCCGGGGTCTTTGCTTATCGTTAGTTTTTGAAATCTATTTACTCATCATCTGTTTTGCCTCAATACTCAATGTGGCATGCGGTACAGCACGCAAACGGGCTTTATCAATCAGCTTACCGGTAACACGACAAATACCATATGTTTTATTTTCAATTCGCATCATTGCCTTTTCAAGATGATCGATAAATGTGATCTGGCGACTGGCCATTTGGCTGAGCTGCTCTCTTTCCATACTTACACTACCATCTTCCATTGTCATATAACGAGCCTCGTCCATATCACCTCCTTCATCTTTACGGGTGATTAGTCCTTGTAAATAGGCCAGTTCTTTTTTGGCAGCATCAAGCTTACGCTGAATGATCTCCCTGAATTCTGCAAGGTCAGCATCAGAATACCTCATTGTTGGTCCGGAATGTTGTTGCATAGTTATGTCTAATACGGATTTAGTAAACTCGGGTTCATATTTTACCGAGCTTTTTGTACTTGTTTTTGGGATAACCACTTTTGATGGCTTGGGCGGTTCTTTTTTAATAACGGGTTGCACTTTTTGTTTTATTGACACCAAAGATTTGGGATCAACACTCCCCGGCTTTTTGACAACGGGCTTAGGAGCCGGAACTTCTTGTTTGGGTGCAGGGGCATGTTTTGCCACTGGCCCGCCTGCCGGACGGGCAGGCTTGACTGGAAGTTTCGGAGCCGGTTTTTTTGCTACAGGTTTTGCAGCTTTTTTAGGGGCTGCTTTTGCCACCTTTTTAGGGGCTGGTTTGGGTGCAGATTTTTTCACAGTTTTCTTTGCTGCTGGTTTTTTAGCAACAGCTTTTTTTGCGGGTTTGGCGGCCTTCTTTGGGGCCTGTTTCTTTTTAGTAGCCATAATTTACCCTTTTTTTGAAACAATCACATTTAGCAATACATCGTTAATATCTAATTCAATTCCATCCTGAATTTCAGGTACAAACTCCAGCTTATCTGCCAGAATTTCGGCGCAAATATAGGTTTTAAACTGAGCCAACGAATCTTTTAATCCACCGGGGGCCAGTACTTTGATTTCCACACGGTCTGTCAGGTCAAATCCTTTGTCTTTCCTTATTTTCTGTACCCGGTTTACAAACTCCCTGGCATTTCCTTCTGCCTCCAGTTCCGGGGTTACTGTTACATCTAATGCCACCGTCAAACTACCTTTATTTGCCACAGTCCAGCCCGGGATATCTTCACTGCTTATCTCAACTTCAGCGATTTGTAATATTACAGGTTCGCCATCAACTGACAAATTATATTGGCCTTCTTTTTCTAACAGTGCAATATCTTCCTGGGTGAATTGGGCTAAAGCGGCAGATACGGCCTTCATTTTAGGTCCCAGTTTTTTGCCCAAAGCCACAAAATTGGGCTTGATCTTTTTACTGATAAATGTATTATCCGGGCTCAGGTATTCTATCTCTTTTACATTCACTTCTGCTTTGACCAGGTCCTCCACTTTCTGCAATTGTTCTTTCATCGAAGTGCTCAAAACTGGGATTAATACTTTTTGCAGGGGTTGGCGGACTTTAATATTCACTTTTTTGCGAAGTGACAACACCAAAGAAGAAGCATCCTGTGCCAACTGCATCCTTTCTTCAAGTAATTCATCTATCACCGCTTCATTTGCCACAGGAAAATCAACATGGTGTACCGACACAGCATTGAAGCGACCGGTTACTGCATCCAGGTTCTGGAATACAGCATCACTAAAGAAAGGAGAAATTGGTGCAATTAACCTGGTTAGTGTTTCCAGGCACTCATATAATGTCTGGTAAGCACATATCTTATCCTGCTCGTATTCCCCTTTCCAGAACCGACGGCGGCAGAGACGAACATACCAGTTACTTAAATGCTCATCTACAAAATCTTCAATTACACGACCTGCCTGTGTAGGCTCGTAATCATCCATATATTCATTTACTTTCTTCACCACAGTATTCAAAGAAGAAAGTATCCAACGATCGATCTCTGGTCTTTCGTTCAACGGTATATATGCTTCTTTAAAAGCAAACCCGTCTACATTGGAATAAAGCGCAAAAAACTGGTATGTATTATAGAGTGTGCCAAAGAACTTTCGTTGTACTTCTTTTATGCCCTCTATATCAAATTTCAGATTATCCCAGGGTGAAGCGTTAGTGATGAGATACCATCTTGTAGCATCTGCTCCATAGGTTTCAATGGTCTTGAATGGATCAACCACATTGCCGAGGCGTTTACTCATCTTATTACCATTCTTATCCAATACAAGGCCATTGCTCACAACAGTTTTGTAAGCCACAGAATCAAATACCAAACAGGCAATAGCATGTAAGGTATAGAACCAGCCTCTTGTCTGGTCTACCCCTTCAGCAATAAAATCAGCCGGAAAACTTTGTTTGAATGTTTCTTTATTCTCAAACGGAAAATGCCATTGAGCATAAGGCATGGCGCCGCTGTCAAACCATACATCGATCAGGTCGGGTACCCGTTTCATCGGTTTGCCTGATTTACTCACCAATATGATATCATCTACGTAGGGCTTGTGCAAATCAAGAATGCCTTCATGCAGGTAATTCTTATTTACATCCCCTCCTAATATTTCACTGGCCCTTTTAATTCCTCTATTCAATTCTTCAATAGAACCAATACAGATTTCCTCTTCACCATCCTCAGTTCTCCAGACTGGTAATGGAGTTCCCCAATATCTTGAGCGGCTCAGGTTCCAGTCTACCATATTTTCAAGCCAGTTGCCAAAACGACCTTCGCCGGTTGATTTAGGTTTCCAATTGATGGTCTTATTCAACTCAACCATTCTATCCTTGATAGCAGTTGTTTTAATAAACCATGCGTCCAGCGGGTAGTACAAAACAGGTTTATCTGTTCTCCAGCAATGCGGGTAACTGTGTTCGTATTTCTCTACTTTAAATGCCCTGTTCTCTTTTTTCAGTTTTACCGATATGTCAACATTCACGTCAACATAATCCTTTTCATCTTTATAATTCTTTACATAGCGGTTGCTGAACTCGCCAAGGCCATCTACAAACTTCCCTTCCCGATCCACCATCGTCAGTATGCCAATATTGTATTTCTTACCGACTTTATAGTCATCTGCACCAAAGGCTGGTGCGGTATGAACGATACCGGTACCATCTTCAGTAGTTACAAAACTGTCAACCAGTACACGGAATGGTTTTGCACCCGGTGTAAGTTCTTCAATAACTTTTAAAGAATTGGCTTCGTAAGGAAGCAGCTGCTCGTATTCGCAGCCTTCGATTTGTGATCCCTTGAATTCAGCTATTACGGACCAGGGCAACAATTTTACTTTTTCGTTGTAGCTGTCAAAGTCGCCATCCTTTCCTTCCTCTTTGAAATATTTTCCAAGTAATGCTTTTGCCAGTACCACATTAATTGGCAAATGTGTATAGGGATTAAATGTTTTCACCAATACATAATCGATATTGGCACCAACTGTCAATCCTAAGTTAGAAGGCAGTGTCCATGGAGTAGTCGTCCACGCCATAAAGAAAACCTCAGCACCATGAACAGCATCGTGCAGGAATTTACTTTTATCATCTTGTACCGCACGGAACATGGCGACCGCACTCGTATCCTTCACATCCTTATATGTTCCGGGCTGGTTCAGTTCATGTGAACTCAATCCCGTACCCGCAGCAGGTGAGTATGGTTGTATGCTTACACTTTCATAGAGCAACCCTTTTTTATACAACTCACTCAGTAACCACCACAGAGTTTCAATGTATTCATTCTTGAAAGTGATGTATGGATCATTCAAATCAACCCAATAACCCATCTTCTTAGTGATCTCATCCCACTTATCTTTGTAACGTAACACCGCTTCGCGGCATTTCTTGTTATAGTCTTCTACAGATATTTTTTTTCCAATATCTTCTTTCGTAATGCCCAGTTCTTTCTCTACCCCTAATTCAATAGGCAAACCATGTGTATCCCAGCCTCCTTTTCTTTTTACCTGGAACCCCTTCATGGTCTTATAGCGGCAAACCAGGTCTTTCAGTGTTCTTGAAATAACATGGTGGATACCGGGCATACCATTGGCACTGGGCGGACCTTCATAAAATACAAA
>Ga0116143_10004339_pt1 | contig 13507 bp, 11 predicted proteins | sample AD_UKC034_MetaG_FD_89745 | JGI IMG/M metagenome (GOLD analysis project Ga0116143, IMG submission 89745) | Active sludge microbial communities of municipal wastewater-treating anaerobic digesters from USA - AD_UKC034_MetaG | ecosystem: Engineered > Bioreactor > Anaerobic > Digestate | place: USA...
ATCAAGAGTGCTTTGCTTACCAGCAATATAGACTGCCGTTCGATCCGCCACGAGTGGTTCATCAACCAGATAACCATCTGCCGGTACACCAGAATAATTGTAAGTAATGTCGACCGCTTTGGTTGCAAGAATTGCAACGTTAATACTAATATTCGAGATATTCGTTCTCAGATTCGGATGTTCTACCAGATTACCCTCCGCATCATAAAGTTTTATATCTGCGCTTGCATTGATATCCGAGGTTCGTCCTGCAACACTAATCACGCATTCCGCTCTTGCCACTGTACTGACTATTGATTCCGGACCCGAAACACGTACAGTATTCTGGTTGGTTGTAATATCACCAACGATATAGTCCTCTGCAGGTTCTCCAGTCACAGAAACACTGATTGGCATGTGTGATTCTTTCAGATTCTCTATGACAAGTTCAACGACATCCTGGTCACATTTTATGCTGTCTAACTGATTAAAATTCTTATTTGTTGATAATTGTATATTTAATGTATTCTTCAATGTCAGATCCTGCATATCAGCAATTGCCCTGATATTCTCTTTACTGATAGAATCAATAACCGATCTTTTTCCCGTTACGGTTACGCTGATCATATCAGTATTACTCAGAACCTCATATACTTTCCCCTGATTTGCAAGAACATCCGTGTTAATTATCTCAACCTGGATTCCACTGTAGGTATAGGATACAACAGGATCATCATAATTCACGACAACCAGCCATAAAGCAAATGAGACTAAGACTGCCATGATTTTTAAGCCCAGATTATTCGTTAGCTTTTTTTTCATTTTTGTCTCCCTTCACCTTACTTCTCCAGCCTTTTCTCGTCTCTTCCTGCGGCTTATCCTGAATCAGTTCAAGTTTTTCTCTTAAGCCTTCCTGATTGAGTCCGCTGAACAATTCTCCCCCAAATGCAACGCTGACTTTTCCATTTTCCTCTGAAACAATTACAGTCATTGAATCAGTTGCTTCAGAAATACCAACTGCTGCACGGTGTCTTGTACCCAGTGCTTTACTTAAATTACGATTATCTGACAACGGTAAATAGCAGGTCGCCGAAACAATCCGATCGCCGCGAAAAATCACAGCTCCATCATGAAGTGGTGTATTATGCTCAAATATATTGATCAGCAGTTGGCTTGACACTGTAGCATCAATACTGATCCCCGTCTTCTCATATTCGGATAACGATTCAAATCTCTCCAAAACCATCAACGCTCCGGTTCTGACACGTCCCATTGCAAAAGTTGCTTTTACTATTTCATCAACCGTATGATTGGAATATCTTCCCTCATGTCTGTTCCCATCAACACTAATAAACGAGGACAGAATGTTCTTCTGTCCTAATTGTTCCAATGCTTTTCTTAACTCAGGCTGTAATACTACAACAACTGCAATTACTGCAATAGAAAGGCATTTTTCTGCAATCCAAAGAATGGTGGTCATGTTAAACATAGCCGCCAGCAGCAGGAATCCGAGTATCACAATAAGACCCTTTAATAAGGCCCATGCTTTTGTTCTACGCACCCAAGCCATAATCTGATATACCACAAATGAGATAATTAATATCTCGATAATATCCGGAATACGGATTGTGGGCATGTGTATACTCGACAAATATTCTTCTACAAATGCACTTAACTGTTCAATCATTATCTTTTTTTACTCACCCTTTTTATTTCGTTCCTCGCGTTCCGCCTTTGCTTTCGCTGCAGCCGCCCTTTCTATTCCTGTTAAGCCATTGCTGTCAACCCTATGTTCAGGCCTTGAGCTCCTCGATGTTGTTGGAACGATTCCATCTTTTCCAATTTCTTCATCCGATAAGATAATGCGTTTTGTTCCATTTTTATTGCTGCCATTTATGGTTGAATCATTTCTACGTCCACCAGCTTTTGTCGCCAATCTTCTTACACGGTATTCCGGAACATCGCCTTCGCTCTTTTCCATTGTGCTGTTTCTTCTGGCTGTTGCATCAGATGATGATGTCTCCTTGTTCTGTCCTTTAATCTTCTTAACTTTCTTATCTGTCACAGAGACAGAATTCTTAGGGACAGCTTTCACATAGTAATAATATTCATCATCTTCAAACTGAACCATTTCCGTCCTGCTATAATCCACATTAAAGACAAAGAACTTCAATACAATTACGATCAGAACTCCCGCAATACTTCCCATAATCAATCCAACGATTGATATATATGTATTAAATTTTAAATCTCCAATCAGTATAATCAGAATGTTCATTAGTGCACCGGTCACAATAGCAATTGTCCATGCATGATCCACGGACAATCTGCGAATCAGGTATACACAAATAATTGTAACAGAGAACGCTGCAACTACCATCAGCATCTCTTTGTTATAAACGATTGCGTCAATCAGGAAGCGGAATCTCACAAGCATCTCCTCAGCTCCCATCGAAGTCAGTGTCGATGCATTGTCCGAGATATAAGATAGGACATAATAAACAACCGCACCGCAGCCTGCCGAAACAACAGCCGCAGGAGTAGAAATCAGTCCTGCCGCCAAAGGAATGACATACGGAATTTTCAATGCAAAACATAACGGTGTAAACAATAAAAGCACCGTGTCCTTGGATGCAAATCTAAAGTATAACAAAAACATCAGCAGAAGCAGAACTCCTACCACAACTACACTTTCCAGGGATAATGCATAAAGTTGCATCAAAATAATAATTGCATCAACAACCACGATAAAATTCATGGGTAAAAATGAGCTGAGCAATGCGATAATCAGCGCTACTGCCACATTGGTAAGGACACTGGAATAACCAATTTTCCCATTGATCATCAAAAGCGTTATCAAAGATAAGATAAATTTTAGTGCCGGCTTACAATAATTCTCAAAACGTCCGTAAAAATTTTTTAATTGTTCTCTAATCACAAGTAACTGTGCCATCATTTATTTTCCTTTACTTATTCTTCTCCAGCTCTTCCTTGCGGTACATGGAGTTTAATCTGCGAAGATTATTATAATAACATCTAAGATTTCTTCTTGCCTTCTGATATCGCAGAGCATAAACAACATAAGTAATCATAGAATATGCCACAATCAGTTTTAAATAATTGAAAAGGACTTCTTTTCCAAATCCCAACAGATCCATCTTATAGATGTCCTGAAGAAAGAATTCAAAATCATAGGCAACATAGAGTGCAAATACGATAACATACGCAATTGTTCCGTAGATAACAGACTTGATTACCTCCTTGCCAATATAATCGCCACGGAAATAAGTTCCGATGGACACACTTCTCTTTCCTTCATTTGCTTCAAAAGAAGCCATCTTCGTCATCAACTTTATTCTGGATTCATTCAGCATTTCTTATTCCTTCCCACCTAATGCCTAACCCTCAAAGGTATGCATCCTTGGGTTATTATCTTTTTTTACCGTTTCTGTATGTTCTGTTTCCTTCCGTCTTCCGGCAACATTCAGTCCATTCATTGTTTCTTTCTTGCATTTATCACAGAAACGTCCGGTGCTGATTTGTGTCCCACAAATCTCGCAATTGATTTTTACAGGCGAATCATCCGCAAAGAATAGTCTTTCCTCGCGAATCCACTGTTGAATTTGTTTCGTCTCGACATTGCAATTCTCAACGATCTCCGGAATCGATGCCTGTTTGTTCTCCTGAACAAATTTCTTAACAACCTGGAATTGTGCTTCCGCGTTTTCCCTGCATTGAGGGCAAATAGGCATTCCCGCAATGTAATTAAACATCTTTCCACATTTCTTACAATTTTTCAGATTCATATGTCCGCCTCCGTTCTATAGTCCGGTACCAATCGCCAGTGCCAAAAAAAACACTTCTTGTACTCCTGCATTTTTTAGTTCTTTCGCAATCGCATCAACCGTACTTCCGGTAGTATAAATATCATCAACAATGACTATTTTCTTTAATTTTACATCATCTTGCATAATATGGAAAGCCCTTTTCAAATTATTTTGGCGCTCTCGTACGTCCAATTCCTTCATTGGTGTGGTCTTCCTCGTTCTTTCCACCAAAGAATGATACACTGGTATTTTGGTATATTTTGCAATACCTTCTGCCAGACATCTTGCCTGATTGTATCCCCTTATACGTTCCTTTCGCCGATGCATGGGAACCGGGACAAGAGCCTGCGCATTCCACTCCCTGATTAGGGTTCCCAGATGCTCTTCCATCTCTTTTCCATAAAAATCAGCATATTCGCATCTTCCTTTATACTTAAACCGATAAATGGACGCATTTATAGATGCATATTCAAATAGTGCATACCCCTGTTCAAAAAAGTGTTCCCTGTTTTTACAATCATAACACAATTCTTCCTGATCACTTTTTAATGTTTTCCCACATTTAAAGCAATGATTCTTTCCTACATAGACTAGCTTATTTTCACATTCCGGACATACTCTGGGCACTATTTCTTTGAATGATGTTTCTGTAAGAACACAATCACACACAGGGCATCTTCGTGGATACAGCATCTGAAGCACTCCGTCCATGGCGTTCTTTAATATTTTGTTGTTCAATGAAAATCCTTTCCCGCACTTCTCCTAGCAGATCTTCACCTTATAAATCCAATTCACCAATACGTTCCCTCAAGGATGTATATCTCTCCTGAACATGATCAGTTCGTATCATTTCCCTGATTGTATCTGAACTTCCCAATATAATAACGCAATTTCTTGCTCTTGTCACTCCCGTATATAAAAGGTTTCTGTTAAGCAACATTTTGGGACCTGTCAAAACAGGAAGAATAATTGCCGGATATTCGCTTCCCTGCGACTTGTGAATTGTAATAGCATACGCAAGCTCCAGTTCATCCAAGGTCGAAAATGGGTACATCGCGATACGCCCGTCTTCGAATTTAACAGTCAATGTTTTCAGATATGTGTTAATCTCCGTAATCAATCCTACGTCGCCGTTAAATACACCTTTTCCCTGGTCTATTGGAATATTGTAATTTCCAACAACTTCCCATTCCAGATTGTAGTTATTGCGAATTTGCATTATCTTATCACCAACACGGAATAATTTATCACCGTACTCATGTTCCGCCTTCTGCGCAGATGGTGGATTCAGCATCCCCTGAAGTACACGATTGAGGACATCAACACCAAGCGCGCCTTTGCGCATAGGTGTCAAAACCTGAACATCAAAGCTTTTAATATGAAGATTTCTTGGCAGAATATCTTCCATCAGTTGGTGGATATACTGATAAATCACCTCCGGCTGTTCCTTCTCCAGCAGGAAAAAATCTTTATACTTTTCTGAGAAATCTATCATCTCACCCTTGTTGATTTTATGTGCATAGGATACAATATGACTTTCCTGTGCCTGACGGAAAATTCTTTCCAGACGGACTGCACAGAATCTTTCACTTTCCATCACATCACGCAGCACTTGCCCCGGTCCTACCGACGGAAGCTGATCTACATCGCCAACAAGAATCAGTTTTGTCCCAGGTATTAAAGCGGCGAGCAAAGCCTTCAGCAAATGAATATCCACCATACTGACTTCATCAATAATAACGGCATCTACTTCCAAAGGATTATCTTCATTACGTTCAAATGAGGCTTTCTTGCGTTCCTCCGAAATATCTCCATTGATTTCCAGTAAACGATGTATTGTTTTGGCTTCATATCCTGTTGTCTCAGTCATACGTTTGGCCGCACGCCCTGTAGGTGCTGCCAGCACAAAGTCCAACTCTTCCAGTTCAAAGTATTTTAGAATAACATTTATTGTCGTCGTTTTTCCTGTGCCAGGTCCTCCGGAAAGAAGAAATACCCCGTTTTCCACGCACGAAACAACCGCCTGGCGTTGAAGTTCATCCAGCTGCATTTCCATATGTTCTTCTATTTGCTCAATCTGCTTTTGTATTACTTTCCTATCTTCCCTGGGGATGTCAAAAGTATCTCTTAGCACCAATAACTGTTTTGCGCAGTAGACCTCTTCCTTATAGTACGAGGTCAGATAGATCCGTTCTTCTCCGGCAACGGTCTTGGCTATCACCTTTTGATCCATTATCAAAGAATCCAGCTGCAGCTTAATATACTCTGTCTGCAGTCCTAATACTTTAGCTGTAAGAATAAGCAACTGATTTTGCGGATAGTAGCAGTTTCCATCCGCAGTTGTCTGCATAAGTGTATAAAGCAGTCCGCATCTGATTCGATAATCAGAATCCACACAGATTCCGGCCTTCATCGCCATCTCATCTGCAATTCGAAATCCTATTCCATTGATATCTTCTACCAGACGGTACGGATTCTCTTTCATAATTTGAAAAACTTCACCTCGATAATGCAGATAGATTTTATTCGCCAGTTCCTGTCCAATTCCATACTTCTGTAAAAAAATCATAGCATCACGCATATCTCTTTTTGCAACTAACTGATTCGTGATTTCCTGAGCTTTTCTGGCACTAATTCCCTTCACCTCGACAAGTCGTTCCGGTTCCTCCTCTATCACCCGAAATGTATCTTCGCCAAAGAAATCCACAATTCTATTTGCCAGTGCTTCTCCGATCCCTTTAATCGCACCGGATCCTAGATATCGCACAATTGCAATCCTATCTTCCGGCGGAATAGAACGTATAGCTGTTATTTTTAACTGCTTATCATAAATTGGATGAATTACAAATTCTCCATCAATTGCAATCGTTTCTCCCTCCGAATATCCTCTTACCGTTCCTACACATGTGATACTTTTTCCATCAGCAACAACGGTCATAACCGAATATCCGTTTTCCTCATTTCTATATGCAAAATGTTCAATAAATCCTTTTATTGTTTCCAATCAAACCATTTCCTACTTTCCTTTAAAATAGTATTGCCCTTTGGTGGCCCATTGTTCCCCCAGACTTAAAACATTCTTCTATAACCTGCATTGTTGGTTTACAAAATAAAAAAGCCACTATTACAGTATAGCAATAGTGGCATCTATGTGCAAATTCATTCTTGTTCTTCCGTTAAAGTACTTAGATCAACCGCTTGATTTCTTTTCATTTGCTCATACATTTGCATCGCAAGACTATTACCACCCATTGACTGTTCTGTCATTTGCTTTGCAACGTCTGAAATCGCAGAATCCATAAAGTACTCTACATTCTTGGATTCTCCCTCTTCAGTTCCTGTGATATTGACTGTATCCTTCATTGATTTGACAACCTGTTCCCAAAGGTAGGTCTCAAACTCTTTGCAGGCTTCCAAAAGCTCAGCATCGCTTTGCGCACCCGTGGCTTTATTTTTCAGGCTTTCGGTTGCGGAATTCGTTGCAAGCTTGGAAGCATATTCAGTTAACGCTGATACATCATTAAACTCCATGGCAATCTCCTAACTTTATTGCTTCAACTGGTTGGCCTGTCCCATCATTGTATCTGATGTTGTGATTGCCTTTGAATTAGCTTCATACGCTCTCTGCGCAACAATCAGATTCACCATTTCATCTGCCAACTGTACATTTGATCCTTCCAAATACCCTTGTACAATTGTGCTTTTCTGAATATTTGTCGCTGTTGCTTCATTGATTGGATTACCGCTGGCCGCGGAAACCTTATATAAACTGCTGTCTAATTTTTCCAGTCCTGCCGGATTATTAAACTGGGAAATTCCAATTCTAATTCCCATGGAAGCCGGATTTCCTTTATCATCCAGATAGCAGAACTCGCCATCCCCTGTAACCGTAATATTGCTGGCCGTCAAGGTTCCCTGGAACACAATTGGCTGTCCCCTGGTATCCAGTACAGGATTACCTTCGGTTGTGGTCAATTCCAGTCCATTTCTTCCAATTGAAATATTAAAATTACCGTTTCTTGTATAATAAGTATTCCCATCATTTCCCTTTACAGAGAAAAAGCCATTGCCCTCAATCGCAAAAGCAGATGCACTTGGAGATTCCAACATACTTCCCTGCCTAAATATTGTGGTAATGGAGGAACTTCTTACACCAAGCCCCACCTGAGAATCAATTGGTTTTGTCTCCCCATTCGCAGAAGTAGTTTCTGCCTGAAGTTCCTGATACAGCAGTGATTTAAATTCATTCTGACTTGTTTTAAATCCTGTTGTATTAATATTGGAAATATTATTGGAAATTGTATCCACTGCTGTCTGTTGTGCCATCATGCCCGTTGCTGCGGACCATAAAGAACGTACCATTAATATCTACCATCCTTTCCATTACTAATCACTGGTTAAATTTTCCCCAGCTGATTGGCTGCAATCTGTAGTGAAGAATCATAAGTCTGAATCAATTTCTGATTCGCTTCATACTGTTTCGATACACTAATCATCTCTACCATTTCTGAGACTATACTAACATTGGAAGTCTCAAGATACCCCTGAAATACTTTGCAGTCCGTTGCAAGTTCTAATTCTGCACCTTCAACCGGCACATAATAGTTCTCTCCGTAATGTTCCAGATAATTATAATCATTAAAATTGGTTATTTTCATCTGAGCGACCATTTGATTATTCTGCATAATACGACCTTGCTGATCCACAACAATCGCTTCATTCGGATTAACTTTTATCCGTTCACTGCTGTTGTTTGCTCCTCTGGCCATGACATAGTCGCCATCCGTTGTTACCAGATATCCATCTGCTGTTACCGTAAAATTACCATCACGAGTGTACATCGTACTCGTCTCACCATTTTTGTTGGTGAATTCAACTGTAAAAAAGCCATCACCGCTTAGTGCAAAATCATAGTTGTTGTCTGTAACTCTAAAAGCCCCCTGGGAATAGTCCGTATAGCCTTCTCCCACTTTGACGCCGGGATTACCCTGACCAATTCTTCTGGCCGTTCTCACATCTTCAGATCCGTCTTTAATCTTATCCACTAACACTGTATCAAAAGACTGGCTGGTTGCCCCCTCTTTTTTATATCCTACCGTAGCAGAATTAGCAAGATTGTTAGTCAATACATCCATTCGGTTCTGTTCATTCACCATACCGGTGTATGCTGTGTATAACCCTTTGAGCATCGCTTCCTCACATTCCGGACAAAGTCAATGTTTCTCTGTCCTTAACCGTTATTACCTTCGTTATTATATCCTGCCAGGAATTCTATATATCTTCCCGTACCGATTGCAACACATGTCATCGGTTCGTCAGCTGTCATTGTATTAATATGGGTTCTCTCTTCAATCAGTTCTTCCAGACCACGAAGCATGGAACCACCTCCGGTCAAAACGATTCCCCGATCTACGATGTCACCTGCAAGTTCAGGTGGTGTTTTCTCAAGGACAGCACAGATTGTATCCAGAATTTGTGCTGTAGTCTCCTTTAAAGCTTCCTGTGTTTCATCTGAAGAAACTCTTATTGTCTCCGGCAATCCCGTCACGAGATTTCTTCCTCTGACATCCATGTAATCCACTTCAGGACGCTTGAAAGCAGTTCCAATATTAATCTTAATATCTTCTGCTGTACGATCACCAATTAATAAATTGTATTTCTTACGTAAATAGCGAACGATTGCTTCGTCGAAGTCATCTCCTGCTATCTTTATAGAGGCACTCTCAACAGTTCCTCCCAGCGAAATGACAGCAACGTCAGTCGTACCACCACCAATGTCTACAATCATGTTACCTTGTGGCTTGCTAATGTCGATACCTGCACCGATTGCTGCTGCGATTGGTTCCTCGATGATTGCTACTTCTCTTGCTCCAGCCTGGTAGGTTGCATCCTCAACAGCTTTTTTTTCAACTTCCGTTACACCACTCGGAACGCAGACTGAAATACGTGGTTTACGAAAAGATCTCTTCCCCAACGCTTTTGCAATGAAATATTTCATCATCTGCTCCGTTACTGTATAGTCTGAGATTACTCCCTGACGCAAAGGTCTGACTGCAACAATATTGCCCGGAGTACGTCCTATCATCAGTCTGGCATCTTCACCAATTGCCTTGATATTATTATTATCTTTTGCATCTCTGTCAAAAGCGACTACTGAAGGCTCTTTTAATACTACGCCTTTTCCTCTTATATATACCAAGATACTTGCTGTACCCAAATCAATTCCTATATCTGTGTAATTCATGTTCTGATTAAACCCCTTTCTATGGTTTCCTAATCATTTTTCCCCATTCTGCACGAGGATACACAATATTATAACCGATAGTCAATCTTTTTCAAAGGGTTTTCCATTTCTTTTTCACTTTTTTCACAAATAGCGAAAAAAAGGGATGCAGCATAGCGATTCCATTTCGTTGCTCCTTCTGCATCCCTGCATGTTTTGTCTTTATCTATATCATATATCGGATATCAGGTTCAAAACTTTAGCCCTTATTCTTTTTTTCTGTTACAGTACGATCTTTTTCCAGCATTCTCTTAATATAGTGACCTGTATAAGACTGCGGATTCTTCGCCACTTGTTCCGGAGTTCCTGTTGCAACAACAGTGCCGCCTTTGTCTCCGCCCTCGGGTCCCATGTCAATAATATAGTCTGCGGTTTTAATTACATCCAGATTGTGTTCAATCACAACAACCGTATTGCCGCCTTCCGTTAACTTCTGGATAATTTCTATCAGCTTATGAACATCTGCAAAATGCAGTCCGGTTGTCGGTTCATCCAAAATGTAAATTGTTTTACCTGTACTTCTTCTGGAAAGCTCTGTTGCCAGCTTAATTCTCTGTGCTTCGCCACCAGACAATTGTGTTGACGGCTGTCCCAGTCGAATATACGAAAGCCCGACTTCATTTAATGTAGCGATCTTCGTTCTGATGGAAGGAACTGCGTCAAAGAAATCCAGTGCCTCTTCTACCGTCATGTTTAATACATCATAAATATTTTTCCCTTTATAATGAATATCCAGTGTTTCACGATTATATCGTTTTCCGCCGCATACTTCGCAAGGCACATAAACATCCGGAAGAAAATGCATTTCTATTTTAAGTATTCCGTCTCCACTGCAGGCCTCACATCTGCCGCCCTTTACATTAAAGCTGAATCTTCCCTTCTGATATCCTTTGGCTTTGGCATCCACAGTAGATGCAAACAAATCTCTTATCTGATCAAATACACCGGTATAAGTTGCCGGATTAGATCTTGGTGTTCTTCCGATTGGTGACTGATCAATATTAATCACTTTATCCAGATTCTGAATACCGGTTATTTTCTTGTGTTTTCCCGGCTGTGTATATGCCCGGTTCAATTGATGTGCCAGAGTCTTGTATAAAATCTCATTAATTAATGAACTCTTTCCAGAACCGGATACTCCCGTTACGCAGGTAAATACTCCCAACGGAATCTCTACATCAATATTTTTCAGATTATGTTCCTGTGCTCCGATAATTTTAAGTTTCCCCTGTGCTTTACGACGTGCAGGCGGAATCGGTATTCTTTTTGCACCGCTCAGATATTGCCCGGTAATAGATTCTTTTACTTTAATAATATCCGCCGCAGTACCCTTAGCAACAATATTTCCGCCATGTTCCCCTGCTCCGGGTCCTACATCTACAATATAATCGGCTGCCCACATCGTATCTTCATCGTGTTCCACAACAATAAGGGAATTTCCCATATCGCGCAATCCCTTCAAGGCAGAAAGGAGTTTGTCATTGTCTCTTTGATGCAATCCGATACTTGGTTCATCCAGAATATAGCATACTCCGACCAGTCCGGAACCAATTTGTGTTGCAAGACGTATTCTCTGCGCTTCTCCACCCGATAACGATGCAGTTGCACGTGATAATGCAAGATATTCCAGTCCTACCTCCACCAAAAATCCTACTCTTGCACGAATCTCACGAATAATCGCGTCACCAATTAATTGTTGTTGTTTGCTTAAATGGATTTCTTCCAGATAATGCTTCAGATCACCAATCGACATGGTTGTGATTTCATAAATATTCTTGTCATCTATGGTAACAGCCAATGATTCTTTCTTCAAACGCATTCCTCCGCATAGATTGCATGGAGTTATTGCCATGAATTTCTCATATTCTGCTTTTTGCTGTTCGGAAGCTGTTTCCCTGTATCGCCTTTCTGCATTACGCTTAATTCCTTCAAAAGCGATTGGATATACTCCATAACCACGCTGTCCCTGATAATGTACTTCGACCTCCACATCGGTTCCAAACACCAACATATGCCGTATACTCTCCTCAAGCTTCTCCCATGGTGTATTCAAGCTGAATTTAAAATGCATGGCAAGGGCTGTAAGGATTGCATTAGTGAAACTTCCGGCAGCATTCGCTGATTGCCATCCATTGACAGCAATACAACCTTTTGCAATGGAAAGGGAAGGTTCCGGAATCATTCTTTCTTCCGTAAACTCCATTTTAAAACCAAGTCCGGCACAATCCGGGCAGGCTCCAAACGGATTATTAAAGGAAAAATTCCTTGGTTCGATCTCATCTATGCTTATACCGCAGTCAGGACATGAAAAGTTCTGGCTAAAATTTATTCTTTCCTGGTCAATCACATCCACTACCAGCAGTCCATCTGTAATATCCAATACATTCTCTATGGAATCAGCAAGACGCTTCCCTATTCCCTTTTTTACTATCAATCGATCAACAACCACCTCGATTGTATGTTTAATATTTTTGTCCAGTTCGATATCTTCTGTAAGTTCATACAAATTTCCATCAATTTCTGCTCTAACATATCCGCTTCTCTTTATCCGTTCCAGAATTTTCTCGTGTCGCCCTTTCTTTCCACGTACCACTGGCGCAAGAAGCTGAATTCTGGTTTCTTCTTCCAATTCCATAATCTGATCAACCATTTGATCTACCGTCTGCCTGCTGATTTCCCTTCCACACTCAGGGCAGTGCGGAATACCCGCTCTTGCATACAGCAAACGAAAGTAATCATAAATCTCAGTCACAGTTCCCACTGTAGATCTTGGATTCTTATTCGTTGACTTCTGGTCAATACTGATTGCCGGACTTAATCCCTCAATCTTATCTACACTGGGTTTCTCCATCTGGCCTAAGAACTGTCTTGCATAAGAAGACAGGGACTCCATATAGCGTCGCTGTCCTTCTGCATAAATCGTATCAAAAGCAAGCGAAGACTTGCCTGAGCCAGACAAACCGGTAAAAACCACAAATTGATTTCTCGGAATTTCCAGGTCTACATTTTTTAAATTGTGTTCACTTGCTCCATAGATTCTGATTGACTCAGAAGGCGCAAGCATTTTCTTTGCTGCCATAATCTTTCCTCTTTTCTAACGTTCTTTCGTTGCTACTGTTCTTTTTGTGTTTCATATAGATATTTTTTCAAATCAATCAGCTGATCTCGCAGACGCGCAGCCTCTTCAAAATTCCAATCCAACGCGGCTTTCTTCATGTGCTTTTCAGCATCAGCTATTACTTTCTTCAATTCCTCTTCATTCATAGATTCAGGATCCTTCTCCAGAATCGCCTGTTCCTTTGCCACTTTCTTACTAATGCTAATTAAATCTCTAACTGCCTTCTTGATTGTCTGCGGTGTAATTCCGTGTTCCTCATTGTATTGATTCTGTATCTCTCTTCTTCGATTCGTTTCAGAA
>Ga0116143_10004344_pt1 | contig 13502 bp, 10 predicted proteins | sample AD_UKC034_MetaG_FD_89745 | JGI IMG/M metagenome (GOLD analysis project Ga0116143, IMG submission 89745) | Active sludge microbial communities of municipal wastewater-treating anaerobic digesters from USA - AD_UKC034_MetaG | ecosystem: Engineered > Bioreactor > Anaerobic > Digestate | place: USA...
AAGGGGCGGGTTCATGGGGGATCAATCAACCGATAAGAGATTTTGTAGGATATCAATTGAAGGTTCCTACTGCCATCCCCGGGGAAAGTGTTCGTGGATATTTATAATTTTATGGACGTCCCCCATCGGCCTAATGTAAATGTTCGGTAACATATAATTATGAGTCAACGATCCCTTCTTTGTGAATGCTTTGGTAAGATTTAATATGAGGCAATTCGGTTGGCTCAAAAATATAGAGGCACTTCTTAAAATGGTGTATGCTACTGAAGAGGTGAAATTATGATTATCAAAGTCATATTAGAGCCAAGCGAAGAGGGTGGCTATACCGTTATTGCCCCATCATTACCTGGCTGTATCAGTGAAGGAAACAGCAGGGAGAACGCGCTGGCAAATATTCGTGAAGCCATAGAGCTTTATCTCGAACCTGTTGACGATGATCAGATCTTCCCTTCCGGTGTGGAAATTGTTGAACTGGCAGTATGAGTAAAGTTCCGAGTTTGCCCTTCACTCAGATCATCAAGGCCCTGCAAAAAGACGGGTGGGTGGTTGTGAGACAAAAAGGCAGTCATATTCGGCTCCACAAACATATACCTACCGAAACGCTAAAGCTGACGGTCCCTGCTCATATCCCAATTAAGAGAAGCACCTTTCGCATATATTGAAACAGGCAAGACTTACCGTCGAAGAATTCAATGAATTATTATAAGCGAGCCAACAAGTCGTTTGAGCCGATCGCTAACGCTCCGGCTCAACTCTGCGTTGTTAGCAAGAAGGAATGGAGCTGTTTAAATTCATATCTAAGTATTGCCGGCTCTTGTCGGAGGAATATTTGGTGCTGATTGGGATTAGGGACGTCCATTAAATTATTAATTTTTCGGAGCATTGAGTATAGAAGCGCAATAGCAGAGACACTTTTGTTACCCATATTTTTAACACCTTGTATTTTTCTACGTGCAAGCTTTCGTAAGTATAGCACTTACGGGTAAATCTCGGCCCTAAAAATTGATATTATGCCCCAATTGCATATGCCGAAGGCAAGCCCTTTCATTGATAACTTTCGTGCAGCGCATGAGGGCCATATTCTCGTGATGACAGTAAGGTCCTGAACGTTGAACAGGCTTTGCTGATAGCTGTGAGCTGTCTACGGAATATACAGCCCTATAGCCTTGCGCACTTCGTCCATCGTCTGCTTCGCGATGGCGCTGCATTCCTTTGCGCCTTTTTTAAGGGAGTCGATCACATAGCCGGCGTGATTTTTCAATGCAATGGCCTTCTCGCGGACCGGCACCAGCTCCTTGTTGATATTCTCGAAGAGCATCTTCTTGCAGTCTATGCAGCCGATGGCGGCCGACCTGCAGCCCTTGTCGATCTCGAGAAGCATGGCGTTCTCTGAGAACGCCCGGTGTATCGTGTAGATGTTGCACACCTCCGGATTGCCCGTATCGGAACGCCTCACCCGGTTCACATCCGTCACGGCCGTCCTCAGCTTTTCCCAGACATCCTTTTCGTCTTCCAGTATCCCGATGTAGTTGTTGAGGGTCTTCGACATCTTTGCCTGGCCGTCTACTCCGAGGATCTTCGGCGCCCTGGAGAGTATCACCTGAGGCTCCGGAAAGATCTCGCCATACCTGCCGTTGAACTTCCGCGCCACCTCTCTCGACAGCTCAACGTGCTGCACCTGATCTTCGCCGACAGGCACGAACCCTGCCTTATATATAAGGATGTCTGCAGCCTGAAGGACAGGGTAGCCCATGAGGCCCATATTGATATTGCCCCGGTGCTGCTTTGATTTGTCCTTGAACTGGGTCATCCTCTCGAGTTCCCCGATGGGCGTTACACAGTTGAATATCCAGGCAAGCTCGGTGTGCTCGGGGACATGGGACTGGACAAAGATCCTGCACTTTTCAGGCGACAACCCGCAGGCGATGAGGATGAGCGCTGTTTCAACAGAGCGCTGCTTCAGTTCTTCTATGGGGTATTCCACGGTGATCGCATGGTAATCGACAACAGAGAAGATGCAGTCATATTCTTCCATCAGGCGGACCCAATGCCTGATGGCGCCGACATAGTTCCCCAGATGGATGTCCCCGGTAGGCTGTATCCCGCTAAATATTATTCCCTTCATTGATCCTCCGAAACCACAGCTTTTAACAGCAAGTTTTCACTCATAGGGCCTCAGGGAGCAGCGCCCCGTTGCAGCCAAAAGCTCAATAATAATAGCTGAATGCTTGCGTTGCGTCTAATCTACAATAAAAAAGGGCCTAAATCAATTGTTGTTTATTTTTGTATACAAAATTCTTGACAATTATTTACAGTGATACTATAGTTGAAATCAATCAAATTGTATACAGTATCCAAAGGAGGGCGCATGGAAGACCATGAAATTTTTACAAACATTACGGTTCTGTCCCTTGAACAGGCGACGGTTTTGCCATACCTCACATACAGGCTTTCCCTTGACGGGGCGAAGGTTATCCGCATGGAGCACCCCGTATACGGCGATCCGAACAGAAGGGTTGGCGAGAACAGGCTTAACGAAGACAGGATGTACACCTATTTTCTTGCCATCAACTGCAACAAAGAGGCGATCACGCTTGACCTCGGCGCACCCGAAGGCCACGAGATATTCAGGAAGCTGCTCGTGGAATTGAACGTCGACATATTCGCTACAAACCAGCTCCCGCGCAACTACAAGAAGCTCGGAGTCGACTATGAGACAGTAAAAGCGATAAAAAAGGATATCATATGGGTAGGGCTGACGGGATTCGGCCCTGACAGCAACGAGGGAGCCTACGACCCGATCCTGCAGGCGAGAAGCGGCTTGATGGACCTTACGGGCGACAAGGACGGCCCGCCTTATGTTCTCGGTGTGCCGCTTCCCGACATGGGCACCAGCGAACACGCCTACGGGCTGATCATGAAGGCCCTCTTCAAGCGTGCCATGACCGGGGAGGGGACAAGGATAGACCTCTCGATGTTCCAGAGCACCGTTTCCTGGATGACCGTCCCCATCACCCAGACAAAGTCCTTTAACAAAACGATCACGAGGCGGGGCAACACCCATGAGTTCTTCGCCCCGGTGAGCGTTTATAAGACGAAAGACAGCTATGCCTATATTGCCGTTGGAAACGACATCCAGTGGGAGAAAATGCTGCAGATAGAAGGCTTCTCGGCCCTTGCAAAACCCGAATACAGCAGGAACGAAGGCAGGATCAAGGATGTGGACAACCTGAACAAGGCGATCGAAGAGGCAACCCGGAGATACACGACCGACGATCTGATCGCGCTCTTCACCAAGGCCACGATCCCCATCTCCAAGGTCAACACCCTCGGCGATGTGCTGGAAGACCCTTACGTAAGGAACGAGATACTCACCTCTACCGATCCAAAGACAGGGACCACGATCTACCTTGCGCCCCCTCCGTTCACAAACAACTATATCAAGTCGATGGAGAAGAAGCTTCCCTTCCCTCCGCGCTTTGGGGAACAGAACGAGGAGATCTACAACAAGAAGCTCGGCTATCCGAAGGAAAAGCTGGAAGAGCTGAAAACAAAAGGAATTATCTAAGGACCACGCAGGGGGAGACATGGAAGCCTCGTACGACCAGGCCAGTGTCAGAAAGGGGAGGTTTTTAAGGGAGCAGGTATATAAAAGCCTCAAGGCGTCTATCCTCAACCAGGCGCTGCCGCAGAACAAAAGGCTTGTAGAGGAACGGCTTGCAGAGGAGCTGGGGACAAGCAGGACGCCGGTACGGGAAGCGATCCAGAAGCTTGAAAAAGAAGGCCTCATCCATAAGCTGTCCAAGGGCGGCTATGCGGTAAGCGCCATTACGGACGGGGACATCGAAGAAATCCTCGGCATTCGCGGCATCCTCGAAGGCTACGCCGCATATCTCGCTACAACAAGAGTTACAGACGATGACCTCAAATTCCTGGAAGAGATCGTGAACAGGGAAGAGCAGTGCCTGAAAAGAAGGGAGCTCGAAGAGTGCATAAGGCTCAATACCGAATTTCACGACAGGCTCTACAGGATTGCCCAGAGCGCCAGGCTTTACACCATCATTAACGACCTGAGGGATTATATCTACCGCTACAGGATCATTATCCTGCGGTACGAGGGCATGGTGGAGCTCTCCATAAAGGACCACCGCGAGATGATAGCCCTTATGAAATCGAAACGTGCAGGCAAGGTAGAGAGGCTTGTGCGAAAACACATTACCCGCGGAAAGACGATTATTAAAAAGAAGATAAAAAAGGAAGCGCTGAAACATGGAACCGGCAATTCCAAAAAGCAACAGCAAGGCGGCCGGGCTTAGCAGGCAGGCATAATCGAAGACAGGACATGGATTTCGATCTCACAAAAGAGCAGGTCTTTTTCAGAGAGAACATCCGCCGGGCATTGCGGGAGGTCCTATCGCCTCACGCCGCGGCCATCGACAAAGAGGACAGATTTCCCAGGGAGCTTTTTGAAGAAATAGGAAGGCTCGGCTATTTCGGCATCAGGTATCCTCAGGAGGTTGGCGGGATGGGCGGGGACTGCATAACCTTTACGATACTCGCCGAAGAGATTGCAAAGGTTTCCATGTCTTTTGCGGCAGCAGCGACAATGCAGTGCCTCATGGGAACCGATTTTATCCATAGGTTCGGGACAAAAGAACAAAAGGAGAGGCTCCTGGTCCCCGCGATGGGCGGGCAGAAGATAGGGACCATCGCGTTCACCGAGCCGGACTGCGGCTCTGACCTTGGGGCAATGCGAACCAGGGCTCATAGAGACGGGGAAGGCTATATCCTGAAAGGGAGAAAGCTCTGGATCACCAGCGGGGATGTTGCAGATTTCGTTACCGTCGCCGCATTGGCAGGTCCATCCAAAGGGCTCAAGGGGCTCACCTTTTTCCTTGTCGAGAAGGGCACGCATGGCTTTTCTGTAGGGCAAAAGATCGAAAAGATGTCGGCGCGCGGCGCACCGGCCGTAGAACTTATCTTTGACGAGTGCCGCATACCGAAGGAAAACCTTCTTGGCGAGGAAGGGAAAGGGCTGAAATACCTGGAATCCTTTCTGAGCGAGGTCAGGATCATGATTGCCGCCCTTGGCCTTGGGCTTGCAAAAAGCTCTTATGATGCAGGCCTCAAGTATGCGAGGGGGAGGGAGGCCTTTGGGCGCCCCATAGCAAATTTTCAGTTGATACAGGATAAGATAGCGGAAATGGAGACAAGGATCAGGAGCGCATGGCTCCTTACATATTACGCGGCATGGTTGAAGGATAAAGGATTGGCAGTAAAAAAAGAGTCAGCGATCGCCAAGCTCTTTTCGACCGAGACCGCATGCTACGTAGTGGACCAAGCTGCGCGGATCCACGGCGCGTACGGCATAGCGGTGGAATATCCGGCGGAAAGGTACTACAGGGACGCCCGGTTTCTTCTCTACGCAGGGGGAACATCGGAAGTAATGAAGACGTTGATCGCAAAAGAAAGCACACAGCATAAGGCGATGGAATAAATAAAATTTCAGGAGGCATGCCATGGCAGCAGGGAAGAGGACCAAGGTATTGATAGCAAAACCCGGCCTGGATGGACACGACAGGGGCGCAAGGGTCGTGGCGCTGGCGCTCAAGGATGCGGGCATGGAGGTAATCTATTCGGGGCTGCACAGGACGATCGACCAGATCGTCAATATTGCAATCCAGGAAGACGTTGACTTCATAGGCCTTTCCATCATGACGGGAGCCCACATCCCTATTACCCAGAGGCTCTTCCAGAAGATCAGGGAAAAGGGGATCGGCGACAAGGCCGTTTTTGTCGGCGGCGTTATCCCTTCGAGGGATATCCCCAAGCTGAAAGAGATGGGAGTGGCCGGCATATTTCCCGGAGGTACCCCGATGTCGGAAATAATCAATTTTTTTGCAAACGCGAAAAACGCATAGGAGGGAACCATGTCAGTGGCGCGCTATATAAAGGACGAAAAAGACAAGATAGAAGACGTTATATACGAGTCGGGCATCCACATTAACCCTTCCTATTCCCCGAAGGACCTTGAGCGAGTAGGCTTCTCGTATGAAAAAGACCTGGCAGACCCCGGCGAATACCCTTACACGAGAGGCATACACCCGCTCGGGTACCGTTCAAGGGCGTGGACCACGAGGCAGTATACCGGCTTTGGCACCCCCCAGGAGACAAATGAACGGTTCAAGCTGATGATCTCTCATGGCCAGACAGGGCTGAATGTCGCCTTCGACCTTCCCACGCAGATGGGGTATGACTCCGACGACCCCATATCAGAGGGTGAGGTCGGCAGGGTCGGCATGGCGGTCGACACCCTTCGCGACTTTGAGACCGCCTTTAAGGATATACGGCTGGACAAGATCGGATCAGGCTTGACGATCAATGCCGTCGCATCGATCATGCTCGCCATGTACCAGGCCGTCGCAGAGAAATACGGGTATGACCCAAAGATAATTTCGGCAACCCCTCAGAACGATATCCTGAAAGAGATGATAGGCCGCGGGGCATGGATCTTTCCCGTGGAGCCGGCGATGAAGCTTATCGGCGACACCATAGAATATTCGATGACCGTTATGCCCAGGACCAATCCCGTAAGCGTCTGCGGCTACCACATCAGGGAATCAGGGGCAACGCCTGCCCAGGAGATAGCCTGCGCTATACTCATTGCAAACGCCTATATAGATAATGTCCTTGCGAGGGGGTATGACATTGACGACTTTGTGGGTCATTTCTCCTTTAACCTTAATTTCTTTGGGAATATGTGGGAACAGGTCGCCAAGTTCAGGGCAGCCAGGAAGCTTTGGGCGAGGAACCTGAAGGAAAGATACAAAGTGAAGAAACCACAGAACCTCTTTCTCCGGGGGCTCTTCGGCGGCGGCGGGTACGGCCTCACCAAAGAGCAGCCCGAGAACAACATCATGCGAGGCGCATACTATGCCCTTGTCGCAGCGCTCTCCGGCGCCCAGACGACGGCGCTGTGCAGTTACGACGAGGCGTACACGATCCCCACGCCCCGTTCGGCGCTTATTTCGCTCCGGACGCTCCAGGTCCTCATGGACGAGATGGGCCTCCGCGATACCGTCGATCCTCTCGCCGGGAGCTACTTTATCGAAACGATCACGAAGGAGATGGAACAGAAGATCGAAGAAGAGATGGGGAAGGTCGAAAAGCTCGGAGGCATTGTTAAGGCGGTTTCCGAAGGGCATATCCAGAGGCTTATGGCCAGGCAGGCATACGAAATCGAAAAAGGCCTTGAGTCCGGCGAATTGCTGAAGGTGGGGGTGAACATCTATAGAGAAGAGGGGGAATCGATGGACGTGGAGCTCCATGAATATAACTGGGAATCCGCCGAGAGGCAGATAGAGGGCCTTCGCGCGGTGAAGAGGGAGCGCTCCGAAAAGGATGTCTCGAAGACGCTGAAGGACCTGGAGGCGGCCACCAGGGACGGAAAGAACGTGATGCCCTACCTTGTTTCATGCTGCAAGGCCTACGCAACCGTAGGAGAGATGACGGGCATTTTCAGGGAGGTTTTTGGAGAGTTCAACGAACCAGGCCTGTTTTAAAGATCCGTCAGGCGTAAGGCGTGAAAGGGAAAGGCAGCAGAGGGCGAAAGGGCAGAAGGTGAGAAGATAAGAGGGTGAGAAGAGCAGAAAGCAGAATGCAATAACGGGATGAAAAACGGGAAGACAACATCAAGCAACGATTTCTTTGTAGCCTTGGATTTCGTGCTTTTAGTGCACCTTGGAGGATATTATGAACGATAAGTATTACCGGCTGGGCTGCGATATAGGCGGCACATTTACAGACTTTGTCCTGCTCAACGACCAAACAGGAGAGATAATGACCGGCAAGTGCCTTACCACGCCCCAGGACCCTTCCGACGCGGTCGAAGAGGGGATCAGGGCGCTCGAGAAGGCAACGCCTGACTTTGTCGGGAAGCTTGACGAGCTGATACACGGGACAACCCTTGTCATCAACTCCATTATAGAGAGAAAGGGCGCAAGAACGGGGCTTATCACAACAAAAGGCTTCAGGGATGTCCTTGAGATCGGGCGGGAGATACGCTATGCCCCCTATGATATATTTGCCGAATTCCCTAAGCCGCTGGTTCCCAGGAAATACCGCGTAGAGGTGGACGAGAGGATACGGAGCGACGGGAGCGTGCTGAAAGCGCTGGACAGGGAAGAGGCGCAAAGAGCGGTCAGGGCGCTCCTCGATATGGGCATCGAGTCGATCGCCGTCTGCCTTATAAATTCTTTTGAGAACCCCGCCCACGAAAAGATAATAGAAGAGGTTATCGCGCAGGAGGCGCCGCAGGTCTCCGCTTCGGTTTCATACCACGTCCTGCCGCAGATCAAGGAGTATGAGCGGACGAGCACCACGGCGACGAATGCATACGTGAAGCCCCTCACGGGGCGGTACCTTTCAAAGCTGGCGGGAAGGCTCCAGTCGATCGGCTTTAAGGGCAAGCTCTTTATTATGCTTTCAAGCGGAGGGGTCACCTCTGTAGAAACAGCGGCTGAATTTCCCGTCAGGATCATCGAGTCGGGGCCGACAGCGGCAGTGATCGCCGGCCAGTATTACGGCAAGCACTTCAATATACCCGAGATGTTCTGTTTCGATATGGGAGGGACAACCGCGAAGTCCTGCCTTATCCAGAAAGGGGTTGCAGGCGTTGTCCCGACGTTCGAAGTGGGACGGGTGCAGCGATTCATGAAGGGCAGCGGGCTCACGATCCAGGTGCCGGTCGTCGACCTCATGGAGATCGGGGCCGGCGGCGGGAGCATCGCGAAGGTGAGCAAGCTCGGCACCCTTCAGGTCGGACCGGAAAGCTCTGGCGCTGAGCCGGGGCCCATCTGTTACGGGCGTGGAGGAACCGACCCATGCGTGACCGACGCCGACCTTCTGCTCGGCTATCTTGACGAGAACTATTTCCTCGGGGGAACGATGAGGCTTGACAAGGAAGGCGCGCGGCGCGGCATCGAGGAGAAGGTCGCGAATCCCCTCGGGGTATCCTTCATCCATGCCGTCTGGGGAATACATGACCTGATAAATGAAACCATGGCTGCAGCAGCAAAGACGCACATCGCGGAAAAGGGCGGGAACCCGAAGATCGTAACGATTGCTGCTTTTGGAGGGGCAGGGCCTGTCCACGCCTATGGTCTGGCGAAGAAGCTGGGATCGCCCCGCCTGCTTGTGCCGCCCAACGCCGGCGTAGGCTCTGCAATGGGATTTTTCACTGCCCCGCGAGCCTTTGACCTGCTCCGGAGCCACAAGTCCTCCCTTAACAACGTTGCTTTTTCAGCGATAGAGGATATCTTCAGGGGGCTCGAAGCGGATGCAGCGAAGATCCTCAAGAAGGAGGCGGCCGACGATATGATCCACTATGCACGCTCCATAGACATGCGCTTCGTAGGGCAGGGGTCAGAGATGAACATACCGGTATCTGCCGGAGATTTTACAAAGTTCCGGAAAGAAGAGATCAGGAGGCTTTTTGACGATGCCTACGAGAAGCTCTATGGCAGGACCTATCCCGACTCGGAGGTGGAATTCATCAACTTTAAGGTCAGGGCAAGCCTCCCGGAGCGCCTCCTGCAGCTTCCGAAGCTTCGCAAAAAGAAGGGACAGACGATCAAGGCGGCGATCAAGGGGCAGCGCCCCGCGTACTCGCCCGCTGCAAAAGATTTTATTCCCTACACGATATACGACCGCTATAAGCTCTTTCCCGGGGCGAGCTTTCAGGGCCCGGCAATTATCGAGGAGAAAGAGTCTACCTTTATTGTCGGTGAGGATGCGGAGGTTAAGGTGGACGGCTTCGGGTTTCTCTGGGTTGACCTTAAGGAGGTGCAATAATGGGCCGCACATTTGATCCGATCACATTAGAGATCCTGTGGCGAAGACTTATCTCAATCGTTGACGAGGCGGACTCAAGCGTCGCCCGCACGGCATTTTCAAGCCTGCTCAGGGATGCCCACGACTACACCTGCATGTTCACCGACAGGTTCGGCAGGGAACTGGCGCAGGGGACCTTCGCAACGCCTGGGCAGTCGGGGGCGATGGCGCTGGGGATCAAGAACCTTGTGAACAAGTTCCCGCTGGATCATTACAAGGCTGGCGACATATTCATTACGAACGACCCCTGGGCGCTGGCAGGCCACCTTAACGATGTCTGCGTCATGGGCCCGATCTTTTACAAAGACCAGCTTGTGGCCTTTACCGCCTGCGTGTTCCATCACTCCGATATCGGCGGCAGGGTTGCGTCCGACAACCACGACGTCTTCGAGGAAGGGCTGTTCATTCCCCTGGTAAAGCTTTATGACGGGGGCGTCCTCAACGAACCGGTGCTTGACATGATACGGTGGAACGTTCGGACCTCCGACGAGGTCATCGGCGATATCAGGTCGCAGATCGCGGCAAACCACGTATGCGCGGAGAAGATACGCCAGATGCTCAAGGAAAGCGGCCTCGACAACCTCGATGACCTGGCGGACCAGATCATAGGCCTCACTGAAAAAAGCATCAGGGAAGAGATCGGAAAGATCCCCGACGGCACCTATCAAGCCAAAGGGATAATCGAGCAGACAAAGGGTAAAGAGGATATTGTTATCCAGGCATCGGTTAAGGTCGAGGGGAGCGACATCATTGTAGACCTCTCAGGCTCCTCTCCCCAGGTAGACTGGGGCGGCAACGTGGTGTTCAACTTCACCTACGCCTATGTCTTTATGGCAATTAAAAGCATGTTCGCGCCCGACATCCCCAATAACGACGGCTGTGCCAGGCCCATCGTCCTTTCAGCCCCGGAGGGGAGCGTTGTGAACTGTAAGTTCCCTGCCGCCGTTGCCGCCCGGATGCAGATAGGCCACTTCCTGACCGAGATCATTTACCGGGCCGTCTCCGGCGTTCTGCCCGGAAGCGTTATTGCAGGGTCCGGCGGTACGCCTGCGGCAATGAATGTGTTCTACGGGAAGAGGAAGGGCGGAAAGCCATGGCATTCCGTGATCATCCGTGGAGGCGGCATGGGGGCAGGCGCTGCCAATGATGGAAACTACGTCTATATCTTCCCCGCCAACGGCGCCAATACTCCCGTTGAGATATTCGAAAGCGATACCCCGCTTATCGTAGAGAAGAGGGAGCTCATCAGCGATTCCGGCGGCCCCGGCAGGATGAAAGGAGGCCTCGGAAAAAGGGAGATCTTCAGGATACCCGATGACGAGTATGCCCCGATCCCGCCTGTCAACCTCGGCATCCAGGCGGGAAGATACAGCTACCCTGCAGAGGGGCTTTTTGACGGAAAAACAGGCGCCAAGGGCCAGTTCCTTGTCAACGGCGCACAGGGAAACCCCTATGGTTTAACACAGCTGAACCCAGGCGACAGGGTGACCATCGATGCCCCCGGCGGCGGCGGATACGGCAACCCGCTCGAACGAGACCCGGAGCTGGTGGTAAATGACATGATCGAAGGCTATATCAGCATCGAAAGCGCAAAAAAGGATTACGGCGTGGCCATAGATCCGGTTACCCTTGAGGTACATGAAGCGGAAACGAAGAAGCTGAGAAGCAGATGATGAGAACTGTAAGGTGTAAGAGGAGGAAAACAGATCACGGGATCTGAATAACCAATGACCAATAACCAAGCTCCAATTAATCACCAATACCCAATATTCAATAACCAAACGGAAATATCCTGCGGTTTACATTTGGTGATTCGGTCATTGATTATTGGGTATTAATTGGTGATTGATGTTTGGTTATTGATTCTTGATCCTTCAAACAAGGAGGTATGATGGAGAAGCGATTTGACGCGAAGGTGAAGAACGAGAAGGAGTTGAAGGCGCTGCAGCTCGAGGGTTTACAGTGGACGGTAAACCACGCGTATAACGGATCGGAACACTACAGGAAGAAGCTCGACGAAGCGAAGGTAAAGCCGCAGCAGATCAAGACCCTCGATGATATACGGAGGCTGCCGTTCGCCACGAGCAAGGACCTGCAGGAAGGGTACCCCTTTCCGCTGCGGAGCGTCCCCTTTGAAAAGATAGTGAGGATCCATGCGTCCAGCGGCACTACCGGCAAGAGAAAGGTGCTGTGCTATACGGCAAAGGACGTTGACGACTGGGCGAACATGTTCGCACGCTGCTACGAGTATGCGGGGTGCACGCTCGAGGACAGGATACAGATCGCCGTCGGGTATGGGGTGTGGACGGCGGGGTGGGGCTTTCAGAACGGCTGCGAGCGCTTCGGCGCCATGTCGATCCCCATCGGGCCGGGCAACACGGACATGCAGTGCCAGTTCCTGGAGGATTTCGGGACCACCGCAATGACCTGTACCGCATCCATGGGGCTGCTCATGTCGGAGCTGATCGAGGAACGCGGGCTTCGGGGAAAGATCGCGCTCAAAAAGATGATCTTCGGCTCGGAACGGGCCAGCGACGCGATGCGGCAGAGGATATCCGAGCTTTCAGGCGTCAGCTACGAAGAGCTCTACGATATCCCGGGGATGACGGAGCTCTACGGACCCGGGACAGGCCTTGACTGCCGCTTTCATAGGGGGATCCACTACTGGGCGGATTACTATATACTGGAGCTCCTTGACCCCGACACGCTTGAACCCGTGAAGGAAGGCGAGGTGGGCGAGATGGTGGTTACGACGCTTCGCAAGGAGGCGGCGCCGCTCATACGCTACCGGACGCGGGACCTCACAAGGATCATGCCCGGCGATTGCCCCTGCGGGAGCATCATGCCGAGGCACGACAGGATCCTGGGCCGGTCCGACGACATGTTCATCTTCAGGGCGGTGAACATCTATCCGAGCCATATCGACCAGATCCTTTCCAATGTCAGGGAGGTGGGGAGCGAATACCAGATCATCCTGTACCGTAAAGAAAAGGGCGGCAAGGACCACATGACCATCAAGGTCGAAAGGACGCAGGGCCTTGCGTCATCCCACGATGGGGACAAGCACATCAGAAAGACCATCGAGAAGGAGGTCAAGAGGCAGGTCCTGGTAAGCTGCGACGTCGAGGTAGAGGATTACGGATCGCTGCCGCGTTCCGAGAGAAAGACGAAGAGGGTCTTTGACAACAGGGATTGAAACGTTTTCATCAATAAAGCAATAAAGGAGGTCATTGTGAGCAACTATGAATACCATAAGCCTCAAACGGTCAAAGAGGCCATCGGTCTCATGGAGAGCCTCGAAAATGCGAAATACATCGCCGGCGGTACCGATGTGATAGTGCTGGTCAAGCAGGGAAAGCTTGCCCCGGCGAACCTTGTTTCCCTGCGAAACATCGGCGAGATGGCGTCTATCGATGCCAAGGACGGCTTGAAGCTGGGCGCCGGAGTGACCCATAGCGCAATAGCGAACAGCGAATTCATCAGAAGACGTTACTCGGCGTTGGCAGATGCGGCGGGCGCTGTCGGCTCCAAGCAGATACGCAACGTCGCAACGATTGGAGGGAACGTCTGCAATGCCGCTCCCTCCGCCGATACAGCGTGCCCGCTGCTGG
>Ga0116143_10004345_pt1 | contig 13500 bp, 12 predicted proteins | sample AD_UKC034_MetaG_FD_89745 | JGI IMG/M metagenome (GOLD analysis project Ga0116143, IMG submission 89745) | Active sludge microbial communities of municipal wastewater-treating anaerobic digesters from USA - AD_UKC034_MetaG | ecosystem: Engineered > Bioreactor > Anaerobic > Digestate | place: USA...
GCTGCAATCTACGTGCCCGGCGGCAAGGCGGCGTATCCATCCTCGGTGCTCATGGGCGTCATCCCGGCGATGATCGCCGGCGTGCGGGAGATTACCCTCATCACCCCGCCGACGAAGGAAGGCAGCGTGAACGACCTCGTGCTCGCGCTCTGCGGCGAGCTTGGCGTCACGCGCGTGCTCAAGTCCGGCGGCGCGCAGGGAATCGCCGCGGCGGGCTTCGGCACCGAGAGCGTCTGGAAGGCGGACCTGATAGTGGGGCCGGGGAACATCTACGTCACCGCGGCGAAGACCTATCTCTTCAGCCTGGGCCTCATCCAGATAGACTCTATGGCGGGGCCCAGCGAAGTGCTCATCATCGCCGACGAAAAGACGAACCCGCGCTGGGTGGCCTGGGACCTCCTTTCACAGGCGGAGCACGAGGAGATGGCCCTCGCCGTGCTGGTCACCACGTCGGAAAAGCTCGCGCGGGAGGTGAAGGCGCACGTCGAGGAGGACCTCTCGAGCGGGCGCGGGCGCAGCGCCATAAAGAAGAAAGCCATCGCGAACGGCGGCCTCATCCTCCTGGCGGACTCCATCGACGATGCGATAGAGTTCTCCAATTCATACGGCCCCGAGCACATGGAGTTCATGGTGGAGGACCCCATGTCCTATCTTCCCCGGATAAAAAACGTGGGCTCGCTCTTCATGGGAAGCCACGCCCCCGTCGCCGTGGGCGACTACTTCTCCGGCACCAACCACATCCTGCCGACTGGAGGCGCGGCGCGCTTCTCCTCCGGTGTTTCGGTTGATACGTTCATGCGCCGTACCACCTTCCAGCACCTGGCACCGGAAGCGCTTGAGCGCGCGCGGAAGGCGGTGGGCGTCATGTCGAAGGCGGAAGGCTTCGACGACAAGCACGGCGGTTCCGTGGAAGCCAGGTTCGAGGGGAAGTAACGATGCACATAATGAGGCCCGGAGGGTGCGACGCCAGTTTCGCACTACATCCATTATTTTATATTATAATCACAAAATATATCTTTTAATTTAATATATATTCATTACAAAATGACGTAATAACAAATCCCCGCGATCATCCTTACATCCGGAAAAGTATTATATTTTTTTAGTAAGCATGTTGACATTTTAACATGAATATTATATTCAGCTCCGGAAGGAGAAAAACATGAAAAAAAGCGGAAAGAATACTAAAAAAAAGACCAGAGTGCCCTCGAACAACAAGGCACTGCAGAAAAAACTCACGCAGATAGGCGCAATGATGCAGAAAGCGCGCATAAAGCGCGGCCTTTCGATACCGCAGCTCTCTGAAAAATGCGGCGTCGCGGTGCCCCAGATCTACAAGATCGAAAGCGGTTCGAACTTCACCCTGAAGACTCTTCTCAAGGTGAACGGCGCTCTTCGCATAAAAATAACTTTATAATCAACATTTTCGCCATCGGCTGAAGTCAGGGAACGGTCCGGACGGTAAATTTCTTCGTCCCTATTGTCTCCCTGTCGATTGATATCCGCGCGGCCCAATCCCCCCGGGGATTGGGGATTTTCGCCAAGTCTACATCCGTGATGGCCTGCCACCATCCTTTTTTCATCGTCCAGTCATACTTCAGGACCGGGACGGGATTGCCGTCCCGGAAAAGGTCCACCCGTATCCTGTGGTTGCGTTTCGCGTACAGCGGCACGAAGATCATAACCTTGTCCTTCGGAGCGAAGGATGTCCCTATGTCCACCGGCCGGTTGTCCATGACCTTTTTACAGAGTACGACGTCATCGAAATGCACCAGGGGCATTTTCTTTTTCGGAGACGCGCCCGTATACTCATAGTAGTTTCCTTTTTCAAGAACCTCTCGATCCGCGTAATCGGTGACGAAGCCGACGGGGATCGTGGCGCTTCTTTTCCCGTCGAGCGGCCTTGACACCGCGAAATGCAGGTGGGGCGACTGGGAATACCCCACATTGCCGGAAAAGGCGATCACGTCACCCGCATTCACCCGGTCTCCCTCCTTCACCGACGAGCCGCCCTTTTTTATGTGCGCGTACTGCGCGATTGACCCGTCGTCGTGGAGAATCAGGACGAGGTTGTTTTTATCAAGATATTCCTTCCTGAATCCGCCACCGTCATGATGGTCTGTGACATGGATGACGGTCCCTTCCCTCGCCGCGCACAGCGGCGTACCCTCGGGCATCAGCCAGTCGATCGAGTAGGCGTGCGCGCCATTATGGGTGGGAGTATCGTTGTACCCCTGGCACACCAGGAAACGCTTCCCCTTCTCATAGGGAAGGCTGTACGCACGCGTATCATCCCCCTTTGTATCGAACGATCCATACTGCCAGTACCAGGTGAGCTTCGTGTCCCAGCGCCTGCCTCTATCGAGTATCGTAAACGAAATCGCCTTTATTTTTTGCGCTCCCCCGCACACCATGGTCAGTGGAAGCGCGTTATGGCTCTTCAGGTTTTCCGTCCTGCCCGTGTGTTCGAGGGTCACGGTGGTCAACACGCCTTCGTAGGGGAACTTATTACGCAGGTAGATATCTACAAGACTGCCGTTCTGCTCGTACACCTGGCATACGCCCCTGTCCCCGGCGCAGTATTCCTTCTCCCAGTCGGCAGCCATGGCGAATTGCCGAAGCGAAGCCAGCACCAGCAATGAAAGAACGCCTCTCTTCACAACGATCATATTCATGTTGAAATACCCTCCCCGCGCATGCGTTATTGTACATTGTTGATGTACTTGATTCTCACTGTCGACGGTTTTGCCAATATACCATGCCATTCACGGCACGCGCGACATTTTTTTGGATAATTACATTCAACTTTTTGTTTTTCCACTGTCATTCCCGCGCATGCTACGACTGGGCTCAGCACAAGCGCGGAAATCCCGCCTTGAAAAATCACTTGCCATAAATGACACCGGGAGTTATACTTTTAGTACGTCGCCCATGAGAGCTCTTTCCCACCTCAAAAAAGGATATGATCAATCGCTGATTGTATATAACAATACATACTACGTGAATGGAGGTCACGAAATGCCGGACAGGGGCACATCGAAAAAGATTACAAAAATTGAGGGCGGGGAAACGTCAGGTGAAGCAAGGGCCTTCACACCGACCGCGGAAAGCAAGGGGCAGGCAACGAAGTTCAGGATCATTGCGGTTCTTTCCTGGCTAGTCGCGATCGGCATTGAAGTCTTCGCGATACTACTATTGCGGAAGCCGCCCATCGTCATGTGGCAGCTTATAGCCCTCATCGCGGGCGCGCTGGTCTTCGCGGTCATCGGCAACCTGCTCTGGAAAAAGGCGAACAGGTTCGATCCCGCCTCGGAAAGGGACAGGGTCCGGTTCTTCGTCCAGAACCAGCTGGGCGCGATCATCAGCATCATCGCCTTCCTGCCGCTCGTGATACTCATCTTCACGAACAAGAATATGGACGCGAAGCAGAAGGGTATCATCGGCTCCATCGCCATCGTCGCCATGCTGGCCGCGGGGATCACGGGCGTCGACTTCAACCCGCCGTCCCAGGAGCAGTACGCGGCGCAGACAGCGCGCGTGGAGCAGCTGATGAACAGGAACCACGTGTTCTGGACCAAGTCGGGGACGCGGTTCCACCTCTATTCCGACTGCTACCGCATCAACACCAAGAGGACAGATGAGATCTTCCAGGGCACCGTCGCGAAAGCGCGCGAATTGAAGAACATCAACACGCTCTGCAGCACCTGCGAGGTACGTGCCTCGAAAGAGAAAGGCCTGCAGGTGGACCAGACCATCCAGAAAGAGGCCGAGCAGGCGGTCGAACCGGCAACCAAGGAGGCTGCAACGCAGCAGTAAAAGAAAGGCTACACCTGCCTGATGCGGAAAGAGGCTGTTCGAAACGAACAGCCTCTTTGTATTTGCAAGGATCTCCCCTTATAGAAACACCCATTTCCTCCCGAAAGCAATACTCCCTCATCTTCACGCTGGAAATCACCATGCGCACGACACGCCGTTTTGGACGTACTGTTTCCGCGGGTTTCGCCATATAGAGCGCGGTATCGACCGCGCCTGCCAGATACTCGGAGATGAAAAAATTGTAGCCTATGCGCCTATACCGCGCGGCGCGCCTTCTCCAGTCTGCGCGGGCCTCCGCATGGAGCATGCGCCAGGCGCGCACGGCATCCGCGAAGCGGGAACGGCCCGCCTGCTGTTTCCGTGTGCGTGGATTGGAGGGGATAATGTTCCTCCGGGACCGGATCTTCCCGTTCCGCGTGTAGAACACGCGGTCGCCCAGGCGCCCGCTCACTCCCGTAATGAAGATGTTGTTCAGCAGAAAGTCGATGTCGTTGCTCTGTCCGTTATCTATTTGCACCATCTTCCGCGGTCACCCCCCCTGGATCCGACGATACTATCGCCCCTCACCACGCTAGTACGACTCTCAAGGTGAAAACGTTGAATTTTTTCCGGAATTACTGAAAAAAATTATAATGAGACACCGGATCGAAGCAGGATAAAGGAACTATAAAGGTGATGTATAAGCAGTGCATTAGGAGAAACGGAGGGGGAAAATACAGCAGCCGTGATGACGCGCGACAGGAGGTCGCGCGCGCCGAGGATGGCACAGGAGGTGCCCTCCGCAGGCGCAAAGGAGAGGGCTTTCAGAATGGAGAAAGACAAGCCTCGCCGGCGTTTGAGGCGCGGCTTTCTTTGGGCGACTTTCTTTTCCGAAAAGAAAGTCGCAGCTCCCCACATGGCGCAGGCATGGTAATTCAGAGCGCGAGATGAAGTCTTGAAAAGAGGAGCACCCCGATTATATCCTCACCACTCTACTATCTCCCATCCGCGCCTGCGCGCCTCTTTCCGGAGCTTCCGGTCCGGCGTCACGCAGACTGGATGCCCCACCCGCTCCATGATGTACAGGTCCGCGATGGCGTCGCCGTAGTACCAGGCGTCCTCCATGTCCAGGGAGTGCTCTATGCAGTACTCCATGGCCTTCGTGAGCTTTACCGGGCCGTAGCAGTAATCGCCGTCGAGTTCGCCGGTGAAGAGGCCGTCCTTCACCGCGAGGCGCGTGCTGATCACATCGTCCATGCCGAGGTAGCGCTTCACCGGCTCGCAGCCGTAATTGGTTGACGCGGAGAGGACCACCGTACGGGCGCCGGCTTCCCTGTGGCGGGCCACCTCCGCGGCGGCATGTTCGCGGATATGGCCCGCCACCATCTCGGCGAACCATCTCTCCGTGAGGCGTATCGTTGCCTCCTCGGACTGCCCGCGGTACTTCATCACCCACTTCTTGATCACGTCTTCCGTGGCGAACAGGCCGAACCGGTGCAGGACCGAAAGGAACGTACCCCGGGCGAGGTCCCAGGAGCTCACAGCGCCGCGGCCATGGAGGTACTTGATGTAGAGCCGGGCGCTGCTCGTATCGAGGATGGTGTGGTCCAGGTCGAAAAAGGCGGCGTATGGTTTCATATCAGTTTCTCCCGTTGATCCTATCGCGATACGTCGTACCAGGGAATGCCCAGCGCGCCGGGTCGCAGCATGATGGTGACGGTATCACCCTCGCGCACGAACTCGTACAGTTCCCTGTGCACCGAAAGCTGCCTTTCGTCATAGTCACCCCAGGACGCGACGTTCAGATAGTAGCGTGTCGCCTTGCCGTGCGTGATTTCCTTTGACTGGACACTCCGTCGATACACCACCGGCGCGGAGCCGTCGAGCAGGCAGTTGGGCAGCACCACCGCGCCCAGCGAGCACATCACCATGACGGGAAGGACAACGAGGATTTCCCATTTTTTCCGAGACTTCCCTTTCCTCGAAAACATGACCGCCGCGGTCAACACGACAGAGCATAGGGCGATAAGAAAAAGGAGCCGGCCGCCGGGAATGAAGTTCCAGTCGAGCAGGCCCCGCAGGGAGAGAATCATGAGCGGAATGAAAAACGCGGTCAAGACGTCGGGCAGGGGGCTGTTTTTCTCATCATTCAACGTAACCATTCCGCGGGACACATACGAGACGACAAGCGCCGCGACGGGAACGATAAAGAGCGCAGTAATGACGACCGTATACGGCCTCGGGTAAAACGCCCCGTACAGCGAGGCGATAACGGCCACAGCGTTGAGCGTCCACGCAAGTCCCCGTACGAAGCCAAGCCTTGCCTTCACGTGATCCCGCGTTTCGCCGAGCTCCCGGTTTGAGAGAATCCTTTCCTCCTCCGCGGCGTACTCCTTCGCGTCCAGGTTCTCCCAGCGGGAGGCCACCTGGATGATGAGAGCGTCAAAACCGCCGAAGTGGGACGCAACACCCAGGTTCTTGCGCGTCGCGTCTTTCGGCACCAGGAGCAGGTTCCCGGCGTTGTCTTTTCGGAAACCGGCGATATCATCGAACAGCATCTCCTTCTCTCTGATGAAATTCAGCAGAATGAACCGGTCGGCCGTAACAGCCAGGCGGGAACGGAACACCATGATGAGGCCGAGTATAGAAGGTATGAGCAGAACCAGTCCGAAGACCGCCATCATGATGATGTACCAAGCATCGGGATTTCCGTCCCAGAAAGGAATGGTCATGGTGGTGATGCCAAGTCCCGCCAGGAGCAGGGTGCATATCACCAGAAAAATCCTCAATCCCCGGCCAATTACGTACGTTTTCTCTTCCATGAAATACGTCTTCCTCCGGCAATATTGTGTATCTGATTCTTAACCGGCCTGTCATTACGGCTTTTCTATTTGTCTTGACGCTGCCATCATTCTGTTGTAATGAAGACTATCGGCCGCAACGAATGTATAATCTATAATCCAGAAATCAACCGGAAAATGAAAAACCGTATGACAGCACATCTCTTCACCGCAATCCTCATCGCCGCGCTTCCTTTCTGCGAGACGCTCGAGCCCAGGGAGCAGGAGATCCTCCGCGTCCCGCTGGCGAAGGCCGCCGACTACGAACAGTACCTGGTAGACACGGGACAGTACACCACCAGGGGAAAAGTGTTCCATGACCGGTACCGCGACCACCTCATAGGCATCGCGAGAATTGCCACGGAAAAGTACAAGCTCGCCGTCCAGAAGAACAGTATCGGATTCTACCATGATAAGAAGGCGAAGGACCCGGACAGGCTCTACCTGGGCTTCGACTTCCGGGTGGAACCGGGCCCGGGCACGGAGGATTACGGGTACGGAAACATGGTGGGCCACCTGCTCAGGAAGCACATCCAGGACTTCCTCTATATCACCCAGTCATGCGGGAAGGTCTTCGCGGAGAAGGAGATAGTGGGATCGGTGGTGGGCATCAACTGGGAGAGATCGGGAAGGATTCAGCATTTCAACTTCTGGATAGAGGAGAAGGAAGCCGCGCTCTTCGAGGGGAACCGCATCACCCTGACGGAGCTCATAGAGCGGAACACCATCACCAACGCGGAGGGGCTGATACTGCGCCTGAAGAAGTAACTCGACCCATGCCCGTAGGCCGCCATCTCGGCTTCGCTCGATGACCGTTTCTGGCCGCTCCCCGAGCGTAGTCGAGGGGCGTTCACTCCCCGCCCAGGATCGACTTCAGCTCCTTTACCAGCGTCTTTATCTCCATCATGGTGCCCACGGTAATGCGCAGGTACTCGGACTGGACGGGCCCGTCGAACCAGCGCACCAGTATCTTCCTCTTTTTCAGCTCCTCGTAGATGTCCCTGGCCTTGAGCCCCGGGTGCTTCGTGAAGATGAAGTTCGCCTTCGAGGGGACCACCTGGAAACCGATTTCCTCCAGCATCTCCTCCAGGTACTCCTTGTTGCCGCGCACCATCTCCATGCTGTACTTAAAGCCCTTCACGTCCTTCAGCGCCGCGACGGCGCCCGCCTCGGCGAGCCTGTCGACGTTGTACGAGTCCTTGATCTTCAGAAGGCCGCGGATGATGTCTGGGTGCGCTATCGCCAGCCCCACGCGCAGACCCGCCAGCGCGTACGACTTCGACAAAGAGCGGGTGACGATCACATTGTCGAACTCCTTCACCAGGCCGATGAGCGTCTCGCCGTAGAAATCGATGTACGCTTCGTCGATGACGAGGAGCCCCGTGAATTTCCCCAGGAACTCCCTCACTTTCCTGCCGTCCACTCCCTTCCCCGTGGGATTGTTCGGATTGGCGATAATCACCAGGGCGTATTCCTTCGCCAGCAGGCCGTCGAAATCCACGTCGAGGTTCCGGTCCAGGTTCACCTTGTCGAACTTGACGCCGTTCGCCTCCGAGAGCGTGTAGTAAAGCGAGTATGACGGATAGGGGAACGCCGCCCGCGCCTTCGGTTCCACGAAGCCGCGGAAGAGCAGCGTGAAGATCTCGTCGGAGCCGTTGCCCGCGAAGACGTTGTCAGCCCGCAGGGAGTTCTGCGCGGCGAAGAGCTCGCGCAGGGCGATGTTCGTGGGATTGGGATAGCGCCGCAGGTTCTCGTTGCACGCATCCTTCAGCGCCTCCAGGACCGGCTTCGAGGGCGGAAAGGGGCTCTCGTTGGTATTGAGCTTGATGTACTCCTCCAGGTTCTCGGGCTGTTCCCCGGGAACGTACTCCGCCATGTTTTTCAGGTTCTTGTTCCAGTATTTCATTTTTTACCCTTTGTCGCAATAAAGGTCGGTTCATCAACTCCCCTCCCCCTCGAGGGGGGAGGCCGGGTGGGGGTGATGGATATCGTTCTTCCCGGACATGCATCCGCATCTCCCATCAGGGGAGGCGCGCACAAAACACAGGCGACGATCATGATCGTCGCCTGCCGGGTTGTCAAGATATTTGGGAGATTGCCCGTGAAGGCGTGGATAAATATCCGCGCCTTCAGATCGCGAACATCACCGCCATAAACACGCCATAGAGCTGGTCGTTCATCCAGCGGTCGTCGGGGCCATCGCCGCCGGAGGAATCCAGTTCGTAAAACTGGGTACGCAGGAGCTGGTAACGAAAGCCCAGGGTTACCATGGGGCCGGAGGTGCGGATGCCGATCGAAGGCTCGATGTTGAAGCCGTACTGGTGAATATTAATTTCGTCGGTCTCATATCTCGGATTAGTTTTCCCCGTTTCCGGAGGAGCCAAACCGTCATCATTATACTGTGTTTGAATGTTACTGAATTCCAATACCCCTCGTGAGTAAATTCCGGAAAAGCTGACAGAAAAAAAGTATAAATCTGAAATGCTGCCAGAATAACCGCATCCCAGGGCAAAACCATGAATGGGTACTTTGAATTCGAACTCATTGTTGCGATTCTCAGTTTCACTATCCGTAATATTGAATGATCTCTCTGTAGAAATCCAATTCAGCTTCATATACTGGAACTTGTAACCCGCGAATATCCGAACACCCGGCCGTAAGGCATAGCTCACGGCGCTGTCAACATCGTATCTATTGGCTTTCACATATGAAACACGCGATAAAGAGTATTGTTTTCCATCATGGTCGAAACCAGATTCATCCCATGTGTGCCATTGTGTCGTCTGCTGACCGAATAGCCCTGAGACAGAGAAGGAAATCGACTCGGTAAAATTCAAGACCGCAATAGGACCGTAAAGTCCCCCATGCCCGGTCCTCATATCAGCGAAACCGGTCCCATCCGGCATGTCCTTGTAATACGGGCTCCAAAAAAAGAAACCAGCCCTGGCCCCCAGGACGTAGTCCATGGCGAAAGCCGATGAGGCGACACAAAGAAGAAATGCAGTTATACAGATGACATACACTTTTTTCATGATAATCTCCCCAGTAAAGTATTAGACTTGTTGCGAAACTGCTGTCTCGCGCTCGCAGGGGACCCCTGCGGGGGGCTATTTAAGGGGCTTCGCCCCTTAAACCCCATTTAGACGGGAGTTATGCAACAAGTCAATTAATCCTTGTTCCGCTGTCATTCCCGCGCAGGCGGGAATCCAATTATACATCCCGGCTGAAGATCACATCATCACAAAGGATGCCATCAATAATTGCCCATGTCAATTGTTTTTAATGGAGTGGGTGGTATGGACCCGGTGTCCCGAAGGCGCGGATATATATCCGCGCCTTCGGGACACCGGCGACGATTATGATCGTCACCTGCCACGCACCGTCACGCCCGGTGCGCCGCGCCGATAATCTCTTTTAGGTCGCCGATATTCTCCGCGCGCATGAACGCCTCGATGCCATCGAGCACTTTCATCGCCGCCATGGGGTCCACCAGGCTCATGGTGCCTACCGACACAGCGGACGCGCCGGCCATAATGAACTCGAGTGCGTCTTCGGCTGAGGATATCCCCCCCAGGCCTATGACCGGTATCTTCACCCGGTCGAAGATCTCGTAGACGATCCGCACGGCCATAGGCCGGATGGCGGGCCCGCTGAAGCCGGCCACCCTGTTCCGGAAGTGCGGCGCGCGCTTACGGATGTCTATCTTCATTCCCAGGAAAGTGTTCACCGCCGAGATTGCATCCGCGCCCAGGTCCTCGGCGGCGCGGGCGAACTCCGCCGGGTCGGTCACGTTGGGCGAGAGCTTCACGATGAGTGTGCCCCGGGTGACGCGCCGCGCCTCGCGGAGCAGGCGCGTGAAGACCGGCATGTTCCGCCCGAAGGCCATGCCGCCCTCCTTCACGTTGGGGCAGGACACGTTGAGTTCCACTGCCGCTATCCCGTCCGTGTGCGAGAGCGCCTCGCAGAGCGCGACGTTTTCCTCCTCGGAGTGGCCCGCCACGTTGGGAATCACCGTAGCGCCCTTCTCCTGGAGGAACGGCATCTTCTCTTCGAGGAACTTCTTCAGGCCCACGTTCTCCAGACCAATGGAGTTGAGCATCCCGGCGGGCGTTTCCAGCACGCGAGGTCCGCGATTGCCGGAGCGCGGCTCCAGCGAGAGCCCCTTGGTGAAGATTGCGCCCAGCCTCGAGATGTCGTAGTAGCGCGACAACTCCTCGCCATAGCCGGCGGTGCCCGAGGCGACGGTAACGGGGTTCTTCAGCCGGAGTTTTCCGATGTCCACGGAGAGGTTCATTCGGCAATGGAATCCGGAAATGGATGATAATGGCAAGTAGAATTTCAGGGGTAAAGCGGCGCTGCCCCGGAGGGAGGAAAATGTTTGATTTTCACAAAGACCAGCCGGATAATGCCGGCATGATCCAGGTAATCGGCACGAAAAAATGCAGCGACACTCAAAAAGCCATTCGTTTCTTCAAGGAGAGGCGCGTCCAGATTCAGTTCGTGGACGTAGGTGAACGGAACCTGAGCGCGGGCGAGATAAAGAATATCGCGCGCTCTATCCCGGTTGAAGAACTCATTGACCGTGATGGGAAGGAGTTCGCGAAGAAGAACCTCGCCTACATCAGGTTCGATGCCGCGAAGGTGCTGGAGGAAAATTCGCTCCTCCTGAAAACGCCGGTAGTCCGCTCCGGGAACCGTGCCGTGCTGGGCCACAGGCCCGACGACTGGAAGCTGATGGCGGAGGCGTAAAGGCGCATTCCGGGGGCCGTCGTCTCGATACGCCCTGCGGGCTATACCTCGACGGGCTCGGCACATCGCTCGACGACCGTTGCAGGGAGCGCCGTTCGCTCTGCTGACACGACAAGACGCCGCTCATCGAGTAGCCCGCGCGTTAATACTGGTTGGTTCCACACCCCACCGTCGCGGGCGTATCGAAATGCGCGGGGGCGCCCGGCAACCACTCTCCGTGCGGCCGTCGTCTCGATACGCTGCGCTACTCGACGACCATTGCAACAAGAAGCCGCTCATCGAGTAGCCCGCGTGAGAACAGTGATTGGTTACATACCCCGCCGTACGCGGGCATATCGAGATGCGCGGCGCTACCTGGCAAACGCTCGCCGGGGGCCGTCGTCTCGATACGCTGCGCTACTCGACGACCGTTGCAACAAGACTCCGCTCATCGAGCGCTGCACTGAACACCGTCGAAGTGTAGCCCACGGGCTAACACTGGTGGGCTCCATACCTCACCGCGCGCGGGCGTATCAGGTTGCGGGATTTACAGATATCGGCCGGATTTATACAAGGGGCCAAATCCCCTTTATATCAACCCATGCACAAGATATAATTACTGAGTCCTCACAATGCGTAAACCGTAATTATCGGAAGTAAATGTTGGTGAATTGTCATTTGAATACCCACCTTGTAAACTATCAGCACTTGACCTCCAGCTACCACCCCTGATTATACGGTTAGAACTCATGATGTTATATTTTGTAAAACACCACTCCCATACATTGCCGTTCATGTCATAGAGAAAAAGGGCATTGGCACCGTTAACTCCCTTGCTTTTTACCACCGCTGTTGATGTTACACCTGTGGGATCCCAGGTTGAACCATTATAGTACGCTCCATACACCGCAACCTCATCATTGGCAAGCTTACCCGCATAGTCAGGAGCACCTGTAGTATCATTGTAAAATGTTGTCGCCCCGCTTGCTGAATTTCCTTTAGTAAAATATGGGTTACTATAACTTCCCACGGTATTTGTTGAATCGTTACCCCTGTAACGTGCGGTATACTCCCACTCGTAGGTTGAAGGCAATCGATACCCTTTACGAGAAAAAGTTGTTTCTTCTGCAATTACTAAACTTTCTACAGCTTCAGTCGAATTACGCAATACGGCAGATGTACTATTATTTATGTAGACAACCTCAGTCCCGGTCATCTCTGAAAGAGCATTACACCAGACAACCGCGTCTCGCCAGCTTACCATAGTTACAGGATGATGCATAGTCATGCCGGTACCATCTTCAACGCTTCCCATTCTTCCAGCATTTGCAAAGGTGTATATATTGACTCCCCGGTCGACATGAATAGCCCAGTCATATACCGCCTTCCAAAGCTCCCAGGTAACTTCAGTCTCTGCCATAAAAAATTTTGTGGAAATACTGTTACTACTAATATCACCTGCACCTATTGGGAATGTGACACTTTCCTGGTTGTTAGTGTATCGGAAGACCACCTGAATATCGCCAACGCTTACCTTCACCGGATCACCAGGGGTGCTGGCCGAATCAAAGGTATAAAAGCCTACCTCCCCCCTCTTCCCCAGCACCTCATCCAAATCCTCCCAGCAGGAGGTGAACAGCGCCGCCGGGGCGATGACGAGCGCCAGGCCGATGGCGGCGGCGCGCAGTGTGGACAGTGTGTTCTTCATGGCATGTCTCCTCTCGTTACATTCTCACGCCGGCGCAGAGCTCCAGGCGGAGGAAGGGATAATCGAAGGCGCCGCTTGTCCTCAGCAGAAGGCCGAAGGACGCCTTGAGGCCTATTTCGTACGACTCGCCGGGGCGCCAGGAGAGGGCGGCGCCGGCGCCCCCCGTGGGGCCGAAGGTCCGCACCTGCTCGTCCGTCTCCGTCAGCGCGGCGTCATCGTACTGGACGTAGGGCATGTCGAAGTACGCGCCGCCGGCGAAGATGTACGGCACGGCGTGGAGCGCCCCCGTCAGGGGTATCCGGTATCCGCAGTAGAGCGACACGGGGACGAAGAATATCCGCTCCGTCTTCTGCATCTCCTCGTCCATCACATCGACGCCGGGCAGGAAGTAGAATCCCGCCTCGACGCCCGCCTCAAGTGCCGGGAGAA
>Ga0116143_10004349_pt1 | contig 13495 bp, 21 predicted proteins | sample AD_UKC034_MetaG_FD_89745 | JGI IMG/M metagenome (GOLD analysis project Ga0116143, IMG submission 89745) | Active sludge microbial communities of municipal wastewater-treating anaerobic digesters from USA - AD_UKC034_MetaG | ecosystem: Engineered > Bioreactor > Anaerobic > Digestate | place: USA...
AGGGTGCTCAAGATCAAGCACAAGCCATCAAGCCTGAAGATCGGGAAGGACGCCGACCCGGAGCTATCCGGCCCATTCGTAAAGCCGATGCTCTATACGCAGAAAGAGTTGCGTGAGCGCAGGGAGTGGCTGAGGCGTGGAGGCGAGTTCAGGAAATAACACCAACAAGACCATGACAAAGCAGGAGATCTACGACAAGGTTTGCAAGCATCTGGCCAAACAGAAGACGCGGGCGACTGTACTTGGATCATGCGCCTACCGCACGGACGATGGGAAGAAGTGCGCTGTTGGCTGCCTTATCCCATACCACGTATGGAGGAAAGAGGTTGGCGCTAATAACACTGGGGTTGGGCTCGATGCGCTATGCGAAGAATCGCCATGGGCCAAAAAGAACTTTGGCCGCAATCTCAACCTGTTAACAGAGCTTCAGAACGCTCACGACAGCGATTTGAGCGATGCGCAGGGATTGCGCGAAAATCTACGCGACATCGCCAAATGCTACCGCATCAAGCCCGGAGCAGAGCAAGCCATCAAGGTGTGGAACCCGTAACGGTCTACGGCAACCCGGACATAACGAGGTGCATGGAGTACCTCAGGTCCAAGCTACCAGTAGCGCCAGATGGATCGGTAGAGGGGAATAGGCGCTATTGTCACTTACTTTTGCGGGCTTTGGAGAAGGATTACCCCGGCCTTCGGCCCGCTGACCTCTTGATCCGGATGATAGACATCGCTCATGGCCACACCTGCCGAACCTACGCCACGAGTATGAGGTGGTTGTACTACAACAAGGCCATGCTCATCAGCCTAGGCAAACAACAGCGGCAGGTGATGAAAGAACGAAGCGAACAGACTTCCTCCCCATACCGACTCATCCGCCCAACGGATACATGACCAAGCCACCAGACACACGACCCTACGAACTAGCCCTGCTGCGCGGGATATTCGATCCACAGGCAGCTAGGGATACTGTGCAGGCGGGGAACACCAAGCTGTTCTCCGATGAGGTCGCTAGGTCCATGTATTCGGCCTTCCTCAAGCTCCATTTCGACAGGGTTCCTGTCACGGAGGATGCGATCAGGCTGGAGATGGCCACTTCCTCCGATGTACCAGACGAGGCTGTATCGGCCACGCTGCTGGAAGTGATGGACCTTCCGGTGCCCTCGCATCCCAAACGACTGATCGACGGCCTTGCCTCCCTCCGCAAACGCGCTCTGCTGCATGAGCTACGCGAGTATCTGGACACGCCGGAGGCGATCAAGGGATCCATGGCGGGGGCTATTGCCAAGATCAACGAGTTCACGCACACGGCCCACACCCTGTCCAGTGCAGGAAAGGTGGAGACGCTGTGGGATACGATGCAGCGTATCATGGAGCGCGAAGGCCCAAGCCGTGTATGGGAGGTTGGTTTGGGGGATTACCTGAATAGGCACTGGGTCATTCGCAAGCCCAGCTACACGGTCATCGCAGCCGACAGCGGTAGCGGCAAGACGGCCATGCTTATCCAGATCGCCAAGCACATTGCCTCTCAAGGGACCAACGTGGGCATCATTTCGCTGGAGATGACCAAGGAAGAGCTTACGTTCCGGGCTGCCGCGCAGGATGCCGGTATTGATAGCTCTCGGATCGAGGACAACCTGATCACCGATGAGGAGAGGGCTGTCATCTTCTCGGTGATGCACCAACGCAGGGCCATCTACGAACGGTTCTTCATCATGGATGACAGCACCATGACCGTAGAACAGCTACCAGCCAAGTACAACGAGTTCGTCGCCAAGCATCAGTGCGAGGTGATCCTTCTGGACTACCTCCAGCGGGTGCAGATGTCGGGCAAGAACAATGGCAAGGTGGACGTGGTGACAGCGACCAGTGAGACAGTCACGGCGCTCACCAAGTCGCTAGGGGTGGCTACGATCGCTCTATCCACGCTGAATGAGGCTACGAGTTCATTCGATGGGGCCGGAAGCGGGAAGGGTAGGCGCAAGGGCCTGTCCAACCTGAAGAACGCCCGTCAGATCGGACATGACGCGAGCACGGTGGTGATCCTTACCATGCTGACAGACAAGGACGACCCTCTTGCCCGTGGAATAGACTCGCCCGAGAAGTACATTATGGTGGATAGTGTGAAGAACAGGAAGGGGGGCTGGTTCTGCAAGCCACTGCACTTCCACGGGCCAACACAGCGATACTCCGACGACGGAATGATGGTAGAACTACGATGAGCAAGGCATACTACAACGAATTTGACCCATACGCCGCTCAGTGGCTGAGGAATCTCATCGCGGAGGGTCTTATTGCTCCCGGCGATGTAGATGAGCGCAGCATTGAAGACGTAACGCCAAAAGACCTAGATGGATACACACAATGTCACTTCTTCGCCGGGATCGGAGTCTGGTCCTACGCCCTCAGACTTGCAGGCTGGCCGGATGATCGACCATGCTGGACCGGATCCCCTCCTTGCCAACCTTTCTCCACGGCAGGCAAAGGAAAGGGGACTGCTGACGAGCGGCACCTATGGCCAGCATACTTCCACCTCATCCAGCAGCGAAAGCCTCCAACGCTGTTTGGAGAGCAGGTTAATACATCTGTCAACAATGGATGGCTTGATCTCGTGGCGCAAGACCTCGAAGCGGCAGGCTACTCGTTCGGGGCGGCTGATATACCGGCTGGTGTTTTCTCCCCCCACATCAGGCAGCGGTGTTGGTTCGTGGCCGACTCCAACAAAGACACAGTCAGGGGGTACTCCGTATCAATTCCTGCGCAGGAAGCAAATATCATTCGGCGCCTCGCGACCCAAGCTGACGGATCTTGGGATGGTGATACGGGCCTATTACTCGGGGCTGATGGGGTGGAGCGGCAAGTATGTCAATCCTGCGTTCCCCTGCTGGTTGATGGGACTGCCGCAACATTGGCACAGCTCGGCGCCTACGGAAACGCCATCGTCCCTCAAGTCGCGGCGGCGTTCATAGGTGCATTTATGGAATGTGAGCCATGACCGACTACCGCTACCAATTCGCCCACGGCACACCCAAGCGCATCTGCCCTAACTGCGGCCACAAGCGCCTGCGTACCTACGTGGATACATCCACTGGCGAGGAGATGCCCACCGAGTTCGGCGTGTGCGACAGGATCGAAAGCTGTGGATACTTCAATGCCCCCAAGATGGACGGAACAAAGTCAGAGCCAACGCAGCGCATCGTCACACCAGCACCCAAGCGCACGGACTGGCGCTGCCCGCAAGAGATCGTTGCGATGACCAAGAACCACGCCGGGAATGTCTTCGCGCATTGGCTCGTTGGATTGCTGGGGAGCGCAGCGCAGGAGTCGCTCAGGGCCTATCGGGTGGGCACCTATCCGCCGTCTGAACGTATGCCGCACCTGAGCGGAGCCATGGTATACTGGCAGATAGGGGCGGACGGGCTGGAGCGTAGCGGAAAGGTCATCCCATACGACAGTACCGGACACCGGATCAAGGAGCACGGGGCTGTATGGATCCACTCCATCCTCTATAACAAGAGCATGAGCGAGCTTGGCATCGGTCAGGTATTGTTCGGCGAGCACCTGCTTGGGGCGTATCCAGACTCCGTTGTTGGACTGGTAGAGGCCGAGAAGAGCGCCATCATCGCTCGCTGCTTCCATCCAGACATGGTGTGGGTCTCGACCGGAGGATCGGACAGCCTGACCATCGAGCGGTGCATGTGTCTGGCCGGTCGGAAGGTTGTCGTGTTTCCGGATGCCGGGAACTACGAGAAGTGGAACGAGAAGATGACCGACATCGAACCAATGCTGTCCGGCATGGTCATGTGGGACCATCTGGAGGCTGCTGGGGCACCAGCGGGAACCGATGTGGCCGATCTGCTCATCTCGACAATGAGCGCAGTGGATATTCCACGGTTCGATGTAGTGACTGAGCCAGAGGAGGTTGCGAAGGAAGAGGTCGTTCATTCGTCTCCGGTAGATAGAATTTTACACCGATCTGCCGTATCTTTGCTGGTGAACGAGTTGCGACTGGATCTGAGTAACGTGAGCGTGAAGCCGTATGATCAGTAACGTTGAAGATATGCGGCGCGGCTCTGCGTGCCGTATAGCGTGTGTTGTACGACGTGATTTTCAAGCATTAGGGCTATGGGCAAGAGGTCAGACTTCCAGAGAATAGAGCGGGACTACTACCCGACACCAATAGAGGCCGTAAAGCCGTTGGTGCCGCATTTGCCACGGGCGAAGTTCTGGTACACCGAACCGTGTGCTGGGGACGGCAGGCTTGTAAGGCATATTGGCGACCTGACGGAAGGCAATGCACGGGCCGAGTACGTGTGTGACCTTCAGCCGCAGATACCAGAGATTGAGCAGTTTGACGCGCTGTACATCCAGTCGGCTACGATGTTCATCACCAATCCGCCGTGGGATAGAAAGGTGCTGCATCCGCTCATCGAGCACCTTTCCGGCATCGCCCCCACATGGTTGCTGTTCGACGCCGACTGGATGCACACGAAGCAGTCAAGGCCAATGGTTCAGAGGCTCAAGAAGGTCGTGAGCGTGGGTCGGGTGCGGTGGATCGAAGGCACAAACATGACAGGCAAGGACAACTGCTGCTGGTATCTGTTCGAGGCCCGCGACGAAGGAGAACCCGCTCAATTCTTTGGAAGGCCGTGAGCGGTGGTATTTTCATGCCGTACAACGGGCCGCGTGCTTGTAGCCGTGGCTCTGCATGGCTACAAGCACGCTGTTGTACGCCGTCTTTTACATCTCTGAACCGCTGAGAAAACAACAAGAACATGAACACCATCGACCGCAAATTCACGATCCCGACAGGCTACCTGTTCACGGGCAATTACTCCAAGGGCCAGTTGGAAACCCTGTCCATTGGCGACTACGGCAAGTCGAAGAATGTCAAGGCCGACTTCCTCGGATACACCAAGGAGATCGAAGGTGTACCGAACTGTCACTGCATGCCGCTCTCTGAAAAGTGGGTGATCACCATCAGTACGCAGTACGGGTGCAGGATGAAATGCACCTTTTGCGATGTGCCGAATGTGAAGTGGCGCGGCAATGCAACCGTATCCGACCTGAAGGCACAGTTGTACAATGCCATCAGTTTGTTCCCGTCTGTGCGATATACCGAGCGGCTGAACCTGCACTATGCCCGTATGGGAGAGCCCATCTTCAATGAGGCGGTGTTTGAGTTCTCCCGCTGGATGATCGCGAATAAGAAGACGATCGCCGACGAGATCGGTCTTCGCATCGAAGTGCTGCACCCCGTGCTCACCACATCACTTCCGAAAGCATACACGAAGCTGGAGGAGCGTATCATGGAGTGGTGCAGGATCAAGAACGATTTGTACAACGGGCAGGCCGGGTTCCAATTCTCCATCAATAGCACGGACGAGGTGCAGCGCACAGAAATGTACCAAGGCATGCAGTTGGACATTGAAGACTTCGCTCGCATTGCCGAACGCATGCCCGACCCGGTTAGCCGGAAGTACTGCCTGAACTTCGCGTACTCCACCGACTTCATCATCGACGCGGAAAAAGTTCGCAGGCTTTTCGACCCGGAGAAGTTCATGTGCAAGATCACTCCTATCCACAACAACACGGCATGCCGGGCCAATGGCATCGAAACGGTCGGCGGCTACGATAGCTGGCACCCGTACCGACAACCGGAGGTGGATTTGAAGGCTGCTGGCTTCGATGTACTGGTGTTCGTTCCATCCATCGACGAAGAGGATGGCCTCGTGACGTGCGGCAATGTCATTCTGGGCGGTTCGGCCTTGAAGTATGACGAGGGTATCATCAAAATCGAGGGTCTATGATTTCACAGGCCATTGGTCAGCGGTTCGGGGTCAGCCGAGGCGGTTGCTGGCAATGCGTACCGGATTGCCGCTGCCGGTTGGCCGAGGCGCTGACGTTCTCTCAGGTGGCGTACAACGTCCCAGCGGCTTGCCGTTCGGTGGCGATAGAAAGCAAAAATGTTTCACTTTAATACAAAAGAGTATGAATAGCACAAATGACCAAATTAAGCACTCAACCGACACTGACGGCAAACCGCCTGTTAGCGGCAGTATTAAAAAACTTGACCACTATTGCAGGAGGCGTGATTGTCAGTTTCATAATGGAATAAAAGACGAGTGTGTATTATGTTCACATCCGAGAGCAGATGTTAAAAGCGACAAAGATGGAATGCTTCGGTGTTTCTCATATTGCCGCTAACTACGGATATACGCAACAACCCATCCAACAAACGACAACAAATGACAACCTACCTCATAAGCTACATCGTCACCAATGACCGTGGATATGTAGTGAAGAGCGGCAGGATGAAGGTGCGCAACTGCGAGGGTGAGTCACACGCTCGCAACAAGATCCGCAAGCACCTTAGCGACGTTCATTGGGACTTCCATCGGCTGTCGATCACATCTGTCGAGGAGGTGATCCACCCACGGCCCAGCGGTGGATTTGATTCCATGTTGGACGACATCTTCGGACCACAAAACCCGTTCAAGTGATCCTCAACCACGAGACATACAAGGGCTACCGCGCTCACCTTGAGCATGGTGTTGTGGTGTGGTGTCGCGAGACTATCAAGCACGTCGTGGGCTACCACCCCGACAACGGCAAGCCGATCAAGATCGCCAAGAGCGGCTTCAAGGACACCATGATGCGGGTCCCGACCAACACCGACGACTTGGAGAAGGCTAAGAAGATGCTTGACAACAAGCTCAAGAGGCCAGACAAGACCAATAAGTACCAACCCGACCCCGCTCAGGGTAACCTGTTTTGAAGACCAAGAACAGATGCGCTTACTGCGCCGGTCACGGTCTGTCCAAGTTCTGGGCAGACAAGGGAATCAAGACCGGCGACGGAGGATGGATGCCCATCAGGTGGGTGCAGACCACCAACTCCCCGAACGGATACCGCTGTGACCGTTGCAACAAACCAGAACACTTAGAGCCATGCCCACACAAGTTCCGATGACGCTATCAGCAGAGGAGTTCCAGAAGAAGTTCGGGACACCCAAAGCAGCTATCCACGTAGGAATTGATCCCGGCGTGAACACTGGTTACGCCGTGTGGTCATCTCGTAACAGAGCCTTCGTGGAGCTGTACACCGGGAAGGCTATCGAGGTGGAGCACAAGTTGCTCGACCTTGTTGTGAAGATGGCTGGCAAGGCCCCCATCACTGTGTACGTGGAGGATGTACGCAAAATGCGCCTACCAAAGCACCTCCAGAACCCCGGAAGGACCAAGGGAGCGGGGAGCATTGGGAGGGACGTGCAGCGGTGGTTGGACTTCCTTGAGTTCCACGGCATCCAGCATGTGGCGTCCAAGATCTCACCCAAGGAGTTCAGGACGGGAGACGCGGCTTGGTTCAAGGCCAAGACGGGGTGGGACGGTAGGACATCGGAGCACGCACGCAGCGCGGCAGGATTGGTGTGGGGAAAATGAAGAAGTCAACCCTCAAGCGCAAGACGCCCCTACGCCCAAAGAAACCCATGGAGCGGAAGAAGAAACCATCCGTGGATCAGATGGAGAGGGATGGGGTGGTATTCCGGGCATCCTCCCTACCATCCCCAAAGAAGAAGATGCGGCCAAGGGCCAAGAAGAAGCCGGGGGTTATCTCGCAGATTGATGTGTTCTGGAAGATCTGGAGGGATCGACCACACTTCTCCGAGGTGTCTGGCCTGCCATTGGTGGATCCACCAGAAGACGGGGACGACGAGGCTGGAATGAGGGCATGGGTGAGCCAGTTCAGCCACGTCCTGCCGAAAGGCACGTACCGTGGATTGAAGCACTCGGAGGACAACATCATCCTCAAGACCATCCACGAGCACGAAATGTGGGAGACGCGCAAGAGTGATCTGCGCGGAAGGCTAGAGTGGGAATGGGTGTTCGAGCTTGAGAGAAGCCTCAAGGCCAAGGCCAACAAGAGGAAAAGTTATCAACAATTCGACCAAGGGTAGGAAGTTATTGTTACCTTTGTGCGGCTAACACCAGCAGCGCAGCGTGACACCTGCTCGCCCACTGAAGGATAACGGAGTGACATTGCAACCGAAATAACCACCACGATGGGAACACACGAAGACATCATGTTCTACGCCTTCCGCTATGCGCTAGGAAGGCACACCTACGCCGTCTCGGACGTTGCGCGGCACCTGATCGCCAACAAGGGCAAGATCAGCGGCAGGACACGGACCCTGATCGCCAAGGAGATCGCCGAACACCTTGCCGACACCGACCCGAACGAATGGGAAACAGACCGGAGATATTGGGAGGCCGTGGAAAGGGCGATGAACGAAACAACCTGACCGACAATGAGCACCCACATTGACTTCAGACGGTGGCGCATGGATGGCGACAAGCTGTAGTTGGCCCCCGTTCTTTTCTCAGAAGGTCAATGCGTAACACGGTTAAACACGCACAAGATGGACAACTGGATCAAGGTTGAAGACAGGTTGCCAGAGCCGCGAAAGGCGGTATTGGTGTACGCGCCAGAAATGAACGAGCCCATCACTTGTATGTATTATGACCCGGAAAGTGATAGCGTAGAGTTCGGGGAGTGGGTATCGGAACCGTCTGGGCCAAGTCGCGGCGGATGGTCGTCATTGATCGCTTCAGATGTTACACACTGGATGCCTCTCCCAGATCCTCCAAGTGGTAATTGAATGGGGGCCAACGGACAGAGCTTGCCGTCAGGCCGCGCATTTGGCGGCTTGCGGCAAGCGTGTGTTAGGCGGGGTCTTTTTCGGCATTCAGGCATTAGGCAACAAGTAACCAACACAAAAGGACATGGGAAGGGAAATTAGAATGGTGCCACCGAACTGGGAGCACCCGAAGAAAGAAGTGGTCAAGTGGCCCCAAGGCATCATGGAAGAGCGGTACCAGCCGATGTTCGATGAACCGTTCGCAAAGGCCATGACAGAATGGTATGAGCGATGGCAGGCTTGGGAGCGCGGTGAGCGCCCGGACTACTGCACGGACGAAAGCAAGGACATGGCATTCTGGGATTGGGATGGCGGCCCACCCGACCCCGCATATCACCGGCCTGATTGGCCAGCAGGAACGGCCACATGGTTTCAGGTTTACGAGACGGTAAGCGAGGGCACGCCGGTAACTCCGCCGTTTGCCACCAAGGAAGAGCTTGTGGAGTACCTCGTTGCAAATGGCGACTTCTGGGATCAAAGCAGGCGTGCTCGTGGCATCACGGATATGGGCTGCGGGCCATGGTCAAGGAAGGCCGCAGAGAGCTTCGTGTTCGGGTCCGGCTGGGCGCCGTCCTTCATTTCTCATGGAGGGCAACTGTCATCTGGTGTGGAGGCTCTTGCGCAGATGGGTGGTGGTAATTCAGATCCCGCCTAACGGTCCGCACGGTTACCGATGGCCCCACACTAACCAACATTGAAAACACCGATAACGATGAAACTCAAGACCACATTTCAACCCCGCACGGTGGGGCTATTGGTAACCGTGCTGTTAGCGGCAGGGCTTTTCTCTGGCTGTGGTGAAAGGTCAAGTGAGGTGCATGATAACTGGATGAGCGAACTTGACTGCCCGGTAGTGTTGGTGGCGAAGACCGACAAGGCATCGCGCTGGCCTTCGGTCGTTGTTCGCGATGGTGCTGGCCGCGTGCGGACATTCTCGTCGGATCGCAGTGACTATGTGCGGGCCGATGGGTGGAGAATGGCATCGGCCATCGCGGAGAGCAGAGAGGTTGGCGATACGCTGAAGCCGTGTCTTTCGCCTTGCCGCTAACGGTTTGCGGCTTGCCGCAGCGCCTCTTGTGTGTTGGCTATTTGGTGCGTTGGGGCGCATTGCTGCAAGCCGATGTTAGGTGCCGTCGCGTCTTCCGCATTTGGTCCCGCCCATTGCTGCAAGGTAGTGGCTTGCTGTCAGTGGACAAGCGGGACTCAGAACCCGGCCCGGCTGTTTGCATTGGGGCTTTGGAGGTTAGGCGCAGTGGGCACCATTGCGCTCAGTGGTTTGTTGTTCACAAGTTGATGTGAAGGGGATGCCTAGAGCGATGCTTGCCATTGAGCAAACTGCGGTAGACTTGTACAGGCCGATCCACTAAGAAAGTTGGCACGCCAACGACAAGACATGCAGCTAACGATTGATGCGAAGCAAAGCGAGAATCCTGCTTACCTAGAGGGTGAGTTGATTACCTACTTAGGCAACAAGCGCAGTCTTTTGCCATTCATAGGCAAGGGCGTCGAGGTGGTCAAGGAAAGGCTTGGTAAAGACCGGCTTACATTCCTTGACCTTTTCGCAGGGAGCGGCGTAGTGTCTCGCTTTATGAAGATGCACGCCGAGGCCATTGTCTGTAATGACTATGAGAACTACGCCACGATGGTTAACTCTTGCTATCTCACGAACAAGGCAGATGTCAATCGTGAAGAATTGAGCCATTACCTGATGTGGTTGAATGCGGAAATAGAAAGGGACTGGAGACGCGGTTTTATTGCCGAGCTATACGCGCCAGAAGATGATAGGAACGTCAAGGAAGGCGAACGTGTGTTTTACACACGAAGGAACGCTGAGTTCATAGACACTGCTAGGCAGCACATCGAAGGCATACCGCAGCACCTGCAAAAGTTCTTCATTGGCCCCCTTATCGTTAAGGCGTCTGTCCACAACAACACAGCTGGAGTTTTCAAAGGTTTTTACAAGAACAGGAAGGGAATTGGAGCGTTCGGTGGTGAAGGCGCAAATGCGCTTGTAAGGATACTGGGGGAGATTGACGTTTCGCTGCCCACCCTTTCCAATCACGAGGCAATGGTTGTCGTGACCCAAGAGGATGCTGTGCGGTTCAGTCAGACACATACCGACCGCTTTGACTTGGTTTATATGGATCCGCCGTATAACCAACATCCTTATGGATCCAACTACTTTATGCTCAACCTAATTGCAGACTACCAGCGCCCTGCCGCATGTAGTCGGGTGAGTGGGATACCGGATGACTGGAATCGAAGCCCCTTCAATAAGCCTCAAAGCGCAGCGCACGCTTTGTTTTCCGTCATAGAGGAACTCAACGCGAGCCACTTCCTGATTTCATACAACAGTGAGGGCTTCATACAGAAGGATGAGTTCGTTGCCCGCCTAGAGCTTATGGGGAATCTGACCATGCTAGAGACGCGCTACAATGCTTACCGGGGAAGTCGTAATCTTAGCTCTCGTGACCAGTATGTCACCGAGTACCTATTCTTACTAGAGAAGAACAAGTGAGCCATGAGCAAGAAGGACGATCTCAGAAAGCAGCGCGAGGGAACAGTCATCAATCAAATCTCGGCCAAGCAAGAAAAGGAACTCGGGCAGGCTGTTTGCATTTGAACCCGTGGGCGCAGTGGTCACCATTGCGCTCAGTGGTTTGTTGGCAACGCGGGGAAAGTTGGACGAATGAGGGTTGTATAGTCCGAATGGGATGTTACCTTTGCATACTATAGGTAGCGAGCATGGAGAACAGAGTACTGCACGGCGACTGCATCGAACTAATGCGCCTCGTACCCGACGAGAGCGTTGATTTGGTAATTGCAGACCCGCCATACTGGAAGGTAGTAGGTGAGAAGTGGGACTACCAGTGGAGGACCGAGGCCGATTACGTGGAGTGGAGCTTGAAGTGGATAAAAGAGGCAATCCGAGTACTCCGCAAGGGCGGAACATTTTACCTGTTCGGTTACTTCCGCACACTAGCTCTGCTTGTTGATGACCTAGATAAGCTCGGTCTTGAGTTGAGGCAGCAGATACTCGTGGACAAGGGGATGCGAGCTGTTTCTGGAAGGGCAACGAAGAACTACAAGATGTTTCCCAACACCACGGAGAGCATCCTGTTCCTTATCAAGGACAACAAGCAGTTCATCAAACCATTCCTTAAGGAGCGTCAAGAGGCCATGGGAATGTCATCGAAGGAAATCAACGAAGCCTTGGGTGTTAAGAGCAATGGTGGAGGTATGTGGAGCATATACACAGGCAAGAATATCTGTGAGCAGTTCCCTACACAGGAATTATGGGAAAAGTTGCAGCGAATACTTGCCTTTGATCTGCCCTATGAGAAGTTGTCGCAAACATTCAACCCAATAATGGGCCTGACGGATATCTGGCGCGATATTGACTTCTACAAGGAGGTGAGGCACCACCCAACTCAGAAACCACTACCTCTAATTGCGAGGCTAGTACAGGCTAGCAGCAATCCTGGTGACTTGATCCTAGATCCATTTGGGGGGGCAGGATCAACAGCCCTCAGCGCCAAAGCCTTGGGCCGCCGTTACCTACTGATGGAGCTAGACGAGGAGTTCGTTGCAAAAACACAAGCGAGACTACAAAAGGATGCTGGTGGTCTATTCCAAGAGGCAGCCTTAGCGGCCGCGATTCCACTTTGACAAAATCTGTACAGGCTTGTCAGTATCTCTCAACGGCAAATAACGCCTTAGAGCTTCGTCGAGCCGAGGCATAACGGCTGTCAGTGCTTTCTTGTTAGGCTTAGGATGCATTGCCAAGTCGCGGAACATTTCAAAGGAATAGCCGACTGCCAAGTGCTGCTCCAATAGTTCAACAGGTGCGGTTTGAGCAAGAACACCAAACTCGTCACCGCTCAGAAGAGTGGTGGGCATGGCATCTGGTGTCAGGGTAGCGCGATCAGCAGATGGGTCCACAAATAGCTGCACTTCGACGGTCGGTGTAGAGTTGGCCTTTGTAACAATAGCAGAGAACACCTTGACCGGATTACACAGATAGAACGCGACTATATTTGCCATATGTCCTACATGCACCCACGTCACCGAATGCTCTTTGACCTTCTCAGGGGTCTCTGGTCGGTCGTCTCCGGGAAGTGGTGGCGCAACCGACAACGCTGGCGCAAGACCTATGATTAGTCAACCCTCCGAAGTTCTCGGGCGGAATGGGTACTGCCTTAACCTTGCTTCGATTCTCTTTCTTCCTGTTCTTCCTTCTGACCTCTTTCATATAGACTTAAAGGGTCGAAGAACATGTCGAACAAGTCGCGGAATGCGAGGCGGAACCAATCCAAGACTTTTCGCATTCCTTTCTCTTTTCACTGGGCGGCATTGGCTGCCGCCCTTTTCTGGGTTCTCAGCCGGGCCGGGTTCTGTTGTATTTTCGTGCGTCGGCTTTAGGCGCGTTGGCGTATTCGCCGCTGACCCATAACGGGCCGCACGGTTAACGATGGCCCCACACTCACAAGCCCCATAAACACAGACGAACGATGAAAACGAAGACGACATTTCAACCCCGCACCGTGGGGCTATTGGTAACCGTGCTGTTAGCGGCTGGGCTTGTCTCTTGTCGTTCGGCGGAAGGCAAAAGGCAAGAGCAGAAAGTGGTTGCAGCCAAAGGCGTGAAGATGGAGAGCGGCAGTACGCGATGGGTGATGGCCTTCACGGATGGTACGAGCGTACAGGTTGACTTTGGCGCATTCACCAAGTACGAACAGGGTGATACCGTTTGCCTTCAGCGCGGAGAGTTCGACAGGGCTTTTGTGCCTTGCCGCTAAC
>Ga0116143_10004351_pt1 | contig 13493 bp, 7 predicted proteins | sample AD_UKC034_MetaG_FD_89745 | JGI IMG/M metagenome (GOLD analysis project Ga0116143, IMG submission 89745) | Active sludge microbial communities of municipal wastewater-treating anaerobic digesters from USA - AD_UKC034_MetaG | ecosystem: Engineered > Bioreactor > Anaerobic > Digestate | place: USA...
CAATAAAAGACTTGTAGGTGCTGGCATAATTTCAACCTGATGAAAAGTTTCTACCATCATTCTAAGTCATTTCCCCATTTTGTACAAGTGTAGAGTTGAAACAAGTCAGTACGCTTTTGTATAAATGCGATTTCCCATTGTTCGGGCTGATCGCTCGCCAGCATCTGCCGGCAGACTGCTTTGACCTGAGAAATTGCGCAGTCAGGAAAATCGCTCGCAGTTCTTACCCAGTCGAGAAACATCTGTGGCAGCCTGTTGGTAAAAGTTGTATGAGTCGAGCGCGGCAGATTGAGCTGACGCATCAGATCTGTCGCATTGCCGGCAATCTGTGTCGAAAGTTCGCCGGCAAAGAAATCATGCAGCATTGAAAGCTGCTTTTTTCTACTGTCGCCCGGGAAAGGGACCCAGCGCTCTTTTTTGCAATAGTCGATAAAATTTTTGTAGAGTCTTAATTCGATCCAGTCAGTATTTTCGAAGTTGTGCAGCGGTTGCGTGGTTGCATGCAATGGTGACAGCAGGCTTTCAGGATAAAAAGCCTGCAATGAGCCTTCCCAGAGCTGTATTCCCCGGTATCTGGGAAAGAATTTTACCGGCCTGCGGTCAAAGCCTTTGAGAAGCTTGTCAGCGCTGCCACGGCCCGCCCACAGGCACCAGAAAACCGCCTTCTTTTCCGTAGAATACCCATTCTGTGCGGCAAGTCGCCTGATTTCGGCGGGGTCATAAGGGAGCGCCCAGAAACAGCGTGCGAGAGTATCGAGATCTGTCTGGCACTTACAGTCGGTCACCATATCGACAAGTGCCTGCGCAACAGTGGCCACCGGCAGCAGCTCGCCTTCGCAGTCGAGTATCGTGTGTTCGCGGGGGCGGCCGGGTTTGTGATAAACAAAATTGGCTTTAAAAGTGTTGAGACTGATTGGTTTTCGGCGACACGAGGCGACAACGACAAAATTCGGTGGCGGCTCTTCGATGAGTCCATGCAGAAATAGAGCGGCCATATGCGAAATATAGCCCTTTGATGAATTTAATATTTTTGCGAGTTTTTTCAGCGATTCCTGCATTTTGTTTTCCCATCTATAAAATTGCGGCTGATTTTATCAGCCTGAGAATCCGCCTGTCTCTGTAATGTCGCAAATGTTACGGGTGTCGGCGGAATTTTATCTGATATCCTGGGCAAATCTTATTTGAAGCCATTTTTAGGCTGATTGCGGTCTCTGGAAAATGCTTGATTTATGTCGCTATGGACAATTTCAAATGATTTGACACATCGACGCTACATAAATGCAGCAGGTGTTTCGTTGGCGAAAAAACGCGTCGCAGATAGCGTTTTGCCTGGTTATTCGGGCTGTCGAATCTGGGCGCGGAAACATGTTTGAAAATTGCAGTACCAGATGATGGCGTGGTTCGTATAATCATCGTTAAGTTCTTAGCAGAGATTGCGGAGGTATGATCATGACAGGACGAAGAAGTCTGACAGCCAGGATTCTGGTGATGCTGACTGTTGTAATCTCTTTTGCTGCTCCAGTTTTCTGTTCAGATTACTATGAGCAAAATCCGGCACCGGCGTTTCATTCAACAACTTTGCAGGAAAAGTCACCAGTGCAGATGGCAGCTGCTGCTTTTCCCGGCAATCTAAAATGGCGAATGGAAGAAATTCCCAGTATCATGACCTATAAGGTGGCTTTTGCTGGCACACCTGGTAAACCGGCATCGCACGAGGGGATGGATTTTGTGCACAACAAAGCGGCGGTGCCGCACGTTCCGGTTATTGCCGCCGCCAGAGGTACGGTTGCTTACGTGCGAACAGGATGCCCACAGAGCTCTATGTTCGCGCACAACAATTCTCTGCGCGAAGCCGGTGCAGGGTGGGGTAATCATGTGGTTCTCTATCATGGCAACGGAATCTACACGCGCTATGCACATCTCGCTCCCGGTTCGGTTAAAGCAAAGGTCGGCGACAAAATGGTTGCCGGCGATGTCGTAGGCGAAATGGGCAACAGCGGTCGCAGTGAAACTCGCCATCTGCATTTTGAAGTCGGCTATAAAAAGACCTATTTTGTCGCCGGCAAGCCATCGCAGAGTTTCGACCTCGTTCTCAACCCCGAAAAATTCATGCCGGTTAAGCCTTAATTGGCTTTAACGCTCGATCAGGATTTGAGGATGTCGTGCAGTTTTTGTGAGAGTTCTTCGATCTGGTAGGGTTTCTGCAGGAAACCGGCGGCGCCGGCCTTGAGCAGGCCGCTGGCCGCGCCATTGATGCTGAAGCCTGATGCGAGCAGAATCTTCACATCAGGTTTGATCGCGCGCATGGCCTCAAAGGCTTCCGGGCCGGCTAGTTTTGGCATGACCATATCGAGAACGACGGCATCGACATCGTGGCTGATGGCACGAAACAGATCGACGGCCTCTTCGCCATCGCGGCACTCGAGAACCTTGTAGCCAAGGTCTTCGAGCATTCTCGCGGTGGCTTCGCGTACAACCGTTTCATCATCAACCAGCATGATATTGCCTTTGCCAGGTATGCGACCGGTTGCATTGGTGCTGTTTGTTTCCAGGTGTCCATCATGTGCTCCGGCTGGCAGCAGAACCCTGAAAGTAGTGCCTTTAGTCATTTCAGTGTAGACAGAAATCCCGCCACCATGGTTCTTGATTGCACCATAAGTAGCAGCAAGGCCGAGGCCGGTGCCTTTGCCCTGCTGCTTGGTCGTGAAAAATGGTTCGAAAAGTCGACTTTTGATCTCTTCGCTCATCCCAATTCCGGTATCGGTAACGCAGATCTGCAGATAGGCTCCAGGAGGCAGATCGTGTCCCCGAACCTTTTCGCGAAACTCGATGTTTGCCGTCGAAAAGCTGAGTTCGCCGCCTTCAGGCATCGCGTCGCGGGCGTTGAGAGCAAGATTCAACAGCGCATTCTGCAGTTGCCCCGGGTCTCCCATGGTGATCGGTTTGCTTGCTTCAAGTCGCTGTCTGATCGTTATCCGGCGGTCGATACTATGCTGTAGAAGACTGATTACTTCTGCTATCAGATGATGAATGTCTACCGGCTGGCTGACGAACTTGCCTTTGCGCGCAAAGGCCAACAGTTGCCGGGTCAGATCGGCGGAATGAAGAACTGCTGACCTTATGCTTTCCGCCATCTTTTTCAGTTGCGGTTCGTGCTCGAGCTTGTTTGCCAGCAGTTCGGAAAAGCCGAGCATGCCGCTGAGCTGATTGTTGAAGTCATGCGCGACCCCGCCGGCGAGCTGCCCGATCGCTTCCATTTTTTCGCCGTGGCGCAGGCGCTCTTCGAGCATGATGCGTTCGGTGACATCGATGTGCGTGCCGATAGTTATAAGTGTTGGCTGGCCTTCGCTGTCGCGTAGAGTTTTACCGCGCGACCAGATCCATATCCAGCGGCCGTCATGCTGGCGCATGCGAAAATTCTGTTGATACATGCCCTCAGGATTTTTCATGTAGGAGTTAAAGTTTTCATTAGCTTTGTCACGGTCTTCCGGGTGCATCAGATCGAGCCAGGTCTGTTCGAGATTGGATTTGCCGGACTGGTCGAAATCTTTTATATTGTATCCGAGCATCGAGAAATATTCAGGGCTGCACCATAAAAAGCCGGTATCGGCATGGTATTCCCAGGCGCCGGTATTCGATGCGCCGATAAGCGCTTCGTAACGCGCGGCTGCCTCCTGGTCTCTGCGTATGCGCACTTCAAGAGCATCAGCCATTGCGTTGACATTATGGCACAGAGAAGCGATTTCGCCGCCGGTATCCGGAATCATGACCCGGCTGGCAAGGTTGCCGCCGGCCATTTCCTGAACCTTTTCAATAACCCGAATTATCGGTCTCGAAACCCAGCTCTGAATGACTCGCGCCAGCATAATCGAGAGAAATAACACTACCGCAAGACTGATCAACATCGTTCTCAGCCTTGCCGTGAAGTAGTCTTGAAACGTGGCAGTCGATGCAACCAGTCGCAGGGTGCCGTGCCGGGTTTCTTTGAAGGTCATGGGTTGCAGTATTTCAAGACGGGCGCCACAGAGCTTTTGCGAAGGTTTTTTGACTTCACCGATGTTTTGAGAACCTGAGGCAATAAATCCAGGTCTGGCCCGTGCTGCAAAAAGATTGCCGTTTGCGTCGTAAATTTGCGCTTCTTCAATATCGGGAAGCAGAAAAAGTTTCTCGAGATTTTCTTCGGCTTCTTTCTGGTAACCGAATACCAGTTCGCTGACGCTGTATTCTGCTGCCAGCCTCGCCAGCATGCCTGACTGCGTCGCTACCGTATCGCGGTAATAAATACTGTCGAAATACGAGGCTACCGAAAAAAAGCTCGCCAGGGCTACGAAAGTGACCACCATGATGGAGATGGTCAGCATTGTGCTGATCGACATGTTCTTGATCAGCGCTTTCATTCTTTGAGTTCTCCGTAGATTCGCGAGGCCAGACGAAGAAGTGCGGCTGGAATCTGCAGGCGGCTTTTTTCGGCAGAACCGAGATTGACATTGAAGCGCATGCGCCCTTCAATAATCTGAAAGTCAATGTGAGTACCATTTTTTGCGAATTCTTCCGAGTCGCCGACCGTGAGAACTGGCTGCCCGTTAACCTCTGAAAGAAGCTCGCTCAAATGCTTCTGCTCACTTTTTTCGATGAAAACAAGGTGATACTCGTGGTGTTTCTTTGCTTCATACGCCACAACAGCAACTTGCCGATCATGAATTTTTTCTGCTCCCGCACGGTTCATCAGATATGAATCAAAGGGATCACGGCCGGCGATGGCGATCACAAAAGGCTGTTCTGGTGTCGAAAACGCTTCGGCCGGCCAGCTGACAAACTCGGCGATGCGAAACAGCATTTCAGCCTTGACCTGATATTCCGGGAATCCAGGTTTGCTCTGCGCCCGGGCGGTCGAATTCATACTCAGCAGAAACATCAGCACCAGAGCTATTGCACTGGTGGTGTTAATGTCATTGCGAGCGCAGTGAAGCAATCTCATTGCACTCGCATAAAGCTTCAGCAACGACCATGGACTATGCCCTGTCGCTTTGCTCTTTGCAATGACGGTTAAAGATCGATGCTTAGAACTCAAAGGTCATGCCTCCGGTGATCAGGCGCGGCGCCTGCGGTGCTGCCGAAAAGCCGACGCCGCCTTCGGCGAAGCCGGGGTGGTAGTAGCGCAGATCGGTAAGATTGGTAATGTTGATGAAGATGGCTCTTGTCGTATTTTCCTGCCGGCTGCAGCGATATTGCAGGTAGAGATTGGCAACGGTGAAGGGGGCGCTGCTCTGGCGGTTGCCCTGTGCATCTTTGAGCTGGTTGTAACTGCGGCTCCGATAAATCACGCGCGGTGATAGGGTAAAACAACGATTCTTGAAGGTCAGGCCGGCCTTGATCGAGTGCTTTGCCGAGTAGGGCAGGGGCTCGCCGGCAATATCACCGTTAGAATAAGTGAAAGCCCCATAATAGCTCAGAGTGAAGTTCTCATAGTTTTTTACCGCATCGAGACGGGCTGTGCCGCCATAGGCCCTGGCTTCACCAAGGTTGCTCCAGTGCGCGAGCGTGTCGACCGGCTTGCCTTTGAAGGTTCCGGCGCCAATGACAATGCCGCCTCTCTGCATGTCGAATATGTGCGAGTCATAGGCACTGATGGTAGCGCGCAAGTTATCGGTAAAACTGTAGGTGAATTCAGACTGCAGCGAACTGATCTTCTCAGGTTTGAGATCGGGATTGGCAATATTCATGTAGTAGCTTTTGATATCGCCGGGAACATCAGGATCGGCAGCGAAGGCGCCGAAGTGGGCATAACTCTTGTCGGTCGGCGGCGCCAGAAAAGCCGTGCCATACATGAGTTTGATATTCGTCTTTTCGCCGGGCCGATGAACGATACCGACGCGCGGGTTGAAAGAGCTGCCATAAAGGCTGTTTTTGTCGTAGCGTGCGCCGAAAATATACTGGGTGGCCGAGGCACGATTGAGATGCAGCTGTGCATAGCCACCGAGGTTGGTGTATCTGGTCTTGTAGAATTCCTGCGGGATGCCCTGCGGTTCGATTGTACTGAGATCAGAACCCGGGTATATATAGCCCTGTTCACCGGCCGGGCGATCGGGGTCAAAAGGCCAGGCCAGGTCGGCAGTTCGCGGCAGGCTCGAATGTTCCTGCCAGGTTACTCCCAGCATCAACAGTCGATCGTCGCGCAGGTTGTAGCTGAGGCGCTCTTCGATCGCTGTGCTCTCGTCGCGGGCATATTTGTAAGCAGCCTGATAACCCGAAAAATTGTTAAAGAAGCGCGACTGCGGGTCGAGTTCGTAAAAGTGGTGCGAAATTTGGCTCTGCAGCTGCCAGCGACCGTCTGCATCCTTATGAGTATGCCTGCCGTAAACCGTATTGTAGTGAGTCTTGAAGATGGCGTCTTTATAATACAGCGTGAATTCAGGCCTTACGCCAGTAGATGACGAGTGCGACTCGGTCATGCGGATCACGCCGATCTCAAGATTCTCAATGTTCAGGCGGAAATGCATGAAATCAGCTTCTTCGTCTGCGCGCCATGGCTGAAACGCCACCAGGCTCTCGGCCGCGCCCGGGCCGTTGAGCACGCGCCCAGCCTGAAACTGATTGTTGTACCATGCGTATTCTTCAGGATAATACTTCGGCATGAAGTGCCCACGTGACCTGAACTGATGCGCGGTGAAAGCGACCGCTGCTTCATCCTGCAGGAAACGGCCAGAGTGTTCGCCCTGATTGATTACTGCCCCGGCGGCAATCGAGAGATCATGCGTCGAGTTGTCGGCAAACCCGAGGTCCAGACGATCGAGAGGCATTTCATAGCCGCTTCTGGTGACGATATTGATGACGCCACTGAACACGTCGGCGCCGTAGAGGGCCGACATCGGCCCGAGAATGATTTCAACCTGATGTGCGTTGCGCAGCGAGAACTGGCGTCCCATGGCATACAGATTGCCGGTAACCGGCGTTACTCTGACGCCATCGATCATGATCTGAAAACGCTCGACCCCGTTCATTCCCTGCATAGAAACAGTGTTGCCGTGGCCTGACTCACTGTTGCGGGCAATCTGTATCTGCGGCACATCTTCGAGCAGGTCGAGAAGGTTGCTGTAACCGCGATCGCGTATAGTTTCGCCGGAAATGACGTAGGCGTTCGTCGGCGAGTCAGACGGCTTTTCCTTAACCGCGCTGGCAGTTACTATTGGTACATTCAGCAGGTCTTCAAGGGTAAGCTTCTCGAGCATGGCTCCGCTTGCCATGTCAGCTGTCAGTGTTATCGAGCCCGTAATAGTGATGAGCGCAAGGCAGATCAGAATTTTCAAGTTTTTCATGTTGTCAGCCTGTAGATCTGGGATTCCATCTCAACTTTTCTGACCTCTCTCATGACTTTCTTAATTCTGTATTTAAAGTTATACAAAAGCACACGGCTTCTCCCCAAAAGCTCCGGCCGCTGCCGGGTCGTCTTTTATATAATTACTCCGACACTTTCAGATTACTATAACTGAAAGTGTAGCAAAAGTGAAACTTCCTGTAACCGATTTTTAATCTGTTGCTGTGAATGGAAATCGTTGGTCTGGTCATGCCTGACGCTGCTTATTTTGTGAAGCCTCCGGCATTGCTGGCTATTGAGCGCGAAGTGATTTCTGTTTGACACATTTTTCGCTGACTGCTAATCTTTATCTGTTAGATGATAATAAATGACATATCCGGGTTAAAGCTCATCGAGGATCTCTGGCAGGGCAATTCGCTGCAGTTTGTTTTGGCGCTGTCGTCGGAAGCAGATTCGCGCCGATTTCTGCTGGAAATGCCGGTCAGAGCGGAATCTCTGTCGTCGGAAGAAGCCCAGCATCTCCGACGGCTTTATCATTTTCGCCCCGATACAGAGCTGACGGCCGCGATAATTCCCCGGCAGATTCTGGAAACTGACGCGGGACCGGCTCTGTTATACGAATTGCCGGCCGGCCGTCTTCTGGCAACCATGACCGGCAGGCCTCTGGCGACTTCGCAGGCTCTGGATGTCGCAATGCGAATCGCTCAGGCGCTTGCCGTTATTCATGATGCCGGGTTTGTGCATGCCGGTATCTCTCCGGCACGCATCTGGTATGACGAAGCCGCTGCGCGTGTCACCCTTTCGGGCCTGTGCTCTGCCGCCGGTCACGGCCGGGTGCATGCCGCGCCATCCGGGCATATCGAACCGGAAAGCTGGCCATATATAGCACCGGAACGAGTTGGCCGAACCCTGCGCACCGAAGACAGCCGATGTGATCTATATTCTCTCGGTGCAATCATTTATCAGCTTTTTTCGGGAGTTCCGCCATTTCAGCCGCGCAGCATCCTCGAATGTTTCCATGCTCATCTGGCTCTGCCTTTGCCCGATGAAATCTGTGAGACTACGATATTTCCGCCGCAGGTGGCGCGGGTGGTGCGCAAATTGTTGTGCAAGAACCCGGATGAACGCTATCAGAGCGCGGCCGGTCTGGTTGCCGATCTGCGCCGGATATACGACGACTGGCAAAATAACGGCGCGATAACAGACTTTGAGCCGGGCCAGCTTGATAGTCGGACCCAGCTGCATTTTTCCGACGACCTTTTTGATCGTGCCCATGAATTCAGACTGGCACATGACTGGGCCTGCCGGCGACAGGGCTCGCGAACCGCTCCGGTTCTTGTGTTGACCGGCGCACCCGGCAGTGGTAAGACCGATTTTTTCCGGCGGGCAATATTGCCAGATATTCTTGAAAGCGGACATCTGGCCGGATGCAAGTTCGATCAGGCGTTGCTGGAGCAGCCAGGCAGTGGTTTCGTGCAGGTTGCCGACGCCATCTGCCGCACCTTTGCCAGCGAAATCCCTGAAGTAATCGAGTTGTGGCAGAAAAATCTGGAAGCAGCCGCCGGAAATGATCTTGGATTGATAACCGCGCGCGTTCAGGCTCTCGCCAGAATCATGGGTCATCACGAAATCGATGAAACCCTTGACCCGGCTGAGGCCAGAAAGCGAACCTGTCGCGTCTGGAAAATTTTTCTTCGTGTCTGCTCTTATGTCGAAAAACCGCTGTATATATTTTTTGATGATATTCAATGGGTCGATGATCTCAGCTCTGAGTTGCTGATCGAACTGCTGCTCGATAAAAATTCGGCAAATACAGGCCCGTATCTGATTCTCGCGTATCGAGACGAAGAGTTTGCTCTTGAGCATCCTTTGCGAAAGGCAGTCGAAGAGCTCAAAGCCGATGGTGGCAGTGTGATCGACCTGAAAATGACACCCCTCAGTCTGCATGGCGTCGAACAACTGCTGGCGACAACCTTTGGCGGTCAGCTCGACGACTCAGGAGCTCTGGCAGAATTTCTCTATCGGCGAACTGCCGGCAATCCGCTGTTTTTGAGGCATTTTCTGCAGAAAATGCATGCTGAAGGTCATCTGAGCTGCTCCGGCGCGCGTTGGGCATGGGATGCCGCGGCCCTGGAAAGACTTGGTTGCAGCGACAACGTCGTTGCTCTTCTCTGTGCCAGGCTGGCCGCGATGGCACCGGCCAGTCGCCGTGTCATGGAAGTGGCCGTCTGTCTCGGTTATGAGTTCGCTGCCGCCGCAGAATGCCATGGAGACCTGGCTGGCGGTAGCCAGGGTGCTGGTACGTGATTTTGCGGCGGCCGAGGTTTCACTGTTTACGGCCGCTTCGCACCTGTTACGGCCCAATCTGGCTCCTGCCGACGACGAAGAGCGCCTGAGCTGGGTCAGATTGCTGCACCAGGCGGCGCAGGTATCGCGAAAAAGTGCCGCACCGCTGGCGACGCTGGCCTATGCCAATGGCGCTCTGGGTTTTGTCGAGCCACTGGCCGATGAAATGCGAAATGTACAGCGTGAACTGATGCTGCTGGCCGGTGAAGCCTGTTATCTCGCCGGCCGTTCAACAGAAGCGATCACCCGTCTGACCGGGCTTTTCGACAGCGGCCGGACATTTCTCGAAAAAGCACCTGCCTGCCGGCTGCTCTGCAATGTCATGGTCACCCAGGGCGATATGACCGGTGCCATCGATCTGGGCTTTACCGCTCTGGCAGAAACATCAGCCGGCATCAGCCCTGATTCAATCTCGGCCGACATGGCGCATTGGCTCAGAATCGTCGATGCAGCACGCAGCGGCATCGAGTTGACCGCTCTGAAAGATCTGCCTGACATGCATGATCATGAGCTGCAGGCGCAGATGGACATAATGGCAACCATGATTCTGCCCGCGCAGTTTTTCAAGCAGGATCTCATGCACGGCCTGGTGGCGCATATGGTAGAGATTACCCTGCGCCACGGCATCGCGCGCGAGTCGGCTTACGCCTTTATCTGGTGGGGCATGATGCTGGTCGACCGGCGATATGCCAGGTATGAAGAGGGTTTTGCCTTTGCCCGGGCCGGCTACGATCTGGTCGTCGAGCGCGGAATTTCGGGCCTGTACACCAAGGCCTGCCTGTTTTTTGGCGATATCGTCAACTTCTATCGCGAACCTCTGCGCAGTGACCGTGCCTATCTCGACGAAGCCTTCAGAAAAGGCGTGGAAAACGGCGACCTGATTCATGCCTGTTATGCCTGCAATCATATTCTGACCAACATGATCATTGCTGCTGACCCGCTGCACGAAGTCTGGCAGGAATCCGAACGCCTGCTCAGCTTTGTCAGGGAAGCCGGCGACGAAAACATCGAGGCGATACTGACCAGTCAGCGCCGCTTTGTGCTGGCAATGCAGGGAAAGACCGTGTCGCCTGGAATCTTCAACGGCCCGGATTTTGACGAAGCAACCTTCGAAAAACGCATTGCCGGGAGTCAGATGATTCTGATGATCTTCTGGTACTATGTCTGGAAGATGGTGGCGCTCTATCTGTACGGTCGCTATGATGAAGCCGCCGAAACCCTGAAAATTGCCGACAGTTTTGAATCCTCCGATCGCTGGAACATGGAAATCACGGTCTACATATTTTTCCGGGGTCTCATACTGGCGGCGCAGGCACAAAAATGCCCGGCAGGTGCTGAGCGCGACCGCATGCTTGCCGGTATCGCCGACTCTTTAAAACATTTACATGACTGGGCCGAAGCCTGCCCCGCGAACTTTATGGTCCGCCATGTGCTGGTTTCTGCTGAAGAAGCGCGGGTGCGCGGCAGTTTTCTCGAGGCCGGGCGTCTTTATGATCAGGCAGTTCAGGAAGCCCGCCGTCTTCAGTATTCTCATCTGGAAGCTATGGCCTGCAGTCGCATGGCGTCGATGCTCAGGTCAGAGCGTATGGTTTTTGCCGCCGAGGCTTATGAAACCAGGGCACATCAGGCATTTCGCAACTGGGGTGCCATCGCGCTGGCCGGCAATGTTCCCGTCAGTGCCGATCTTGCTTTTGCATCGGTTATTGCAGACCAGTCAGGAATCATCAGTCTGTCTAAAAGCACAGCTGATGAACACCAGTCTCTGCTGCAGCTTGCCGCCATGTTTGCCGGTGCCTCGCGGCTGATGATCTTTCGCTCAGAAACAGCCGGCGTGACGCCGGTTGCCTCATGGTCGTCGGCAGATGCCGGAGTTGTCGCTGGCAGTCAGATTTCGGTATACCCTGCGGCTGTCCTCAAATACGTAATGAGAACCGGCGAACGGGTGGTCGAGGGCGACTGCCCGCCGGCTGTCGCGGGCAATGACCCTTACTGGAAGCAGTCGAGCGCCAGGTCCATGGCCTGCCTGCCCCTGGTTGCCGGCACCGGGCTGCGCGGCGCAGTTTACTTCGAAAATTGCCAGGCCAGAGATGCCTTTTCCCTCGAAAAGCTGACTGTCGCCGAAATTCTGAGCCGGCAGATTTTCGCATTGAAAGAAAATGAAAGGCTGCTGACGGAGTCACGTGCCGACAAGGACCGTCTGGCTCTTGCCATTCAAGGCGCCAATCTCGGCATGTGGGAATGGATAATCCCTGAAGACCGGGTGACAGCCAATGACCGCTGCTTTCAGATGCTCGGCTACAGTCCGGGCGAAGTGACGCCATCGCGCAGCTGGCTGCTTTCCTGTGTACACCCTGACGATGTCTACCGGGTCAATAATGCTGTCGACGAGCATCTTGCCGGCAGAGCCCCGGTCTGCGAACTCAATTATCGAATTCGTTCAAAAAACAACGAGTGGCTGCATATCCTCTCGATGGGCAGAGTCATGGAGCATGCTGCTGATGGCCGGCCCTTATGCATGAGTGGCTTCAACATCGATTTCAGCGAGCATCACCGCCTGACCGAGCGCCTGCGCCAGTCGGAAAAGATGGAGGCGATAGGGCAGCTTGCCGGCGGCGTCGCACACGACTTCAACAATCTGCTGCAGGTGATCACCAGCTGTCTCGATCTGATGACGATGGATAAAAAAATCGCAAAGGATCTACCGCTGATTGAAGACATGAAGCGGGCGATGAAGAGAGGAGCAGAGCTGGCACGGCGTCTTCTGATGTTCAGCCGGCGAAAAGCCGAACAGTTCTCGGTTCTCGAACTTGGGCAGCTGGTCAGAAACACCGCCGGTCTGCTGCGTCGCCTGATCGGCGAAAATATCGTCATGACCCAGGAGATCTGTGACGGGAGTATAGCTATTAAGGGTGATGCCGGTCAGCTTGAGCTGCTGCTGGTAAACCTCTGTGTCAACGCCCGTGATGCGATGCCCGATGGTGGAACGCTGACGATCGGGGTTTCTTGCTGTAAAGCTGATGAAGCCTTTAAAAGAGCCAATAAATGGGCCTGCGACGATGCTTATGGCTGCATTACCGTTAAAGATGACGGCTGTGGCATTGAAAAAGAGCACATGCACCGCCTGTTCGAGCCGTTTTATACCACCAAGGCGCCCGGCGCCGGTACCGGTCTCGGCCTGGCCACCGTTTTCGGAATAGTGCAGCAGCATTTTGGCGGCATTCTCGTCGACAGCGAGCCCGGCCGTGGCACCACTTTTTCAGTTTATCTGCCGGTTTGTCGTGAAACGGTCGAGAGGGTTGCCGAAGAGACGAAGCCGGAAAAGTTAAGATTCAAGGGCATGCGGGTCCTGCTTGCCGAAGATGAAGAGATCGTCAGCAGCATGGTCGAAACCGTTCTCGACAGCGTTGGGCTCAAGGTGACGACAGTCACCGACGGGCAGAAGGCGTTGAATCTGTTCGCACAGAACCCCGATGCCTTCGATCTTGTCATCAGTGACGCGGTGATGCCCTATCTCGACGGTTTTCAGTTTTTCAAAGCCGCCCGCGATATCAGACAGAATATTCCCTTCCTGTTTATCAGCGGCTACACCGAAGGTCTTAAGTCTAATCTGAAGGCCGAAGGCAAGGGCCTGCGCATACTGCCCAAGCCTTTTTCTCTCGATGTCCTGCTGGCGAAAATCAACGAACTGCTCTCTGAAAAGCTCGACTGAACTAGTCCTCTGTCACATAAGAGTTCAAGAATTAAATCTTAGAGTCTCCGCTTATGCCGGGCTCTCGGCGTGATCTCATTCGCTACACTCTCGCCAGTCGAGAGTTTCTCTTGATAGCTATGG
>Ga0116143_10004354_pt1 | contig 13488 bp, 7 predicted proteins | sample AD_UKC034_MetaG_FD_89745 | JGI IMG/M metagenome (GOLD analysis project Ga0116143, IMG submission 89745) | Active sludge microbial communities of municipal wastewater-treating anaerobic digesters from USA - AD_UKC034_MetaG | ecosystem: Engineered > Bioreactor > Anaerobic > Digestate | place: USA...
GCAAAATTACCAAACCACTAATGGTTTTCGTTTCAACACCATAGTGACCAGGCATGCGCTTGCCCTTCCAAACTCTACCAGGACTTGTACCCGCTCCGATTGATCCAACTGCGCGAGTTCTATCTGATTGACCATGAGTTTTTGGCCCACCGTGAAAACCATAGCGTTTAACCGCACCTGCAAAACCTCTACCTTTTGTAATACCTCTAATCTCCACAACATCACCTACCGATAAAACTGAGGCAACAGTTATAGTAGTTCCGGCTTTGGGTTGTTCTTCGCCTTCTTGGGTTGTCCAACGAGCTCCACCCAATTTTGCGGGCATAAATGAAAAACCGCTCTTCTTAAATCTAGTAGAGAGCGGCTTAGTTACGTTCTTTTCTTTTTTTTGGCCGTAACCAACTTCGAGAATATTTGGTGAAAGTACCGCAGAAACTACATTATCTGGAGTTTTTAAGCGTGTCACAGCCAACCGCTTGCCATCTGCAGTCCAGGCTTGTGTCATGCCAGTTTTGGTTGCGTAAAAGTCGGTTAACATAGACTCGATGACAACCCATAAGTGAGTTGAACATCCTATTATTTTTGATACTAATCTTTTTCTTCACCATAGAGATGGTGTTCATTCCCAAGTACGCCTTAGGATTTAATTTGAATTGATACTCCTGCAGGTAGTTCTAAGTGCATAAGTGAATCAATTGTTTTACTTGTTGGGTTAACAATATCAATCACGCGCTTATGCGTGCGAATTTCATAATGCTCCTGAGCATTCTTATCCACATGAGGCGAGGATAAAATAGTGAAACTTTTAATATGGGTTGGAATTGGCACGGGTCCATTGACCTGAGCTCCTGTCGCCAACACAGTCTCGACAATTTTTTTACTTGCCTCATCAATCACACGATGATCGTATGATTTTAACTTCACCCGAATGATATAGGTTGCGGACGAACTTGAGTTATTTTTTGTTGCTGCAGTCATATTTCTTTGTTACTGTGCGTAATCCTTTACAAGACAAGTGGCGATTATACCTAGTATCTCGTAAAAAGTAAATCCCCCCTGTATCTTTTGGATACAGGGGGGATCTTTGTCATACTTATTTAATTACCTTTGTAATTGCACCTGCTCCAATGGTGTGACCACCTTCACGAATTGCAAAACGCAGTCCTTCGTTAAGTGCGACTGGCACAATTAACTTAGCGTTCATTTTTGCATTATCACCAGGCATAACCATCTCAACTCCCTCTGGAAGTGTGATTTCGCCAGTTACATCAGTAGTTCTGATATAAAACTGTGGTCGGTAGCCAGTGAAAAATGGTTTGTGTCGTCCACCTTCTTCTTTGGTGAGGATATAGACCTCAGCTTCAAATTCTGTGTGAGGAGTTGCAGTGCCGGTTTTCGCTAAAACCTGTCCACGCTCTACATCATCTTTGCCAGTTCCTCTAAGCAAGACGCCAACGTTGTCACCTGCTTGACCTTGATCTAGCATTTTTCGGAACATTTCTACTCCAGTAACAGTGGTTTTCTGAGCTGGGCGAAGTCCAACAATTTCAATTTCATCGCCAACTTTGACAATACCAGTTGTAATACGACCAGTCACCACTGTGCCTCGACCCTTGATTGAGAAGACGTCCTCAATTGGCATTAAGAATGGTTTGTCCAAATCACGAATTGGTTCTGGAATGTAGTCATCCACAGTTTTCATCAATTCCATGATTTTTTCTTGATAGGTAGCATCGCCTTCGAGAGCCTTGAGTGCACTGACACGAACAATGGGAGTCTTGTCACCATCAAAACCATATTTGGTTAATAGTTCTCTGACTTCCATCTCGACTAAATCGAGAAGCTCAGTGTCATCCACCATATCGACTTTATTCAATGCCACAACAATTTGAGGCACATTGACTTGCTTGGCCAAGAGAATATGTTCTCTGGTTTGAGGCATTGGCCCATCAGTGGCGGCAACGACTAAAATCGCTCCATCCATTTGAGCTGCACCAGTGATCATATTCTTGATGTAATCAGCGTGACCTGGGGCATCAATATGTGCATAGTGACGCTTTTCTGTTTCGTATTCAATGTGTGAAATATTGATGGTTACCCCACGAGCTGCCTCTTCTGGTGCATTATCAATATCGGCATATTTCATTGCCTTATTGATTGCCGAAGGCATCTTTGCCGATAATGTTGTAGTGATTGCGGCTGTCAATGTGGTTTTACCATGATCAACGTGACCAATAGTTCCAATATTGACGTGTGGTTTGTTGCGAACAAATTTTGATGCATCTGCCATACTGCTCCTTATATATATAAACTTACTGTTTTACTACTAATTACTTATTACTATTATCTACTACGTTCTTCGATTATTTTTTCTGTGATATTCTTTGGCACAATATCATAATGGCTAGGCAACATCACTGAAGATGCCCTGCCCTGCGACATGCTGCGCAAAATTGTAACATATCCTTGCATCTCAGCCAATGGGGCAAGTGCAGTAATAATTACAGTATTACCTCTCGTACTTGTACCCTGAATTTGGGCTCTGCGAGAACCTAGGTCACCAATGATATCTCCCATAAACTCATCGGGGGTCGAGACTTCTAGCTTCATCACTGGTTCGAGCAACACCATCTGAGCTTGTTTTGTTGCTTCGCGAATTGCCAATGAACCTGCCATTTTGAATGATAATTCACTCGAATCTACTTCGTGATACGAACCGTCATACAGAGTAACTTTCAAATCAGAAAGCGGGAAGTGTGCCAAAAAGCCACGTGACAATGATTCCTGGATACCCTTATTAGTTGGTTCAATATATTCTCTAGGTACTACTCCGCCCGTAATTCCATTAACAAATTCGTAGCCAGTGCCTCGCTCTTTCGGTTCAATCTTAATCATTACGTGGCCATATTGACCTCTTCCACCAGACTGCTTGATGTACTTACCCTCACCTTCAGCTGCTTGAGTGATAGTTTCTCGATAAGCGACTTGTGGCTTACCGACAATTGCATCTACCTTAAATTCTCGTTTCATTCTATCCACAATGATTTCCAAATGCAGCTCACCCATACCGCCAATTACCGTTTGGCCAGTTTCAGGATTTGATTTGATTTCAAACGTTGGGTCCTCTTCGGTTAATTTTGCCAACGCCATTCCCATTTTTTCTTGATCTGACTTGGTTTTTGGCTCAATAGCTAAATAAATCACTGGTTCGGCAAAAGTAATTCCTTCTAGGATAATGGGCTTGCCCTCATCACAAACGGTATCGCCAGTCTTAGTTAATTTAAGACCAACAATCGCTACAATTTCACCAGCGCGAGCTTCGTCTATCTCCTCGCGTTGATTGGCGTGCATTAGGAGCAATCGTCCCACGCGTTCTTTTTCTCTTTTAGTAGTGTTGTAGGTATAAGAACCCGCTTTTAATGTTCCAGAGTACACTCGGCAGTATGTCAGTTTACCCACATGAGGATCGGTTTGAATTTTAAAAGCCAAAGCGCAGAATGGATCTGAAGGTAATAGTTTTCTTACTTCCGTTTCTTGCGTCTTAGGATTGGTACCTTCAATGTGGTCAATATCTACTGGACTTGGTAGATACTCAACAACGGCATCCAATAAAGGTTGAATACCGGTATTTTTTAATGATGAACCAGCAAAAATTGGCACTAGCTGATAACTAATCACTGCTTTGCGTAGAGCAGCCTTTAGATCGTTAATAGGAATTTCCTTTTCTGCAAAAAATTGTTCGAGTAGAGCATCATCGGTTTCGGCAATCGCTTCAACCAAAGCCGCCCGAGCAGTTTCCATTTTTTCTTTATATTGCTCCGGTACTTCCATAACTTCTGGTTCGGTATCTGTTGCAGAATCTTTCCAGAATAATGCTTTGCGATCGATTAATTCGATGACTCCACGAAAATCATTTTCTGCTCCCATGGGTAACACCATCACAGCGGGCTTGACACCAAATTTGATACGAATATCCTCTACTGTAGCATCGAAGTCAGCGCCCAATTTATCCATTTTGTTCACAAAACAAATTCTCGGTACCTTGTATTTATCGGCTTGGCGCCAAACGGTTTCTGATTGAGACTGAACTCCTTCGCTGGCATCCAATACAGTGATACCGCCATCAAGCACTCTGAGTGAGCGCTCTACCTCTGCGGTAAAATCCACGTGTCCTGGTGTATCAATAATGTTGAATCGATATTGGACCTTGGGCAAATGAGAATCAAAATAAGGTGTCCAAAAAGTAGTGGTAGCAGCTGAAACGATGGTAATTCCACGTTCTTGCTCTTGTTCCATCCAGTCCATGGTAGCTGCACCTTCATGAACTTCGCCAATTTTGTACGTTCGGCCGGTATAAAACAAAATTCTCTCAGTGGTAGTCGTTTTACCAGCATCGATGTGGGCAATAATGCCAATATTCCGAATTCTTTCGAGTGGAATTTTGTTACGATCTGAACTAGCAAACTGCGACATAGGTTTCCTTATTACTTACTTTTGCTGTCTATCAACAAATCAAAAAATAGCAAGACAAAATGTGCTCACTATTTTATTACTTACTACTACTATTTTACCAACGGAAGTGGGCAAAAGCTTTATTCGCCTCAGCCATCCGTAGCGAAGTATTTTTACGGTCGATAGATCCACCTTGATTGTTGAGCGCATCAAACATTTCCGCTTCAAGTTTCTCTGCAAATGTATGGAATTGTTTGTTTGGTCGCTTATTCGCTTCTTGTACTAACCAGCGTAATGCTAATGACATTCCTCTTCTGGGTTTAACCGGAACAGGGATTTGATACGCAGCTCCGCCAATTCTACGAGAGCGAACTTCCATTGGTGGGGTAATAATCTGAAGCACTTCATCAAAAGCGGTAAGGGCATCTTTTTTAGTTTTAGTTTCTAGTAATTCCAAAGCCTTGTATACTTGTTTTTGAGCAACAGTTTTTTTGCCTTCTCTCATGACATAATTGATAAGCTTAGTCACTCGAGTAGAACCGTACTTTGCGTCGGGCACTACTGGTAATATTTTTGCACGTTTTGTTCGCATAATTTCTCTTTACTTAACTTTTCTTCACACCATACTTACTGCGGGATGTTTTTCGATTCTGTACACCAATACAGTCATGTTTTCCCCGAATAATATGATATTTTACACCAGGCAAATCTTTGACTCTACCGCCCCTAACCAACACGATGCTGTGTTCTGCCAAAGAATGACCTTCGCCCATAATATAGGCGGTAATCTCCGTCTTATTGGATAATCTGACACGAGCTACCTTACGCAGAGCTGAGTTTGGTTTCTTAGGCGTCATGGTTTTGACCACGGTACACACCCCACGCTTTTGTGGATTTGTGGTAGAAACAAACTGTCCAGACTTTGAATTATAACTTCTACGCAAAGCACTCGCTTTTACACGAGATGGCTTTCTCTTGCGACCACCTTTTCTGATTAGTTGATTAAATGTTGGCATTATCTCCTTTTTTGTCGAGCGTTGATTGTATCACATTTCTAATTGAGCTCTCTCCTTAGATGTGGGAATTAAACGACCAATAATGACATTCTCCTTTAGTCCTTCGAGTTTATCTACAGAACCAGAGGCAGCTGCATCGGTTAACACATTTTTTGTGTGCTGGAATGATGCGGCTGATAGCCACGAATTAGTAAATAAAGATGATCGAGTGATACCCAAGAACATGACTTTGGCAGTGGCGGGCTCGCCACCAGCCGCAATAGTTTCCTCATTATCCTCAATAAACCTACCTCGCTCGATAACTTCACCAGTCAAGAAGTCAGTATCACCAATTGACTCTATTTGGAGTTTATCGCTCATCTTACGAACAATCACTTCAAAATGTTTGTCGTTAATTGGAATTCCCTGAGACTCGTAGACACCCTGCACTGCATTAATGGCATATTGTTGAGCTGCCAATAATCCACGCAGTGCCAATAATTCCTTGACATTCATTGGACCATCAGTAAGTGATTGACCCAAGTGAACCAAATCGCCGGTCTTCACTATAATTGGTGTTTGCAATGGGAATTCATAGACTGAGGGCTCAATACTTTTGTCACCAGGTGTAATTGTCAGCATTAATTTACCTGACTCTTCCTCAATTGAAACCTGCCCAGAAATATCTGCCATAACAGCAGCATTCTTTGGCACACGAGCTTCAAATAATTCTTCCACACGAGGCAAACCTTGTGTAACGTCAAGTCCAACGATACCTCCAGAGTGTTTAATACGCATGGTTAACTGGGTGCCTGGCTCACCAATTGATTGAGCTGCAATAACTCCAACTGGCACACCGATTTCCACTCTTTGACGAGTTGAAAAATCCCAACCATAGCATTTAGCGCACATGCCTTTTGGTAAATCACAAGAAAGAGGCGAAAACACCGCAACTGAGGTGATGTTTTTACTATCGATCACTGCGGCAAGCTCTGGTGTAATCAAGTCTCCAGCAGAAACAATTGTTGTTTTTCCTGCAATTACATCCTGTGCCGCATAACGGCCAGCTATTCGTGATGCAAAGATATCGTGACGTGGTTCTTTTTCAATCACGACAAATTTGTCTGTGCCACAGTCTTCAGCTCGAATAATCATGTCGTGAGCAACGTCAACTAGCCGACGAGTTAAGTAACCAGCGTCTGCAGTTTTAATAGCAGAGTCAGTCAATCCTTTTCTAGAACCGCGAGCGGAAGTTACATATTCGAAGATCGATAAACCTTCTCTAAAGTTGGACTTAGTTGGCATTTCCACAATGTTACCCAATGGATCTACTACCAAACCTCTCATAGCCGCCAACTGTTTAACCTGATCTTTAGAGGCACGTGTTCCCCCAGAATTAATCATTACTTTTATGGCATTATCTTCTGAGTATGACTGCCAGGTTTTATCGGCAACTTCATCGGTGGTTTTTATCCAAAGGTCGAACGAGAGACGTTTTCTTTCTTCATCAGAAATTAAACCCTCCTGATATTGGCTCTGTATCACTTCGGCTTTTTTATTTGCCACTTCAATCATTTCATTCTTTTCTGGAATCATTTCACAATCACTCACTGAGACGGATAGACCAGATAGCGTAGCAGATGTGAAACCAAGGTTCTTAATACTATCAATCAGTAGGGTGACTACCTGCCAATCTTCTTTTTCTATCGCTTGGGTCACAATACTTTTAATCATTCCCGCAGTGACTGTTTGATTGAGAAATGGAAAGGAAGCTGGAAGTAAATCATTAAATTGCAACCGACCAATGGTGGTGGTAATGATTTCACTTTCTCCATCTGTCTGACGTCGAACCCGAATTGGCTGGCGCAAACCGATCATTTCTACCTCATAAGCATGATAGGCTTCATCTGGAGAAGAAAAAACTACACCATATGCATCACCTTCGTCCATTACTGTGTTGTAGTAAACTCCCATCGCCATTTCTTTATTTGGAATAGTAATAGGCTCACCATTTGCTGGCTTAAGTAAATTGCGTGTCGACATAATTAAATCTCGACATTCTTCTTGAGCCTGCTGTGTGAGTGGTACGTGAACAGCCATTTGATCACCATCAAAATCTGCATTGTAACCAGCACAAACACAAGGGTGAAGGCGAATAGCATTTCCCTCAACCAAAATTGGATAGAACGCTTGCATACCCAATTTGTGCAGTGTTGGCGCGCGATTAAGTACAACTGGGTGGTTTATGGTAACTTGTTCCAAAACATCATAGACCTCTGGTTCTCTTCGATCTATCAAGTGACGCGCGCTCTTCACATTGGGAGCAATTCCCTTGACAATTAATTCTCTTAAAACATATGGCTTGAAAATCTCAAGAGCCATATCTTTTGGCACACCACACTCATTCAACTTTAGTTCTGGACCAACCACGATCACACTTCTTCCAGAATAATCCACGCGCTTTCCAAGCAAGTTTTGTCTAAATCGACCTTGCTTACCCTTGAGCATTTCGGAAAGTGATTTGAGTGGTCTGCGTGTTGCTCTGCGACTTTGGCGAGCTTGCGAGCCATCAATCAATGAATCTACTGCTTCCTGGAGCATGCGTTTCTCGTTCCGTAAAATAATTTGAGGCGCTCCCAAATCAATAAGATGTTTCAGTCGATTGTTACGATTAATGACTCTTCGATATAAATCATTCAAATCAGATGTGGCAAATCTACCACCTGATAGTTGAACCATTGGTCGTAAATCTGGAGGAATGACAGGAAGCACATTCAAGAACATCCAGGCTGGTTTGATTTGCGCTTTGCGTAAACCCTCTACCACTCTTTGACGTTTGGTAGCCTTGATCCGACGGGCCCCTTTAGCTTCAATCATTTCCTTTCTGAGTTTTTCTACTAACTCATCAAGATTTAAAGCTTCAACGAGCTCCAAAATACTTTCAGCCCCCATACCGACTCTTAAATGAGAACTAGCGTCGTACTCGTCAAGCTTAAGGTATTCATCTTCACTAAGAATCGTACCTCGTGTAATTCGCTTAACCATAGATTTAACTGTTTGGTAAATCTCTTCTGTTTGTTCCAGATGGGTGTCCAGTTGCTGCTTTAATGCAATTAATTTATTCTTTGCCTTGACTTCTATTTCTGCTGTTTTAAGTTGAAGAGTCTCTTTGCTTTTTACTTTTTCTTTCAGCTGTTTTTTATCGTCGGTTAGTTGCTCTTTAACTTTTTCAACTTCCTCTTTAATTGATGTTTTTAAACTATCAATCGCCACTTGGAGATTCTCATCCAAGGACTGCATCACCATTGCTTTTTCTTCACCATCAACTTCTAGTACTACATATTTTGAAAAGTAAATAATACTGTTGAGATTTTTTGGAGAAATATCAAGTAAAAGCGACAGTTTTGATGGCGCACCTTTGAAAAACCAAATGTGAGCTACTGGAGCGGCGAGCGAAATATGACCCATGCGTTCTCGGCGAACTTTGGACTGAGTAACTTCAACGCCACACTTATCACAAGTTATCCCACGATACCGTGCTCCCTTGTATTTTCCACAATAACATTCAAAATCTTTAATTGGACCAAAAATCTTTTCATCGAAGAGACCATCACTTTCTGCTTTGAGCGAGCGGTAATTGATGGTTTCTGGCTTTCGAATTTCGCCGTGCGACCACGATCTCATCACTTCTGGTGAAGCAATTCTAATTTCTAATGCGTTGAAATCAATGATGTATCTGGTTTTTTGGTTTTGGGTGTTGGGGTTATTCATAGTGCTTTCTCCTCATCAATCTCTAATTCTACCGGCTCTAAATCTCCTAGATCATCAGTCGGTTCCTCAGATATTTCTAGTTCTTTTTCTGATTCATCTTCTCCGTCTGCAAGTAGTTCTGCGTCTGGAAGAATATCCTCAACAAGCAAAGCTTCGGGATTTGGTATCTCAACTTCAACAATTTCTTCTTTCGTTTCGTGTGGCACCACGTCCATACCAAGTGAATTTAATTCTCTCATCAACACCCTAAAGGATTCTGGTACTGTTGGAGAAGGAATTGGTTCACCCTTCACAATTGCTTCAAAAGCCTTAGCTCTACCTATGACATCATCCGACTTAATCGTTAACATTTCTTGCAACGTATGAGCGGCTCGATGAGCCTCAAGTGCCCAGACTTCCATTTCTCCAAGACGCTGACCTCCCATTTGGGCTTTTCCACCCAATGGCTGTTGCGTTACGAGTGAGTACGGACCAACAGATCTGGCATGCATCTTGTCCTCAACCATATGACTGAGTTTGAGAATATATCCAATGCCAACAGTGGTTGTTTCACTAAATGGCTCACCAGTCCTACCATCAAACAATTGTGCTTTGCCAGTAACGGGTAGACCAGATCGTTCTAATTCCTGCCAGATCTTTGATTCATCAAATTGTTCAAAGGCTGGGACCGCAATACTGTACCCTTGTTTTTGTGCCGGCCAGGCTGCGTGAGCTTCAAGCAACTGCCCCATGTTCATACGAGCTAACACCGACAGTGGAGAAATGATAATATCGACTGGAGTACCATCTTCAAGATGAGGCATGTCAGCCACAGGGACTATTTTGGAAATAACGCCCTTATTACCATGACGTCCTGCCAACTTGTCACCCACGGTAATTTTCCTAATTTGAGCTACTTTCACTGTGACTTCTTTAATTGTGCCAGGATCAAGCTCATCGCCCATATCGCTGTCTAGAATTTGCACATCAATGACAGTGCCTTGTTCACCGTGAGGCATACGTAAAGAAGTGTCGCGAACTTCGCGAGATTTCTCACCAAAGATTGCTCTCAGCAATCTTTCTTCTGGTGAAAGTTCGGTTTCTCCCTTAGGAGCAATTTTTCCAACTAATATGTCACCAGAATCAACCACGCTACCCACTCGAATAATTCCCTCTGTAGTTAAATTACTCAAGTACACATCACTGACATTGGGAATATCGCTAGTTAATTCTTCTGGCCCAAGTTTGGTATCCATAACCTTGGCTCGATATTCGTTGATTTGAACTGAAGTCAAGACATCTTCGCGAACCAAGCGCTCGGATATAACAATGGCATCTTCATAACCTAGACCATCAAATGATGCGTACGAAATCAGTACGTTAGCACCAAGCGCTAATTCTCCTTGATCTGCACAGGGACCATCAATCACCACATCGCCAACGGTTATCTTGTCACCAAGAGATACCACTGCTTTTTGGGTGTAACTTGTACTTTGAGACGTTCTTTCGAATTTGGAAATGTGGTAAATTTCTCGATCATCTTGAAATTCGATAGTTTCAGTTGCAGTAATAGCAGGATTAATTTTTGCCAATACCGATTTGTTTAATTTAACCTCAACTCGATCACCATCCACATATACAACTTCACCAGGATGACGAGCTAAGACCGTACGACCCATGGCAGTAGCTACTGCCATTTCCATTCCAGTTCCAACAATAGGTGCCTGTGGCTTAATTAATGGCACAGCTTGACATTGCATATGCGTTCCCATCAGGGCACGATTAGCTTCGTCATGAGCAATAAATGGAATTAATGATGCCGAAGTACCAACCACTTGCTGTGGCAGTACATCAATGAATTGCACTTCCTCTACCGGTCCTTCAATGAATTTATTCATAGTGCGCATAGCGACCCATTCATCAGTGATATATCCCTTTTCATCAATATCTACACCGGCGTGAGTAGTCTTGTAGTCTTCATCTTCGTCTGCGGCAAGATACACGATCTCATCACTGACTTTCATCTTGCCCTTATCAGCTACCACTTTTAGATAGGGTGCTTCTAAAAATCCATGCTTGTTGACTTTGGCATACAAGGCCAAATAGGTTACCAAGCCAATATTTGGACCTTCTGGCGATCTAACTGGATCGATACGAGAGTATTGCGAAGCATTAATATCACGCATCGAGAAAGATGCGCGCTCTCGAGTAACACCACCGGTACCCATCACGGACAAACGTCTCAAGTTGTCAATTTCTGACAGTGGATTTGTTTGATCAAGTATGGTTGATAAGCGATTGCGACGGAAAAATTCTGAAATAGTGGCAATGAGTGGACGAGCATTAACTAATGCCGCTGGAGACAATACGTCCTCTGTCTTAGTTAAAGACATTTTTTCTCGGATGGATCTTTCAAGACGAATCAAACCAATGCGAAACGCTGATTCCTGAACTAATTCACCGATTTGGCGTACTCTCCGATTGCTCAAGTGATCTATGTCATCAGTTTTACCTCGTCCATTCTGTAATCCAATTAAGTATTTAACTGTTGCCACAACGTCCTCTGGAGTTAGCACTGTGGTATTTTCATCGACGGATAACTTCAATCTGCGGTTTAATTTGTAGCGACCGACCAAACCTAAATCATATCGTCTGCTATCAAAAAATAATTGATGTACGTACTCTTGAGCTGTATCGATAACGGCTGGCTCACCTGGGCGCATTTTTTCATAGAGTTCCAATAAGGCTTCTGGTTGAGACTGAGTAGTATCTTTTTCTAAAGTAGTTTGGAGTAATTTAAATTCGTCAAAGCCAATTTCGTCAGCAAATAATGCTTTTATGTCATCGTCGGTGCCATATCCCAGAGCTCTGAGCAACACAGTGACGGGCATTTTTCGGCGACGATCGATCTTGACTGCAATAACGTCTCGCTTACCAACAGTAATTTCTAACCAAGAACCGCGTTTTGGTCGAAGTTCGGCAAAGTAGAGATCTTTTCTGGTACTAGCATCAGTTTCGCCGGTAAAAAATACACCAGGAGAACGAACGAGCTGGGTCACTACTGCTCTTTCAATACCATTGATCACGAATGTGCCAATAGTCGTCATTTTGGGGATATCACCCAAGAACACCTCTTGTTCTTGAACTTTACCAGTTTTTTTATTCAACAACTCCGCTTGCACATAGAGAGGCATGTCGTAGGTTACGCCTTTTCTTTTTGCTTCAGTAGCAGAGTACTTTGGTTCACCAAAACGATAGCCACCAAACTTTAATGCCCAACTTTTTCCTGTGTAATCTTCAATGCCCTTTTCTCCAGTCACTTCGCGCAAGGCTGTGGCAATACCATTTTCTAGAAATTCCTGATAGCTTTGTTTTTGGAGTCCAACAAGGTCTAATTCGGGAACAACCACATGGTGTTTACCCCAGTTTTGGCGAGTGTTATCTGACATTCCGACTCCTTATGTTTGTATCCCCACAACAAAAAAGCAGAGAAGTCCTTTTTGATAGGATTCTCTCTGTGTGTGGGTAGGATTGTTACTGTTGCTCTCGATAAAATGAGGCTTGTTTGTGCAAATGTTCCTCAAAAATAGCTACCACTAATTTTTGCTAAGGGGAGGATTATAACAAGCAATTTGCATCAACGCAAGTATCTATCTATGTTACTTGAGTGCCCTGCCAAATCTTTAGCGTAGTAAATCTTTCCCTCAGCATGCAGATAGTAATAATTATCAGTTTTCAATGGGTCAAGTGCAGACCTGATGGCTGCAACTCCAGGGTTTGCAATGGGTGCTGGAGGTAATCCAGCATATTTGTAGGTATTATAAGGAGAGGTGCTTTCTTTTGTACGTACATCGGGGTTCGACCACCATTTACCTGTTTTCTCGTCAAAACCATCAATATACTGCAATGTAGCATCCACTCCCAAACCTTGATTGATGGCAATTCTGTTCCAAAGCACACCGGCTACCTGTTTCATCTCGTCCTCATCTTTGCCAGCCTCACGTTGGACTAAGGATGCCATGATTATGGCGTCCTCGAGCGAATGCTGACTATTGGCAATTTCATCTGCTAATCCCTGGCGAACTTTTTGATCAAAGGTTCGATTTAACAACTTAATAACTTCAGGAGCGGTAATTAATTTCGGCACTAAGTATGTATCTGGAAATAAATACCCCTCTTGATCTTTAGCTTGAGCAATAAAGTCATCAACATTAAATTCCACCAATCCTGCATTAGAAAAGGTTTGGGCGATTTCTTCTACTCGATACCCCTCTGGAATCGTCACCCATAC
>Ga0116143_10004355_pt1 | contig 13487 bp, 8 predicted proteins | sample AD_UKC034_MetaG_FD_89745 | JGI IMG/M metagenome (GOLD analysis project Ga0116143, IMG submission 89745) | Active sludge microbial communities of municipal wastewater-treating anaerobic digesters from USA - AD_UKC034_MetaG | ecosystem: Engineered > Bioreactor > Anaerobic > Digestate | place: USA...
GCTAATGACAGAAGACCTGCCCCAGTCTCCCACCGTAAATCCATCTCCAGACAATCCCACCCCGCGCCGGCGGGTCATGACACGCGACGCGTTGAATGACCTGCTGGGCAGCCTGGATGCCCCTGTCGGAACAAACCTGCCATCGGTGCCGGCCATGCCACCTGCGGCCGGCGCCGATGCCGCCCCCACCCTGCCTGCGGCAGATGCCGGTGGCCGGTCGGGCGATCAGGATACCCCACCGGCACCCCGCCGGGGGACAGCGGCCCTGGCTGATTTATTTGCCGGTGCTGATGCCGCGCCCACCCTGTCCGCGGCAGATGCCGGTGCCCGGTCGGGCAGTCAGGATACCCCACCGGCACCCCGCCGAGGGACGGCGGCCCTGGCTGATTTATTTGCCGGCACCGATGCGCCCACTGCTTCGGCTCAAGTTGAAGCGCTGGTTCTACCGCAGAACTTGGAACGCTATCTGTCGCCTGATTTCTGGCGGAAGCTGAACAGTGACTCATCCCGTCAAGGGGTTCTGTTCAATGCGTTGGATCGGCTGCGCTCGATCCTGTATCAACTATCCACTTTCCTGCCAGCCAACCTGGCGCAGGAAAAGATGAATCGTCCCGTACCGGGTCTGGTCAATGGCCGGATATTGACCGGCAGCCTCCTGTTTGCCGATGTCAGCGGTTTCACGGCACTGTCCGAACGCTTGGCCGGCCTGGGTGATGAAGGTGCCGAGCGGTTGACTGGCATGATCAATCGCTATTTCATAAAAATGCTGGAGATCCTGTCGTGGTCCGGTGGGGTGCTGCTGAAATTCGCCGGCGATGCCACCTTGGCCTTCTTTCCGGAACGTCCCAACCAGGAGCAGGCCGGTTGGGCCCTGCGAGCTGGACAGCGCATGCTGCGTGCCATGCAGGCTTTTGCCAACCTGCCCACACCAGGGGGCGCGGTGACTTTGAAAATGAAGATTGGACTATCCACGGGTGAATTTCTGGCCTCCAGTGTGGGATCGGCCCGCCGGATGGAATATGGCGTTCTGGGACCGGCGGTGATGCGTACCATGGCGGCCGAAGGCGCCGGCCAGGCTGGACTGCTGGTGGCCGACCAGCAAACCGTGGATATCCTGGGAATTATCGGTACTGAACGCGCCCCGGGATTCTATTCACTGCCGGTCGAAACCGGGGAAGAGCTGGATGATTTTGAGATCAGCGCCGACCGCCGCAGGGGACGAGGCGCTATCCCCTGGAGTGCCAGTCCGCAGATGATTGTCGCCCAGATGGAAGCTGCCATCCGCCAGATTGAGGCCTTGGAGCCCTACGTGCCACCCGAGGTGACCGAGCAACTGCTGGCTCATGCCCAGCAACGCAGCATTACCAGCCAATACCGGCCCACCGTGGTGATGTTCTGTAATTATGTCGGGCTTGAGACGCTGCTGGAACGCTGGGGAGGCGATGGGGCAGCCAGAATCACCACCATCATGAGCAATTATTTTGAAGCCATGCATGGTGCCATTGCCCGGCAGGGGGGGACCATCACACGCATTGACCCATACAGCACCGGCACCAAACTCCTGGCGCTGTTTGGGGCTCCTGTCGCCCATGAAGACGATGCCCAGCGGGCCATCCGGGCGGCACTGGCCATGAATGCCGAACTTGATTTGCTCAACCAACGCTGGCTGCGTCAGTTTGCCCGTCATCTGCCCCCTGATTTGCAGGATGGCCCGTTGATGCAGCACCGGATTGGCCTGACCCAGGGTCAGACATTCGCCGGCTTGGTGGGCTCGACCAATCGGCGTGAATATACTGTGATGGGTGATGAGGTCAACCTTTCCGCCCGGTTGATGAGCGCGGCCGCCCCAAGTCAGATCCTGGTCAGTCAAAAGGTGCAGGATGAGGCCTGTGAAATCTTTGACCTGACACCGCTCCAGCCCATCCGCGTGAAGGGGAAAAGCAAGCCGATCAGTATTTATCAGGTGGAAGGGCCGCGTGAAAACGCCTTGCTGCGCCGAGCGCGCCAGCGCGACCCCTTGTGGGGCCGTGACGCTGAATTGACGCAGGCTCGCAGTGTGCTGGCGGCCGCCCTGGCGGGACAATCCCAGATGTTGATCTTACAGGGACTGGCCGGCATGGGTAAGAGTCACCTGGCTGATGTGTTGGTCAATGCGGCATTGCAGACCGGGGCCCAGGTCCTGCCTTATATCTGCCGGCCGTATCAATGCGGGACCCCCTACGCGGTCTGGGGACCCCTGCTGCGGACCTTGATCGGCATTGAGGCGACGGACAATACCGGGCAGCAGCAAGAGCGATTGTATGCTGCCCTCGAGCAGCATGATCTGCCACGAGGATACGCCGCACCGCTGGCTGCTGTGATGGGACTTGATCCGGGTTCGGGGTCAGCCCCGGCATCCTCAAAAACGATGCTGTCGGGTTCACCTCTCCTCAACGATGTATTAAACATCTCCGCAAAGAAACGGGGTAGCAGCCTTGATCTGTTTGAACAACTTGAAGATCATCAGACCGGGGAAGACGGTCAAATGTGGCTCAAACCACCCGCCCAATTCACACTGCGCGAACGCGAGATGCTGACCGGTGCGGTGATCGCCCTGTTGGATGGGCAATTGGCCGGCAGACCTGGTGTGCTGTTTTTTGAAGATGCCCACTGGTTGGATGTCGAGTCGCTGGCGCTGGCCCTGGCGTTGGTGGAAAAGCTGCCGGACCGTCCGTTGTTGATCTTGCTGACACGCCGGGGCGAGGAGACGCCGCCGGAAGGCGTGCGCGTACATACCCTGAACTTGGGTCCGCTGGCGCAACAGGGGGCATTTGAGATGGTATCCTACATTCTGGCGTCGGAACTGGCGCCGTTGATCCATGAACAGAGCGGCGGCAATCCGCTTTATGTTGAAGAAATCACCCGTTGGCTGCAGCGCACCCGAAAAATCACCGCAACCGATCTGGAAAATATCCTTCAAATTTCCGATATCTTAAAGAAGTTGGTGCTGTCCGAACTGGAAACGCTGCCCGAAACCCAGCGCGAAATTGCCCGGGTGGGGGCGGTCATTGGCGAAGAGTTTCGGGTCAGTGAGGTGCGCGCCCTGTTGCCGGATTTGGATCCGGTGACACTGGCCAATCATTTGCGCGCCCTGACGATGGCGCGCCTGATTGTTTTGACGCAGTCCGGGTTGGATCGGCATTATTCCTTCAGACAGGCACTGGTGCGTGATGTACTGTACAACAGTCTGCCATTCTCCCGCCGCCGCGAACTGCACGGCGCCCTGGCTCAATATCTGGTGGAAGCAGCCGGGCAGACCGATGGATTGCGCAGTCGCATGGCGGCACTGTTCGATGCTGATCAGGGGCATGATACGGTGGCTGCCGCCGAGCGCATTGCAGAAAATTATGCCAATGCTGAACAATGGCTACCCGCGGCCCAGTATGAGTTGAAGGCGGCCCGCCGTGCCCGCACCCAGCAGGAACTGGCGCGTTCAGCAATTGCTTGCGCCCGCGGCCTCGAAGCCTTGGCGGAAATCGGATCATCGGGCGGTATTGGCACCCCGGACGCCCTCCTCGCTGCGGAAGCTCGCCTGGGTCTGCTGTGCGCCCAGGGCGATGCTGCCTTGTTGACGCCGGACTATTCGACGGCATTACTAATATATGAACAGGCTGAAGCTGCCCGCAACGATGAGCTGCCCCCGGCTGTCAACAGTACCCCGCTGCAGCGCTTGGCGCTGACTCTTACCGCACTTAACCGGTTGCCGGACGCCTTGGCCCGGTTGGGCGGGGTTCAGCCGCCGGCCGATGCGGCCAACCTGGCGCTGACGGCCTGGGTGGAATACCGGGCCGGGCAACCACAGTGGCGGGAGTCGGCTGATCGCTGCCGTGCCGCTTTGACCCCGGACACCCTGCAGTGCGACCGGTTGAAGGTGTTGCTGCTGGAATTGGCCGGCGAGTGGGCTGAACTCCGCACGGCTTGCCTGCAGTTGGGATTGGTTGAGCATGCCGCCATGGCCGCCCTTCGTCTGGGCGATTCTGCCTTGAGCACGGGGGATCTGACGACGGCACTCACCCATTACCAGGCCGCCACGGAAATTTTCCGCCGCGAGCAGTCCAACTGTGGGTTGACCCTCGCGCTGTACCGCAGTGCCGGGGCTCATGCTGGCTTGAAGGATGCTGGGGCAGCCAATGCGGCCCTGACTGAGGCTCTTAAACTCCTGCCGGGCTGTCCGCCAGCCATCTTCGCCGAGGGACGTGAACTGGTGCGCAATGCATTGAGAAAAAGCCGGCCGGTCTGGGGAACTTGGCGCTGGCAGTCTTTTCTGGATACACAGGCGATCGCGCTGCTATTCCCGGCGCTGACTGCCCGGGAGGAATCATGACCATTTCACTGGGTTCGATGGCCCTTTTTGCTGAACTCCCGCTTGAGGCGCATGCCGAGGTGCTGGCAGCGCTTCACTCCCGCAATTATCCTGCCGGCACGGTCATTTTTAATCAGGGTGATCCCGGTGATGAACTGTTGATTGTGGAAGCGGGTGAAATTGCCATCTTTGCCCCCACCACCGGCCCGGCAATTGGGCAGGCGATCCGTATTTTCAAGCCGGGGGATGTATTGGGCGAAATGGCCCTGATTGACCAGCAGCCGCGCTCATTGAGTGCCCGGGCAGAAAGTGACGCCGCTGTGCTGACATTGGGCAAGGCGGACTTTCGCCGCCTGGTGGCCGGCAATCCCGAGTTGGGCCTGGCGGTGATGCGGGGCCTGAGCGAACGCATCCGTTACACCACCGATTTTTTGACCCAGGTCCGGACCTGGGTGCAGCGAGTGGCGGCGGGTAATTTCCAACCTGGTGACATCAACACAACCCCGGCCCGCGACAGTACCCTGGCTTCCCTGGCTGCAGATTTTGCCCGCATGGCCGCTGAAGTACAGCGCCGTGAGGATGAATTGAAGCGCGAGGTGGCCCAACTGCGGATTGAGATTGATGAAACCCGCCGCCAGCAGGATGTGGACCGCATCACCCAGTCGGAGGAATTTGTCAGCATGCGGGAGCAAGCCCGCCGTATGCGCGAGGAACTACGCGGCGGTTGAATTGCATTCCCGCGTTTCTTATGTTAAGATAGGGACAAGTTTTACCGGTAATTTACCCTTTTAGAAAGGTTTTACGTTATGCCAACTGAACAAGATGTCATGGCTGTCCTCAGCAAAGTGATGGATCCCGAACTGAATCGCAATTTGGTGGAATTAAAAATGATCCGCCAACTCACCATCCGACCCGATGGCCATGTCAGTTTCATGCTGGCACTGACCATTCCCAATTGCCCGCTGCGTGAACAGATTCGCACCAGCGCCCAGGCCGCGGTTGAAGCACTGCCGGGCGTTAAAAAAGTGACCGTGACCCTGGGTGCGATGACCGAAGAGGAGCGTCGTGAGGTGCTGGGACACTCCGGGCCTATGCTGCCCAAGCTGAACACCGCCAGCCAGATCAAGCGGGTGATTGCTGTCTTGAGTGGCAAAGGCGGGGTTGGCAAATCCTCGGTCACGGCGCTGCTGGCTGTGGCCCTGGCCAATGCCGGGCAAAAGGTTGGCATTTTGGATGCCGACATCACCGGTCCCAGCATCCCCAAGTTATTCGGCCTGCCGCCGGGTGGGTTGCGCGGCAATGATCAAGGCATTTTGCCCGCCATCACACCGCTGGGCATCCGCGTCATCTCGACCAACCTGATGGTGCCGGAAGAGGACACCGCTGTGATCTGGCGCGGGCCATTAATTACCGGAGCAATCAACCAGTTCTGGGGTGACGTCCTTTGGGGCCGGCTCGATACGCTGCTGGTTGATCTCCCGCCAGGCACATCAGATGCGACGCTGACCGTGCTGCAGACTCTGCCGATCAACGGGGTGGTTTTGGTGACCACACCGCAGCAACTGGCTTCGTTGGTGGTGCGCAAGGCGGTCCGCATGATTCAGCAGTTGAACGTGCCGATTCTGGGCGTGGTGGAAAACATGAGCTACTATCCCTGTCCGGATACTGGCAAGCACCATGATATTTTTGGTCCCAGCCACGCGGATGAAATTGCCGCGCTGGCCAATACCACGGTCTGGGCCAAGCTGCCGATTGACCCTCGGGTTGCCGCACTGGCCGATGCCGGTAAGATTGAAGACGTGGATTCGGCGATGATGAAGGATGTCGTGGCGCAACTGGACAAATAAGCACGGCGAAAAATCCCTCCTGATTAAAATTGAACAGACGGCTCACGGAGCCGTCTGTTCAATTCTTTACTCTCCTACCGATTCCATGTCCATCCTTGGTACCAACTGAAGCGGTTTCTCACGTGGGGCCCACCCCAGGCAGGCATAACGTCACCCGACGCGGCCCCGCTGACGCGATACTGCCCGACGCGACGGTAAAACTGCGCCTGGTGGTGGGGCTGATGGCGGGATTCAGGTTTTGAAGCGCACGTCTTCAGTGCTGTTGGCGGGTTCGGGGTGGACGGTGACATCAGCGCCAGGTGACAGTTGTTGAATTGCCTGCTCCACCCGTTCAGTGAGTTCATGTGCTTTGACCAGGGTCAGATTGCCGTCCACCAGGATATGGACATCCACAAACAGATCGGGCCCGGAATGGCGTAGTCGGGTGTGATGACAGTTGATTACCCCGGGTAGGGCCGAAACAACAGCCTCGATCCGGGTGGCCATGCCCTTGGGAGCGGTGTCCAACAGACCGTGGATGGTGCGCAGACCCAATTCAATACTGACGTAAATGACAATCAGGGCCACACCCAGTGCCGCTACGGCATCAGCGTTGTGCAGCCAGGCCAGACCGGGGATCCGGCTGGCCAGCCAGACACAAATCAGGCCCAGGATGACCACGCTGGAGGACCAGATGTCCGTGCTGAAATGCAGGGCATCCGCCTCCAGGGCCTGGCTGTTATGTTTGCGGGCCGCACGATACAGCACCCGGGAGCGTCCCCAGTCAATGGCGATGGACGTGGCCATCACAATAAAGGCCCAGATGGAGATCTCCACCTCCGCGGTGCGGAAAAAGAGTCGCTGGATGGCTTCATAAATGATCCAAACGCAGGTGGCCAGCAGCAGCAGGGTTTCAAACAGGGCTGACAGGTTCTCAATTTTACCGTGGCCGTAGGTATGTTCGGTATCGGCGGGTTTTCCTGAAATACGCACCGCAAAGAATGTGACCAACGCGGCCACCAGGTCCAGGGCGGAGTGTGCCGCCTCGGCCAGAATGCCCAGGCTGTTGGTCAACACGCCCACCACAATCTTGAAAGCCGTCAGGCCGACCGCGGCAATCACCGAGGTCAGGGCGGCATGGTTTTTTTCCTTTGAGGCCACCGCATTTTGCGCTGACAACAGGACTTCGTTTTCAGTTGACATGGTTACTTCCTGACGACAGACAGATAATTAATCATTTTATACCGTTTGCAGCGGCATCATAATACCAAATGTCACACCTTATTGTGATGTCCATCGGGATTACGCTGGTGAACAGGCCTTTCCTGCCAGCCCCCACATCCGAGGCGGTAAAAATATCCGGGGAGGATGATCCCTTGTGATGACGGATGGGATGATCCAAGCTGCTGTTATCAGGGAGGAAGCCGGTCTCTTCCTTTACGGAGACCGGCGCAGTTTGGAGCCCTGGTTCGTGGTAAAATTCAGGCGCTATGCAAGCTCTTCCTGAAAAAACACCCCCACCACTGCCCTTACCCGGTATCATCCCGGCACTGATGCAAGGCTTTAATATTGCTGCCACCAATGTGCATCTTATTCTGCTCCCGGTGATGCTGGATGTGCTGTTGTGGTTGTCTCCCCGTCTGGGGGTGGCACAGCTCCTGACACCCACCCTGGGTGAGTTAGCCGCATTAATATTGAAGGCCGTCCCGGCGGATAAAGTGGAGGCGGTTACCCAGTATTTTGCCCAATCCCAGGCAGACCTGGAGCAGTTGAATTTATTAAGCCAGTTGTCAACCTTTCCGGTTGGAGTGCCAACGCTGCTGCCACTGACCGACTTCAAGTCTGCCCCTTACGGAACGCCCCTGACCATTCAATTGGGGGGAGTTTTGCCATTGGTGGGGGGAGCGGTTTTTTTCATCATCGTTGGCTGGCTGCTGGGCAGCCTGTACTTTGGCGCGGTGGCCCGGGTGGCATCGGATTCAGCGGAGCCCTTTAGTTTGCGAACAAGTGTCCGGCATTTTATCCAAGTGGCAGCCTTAAGTTTGTTGCTGCTGGGATTGACCCTGCTGGTGGTTACGCCGGGGAGCCTGCTGGCTTCGGCGTTGATGTTTACCGCACCGATGCTGGCACAATTTTTGATGTTTTTCACCATTTTTATGGTCGTATGGCTAATCATCCCCCTGCTGTTCTCACCTTTGGGAATTTTCACCCACCAGATGAACGCCATCACGGCACTGCTCAACAGCTGGCGGCTGATGCGGTTTTATCTGCCCACCGGCGGCATGTTTATCATGATTGCAGCGGTGCTTGGCCTGGGTCTGGACATGCTGTGGCGAGTCCCGGGGACCGCTTCCTGGCTGCTGGTGGTGGGTATTTTGGGCCATGCTTTTATCTATACCGCCCTGATTGCGGCTGCTTTTGTCTTTTTCCGTGGGGGCATGAAGGTCATGCAGTCCCGGCAATCCCTGCGTCCACCGATTGAACGTCCTCTGCTCAAACTTTGATTGGAGCTCTGACCTATGACAACCAATAACGCCAATATCTCCTCCTATGGTGCCAAGGACATCCAGGTTCTGGAAGGCCTTGAAGCCGTTCGCCGCCGCCCTGGTATGTATGTGGGCGGCACGGACCAGAAGGCGCTTCATCACCTGGTTTATGAGGTGGTTGACAACTCGATTGACGAAGCCCTGGCGGGTGTCTGCGACCGGATTACAGTGACCATTCATCCGGATAACAGTGTTACTGTTGAGGACAACGGACGCGGCATTCCGGTGGATGTTCATCCTGAAAAGCAAAAATCGGCCTTGGAGGTTGTGATGACCACCCTCCACGCCGGCGGCAAGTTCGGCCACAGCAGTTACAAGGTCTCCGGTGGCTTGCACGGCGTGGGTGTTTCTGCGGTCAATGCGCTTTCAGAATGGTGCGAAGTTGAGGTCCGGCGGGATGGCAAGATATATTTTCAGCGTTATGAACGCGGCATTCCCCAGGAAGCGGTCAAACCGATTGGCAAATGTGATCCACGGATTACCGGCACCCGCACGACCTTCCGCTATGATACGCAAATCTTCCACGAGGATGTGGAATTTAAATTTGACACCCTGGTGACGCGTTTTCGGGAAATGGCATTTGTCACCCGGCAAGTGCAAATCCGATTGGTGGACGAACGCTCAAACCGTGAAACCTCTTTCTATTTTGATGGCGGCATCCGCTCCTTTGTGCGCTACCTCAACCGCAACCGCGAAGTGCTGCACCCGGTTTTCTACGTGGAAAAAGAAATCGATAATATCGGTATTGAAGTTTCGGTTCAGTATACGGACGGTTACAACGAATCGGTCTATTCATTCGCCAACACCATTAATACGGTGGACGGTGGCACCCATTTGACGGGTTTGCGCATGGCTCTGACCCGGGTCATCAACGATTATGCCCGCAAGACCGGTTTGCTCAAGGATGCCGATCCCAACTTCACCGGCGAGGATACCCGCGAAGGGTTGACTGCATTGGTCAGCATCAAGCACCCGGATCCCCAATTTGAAAGCCAGACCAAGGTGAAATTGATGAACCCGGAGGTTCAAACCTATGTCCAGCAGGTGGTTGGCGAGGCATTCCAGGCCTTCCTGCAGGAGAACCCCCAGGCGGCGCGGGCGATTGTTCAGAAAAATCTGACCTCAGCCCGGGCCCGCGATGCGGCCCGCAAGGCCCGCGATCTGGTGATTCGCAAGAGCGCCTTGGAAAGTCTGACCCTGCCCGGCAAACTGGCGGATTGCTCGGAGCGCGATTCAAACAAGACCGAAATGTACATCGTGGAAGGCAACTCGGCGGGCGGCTCCGCCAAGCAGGGCCGTGATCGCCACTTCCAGGCCATTCTGCCGCTGCGCGGTAAAATTCTCAATACGGAGCGGGCCCGGATGGACAAAATCCTCGGCAATGAGGAAATCAAATCCATCATTTCTGCATTGGGGGTGGGCATCGGCTCATCGTTCGATTTGTCCGGGCTGCGCTATGGTCGCGTCATTATCATGACCGATGCGGATGTGGACGGCAGCCATATCCGTACCCTGCTGCTGACCTTCTTCTTTCGCAATATGCAGCCCTTGATTGAAGAGGGACATCTGTACATTGCCCAGCCCCCGCTGTATCGTGTGGCTTACCGCAATCAGGTGCGCTATGCCTATACCGATGCCGACTTGGAGCGCCTGCTGAAGGAGATGGGGGTGGGTTCGGATCGGGCCAACATCCAGCGCTACAAGGGTCTGGGTGAAATGAATCCACAGCAGTTGTGGGAGACCACCATGGATCCCGAGCGGCGGACACTGCTGCAGGTCAGCATTGAGGATGCCGCGGAAGCTGATCACACCTTTGACATGCTGATGGGCGAAGCCGTGCCCCCCCGCACCCGTTTCATTCAAACCCATGCCCGCAGCGTGCGCAACCTGGACGTGTAACGGATTGCTGCCCATGCCGGACCCTCAGGATCTCATCCCCCGGATTGTTGCCCGCCTGGGGCGGGATGCTGACGAAGATGATCTGGTGCTTTGGGTTTGTGACCAGACCGGTTTGGATTGGACTGCCGCCCAGGCCTTGATCAATGATGCCAAAACCTATCACGGCCGTGAAATCAACCGCCGCCGTACCCCGGTCCGGCTCACACTGGGGGGGCTGGTCTTTGTTGCTGGGATTGGCCTGACGGTCTATCCTTTATACACATTGGTTATTCAGGTGAACCGCCTGCGGCTGAGTGGTGACCAGGCCCTGGCTGTCGGACTGGTTCAATTGCTGGATCCGGGTTTTTTGACCATGCTGGGGCTGGGGGTGGCAATGATGGTGGGCAGCGGTCTGGCCCTGGGTGAACAACTGGTCCACTGGCGCTCGGATTCAACCGGAGAAATCTGATGTCTTCTTCCCATCCCTCTGCCCCAGACACTCCCCAGGAAAAAGGTCGGGCCCTGACGCGGCAGATTATCGTCCGGTTGGGCCGGAATGTCGACGAGGATGACCTGGTGTTGTGGGTTTGTGATCAGACCGGACTGGATTGGCCCGCAGCCCACAGCTTGGTGGAAAACATTAAACTTGATCATTATCGTGAAATCGGACGCCGTCGCAAGCCACTGCTGGTGGCGCTGCAGATCCTGATCACCATCATCGGGGTCATCCTGACAGTAACCCCACTGTTATTCTGGGACCTGATTGTCCAGCTGGATGGCAACAACCCGGCCCAAACGATCCACCGGTTTAAGCTGGCCTTTGACAACGCCGGTGGTTGGATCATGGTTGTCATGGGGGCGGGGTTGCTGGTGACAGCCGGTTGGCTTCAACGCCAAAAATATCAACAGTGAGCGCATCAGCTGCAATGGCAATCACAGTAGTGATGACAGCCGAAACAATGGCGGTTCAGTAGCCACAGTTCAACGCAGCTCTCACGGCCTGGTAAAAATATTTTCCCACGCAGGAAACCCCTGACTGATTAGCGCAGTGTTTTGTCCGGCAGCCTGGCGTCGTTCAGAAAATCCGCTAACAAGATGAAGCTCATGGAAATCAGCAAAATGCACACCGACGGCAGGATAACCACCAGTGGGTTGCCGGTCAGCATTTTCCGGCCATCGAAAAACAGCCCCCCCCAACTGATGACCGTGAATTCATCCCCTTCCGTGGCCCGGGTCATGCCAATGCCAATGTAACCAAGCAGCACCTCAAGCATGATGACCGCCGGAATGGCGTTGATGATCCAGACGAGAATCACGTGCCGGATATTGGGCAAGATATGTCTGAAAACGATCCGCCCTTTCGAGGCCCCAATGCTGACGGCGGCTTCAATATACAATTGGGTCCTGATCTGCTGTACGCTCACCCGCACCAGCCGGGCCAGACTGGCCCAGCCCACGGCGGTATAGCCAACAACCAAGGTCAGGAATCCATTAAACCAGGTTGGTTCCAGGCTGTAGCGAAAAACCAGGACGATCATCACCATGAACATCAACCCGGGGACCGACTGCACCAACTCTGTCAGGAACGTCACCCCGGCCTCAATTTTTCCTCCCAGATAACCTGAAACCAGACCCATTGAGGTGCCGATCAAGGCTGTGAGCGAGACCGCGGTAACTGCCAGTAAAAAACCCGTGCGGGTGCCCCAAAAGAGCCGGCTGAGGATGTCGCGGCCGTAGTAGTCTGTCCCCAAAGGGAATTCAGGACTGCCTTGTTGGGCCGTATTCTGCACCCACAAGGGAGGCAGGTAACTTTGGGACAGATTCCAGCGGTAAGGATTGTGCGGCGCCAGGATGGGAGCCAGGGCCGCCACCCCGGCGAATACCAGAATGACCAGCAGGCTGAGCCAGACCAGTTTCTTGTGTCTTGCCTGCTGCCAGAGGAGTGATTTCATGTGGCTTCCACACCCGCGGTTTGGGGGATCAGTCGGGGATCCAGCAGTCCACAAAGGATGGTGTTCAGGATGTTCAGGGTGACCATTCCCGTGGCGTAAATCATGGTCAATCCCAGGATCATTGAATAATCCAATTTCAGTACGGCAATCCAGTATTCCCGTCCGATCCCCGGGAAGGAATACAGCGCCTCAATGATAAACAAACCGGTGAGCAGTTCCATGATAATGGGACCCAAATAGGTGATGAGAGGAACCAGGGCGTTGCGCAGCAGGTGATCGCGTAAAATCCGGGCGGGTGTCAACCCCTTGGCATGTGCGGTGCGGATGTGCTCCGCCGTGGCGATGTCTTTGACAAAAGTCCGGGTGGCCCGGGCAATACCGGCCAGAGGCATCAAAGCCAAAACCAGTGCCGGGACGATCCAATCCACTGGATTGCTCCAATCGGGAATGACCTTCAAAATTTTCAACCACGATGCCAGGATGAGGATGGCCAGCAGCCCCAGAATGAAATTGGGAATGGAAATGACCGCCGCCAGGACCACGGAAATGCTGCGGCTCAAGAACTTATTGCGGGTTGTACCGCTGGCAATTCCCAAGGGGATGCCCAGCCCGATAGCCAGCAGGGCGCTCCAGAAGACCAGCCGAATGGAGTACCCAAAACGACTATTCCAGCGGGACTGCCCCTCAGGCGGGGCGAACAGCACATCCTGCACGCTGCGCCCCCGCTGGGTGATGGATGGCCCCAGATTGCCGCAGATGGCGCCGCAGACGAAGTCCCCATTTTCGCCGTAATAATCCCCCACCAGGTAGCGCCCCAACTGCCGCCACAGCGGCAGATCCAACCCAAAATGCCGGTTGAGGTTGTCCATTGTAGCCTGATCCAGGTACAGGTTGGGCCCCAGTGCCAGGCGGCGTTCGACTGAATGGTTCAGGCTACAATGGA
>Ga0116143_10004358_pt1 | contig 13474 bp, 11 predicted proteins | sample AD_UKC034_MetaG_FD_89745 | JGI IMG/M metagenome (GOLD analysis project Ga0116143, IMG submission 89745) | Active sludge microbial communities of municipal wastewater-treating anaerobic digesters from USA - AD_UKC034_MetaG | ecosystem: Engineered > Bioreactor > Anaerobic > Digestate | place: USA...
GCAGCGAACACGCCACCGGCCACCTGCTCTACTTCCGCTTCTGGACCAAGTTCCTGCACGATCGCGGCTGGCTGCCCTTTGATGAACCCGCGAAGAAGCTGGTGAACCAGGGGATGATACAGGGGGTGTCGGCAATTGCATGGCGTTCTGCGCCGTGCAGACAGGTGCGAAACAGTGAAGGCAAGGTGGTTAACCATGAGCCCATTGAAGAGCTACCTGAGATATTCGTCTCATACAAGAAGAAGTTCAGCTTCACTGATGACAGTCGGCATTTAGGCGAAATGTTCGTTGAGGCCGGAATAGTGCTTCCCGAGGACCCCAAGACACTGACGTACACGACTTCAATCCTCCATGTGCCAATTGAATTCATGGAGGACGAACTTCTAGATACTGAGAAGTTCACACGGTGGAGAGAGTCGTCGACAGGCCGCAAGCCACTTCTGATTCGTGAAACTGACGGGCGCTTTTTATGCAAAAGGGAAGTCGACAAGATGTCCAAGCGCTGGTTCAACGTCGTCAACCCCGACGACATCGTCACGAAGTACGGCGCCGACACTTTGCGCCTTTACGAGATGTTCCTGGGCCCGCTGGAGCAGAGCAAGCCCTGGGATACCAACGGCATCGAGGGCACCTTCCGTTTCCTGCGGAAGTTCTGGAACCTGTTCCATGCGGCTGGTGATGCGTTCGGTGTTTCCGATGACGCCCCCACCAAACCCGAACTGAAGGTCCTGCACGCCACCCTGAAGAAGGTGACCGAGGACATCGAGAAGATGAGCTTCAACACCAGCGTGGCGCAGTTCATGATCGCCGTGAACGAGCTGGGCGGTTTGAAGTGCAACAAACGAGCGATCCTGGAGCCGCTCACCATCGCCCTCGCGCCCTTCGCCCCACACATCGCCGAGGAGTTGTGGGAGAAGCTCGGGCATGCCGAAAGCATAACAACAGCCACCTGGCCTGTCTTCGATCCGCAGTACCTGGTGGAGGAGGATTTCAACTACCCCATCAGTTTCAACGGCAAGACCCGCCTGCAGCTCGCCTTCCCCATCGCCCTGAGCAAGGAGGAGGTGGAGGCCGCTGTGCTGGCCAACCCCGAGGTGCAGGCCAAACTCGAGGGCAAGGCCCCAAAGAAGGTGATCGTAGTGCCCAAGCGCATCGTTAACATCGTGGTGTAACGGGTTCTTTGTTAGGCAGTTGCGTGGTGCGCGCCGGAGCGTGGAACCAGCAACCCGTCAACCCACAACACGCAACTGCGGGAACGGCTGGCGCGCAGTGTCACCCCGATCGGCATGTACCTTGCGATATGAGCACCATGGCACGTTCGACCACTTTCCTGCTGGCCGGTCTCGCCCTGTTGACCATGGGCTTCGGCCAGGCCAAGAACCCTGCGGCCACGACCGCCAAGGAGTACAACCAATTGCGCGACCTGAAGTTCGATTCCTTCAAGCCGGGCGAGAAGCTGACCTATGTGGTGCACTATGGCTGGCTGAACGCCGGTGAGGCGGTGGTGGAGCTGAAGGAGGGAACGCGCGATATCGCGGGACGGAAGGTGTGGGTGGCCACCGGCACGGGACGCAGCCTCGGCGCCTTCAACACCTTCTACAAGGTGGACGACCACTACGAGACCCACTTCGACGCGAAGGGCGTCTTCCCCTATGCCTTCATCCGCCGCGTAAGCGAAGGTGGTTACGAGTTCAGCCAGGACTACGTGTACAACCAGCTGAAGGGCGAGGTGACCACCCAGAAGAAGGAAACGTACAAGGTGCCGGCCAGCGTGCAGGACATGCTCAGCGCCTTCTACTTCGCGCGTACGATCGATTTCGCCAATGCGAAGGAGGGCGACATCTTCACCATCGAGACCTTCATGGACGATGAATTGTGGCCCCTGCGCATGAAGTACATGGGCAAGGAGACCATCAAGTTGCGCAATGGCAAGTACCGCTGCCTCAAGTTCCAGCCCGTGGTGCAGGAGGGCCGCATCTTCAAGGGCAACGACGACCTGAACGTGTGGATCACCGATGACGGCAACCGGATCCCGGTGCTGGCGCAGGCCAAGGTGCTCGTGGGTTCGATCAAGATGGAGCTGTCGGACTACGAGGGTCTCAGCCACCCGATCGCCAAAGAGTGACCTTTGAACGCCACGGGGTGAACAACCTGCCGTGGAAAGGATGTGACCACCTGTGATGCCGACACGGGGGGCGTTGTGTTCCTTGCACTCCCATGGTCTGGTGGCAGAAAGGATTGGTGGCGCTGGCCGCGACGAGCGGTGTTGGCTTGTTCCTCTTATCGGTCGATCTCGGTCCCCGTGTGGAATACACGCCGGACCCCACGCCGGTGGTAATGGAGGACACGGTGCCCCTGCCGCCTGATGCCTACGGCATACCCATGGCTGGCTACGTGCTCGAACAGGGTTCCGTGAAACGCGGCGACACCTTCGGTGGACTGCTCAACGCACGCGGCGTGGACCAAAGCACCATCCATGGCCTGGTGGAGCTCGCCCTGCCCCATTTCGATGTGCGCCGGATGCGCATGGGTCATCCCTATGCCTTCATCTTCGACGAGGACAACACCCTGAGCCCGGAGTACTTCGTGTACGAGGACGATGCCGTGCATTACGTGGTCTTTCACCTGCATGACAGTGTGGGCGTCACGGTGGGTGAACGTCCCGTGAAGGTGGAGGAGCGAAGCATCGCCTGCTCGGTGACCGGCGCCTTGTACAACGACCTGGCGAAGGCTGGCGCGGATCCGCAATTGGCCATGCAATTGGCCGATGTCTTCGCCTGGACAGTGGACTTCTACCGGATCCAGAAGGATGACATCTTCTCGGTGGTGTACCAGGAGAAGACAGTGGATGGCGAGCCATACGGGGCCCCGGAGATCGTGGGCGCACGCTACATCAGTGGCGGCACCGTGAAAGAGGCTTACCTCTTCGCCCAGAGCGATGGCAAGGAGTCGTACTACGATGAGGAGGGCCGCAGCATGCGCAAGGCCTTCCTGCAGGCACCGCTCAAGTTCAGCCGGATCTCAAGTGGCTTCAGTTCCAGGCGGCTGCACCCGGTCCAGAAGGTGATGAAAGCGCACCTGGGTACGGACTACGCCGCGCCCTATGGAACGCCGATCCTCGCGGTGGGCGATGGGATCGTGGAGAAGGCCGGGCGCACCGGGGGTAACGGCAACTTCGTGAAGATCCGCCACAACGGCACATACAGCACCCAATACCTGCACATGCGGAAGATCCTGGTGAAGCAGGGCCAGGCCGTGCAACAAGGGCAGGTGATCGGTGAGGTGGGCAGCACGGGGCTGGCCACTGGTCCGCATGTCTGCTTCCGCTTCTGGAAGAACGGCGTGCAGGTGGACCACCGCCGGGAGGAGTTCCCGAACACGGAACCGCTGGACCCGGAGCGTATGCCCGCCTTCGAGGCCTTCAAGGCGCCCGTGCGCGCCGAACTCTTCGCCGCCGAGAAGGTGGCTCGGGGCCGGGTGGTGAACTTCTGAACTTCCAAGTCCAAAGGGGATCGCGACGAAGGGAGCCGGTGATGGCTCTCGCGAAGCAGGCAGGTCTTCCATTCGTACCTAATTAGGTTTATATAATAAACATGTTTATGTTTGTGCCATCGATCCACTTCTCATGAACACCGATCTCGCCCCCGAACAAAGCCTCAAGCTGATCGAAAGCATGATCCGCCAGGCGAAGCGCAGTTTCCAACGCCTCAGCTTCTACTTCCTCCTATGGGGTGTGCTGCTGATCGCTGCCATGTTGGCCACCTACCTCTTACGCGATATGGACCCTGCCACCGGCAAGGGCGCCCCATGGGGTGTGGCCGGCTTCGCTGGAGGCTTCATCAGCATGGTGTATGGCGCGCGGCAGGGCAGGCGTGAACGCGTGATCAACGCGATGGATGGGCTCATCGGCTGGCTGTGGGCGTCATTCGTCATCACCATGATCATCACCATCGCGGTCAGTCTTGCTGCGCACCGCGATCCGGGTCCGATGATCACCCTGCTCACGGGCATCCCCACCTTCATGACGGGCCGGATCATGCGCTTCCGACCGCTCATCATGGGAGGCGTCATCTTCTGGGTGGCCGGTGCGGTGATGCACTTCACCCAGGATGCGTTCACGATCACCATGATCTATTGCGCGGCCATGGTCCTCGGCTACATCCTGCCCGGACTTCTGCTCAAACGCATGGAAGATGGCCTTCGCACCACTTGATCCCCTGCTGCACAACCAGCTCCGCCTCGCTGTGATGAGCTTGCTGGTCGCGGTGGAGGAGGGTGATTTCAACTTCCTCCTGGAAAAGACCGGCGCCACGCGTGGCAACCTGAGCGTGCAGATCACCAAGCTGAAGGAGGCCGGCTACATCGAGGTGAAGAAGACCTTCAAGGAGAACTACCCGAACACCGTGTGTCGGATAAGCCGGAAGGGCATCGATGCCTTCGAGGCCTATGTGAAGGCGATCAGGGGCTACCTGAGCAAGTGAGCGACCGAGGTGCCGTGGCCCTGATCCGTCGCGGATAGTCGCTCGTTGGTCGTGCACGCGGGCAGGTGCGCCGAAGGAAAGGCACCTCCCGGAACCTGTTGCGTACACAGCCGCATGCCTTTGGTGTGCACCGCCCTTCCTCCGCGAACGATCGTCCTGGTCATCGTTGTGATGCTTGTGGCCTGCAGGAAGGAGGAGCTTGTCGTGCGACCGGACAACCAGGCTCCCGACTACAGCGGTGTTCCGACCGTTGTGGTCAGCAACTACGTCAACCGGCTCTTCATCGATCTGCTCGGACGTGAACCGGTCGATGTGGAGATGAACAACGAGGTGGCCGCGCTTGAGTCCGCTGGACTTTCCACGGATGCGCGGATCGCACTTGTGAACAGGCTGATGACCAGCACAGCCCATGTGGAGGGGGATTCGTCCTACCGGAACGCCTACGCCCAGCGCACCTACGAACAGTTCAAGGCGCGCTTCATCGAAGGGGTGAGCGACGAGGTGATCGACGGCTTCATCAGCAACGCCGAGCAAGCCGCGCTGGAGGATTCGTTGAGCGGCGATACGAGCGCAGCGAACGCGAGCAACAGCGCCCTGCAGCGGCTGCTCCGGCTGAAGGGGTCGCGGATCCAGTACCGGGAAGGGCTCATCACGGGCACCGAGGTGGTGCGGCGCATGTTGTTCAATGACGTCTACGACGGGATCAACATGAACACCTTCAACTTCATCAATGCCAGCTTCGACAATCTCCTGTTCCGCTACCCGACGGACGCCGAGTTCAATGCCGGCTATACGATGGTGGAGCACAACAGCACGGCTCTGCTCTTCGGCAGCAGCGCCCAGGACAAGAGCGGATACCTGGACATCCTCGTGAATTCCGCCGAAGGCCATGAAGGGCTGGTCCGCCTGTTCTTCCGCTCGTACATGGGAAGGGAGCCCAGCACCTACGAGGCTTACGATCTCACCACGGACTTCATGATGGACAACGACCTCCGCCGCCTGCAACGCAGCATCCTGATCGGCGACGAGTACGCCGGACTCCTCAATGACTGAACAAGGAATGCAGCTCTCCTCGACCAAGCACTGAACGCCATGATCCGCCGATCCCATGCCCGCCACATCACCAGTTCCTCACTGGTGCTTGCGCTCCTTCTCGGCGGGTGCAGGAAGGATGTCTTCATGTACGAGGTGGATCCCGTGGACCTTGCGCAGTACGACGGCAACAAGGACCGTGAGAAGACCAATCAGGAGTACGCGGCGATCCTGCATGCCAACCTCTTTCAAACGGCGCTTTCACCCGGTGATCTGTACAAGATCGATCAGTGCATCCAGAGCATCGGCGACAAGCAGCTGGCGCGTGAGGTGATCATCAGCAACTTCATGAACAAGCCCGGTGTGATCATCCCCACTCCGGAGGAGATGCTCGCCGACGTGGACGGATTCATCACCGCCACGTACAACCGCTTCCTCGTGCGCAACCCCACCGAGGCGGAGAGGACCTGGTTCCGCAACACCATCGAAGCGGACCCCAATGTGACACCCGAGTTGATCTACTTCTCCTTCGCCTTGTGCGAGGAGTACCAGTTCTATTAAGCTGAAGACCATGGACCGGAGGACATTCATCTCTCGTACAGGAGCCGCCGCCGCAGGTCTCTTCGCCGCACCCTACATCCTGCCCAGCGGCCGCCTGTTCGCCGCCACGGGTTCCCAACTGGCCGAACATGTGGTACTGGTGATGTTCGCCGGTGGAGTGAGGGTGCAGGAGAGCGTGATGCAACGCTACCTCGCCGATGCACAGGCGGATGATGTGGAGGGCAACATCCTCTACAACATGTTGAACGGCACACCGCCCCCCCAGAAGATCGTGTACGGCACAGGCCTCGGTGGGATCAACCCGATCCAGCCGATACTTGGCCAGACCCTGCAACAGCAGGGTACCCTCTTCCGCGAGATGCGCGCGGTGAACGCCGGGCACTACGGTGGACTGAACTCGCTCCTGCAGGGAGGTACCGCCTCGACGCAGGGGCTGCAACAGAAGCCGCTCAATCCGACCATCTTCGAGTACCTCCGTCGCCACGCCGGCCTGCCCGCTACCAAGACCTGGTTCGTGGGGAACGGGATCGGCAACAGCGTCCCCCTGCTCAACTACAGCATCCATCCGAACTATGGCGCGCGATACGGCGCGAATTTCTTCGCCCCCAACATCACCTTCGGTCCGGCCGGTGACCAGTACCTGGCCAACGCCAGGGTCTACCACCCCGAGGATCAGCTCATGCCCGTCTATGAGATGAAGGCCTTCCTCGACAACAGCTTCGAACACTACGGCACCGTACCCACCAGCATCGGGAATACGCCGGAGGAGAAACAGGACATCAAGGCCTTCATGGCCGAGATGTTCACCCGCACGCAGAACGGCACCATCGCACATCCACCCGTGCACGACAGCGGCGATCTCACCACGGTCGGTTATGCATGCGAGGTGATGAAATGGTTCAAGCCCGCGCTCACCGTGGTGAACATGGATGGCGTGGACGGATGCCACAGCAGCTTCACCGGTTACCTGGCCTCCATGCATCGCGCGGACCATGCGGTGGGCCACCTCTGGGACTTCATCCAGAACCAGGTCCCTGAGATGGCGAACAACACCGTGATCATCGCGGTCCCGGAGTGCGGGCGCAACGCCGAACCCAACGCCATTCTTGATCAGAACGACTGGTACAGCTTCGACCATAGCGATGCGAACGCCCTGCGCGTGTTCGGCATGATGGCCGGCCCGAGCGTACCGGCGAGCCTCTCGGTCGGTGGGGAGTCGAACCCGGTCGGGATCGTCACCGATGTGGTGCCCACGATCGCTGAAGTGCTCGGCGTGAAGAACGAGGTGATGGGAGCGGGCATGCTCCATCCGGGGACCCTTTCGCTCTTCGATCGCATCTGATCATGCGGAACGTACTGCTCCATATCGTTGCGATCACGCTCGTGTTCATCGGGTGCAGGAAGGAGACGCCGAACCCGTATGACGAGTTGGAGCGCACTACGCCGAACCCGACCGTTGAGTCCATACCAGAGGGCAACTTCGCGTGGATCCATCAGCGGATCCTTCGTCCGAACTGCGCGCTGAGCGGTTGCCACGACGGCACTTTCGAACCGGAATTCCGGAGCATCGGCAGTTCATACAACTCCTTGGTACTGCACCCGGTGGTGGCGAACGACCCCCAGCAGAGCTTCACCTACCGCGTGGTCCCAGGCAATGTCAACGCATCCTTCCTGCATGCGCGCTTGAACACCTTCATACCGAACACCTCCGGGGTGATGCCGCTGGGGTTCTCGGAGAACAGCACCTGGCCGGCGAACAGCGCCGCGTTCAAGGCTGCCATCGATCAATGGATCGCTTCAGGTGCACCGGACATGTTCGGGCAATTGCCCGGCGCAGGTGGGCTTCAGCCGCAGGTATCCGGCATCCTGGCGCTTCCAGCGGGTGTCACCCACGGCGCGTATCCGCGTGGAATCGGGGAGGGCATACCACCCATCGAAGTACCCGCCAGTGAGGTGGATCTCTGGTTCGCATTCAGTGATGATCGTACGCCGGTGGGTGCGTTCTCACACAACAAGGCGAAGTTGACGACCGCCGGTGGATCCTTCGAGAGCGTTCCGGAACTGGAACTCCACACGGATGCCACCTTGACCGGCCCCGACTTCGGCAACACCACGACGCGTTTCTCACATCGCGTGCGGATCGATCTCTCCGGCTTCGCTCCGGGGTCGATCCTGTGCGTGCGGGTCTATGTGCAGGATGAGGACCACGACACACCGGTGGAGATCCCCGGCAATGGCGTTCAAGGAACGATGGCCAACTACTTCAGCCTGCGCATCGCCTCATGAGGAAGACCTGGATGCTCATCCCCGTATGTGTACTCACCGCCTGCAAGAAGGAGCAGGTGGAGCTCATGCCGACTGAACCGACCATCGAGCTCATCAGTGTGGGGCCGAGCCAGGTGGTGGAATTCCAGACCGCAGTGGTACTGCGCTTCAGTTACAAGGATGGTGATGGGGACCTGGGCCGCACGGACCCCGATGACCATTCGCTCTGGGTGAAGGACAGCAGACTGAGCGTGGCGGATGGATACCACATCATCCCGCTGGCTCCGCCGGATGCGGAGATCGCGATCCAGGGGGAATTGGAGGTCGAGCTGAGGCCCCTGTTCCTTCTGGGCAACAGCGCACAGGAGGTGATGACATACACCTTCCACGTGGTGGATCGCGCCGGGAATCGGAGCAACACGATCACCACATCGGAGATCATCATCACCGCCGCATCGGACACCGATTGAACCATGGTCCGTTCCCGCGCCACCTATCTGATCCTTGCGTCCAGCCTGTCCCTGGCGGCGCGCGCGCAGCTGCTTCCGGAGTTCAACATGACCGACACCACGGTGACGGAATGCAAGGGGATCCTGCTGGACAGTGAGGCGGGTCCTGGTGGCAACCTGTATGGGAATAATGAGGACTTCACGTTCACCATTGATGCCGGCAGTCAGATCACCCTCGTGTTCCAGCCGGTGTTCTGCCTGGAGCAGGGATACGACTTCCTCACCTTCCACAACGGTCCTACGATCAATGCCCCGCAGATCGGGCCGGCCTACTCGGGGACCACGGCGCCGCCACCCATCGTGGCTACCAGTGGTGTGCTCACGATCCATTTCATCAGCGACATCAATGTGGCGTACTGTGGTTTCGAAGCGCAGTGGACCAGCATCGTGGAAGCGCCGGTCCCCCCGGTGATGACCATCCCCTCGGCACCAGCGTGCAGCAGTTCGCGCATGGACATCCATTTCAGCTATCCGGTGGCCTGCGACTCCATGGTGGTCGATGCGGTACAATTGAACGGTCAGGGAGCGCCGCAGGTGATCGGAGTGACACCGATGGGTTGTGCAAGCGGCTTCACCCAGGACCTGCAGCTGTCCGTTTCGCCGGCATTCGACAGGAACTGCCCATACGACCTTTCCTTTCGCATCGGATTGCTCGATCGGTGTGACTCGCTCTGGTTCTTCACGTTGAACGCAAGCACCCGGATCACGACCTGCCCGATCGAGGTGGCCATCATTGCCACGCAGGACACCATCTGCGCCGGCACCTGTACCGACCTGCTGGCGGATGTCAACGGCTGCCTGAATTACACCTACGCCTGGGACAATGGCCTCCCGGCGATAGGTGGCCCGGTCAGCGTGTGCCCGACAAGCACGACCACCTATTCCGTCACCGCCACGGAGATCGGTACCGGTGCCCAAGCATCGCACATGATCACGATCGTGGTCCTGGACCCACAGGTCATCGATGCACCCTTGACCATCTGCCAATCGGCTGAAGCCTTCCCTCTCGCCGGTTCCCCACCCGGTGGTTGGTGGACCGGGGATGGGATCCTGGATAGCCTTGCGGGGACCTTTGATCCGGATACGGCGGGGCCTGGCGCCCATGTGCTCACTTACGGCATCCCCGGTGGATGTGAAGCCGCGATCACGCTCTTCGTGGACAGCATGGACGCGGGATCGGACGAGGCTGCCTGTCCAGGTACTGCACCATTCCAGATCGTGGACAATACACCCGCTGGTGGTACGTGGAGTGGTCCGTTCATCACCCCCGGTGGTGTGTTCGACCCTTCCACGATCGGCTCCTACACCGTGACCTATTCCGCAGGTGCCTGCTCGGATACGAAGACGATCAACGTGGACCTGATCACCGGACAGACGCAGCTTGATACCGTGTGCCAAAGCACCTATCCGTTCGATATCGCGGTACAGCCATGGGGCGGTCGCTGGTATGGAACAGGTATCGTCGATTCCTTATACGGAACCTTCGACCCGGATGAGGCCGAGGGCGGAACGCATCTCCTCACCTATGCCCTGCATGGATGCGATCAGCAGTTCACGATCCATGTGAAACCGATCGACATCGGAAGTAGCCGGAGCGCCTGCCCCACTCAACCAGCGCCATTCGCACTGGAACCAGCAGCGGTCCCACCAGGTGGTTCCTGGACCGGTGATGGCATCGTGGACGCGAGTGCGGGCACCTATGATCCGGTCCAGGCCGGGAATGGCTGGGATGAGATCCTCTACTTCGCACCCAACGGTTGTGTGGATACGATCGGCATCCTGGTGGGCTTCACCTCGCTCGGTGTGGATACGCTGTTCTTCTGCGAAGGTGAGGATCGTTCGCCACTTGATGAGGAGAGCACCGGCCGGACGCCGTGGAACGGCGTATGGTCTGGACAGGCCGTTTCACAGAATGCCGACGGGGACTGGTTCTTCGATCCGCTTCAGGCTGGTGTCGGCATGCACGAATTGCACTTCGATGCGAACACCTGCGCAGACTCCCTGTTGGCGATCATCCATCCGGCGACCCTGCCGGATGATGTGCTGACGGTCTGCGGGGCGATCGATCCGTTCCATTTGGCCATTGTTCCACCAGGGGCGCAGTTCGATGGACCGGGAGTGGATGGCGCGGGCCTGTTCGAACCTGGTGTGGCCGGAGCAGGTACGCACCTGATCCACTACCGAGCGCCAGCAGGATGTACCGATTCGGTGGAAGTGACGGTGATCCCCTTCGAACAGGCGGTGATCACCGGTGTGCAGGAGCAGTATTGTTCCAACGACATGGAGGTGATCATCGGTCTCTCACCAACCGGCGGTGTATTGGAGGGAATGGCCACGACCACCTTCAACCCGAGCACCTTGCCTGACGGAGAGCGAACCCTGATCTACACTTACGGCTCTGGGAATTGCACAAGCAGTGACACCGTCCGGTTCGTCGACCATCCGGCACTGTCAGCCACCTTGAGCGCCAGCAACAACCCGGTCTGCACCGGTGGTGGCACGGCAATCGTCGTAACCACGGTGGGCGGCGACCCGGAAGGGATCCATACGTTCCAGTGGGACAATGGTCTCTTCCCTGCGAGCACGGCCAGTGTGAGTCCGTTGACCACCACCACCTACACGGTCCAGGTCACGGATGGATGCAGCGACCCGGTGACGGAGAGCATCATGGTCGTTGTCCACCCCCCGTTCGAACCGCGGTTCGCCTTCTCCGAGCTTCAATGCTTCGGGGAGCCGGGCTTCGTCAGCGGATCCGTGGAAGAGGCGGGTACCTACACGTTCACGTGGGATATGGATGGGGCGGAGGTGGTCGCGGACAGCCTGGCACTTCCCGCGGGTGATCTGGTCTTCGTGACGGTGAGCAACATCGAGACCGGGTGTGCAGCCGACAGTTTGATCCGGATACCGAGCTGGCCGGTGATCACGGCGCTCTTCAGCAGCAACCCGAACGAGCCCTGCATCGACTTCGATCAACGCGATGTCACCTTCATCGATCTCAGCAACAATGCGGTGGGTGGTCATTGGGTGATCAACGGTGATACGATCCCATACGAACTCGGTGTTGACCCGCATTACGACCTGGGCATGGCCGGTTCCTACACCACGCAGCTGGTCGTGTGGAACGAAGGGCTCTGCACCGACAGCATGACCATGGACCTCTGCATCCGCGATAGCGAGGCGGTCTTCATCCCCGATGTCTTCAGCCCTAACGGCGATGGTAACAACGATGTCCTGTATGTGCGTGGTCCGAGCCTGGTGGACGTGGAATTCGCGGTGTACGATCGGTGGGGTACACGGCTGTTCGCTTCGGGGAACGTGGGCGATGGTTGGGACGGCACGGCCAACGGCGAACGGAGTGCGAGCGGGGTCTACGCGTACACGCTCCTCGCACGCACGGAAGATGGAACGCGCATCGAACGATCAGGGACTATCACGTTGGTACGATGAATGAACCTTGTTGCATATCTCCGGATCGTCGGAACGGTCCGCTCCTGGTCCTCCTCTGTTCGATGGTCGGGCAGTTGATGAACGCACAGGATGTCCATTTCGGCCAGTTCCACAACGCGCCACTGGTGATCAACCCGGCGAACGCTGGCGATGGCGATGGTGATCAACGCGCGGCCATGATCCACCGGGAGCAATGGCGGAGCCTGGGAGCGCCGTTCCGGACCGACGCGTTCAGCTATGACCTGCCACTGCTTACGGGACGGCTCGGCAAGGGTCGCCATCTAGGGGCTGGAATGAACCTCTTCAGTGATCGTGCCGGTGCCGCTCGTTTCGGTGATACGCAGGCCAACCTCAGCGTATCCTACGCCATGCGCAGTGGCGAGGCGAGTTCGCTCGCCTTCGGAATTCAGGGCGGCTATGGACAACGCAGTGCCTCGTTCGACGGCCTGCGATGGGACAGCCAGTACAACGGCGCGGGGTATGATCCCGACCTACCCACGAATGAAGCCGTGCCGAACGCGAGCTCGCGGTTCGTGGACTTCGGGGCCGGCGTATTGTCCAAAGGCGAGTTGAAGAGCGGCATGCGATGGAAAGGTGGGGTCTCGACCTTCCACCTCAACGAACCGACCGTCTCCTTGTTCAGCAGTGCGGAGGATCGACTCCTCCGACGGTACGTGGCGCATGGAGAGTTGTGGATAGAAGGCAAGCGCTGGGTCTGGTTACCGAAGTTCTTCGTGGCCCGGCAGGGGGCCAGCCAGGAGATCAACCTGGGTGGTCTGCTGCATCGGCGGGTGGGCGTGGATAGCCGGTACACGAATGATAAGAACTCGTCGGCCTTCTACCTGGGCGCCTTCTATCGGATCGGTGACGCTATCATCCCCACGATCCAGTTCGAGTGGCAGCGGAAGTTGGTCGGGGCGATCAGCTATGATGTGAACATCAGTCGGTTGCGCGCGCAGACGATGTACCGGGGTGGCCTGGAGGTGAGCCTGCAATGGATCGGGGTGTTCCGTGACAAGCGGGTGCGGCTTCCTGGCTCAAGTCGCACGAACTGATCCGTCGATAGTACCGTGCCATTCGTCGGGTCGCTATGGTTCCGTGCCGAGTTCCTGCCACTTCCTGGGCTGGGTGCCCGTAAACAACCGACACTAGATCCCATACCCATGGAAACCAAGTACC
>Ga0116143_10004359_pt1 | contig 13474 bp, 26 predicted proteins | sample AD_UKC034_MetaG_FD_89745 | JGI IMG/M metagenome (GOLD analysis project Ga0116143, IMG submission 89745) | Active sludge microbial communities of municipal wastewater-treating anaerobic digesters from USA - AD_UKC034_MetaG | ecosystem: Engineered > Bioreactor > Anaerobic > Digestate | place: USA...
GCAGGGCCAGACCGGACAGCAGGGACAGCAGGGCCAGACCGGACAGCAGGGACAGCAGGGCCAGACCGGACAGCAGGGACAGCAGGGCCAGACCTTCAAAGGCGATTGTGGCGGGTTCAGGCAAGCCGCAACAGATAACGGCACAACGGAGGAATCGTGGTTGATTGCCGTTGCGGAAGCTCAATTAATAGCGTCCGCACGGGGAAATATGACTGAAAACTTGAAGCGCGTGCTTGAAGTCGCTAGAGTAACGCCTATTGATTGGCGTGCATATTTAAACAACGTGATTGCAGAATCGGAACGGGAACGCTACAACTGGAACCGCCCCAACCGAAGAATCCACGATGAATTCTTGCCAACACTGAAAAACGAAAAAATCACTATTGCAATCGGCGTTGATACGTCCGGTTCATTGTTCAGCACAAAATACCTGTCTCAATTTATCGGGCATATTAACGACATTAAAAATTCCCGTGACGTTGATATTATCATGCTTGAAGCCGATTGCAGGGTTAAAAAAATCACGTTTAAAGAAGCGCATGATCCGCTGCACGTTCCCGGTATGCACGGCGGCGGCGGGACTTCTTTTGTGCCAGTGTTCGATACACTTTATAATGATGAAGTTTACAGGGACTTTACCGAAACTCGCCCTGAATTTTTGATCTACTTTACGGACGGGGACGGCTGTTTTCCAGAAGACATTTATAACAACAGAACCCTTTGGGTTGGAACGAAAAAATTTGACCCGCCGTTTGGAGAATTCGTTTTAATGACAGATTAAATATTTTGATAAACAAAGGAGAATAATGCTACACCACAATAAAAAGCTGAATCAAAAGGACATCTACCAGTTTTATACATTGCTTTGGAAAAGGCGTAATTTCACCAACAAAAAAGGTGAAACGATAATGGAAGCGTTCAAAGTCTGGAATGATTTGGGCGTGTTAGTCAAGCGCGGAATCCCCGTTTATCTGAAGCTGTACCATGATAAAAAGGGGTGGCGCATCTGGTTTACTGCACATAACCGGACGCTTGCTGAAGTGCTTATCAATCACACCGCCAAGCGTTTTGAAGTGGCAAAGAATTTCAGTATATTTAATTATTAACATGAAGTTTAAATATATGGAATGTCCTTTTTGCGAACGGCATTTTAGAACGGACGAATCTGGACTTCTGTATATGGTAATTTATGGCCGTGCTACTTATGTTTGTTCTGAATGCCGGGATACCGGCTTGAGCATCGATAGGAGTAAAAACAATGATTTACGCCACATATTATATCTGCCAAGAAATTCGCACCCTCAACGTGTATGAGGCCGTGCAAGCCGGTGAATTGCGCGAGGCTCCGGTGTTCATGGACGTATATTCAGGCGACCCAGTTTTACAAGGTCGCCACGTCTACGAGGACGGCGGCTGGACTTATGTAGGTCCACCCCCCAAGCGCCCAACACCCGTTGATCCATCCAGAGGCTCTGTACCGCCCGAATGCGCTAAGGACTGCAAATGGCGGCAAACCTTTAGTTTTGATCGGCAGCGGAATGCTCTCCGTTGCGAGGCGGCAAACATGGTCGAAGCCTATCGTTGCGGCTGGAACTTAAAACCGGGCGTTCTCGGCGGCCATGCTTTAGATTACGCCGCTTGCACATATCGGGGGTTCACACGATGAAGTTTGAAGTCACCTCCCGATGAAGCGGAAAACGACATCAAAAAATATTTCCGGTATGTATCGTTTAACAGCGAGAGAAACCCGGAGGTTAACAGTAAAGGAGCAGATCATGGATAAATTGAATAACTGGGTCATTGAACAGAGGGATGTTGAGACGGGTCACGATTTTTATATTCCGCATGGGGATATTAGTCCGATTGTGTTGAGTGGATACGGGAAATATTACCGTGTTACTGGTTTCTGGGCGGTGGGGGGAACAATACTGTGGCTTGAATTATGGCGAACAAATACCGCCGGGGTAGTCGTCAATGCCACACTGTCCCCTAACGAACTGATGGGTATGGACTTGGGCTTATGTGACGAGATCGAACTGCATAAATTACTGAATAACCAAATCGTTAGCGAATATTTCAATGAATATCCAATTACGGAAAAAGAGAAATGTTCAACGGATGGAAAATAACCAACATCCTCGACGTGGGCCAGTGCGAGCTGGATACAGCCGACGGGCCTTACAACAAGACCGGATGCCTTTTTTCGCGGATCTTATGACGAATGGCAAAGACACAAAATGTTAGATAATATAATTTTTGAAAAGGAGAAGTAAAACTATGTGGATCGTTCAATTTATTCTATCGGGAATTGTCGGCGTGCTATTTAATTGGAAGGTGAATCTATTCTTTTTTGTCTTGAATTTCGCCTTGCTAAATGTTAGCATGCTATTAGATGATTATTGTATGATGGCTTATGTCAATGTGGTTTATTCGTTTGTTGGATTCGCTGTCCACTATTATTATGAAGTGATTAAGGAAAGAAGGAGAGTCTAGCAATGGAAAAAGCCGTTTTGACGCTTACAATCAAGGCAAATATCAAGGGGGATAAGAACGCTTCTCATCCTGAAGTCGGCAAGCTCACCGCTACTCATTTTGAAGTTTACAAACGAATGTTTGAAGAAGAAGTAGATAGCTTGACTGGTATTTTTCCCACCAGTATCAAGACGTACTCTAGCAAGCGCGGTGAATACGAGCTTGTGGTTTATGTCATTCCGTATAATTTGTTTGTGCGGAAGGACAACGGACGCCCCGAAAAGAATCGTTCCAATAGAGACGATTATCTGTCTCCGGTTGAATTCGCTATGTTTAAGGTTTCAAGGATTGCGTGCTTCACAAAGCGTGATTTGTTCAATACGTCCATTGAAACCGAATTCAAGCCGCTTCTGATAACGAAAGAATCGGAACCTGTCTTGATTTCCGCTTTGACGTTCCTTTCTGATAGAATTAAAAATATTGGCTACATTGAATCCGAATATAAAGAAGAAATTATGAATGTAGCGTTGGAATCCATCACGGCTGAATAGCATGAAGTGTATTGTTTGCAATACTGAATTCCAACATACTCCGTCCATTATTGTAATGGATAGATTGGCTAAACGAATTACAGAAAATTCGTTTGATAATATTTGCGCATATTGCTATGAACCGATTTATAGGGCTATTAACAATATACGCGCTGATAGAATTGATTGCAGAAAACTTCTTAGATACATTTTATTCAGATGAAGATTATAATTGTAAACACTATCCCGCCGCACCTGAAGCCGCACCGTTTGGTTATGACGGGTGAAGTGGCTTGCAAGTGCCTTGAGTGTGGCAGGTTTCTAGCTGATAATGATTCCAGAACGCTAACAGTTATTGAAGATGGAAAGATAACGTATAGAATGGTTCCGCTTTGCCGTGAATGCGCGTATCACTACAAACAAATACTAAACGAATTATATGAGCTTAAAAAATCAATTACTGAAAAGATTGGATTCTAAGTTTTACAACGTGACAGATAGCAAAAAGAAATTTTGCAAGGTTTGTCAAACGTCCTTTCATCTAGTTTATGACCGCAAATATTCGGATCTGGACGGTGTTTGCGTAAACTGTCATTTTAAAACATTTAACTGGAACGAGCGAAAAAAGGTTGAAGAATGGCTATTTACAAAAAAAGACTAGAAGAAGAATATTGGTCTGTTAGCGTTCCTTACGAATCGCATGCTACGTGCTATCTTTGTGAAAAGGACAACGAGAATCCAGTAAATTTACTCTATACTATTTATATAAAAGATAAAAACTTTAAAATGAAGTACATGTTTAGAAATATATGTGTGGACTGTTTTAATAGTACCTTTCAGCATAGGCGCGAGTTTTATGAAATGAAGTCATATATTGATAATATTGTATTTGGGGATAATGAATGATCGTACTTTATAAAAAATATAATGATAAAACCTGACGTTGGATCTCAACGGAGATTTGGCGTAGTTATGAAACATACCATACGGTTCAGCATCCGTGTTTTATTTGCGGTGATTTGCATGAAACTAAACAAGCCATTCAAATAACAGACTTTTTCACCGGCGATTTGTATGAAGAAATTTTCCCTATTTGCTGGACTTGCACCGTCCGCGAGTCCAATAGGCGACAAATTAGCGTAGAATACGAAACAATATTAGCAAAATGGTTGTTTAATGATTGAAGATTTCCAAGTATCATCTAGCGGCACGGTCTGCGAATGCTCCGAATGTGGACGCCGTGAATACTTGTACAATATGAGGGCGTTCGGAGACATTAGCAATCCGCGCTACAGAGTGATAACAGACGAATTATGCCTTCCGTGCTTTTATAGAATGGAAAAGATCATTCTTAATAATGATATGGTGAGAAGATGGATAGCAAAGAGAATATTCAGCTAAAGTGCGAGCTTTGCGGACGCGCCTACATGCGTTATTCGGATTTACTTAGCGTGCGCTATAATTTGCGCGGTTGTTGTCGTGCGTGCAATGATGCGTTTTTCTTTACAGAAAACAAAACAGAATTGCTTCTTCTCAGAATACTTATTTTTGGAGCTTAAAAATGGGATCTTTTTACAGATTTTATTGTCATATTTGCGGCAAGCGCGAAGTCAGCATGTTGCTTCGTGTTTGTTATGACAGAGGAAAACTTGTAACAATAAATTATTATGACGATGTTGGTATGTTTGTTTGTGGAAAGTGCCGGGATGAATTCAACGGCTATAATTACGCAACGAAGTTTGACAGAAAACAAATCAGTATGGTGCTATTCACATGAGCGAAAAATGGGTTGAATATACTTGTATGCTATGCGGACTTAATTCAACCGCTATAGTAGGATCTGCTAATCCAGAAGATCCGTTCATTTGCATTGATTGTATATACGATCTGAACCTAGTACGTTATGAAGCATTGCCTTATTACGATCATATTTACGAGCTTTTGTTTGGCGTAAAATACTCTGAAAGCTAGATTTGGGCTAACATCTTTTTCAATTCCGCATCCATCAATTCACTGCTAATACTTCCGCACATAAACAAAATTGTCAATTTCAGAAGATCCGCATCAAGCCCTAACGCTTCGCGGTTTTCCTCTATTGAAGACAAAGCCAAGGCAGCTAGATCATAGCTGCCCTTGGCGGATGCGGATAGGAACGCTTTTATCTTGTCCTCTGAAGATGTCATAGACCGGCCTTTTCAAGCAGACCATCAAAAAAGTCTGCCGGGATAAGCTCTTTGTTGCCCTTGCACTTGGCGGCAATACTGGCAAACATTTTCTTGTTAATCATAAACTGTCCGTGATTCGGACGTTCAAGAATTCCCGCTTTACGCATCTTGGCAAGCTCGGCACAGAAGCGGTGATATTCATAAACCGCTTTGTTGCCATCTTTCGGAATGTCCTCAAATGTTTTAAGGAATTTGTAAGTCTTTGTGATTTCTGGAGTAGCGTAGCAGAAAGTTTCTGCCAACTCCTTTAGCGAAACAGGTTGCTGTCCTGAGAACGATTTGGCTTCCTTGACTTGCTGAAGATGCACATCAAACAAGTGGTTAAACACACGCAACGTGCAGCGGGTAGCCAGTCTCTTGCGTTTCCGTCCTTTTTCCCAAGCCATGATATTTGCCTCCTGAAGAATGAGTTTTTAATCTTTGCCAGCAGACGAATTGATTAGTGTCAACACAACTAATCCTATTAACAATGTCAATAGTATCCAACTGAACACAAATATATGAATAGAAGATTTGTATCCGTGCGTTTCTGCAAATGTGCGAATTACATTTGCAGGATACATGCACACTAGCGAGCATAGAACCCAATACAAAGCCATTACCAGTTTTTCTAGCTTGTTCATATTCATATAGATTCTGTGATTGGCGGACGATTCACATCATCTGGATTAAGTCCAACTACTTCTTCCATCTGAAGACGGGAATCTTTCGCCCAAACGCCAAAGTAAAATTTAGTCACGCCAGCGTTAATTGCGCCAAGTTTTCTGTTAGTAGCTAGATCACGAAGCACCCAAAAATCTCCACCATTCATTTGCTCCAATCTCCAGCTATAACGTTTAGGAGTTTCATTTTTTTCGCTCATCTGGATTACTCCAACTTGCAAAATACTGTACGCATCCAATCATACTGAGTTAGTAGCTTGTTTAAAGATATGATGCATACATTACCATATCGTATCATATACTTTGGTAATATGTCAAGTTTTGTTTCATGTTTATTTGCAAGTATAACAACCGGCTTTTTTAAATTGTTGTATTTGATTACCAGCATAGGCATTTTATCTACGTTGACGGCATTCCCTTCTACTTGTTTCCACCAGTCTTTCCATTGTGAACACATGCCTGACGCCAGCATACTAATATCCGGTGCTGTTTTGTAATGCTTGCATTCAATAACGAATTTGCACGATTCCGGTGTTAGAATATCCCCCGGCTGCTGCAAATTTACCGAAACATCTTTTACGATTGCACGGTTCTTTCCGCCAAACGTTGCGCCAGACAGAGGCGCACGCATGAATCCGCGCTTAATGCCTGTCTGCGATTCATACCATTTGGCAAACGTATCTGCAATTTTTCGCTCAAATGTTTTGCCCTTCGCTTTTACGTCGATTCTCTTTTTTTTTGGTTTCATCACACGTTCCACAAAGTTATTTGCCATCATTCAGCTCTTTTAGTAGGATTTCCAACGCTTCGGCAAGCTGCAAGTGGTCAATATTTCTGAAGAACACTCTGACGGATGGGTTGATTTCGTTCATTTGCGCCACGCGCAGCTTTTCGGTAAACTCTGCTACTAGCTGTTTTGCTTTTTCTCGTTCCATAATTGCTCCCGTCAACTAAATTCACCGATGATATAATCCCACGTACCTTCACCATGTCCAACGCAATGCTTACCATCAACTCTATGTCGTAGCAGTCCATTAGGCCCATCCATAGACTGATTATGTTCGTGAAAATGATACCATGAAGCGTATCCGTACGGCTCTTCACTTTTTTTCCAGCTTCTATCCGTGATAATTTCGTCCATGTTGTTTGGAGAAATAGTTTCTCCGTATTCGTTTACAATGGTAACATTGGTTCCGTGATACAAATTTTTCCAATCTTTCAGCGTAGTGATATTTTCTTCTGGATACACATGCAAGCTGAAGCACCAGCCGCCTGACGATTTGCCGATATGCTTTGGATCTTCGGAACAATGTCCGCATGTCGGGCATGTTCCTGATTTTTTCTGAAGATAATAATTAGTACCCATGAAGATTACTCCTGTTGCAATGCCCGTCCGCACATGGGTCAGTATTTGTAGCCGAAGTCGATATCATCTTGCGGGTCGAACTCCATCCAGTCGTTAAATTTTTTCTCGTCGTCTGGAACTTGTTCGTCAAGAGACAAGTGGTGGTTTTTGGGATATCTGATGTTCGGTTTTGCAATCCGATATATCAGACCCCTCACGTGGCACTCATTCTTGATGGTTTCAAAATCCTTCCCAAATCGTCGTACCAAAAAGTCGTACTTTGCCTTGGCCAGATTTTTTTTCATTTCGTCGGATGGTTCGCCGCTCATTATTCCTCCAATTTGCGCCCACACATGGGACAGAATTTAGGTGACGTTGAAGATTCAACAAATGAATCAGGTGAGCCATTTCCCTGCCACTCATTTTTTACTACAACTCGCCACGATTCATTTGACACTTCCCACTCGCACTTTCTGTTGTAGTCTTCAACTAGTCGAATGGGAATAACCTTGAAGGCGGCATTATCGCAGTATGCCGGTGGCTTGCCTTGAAAAACTTGTATAAGGTCGCCAGACTTTGCCCAAACCAGTTTCCACCATTGTTTTGTTGCATCAAACATGTTAGCTAATCCTTATTAATAAAATCAGCAACTTCGTAATGTTTGCAATCTTTGGCACTAGCCAATTTTTTGCTAAAAATTTTTTCATCGTCCAAATATGGATCAAAATCCCACTTATTTTTCAAGCACTCCATGTCAAAGTCATTTCCAGTAGTCCATTCGCTGTAATCATCTACTTTGGTAATGATTCTGAAATGTTTGCAATTTATACAGATTTTAACCATGTACGGCATCCTGCATCTGCGTGTAAACAATCCACTTCACCACTTCGGTAGGATCACAGTGGCCTTTCACTTGGTCGCCCCATTCAATCGGCTGGTGAAACTTGCCATCAGGACTGAAGATGGCAATTTCTGCTGTTTTAGCCTTCCACATACCATCATTAGCCGGTGCGTTAATATCTGTAGTTTTGTTCACTAAAGTACAGTAATCGCATGGCCCAAACTGGACGCTGATAGCCCATCCGTTTTCAAATCTAAGATTAAAGCCCTTGTGCTGCGTAATGGTAAACATCAGACTTCCATCCTCTTGAGATATTGAAGCACCCAATACAGGAAGTTTATAGCCTCATAATAGCTGTCAAGCAATTCGCTGGCTTCTAACGTGATTTTTTGACTGTCTGTATAATACGTTATCAGATTATATTTGCGTGTATTTGCATAATAAGCACAACCATTTTTAGTAGATTCCACGGGACGCTTTAAATGTACTGTAATGCTAACCCTAGCGTAATACTTGCCTCTATCTTCTCCCGGTGCGATCCACGCTCTGCATTTGAACGGCAACTCGGCACAATTTAACTCAAACTGTCTCATCACGAAGTCAAAGTATGTAGGAATGTTGAAGAAATATCGCTTGCCGTAACCCATTTTGTAGAATTTCTTGCGAATGGCGGACAGGTCAAGCGTGTGCAATTTTTGCTTTTTCATGTGTTCTCCTATTTATGCCTATATTAGCATAAATCTAGTAACTTGTCAAGTCTTACTCTTTAACGCATGAATAATTCTTCTCTTGGCAATATCTACATATTCGTTTTCTGTATCAATACCTATAAAAGAAAAGCCTTCCAGAACAGCCGCCTTGCCTGTCGAACCCGATCCCATGAACGGATCGAAAACAATGCCATTAGGCGGGGTTACAAGTTTGCATAAATATCTCATCAAAGATGTTGGCTTAACTGTCGGATGATGATTGACGCGCTTTGTACTTTTGTGCAATCTAGCGCATAAATCATTACCGCCATATCCTTCCTCTGGCTCATTTTTTCTGTAGTCACTTCGCTTGGCTTCAAGATCGTCAAGCCCTTCGTTTCGATCCTTATTACTTGCCTTGGCGCAGTAGAAGAATCGGGCGGCTGATCCTGAGTCGCTGTAACCTAGAGTATCAGTACCTTTTGCTTGTGATATTAAACCTTTACCATTTCCATAAACAGATCCAGCAGAAGCGTTTCTGCCTATTGCTACACCCGCTTTTACATTCGGAAACAGTTCCACCACCTCCTCGCTACCATCGTGGATGAGGTTGGACGGCCAGCGTCCGTTGTTATTCGGATTAAAAGTTGTTCCTCTGGTTTTGGCTTTACTTCCAACGCTAAAATGATCGCCTCCTTGTGTGACTCTGTTAAATATATATCCATCAGTTGTTTTCACTCTACATCCATTGATATTCAACGCGCCAGTGCCATACTGCTGCACGTTGGCGGCTACGGTGCCGTCCAACGGCTTACGGGCAAGGATGATGGGTTCCCATGCCGGTTTGAGCGCGGTGCCGAAGCCGTTTCCTACGTTATGTGATTTTGGAAACCCTTGCCCGTACGTCCACATGATGCAATCCCTAATTTCCCAACCCGCGTCTTCGATGGCACATGTCAGGCGATGGAATGTTCGTGTACCACCAAAGGCCAGTAGATGCGCTCCCGGTTTGCACGCTTGCATAATGACTTCCCAAAAATGTTTACAGGGAATGCCGTGATCCCAATCCTTGCCCATGAATTTCAAGCCGTATGGTGGATCTGTAACTACAGAATCAACCCACATATTAGCAGATATTAGAGTATTTGTTTTTTCCAAACAATCGCCGTGAATTAGCTTGAATTTACTCATCCGTCATATCCTTCCACTCTTCGTCTGTAAACGTTGTTATAAACTGAGTGTTTTCAGACATATCAATGCCAAATAACCGTCTGTTTCGCAATTCGGCCATTTCGATGAAACGTCCTGTAATAATTTTAACCGGCATGTCTTCTGTTATCAAAATAGTACAGGCAATGATTTCTTCTGGAACGTCCAGCACGAATAATCCGCGCATGGATTTACTGTAAGCCAGCGGATTTGCGTCCTGTTTAAGAAAAAGCAGCATAACTATGCATTCTGAAGTATCTTTTTCAGATTCTAGCAGGATGGTATACATCCTGCCGCCTTCGTTAATTATCAGACTTGGTTTGAATTTCATGCTCATTTTTATCACTCTCCACAATTTCGCATTCACAATCTTTGCAAACTTCAGAACACAAACATTGAATGTTATCCATAACCTGTTTGTGTATTTCTTCAGACTGTTTAACCATCTTTTCGTATTCTGTTTTAAACATAGTAAGCTCCTGAAGAATTTCCGCATTTATTAACCATCAATGCTTCGTCAAACAAATCCTTTATGTCGGAACGGTGGCTAGTAATGTAAATCTTTTCTTTCCAAGGAAGTATATGCGTTTTCAACATTTCGACAACAGCTTTGGCACCCGCATCGTCAACAGCCGCATCAAACGATTCATCCAGAAACATGAATTTCATCGTGGAACCGCACCATTGTTGAATAGCGGCAACTACACCAAACATAATAGCAAATTCTATTCGTGCGGATTCTCCAGATGACGTACTGCCATACGTCAGACCACCATCAGGATTATCAACAGTAATATTGATTCTACCTTCCCGGCTATTCTTTTCAAGCGATTTACCGGATACGATAGACAGCTTCAGGCTGTCCGACATACCATGAAGAAACTTGTTAGCATAAAATTCTATGTCTGCTAAGAAAGAATCGGCAATGTAGGACTGCAATCCAACTGAAGACGTTGCATGCTCAAGTATGGACGCAATAGCTAGTTTGTCTTTTAATTCTTTCGAGTCGTCCATGCACACGCTAGCAATGTCCTCGTCATCAGACAAAGCATACTCAGCTTCATCAAGCGTGGCCTTAGTCGTCTCTATTGCAGCCATAGCAGCGGAAATAGCGTGCTTCCTATTGTTATTAGCATCAACAAATGTTTGCAATTTCTTTACCAACTGCAATTCAGTAGATGTCGCATCCTGCACGGCTTCTTTGTGCTTTCTAATATTTTCTGATATGTCCAAATGATTTTTGCGAAGCTCGTTTAATGCAGCCTTGCACACTTCAATATGCTGCCTAATCTCAACGCACTTGGTTTCTTCTGCGGCAGCAAACTCTTGTAGCTCTGAAGCATTATCGAATGGCCGATTGCACGCAGGACATTTGATTGCGGATCTAGATTTTTTAATATTTGCGTTATGTGTAGCAACTTCTGAATTAAGTCGAATGGATTTAGCCTGCAACTCACCTATTTCTCGTTCGTATTTATCGCTTAAATCAATAAATTCTTTAAATTTTTTACTCTCTCCGTAGTCTTTGAGCTTTTTAATTTTGGCTTGTACTGCTTCCAATTCCGCATGCACTTCCGTTTCGTTTCCAACTACAACCATATTTTTAGCCGTAGCAAGCGCGTTTTTCTGTCTGGTCAACATGTCGTGCAAACGAGCTATCATATCCTTGCGTACTTTTATACGTCCTTCTACTGCGGCTATGTCACGATCTAATTCAATACCGCGCTGTTTAATATTTGCAACTTGCTTTCTATAATATTCGTTCTGTTCGTCTAATTTCTTTAATTGTGGGCAAACACGACGAATAAAGTCCTTTTTTTCGCTATCAGACATCCTGCTAAACAACATCAACTTATCGGATCTGCCAAACATGACGCTATTAGCAAACATAACGTCATCCATTCCAATAAACGCATTTATATCTTCCTGTGTCTTATGCTCTGAATAGCCACCATCGACATAAGAAACAGCCATCACAAAAGAGTTACCAAATTCTACATGCTTTCTATGTCGTGTGATGTATGCCAATCTACCATCGTCTACGTTCTTTATAGATAGTCGAACGAAGCAATCTTTAGCTTCTTCAGCGTTTACTAATTCATCCACCGTAATTTTGCGTAATGGTTTGCCGTATATGCACCAATAAATAGCTTCGGCAATAGCCGACTTACCCGCACCATTTGATCGAAGCGGATTGTTGTCGGTGCTTCCTATGATCGGAACGATACCGTTTTTAAAGTTTATCGTGCAGGACTTGTAGCTAAGAAAATTGTTAAGCTGCACAGAAATAATTTCAATATTAGCCATTATTATCCTCTCGGTATTGCACATAGGCAGCTTTACGAAATTTCATAGGATATTTTCCAGCAGCTTCTTTTTGCAAATACTTGCCCATCTTATGCACTAGAGAAGCCCTCTCCCCTCCAACTGCATCATTCTTAACTACACGTACTGACCGTTGCTCAACCGTTACCCGAATACGGGATGCTACGTGCAGTCGAAGGGCGGCGTTACTTCTCTGAAGGGTGTCGTAAAAAATCTGTCGCTCCGTGTCGTTCGCGCAAACAACCCAAAAATAATCAACTTCTGGTATACAATCGCCATTATTGTCAAGTACCAACGTGCCGAAATTTTCTGCTGAAACTTTGTGAAATCTAGGCATGCGCGTATCAGGACTATTAGAGTATGGATCAACGTATTTCCATGTATCATTGTTTGCATCAATCATAACATAGCCAGTTTCGTTGCCAACTTCACCAAAGCTATGCTGAATAGGCGTGCCAATATAGTGAACGTTACCCGCCAACTCTTGCCTTTGGTGAAAGTGACCAAGAAGCGAACGAGCATAGTTACTAGACAAAACATCTTTGTCAATACCGTACATGACTTGATTCATGTGCATGGCACCAGATACAGGCAAATGACCAACAAACAGCGTTCGCTTATATCTATCAACATGCTCGATAGGATTTGCGTCCCATGAAGACAATACAATGCGATCAAATGCCGCAGTTTTTAGATTATCAACACGCTCTGAAGAGCCACTATCAACACAAAACGTATTTTTGTGGCTTCTACAAAGCGTGCTAATAATTGTCATGCCAAATCTCTTACTCATATCGTGATTGCCGCAAATAAACCATGTATATTTGAATGTTTCGGCACAATATTTGATAATATCATAAGCTAAATGAAGAGTTAGCGGATCTGTAGACTTGCCGTTATCGAAAAAATCACCGGCAAAAATCACAAAACTTGCGCCGTTTTCTTTGGCATTATTCAGACAGTCTATTACAGCCGAATGAATATTTGTAATTCTGGAATTCTGAACGTTAAATTCCTCATGGTGGCCTAGATGTATATCAGCTAACAATGCGATTTTCATGGATGCCTCTTATTAGTGGATAGCCGGGAGCGGGGCGTAACTGTCTCCGCTTCCACCCCGCCCCCGGCATGTCAACAGGTTATTATGTGGTGAGCGGGTAGCTCATTCCTCACCAC
>Ga0116143_10004360_pt1 | contig 13472 bp, 9 predicted proteins | sample AD_UKC034_MetaG_FD_89745 | JGI IMG/M metagenome (GOLD analysis project Ga0116143, IMG submission 89745) | Active sludge microbial communities of municipal wastewater-treating anaerobic digesters from USA - AD_UKC034_MetaG | ecosystem: Engineered > Bioreactor > Anaerobic > Digestate | place: USA...
GCTTTAATTCGTTTGGATCTCTAGTCGATAGTCTATTTCACGCTTGGGAATTGCGTCCCTAAAGGGACGCAGGGTGTGGTTTCGGGATCACAGGCTACAAATATCTTGTCCCTACCGGGACAACCACCTATACTGAGCGGCATGTCCAGGATGCAATCAATGTACCACAGTCGTAGCCGCTGAATACCGGGCACCCCGTCAGGGGTGCGATATTTATAGCCACGCGTCATCAACACTCGTTCACCGTCCCTTTAGGGACGGAATATTCATTCCCGCTAACCTGAAATTATCTTTCGCTTTCGCTCATCCCAGATATGATTTGATTTTTTCCCTTATGTTGATTACCTTGAATATAAAAAAAATGACAATTATTACCATTCAACGGAAATCCGATGACTGGCAAAGAACGCGTTTTAATGACCTTGAGCGGCCAGGAACCCGACCGTGTTCCCATAGGCGAATTCGCCATCGATTTCGATACGGTCGAGAAGATTATCGGCCATGAAACCTATGTGCGCGCCAAGGCCAAATCGCAGATCGCTTTTTGGCAAGGGCGCCACGATGAAGTGGCGGAAAGCTATCTCAACGATCAGCTCGAATTGTATCGCAAAATCGATATCGATATCATCACCTTTCCGATGGCGACCTGGGAGATTCCGCCTGAAACGGACGAGCCGGCGCCGCGCCGTATCGATGCGGCTACCTGGGAGGATCGGCACGGCCGCGTCTATAAATACAGCGAAATGACCGCTGATATCACCTGCATTCATGATCCGGTCGCCGAGCAGCGTGTCTTTACCGTTGAAGAATTCGATTGCCCGCCGCCGCTGTTGCGCCCGGATCCGCGTTCCTGGAAAATTCTCGACGCCCTGATCCAGGCTTTTAAAAAAGAAAAGTTTATATGCGGTCCTTCGGGCGGTGAAATCGGTATTCTGTTCCTCGGCGGTATCGAGCGCGGCTGCCTGGAGTTGCTGCAAAATCCAGACGTGGTTCGCCAGGCAACGGCGTTTTATTTGGCACAACAAAACGAAGCAGACCCCTATTTTATCCATCCAGACAGCGACGCTGTCCTTTGGGGTGCCGATTTCGGCTTTAAAACCGGTCCATTGATCAGCCCACGTATGTTCGACGACTTTTTTCTGTCTGCTAATCGCGACCGCGTCAGGCAAATTCACGATCGCTTTGATAAAAAAGTCATGAAGCACTGTTGCGGTAACATCACTGCGCTGTTGGATGCCTTTTTGCAGATCGGCTATGATGCCTATCAGTCGATACAGGCTTCGGCAGACATGGACATCTGTCGTCTCAAGCAATCGATTGGCGACCGCATCACCCTATGGGGCGGAGTTTCGTTGGAAAATCTGGTCAGCGGCACGCCTGAACAGGTTCGCCAAGATGTTCGGCGCAGCATGCAGTGCGCCAAAAATGGGGGAAAATTTATCCTCGGCGCCAGCCATTCGATCGCCGTCGGCACCAAATATGACAACTATATGGCGATGCTGGATGAATACCATCGTTTGAGCGCTTACTGAGAGTCTTAGAGTTGCTGCACAATTCAGGAGATGTGATGCAATTTTCTCCCTCTGTCTATGAGCATGCTGCGCGTTTCGTTCCTTACACGCCTTGGCAGGTGTCCCGCAATCTGGACCTCATGGTGCAAGCACATGCCGCTGCCTACGAGCGCTATCGACATCAACCGATCACCGTGGGGATCGATATCTACAATCTCGAGGCTGAGGCTTACGGTGCACAGGTAGCCGAACCACAAGAAAACGATATTCCAACCATCGCAACACCGTTATGCGACAATATGGATGCGGTTTTGCAGCTAACCCCCTTCGATCCGGCGATTAGCGGCAGATTAAAGCTCGTGATCGATGCCGGGAAGCAGCTCAAGAACAAATATCCGTCCACGGACATCCGCATACCGGTAAGCGGCCCATTTTCAATCGCATCCAATTTGCTCGGTATGGAACCGTTGCTGTTGGAGTTGGCATTCAATCCACAATCCGCTTTGCAGGCTTTGACCTGTTTGGCGGACAACCAGTTGGTGTTCTGCCGGGCGATTTTGCAGGCAGGATTAAAAATTACCTTTTTTGAGTCTGCCGCCACGCCGCCATTGGTTTCACCTCAGCAATTCGAACGCATTCTTTCGCCGGTGCTCCAACAGATGAACGAGAAGATCCAGGCGATTTCCGGCGAGCCAATTGCGTTGGTGATGGGCGGTGATACCTGTACCATTTTGCCGGCGCTGATCCAGATCGGCAGCAACTATTTGATCTGCCCTTCCGAAACCGACCAGCAGCGTTTTATGGAAATGGTTGCAGCTTTTCCGGAGATCATGGTGCGCATCAATTTGAATCCTCGAGTTGTTTCCTACGGCAAACGCGAAGAGATCGTTGCCGAAATCGATCGAATTTTCGATCTCGCCGGAACTCGACAACGCGTCTGTCTTGGCACGGGAGTGCTCGCCTATGATGTTCCTCCTGAAAATGTCGATCTGATTCAAGAAATCGTCAAGCAAAAATCCAGAGGAGTCTGATTTGAAGAAAACAGTTACCATCGCAGTTGTCGGCTTGGGCGGCTATGGCGAGGTCTATCTGCAAGGGTTGTTGGAACAGCCTGAAAAAGTCGATTTTGCTCTGATAGCCGGCATTGATCCCAAGCCGGAAAACTGTTCCAGATTACCCCTGCTGAAGAAACTCGGCGTGCCGATTTATTCCAGCCTTGATTCTTTTTATGCAGAAGGCGGCAAGGCCGATCTGGTCCTGCTCTCTTCGCCGATTCAGTTGCACAGCGTGCACACTTGTCTGGCGCTGGAAAAAGGCAGCAACGTTTTATGCGAAAAACCGCTCGCCGGATCGATCCAGGAAGCTGATGTGATGATAAAAGCGCGCAATCGCAACGGCAAATTTGTGGCAATTGGCTATCAATGGAGTTTTACCGATACCATTCAGGCGATCAAACGCGATGTGCTCGCCGGCAAGTTCGGTGCCCCCAAACGATTAAAAACATTGGCTCTGTGGCCGCGGGACTTTGCATACTACAATCGCAACAACTGGGCCGGGCGGCAAAAAAGTGGAGATGGGCGCTGGATTTTGGACAGCCCGGTAAACAATGCGGTAGCCCATTATCTGCACAACATGCTCTTTGTGCTCGGCGATCAAATGACCAGCAGTGCACGGCTGCTTTCGGTCGAGGCGGAGCTCTATCGCGCCAACCCAATCGAAAATTACGACACCGCGGCGCTGCGCGTGCTGACCGACCGCGATGTTGAAATTCTCTTTTTGGTGTCGCACGCTGTACCCGAAATGATCGGTCCGATCAAGCACTATGAGTTTGAAAATGCGACATTGACTTTTTCCGGGTTGAACAGCCATTTTATCGCCCGATTCAGCGACGGAACAAAAAAGGATTACGGTTCGCCTGATCCACAGCAGATCAAAAAAATGTGGGATTGTATTCGCGCAGTGACCTCGGGCGAAGAGATCGCCTGCGGCATCGAAGCGGCACGCGAACAGACCCGTGTGATGAATGGCGCGCAAGAATCGATGCCGACAATTGTTGAATTCCCACAAAATCTGCTGTCCAAAACCGGCGAAGCAGGCAAACAACTCACAGTTTGCGCCGGTCTTGCGGAGGAAATGCAGGAGTGCTATAAGCGATATCAACTGCCAAGCGAAAGAGAACTCGGCTGGGCAGTACGAGGGCAAAAGATTGACCTGCGCAACTATTCTCATTTTCCATCCGCTCAGAAGTAGACTTTTACCGCTTTGCAAAAACAAGACCTTTGCGCTCGACAAAGACAAGCAAGCCAGCAAGGGTATTTCCTCGTAAAAAAAAAGCCGCAGCGGCTGATACAAACCGTTGCGGCTTTGTCTTTCTTTTCCAGCCTGACTAGGCGCCGAGTCCCAGCACCCAAAATAGCACCAAAAGGATCAAAACCACAACGGCGCAGCTGCCAAAAAAACCATAATAATCGATTTTTGCGGGTTTCATAATTTCCCAGCTGCTGCCGGGGAACAACTTGTTGGTTTCGAACACTTCCGGATTTTGATAAGCTGCCTGCAAAGCGGCTGTTTCCTGGGCTGGAGTCGGTTGCACAGGAGTGTGCATTTTGGCAAAGAATCGATCCAGCACCGTTTTTTCCACCGGGCGGGTTAAAAACGAGATTATAAAGAGCAGCAAAAATGGAAAGAGAGCATCGAAAAAGAAACGGGTGGCGACCAATTCCGATTTTTTCCACTTGGTAAAGTCGATCCCAAGCCAGGAGAGCACCCAGATTTCTGCATGAAACCGCCCTACGCCGATCAGCGGCGAATTGGGATCATCCGGATTCTGTCGCGCGACTTTTTCGTAGAAAACGCCGGTTGATGGAATGATTTTGGTTTTGGTTATTTCTTTTCCGGGTACATCGATGAGTCCGTTTTGGACATCTTCAACCGTTGCCTTGGTTGAATAGGTAATGGTTTGCGGCTGTGTTTGCTTCAGGAAATTTTCACTCGAACGCGACCACTGCATCGCGGGAAAGAGATTGGGAATGATGGCATAAATCAGCAGGCCAATGAACACCTCGATGATCACGGCGGGTTTGCTCAGTTTGCGCCAGATGAAACCGAGCCAGATCGGTGCTCCAAAAATGGCCGGAATCGAAATAAAATATTTATACAGGTCGAGCAAATTGTCGATATAGAGCGCCGTGATGATGCCGCCAAGCAAGACCACCGCGATGGCGATTCGGCCGATAAAAAGATAATGCTTTTCCGATTTGTTGGGCAGCAAGGGTTGATAGAGGTTGCGAATAAAGAGCGCCGAATTGGAAACCGAGCCGGCATCCAGCGTCGACATATTGGCGGCCAAAATTCCGACCAGCATCAAACCGATCAATCCCGGTGCCAACAGATCGCGAGTCATGACGCCCCAGACCAAATCCGGGTCATGGAGCTTGTTGGCGTACAGGGCGATGGCGATCAGGCCCGCCAGTACCCAGAAAATCATCAGGAAACGTTTGAAGAACATGCCGCCGATCATGCCCAAACGAGCGGTGATTTCGTTTTTGGCAGATCCTGCGGTCTGCATCATCGGTGCGCTGGCAATAATCGATACCAGGTTGGCAAGCACCATGCCGAAGACTGTATACCAGGCATATTCCGACAGTGTGGCTGAGCCAAAAAGTTCGAACATAAAATCAGGTACTTTTGCATGCAAGCCGGTAAAGCCGCCGATCTTGCTCAACCCTACAGGAATCAAAATAATCGAAAAGCCGATGATCAGAAATCCCTGTATGGCATCGGTGATCGCAGCTGCGCGAAATCCTCCCATCATGGTATAGATGCCCACCAACAAGGCATAGATGATATAGAACTGCCAGGGCTTGATATAGGAATAAAAAGATTTGAGTTGACCCAATTTGTTGCGTTCGTACAGAATGTCATAATCGTAATTATCTTCATCACTTAGCGCTTGTCCGCTGTCGAGTTTGTTTTCAAATTCTTTATAGCGGGTAAAGTCTTCGATGGTTTGCCGTTGCTCGATCGTGAGTTTTTCCTGTGGAATCGGCGTCAGGGCCATGATGGTTTTGGCGGCAACCATATATCCAACGCCGCCGCCGATAAAGGCCATCAACAGGGTAAATGCGGCAAAACTGCCGCCGAGAAAGGGGCTTTTAAAACGTTCGGTAAAAAAATCGCCGATGGTGGTCAGCCGTACGCGGCGGAAAAAGAGAGTGGTAAACCAATAAAAGGGGGTTAGAAAGAGGACGAGAAATTGGATCCACATGCCGCCGACGCCCATGCGATAAGTCTCGCGCGAGACCGCAACCGCCTGATCGGCATTGGTCGAGTTGCCAAAGTTGAGGAAAAATTGATAAAATTTGCCCAGCGAGCGGCCGGCCAAATAAAAGTCTTCCGTATCCGACGTTTTTTCGCCGGTTTTTTTACCAATCCAGAGCACGATCCCGATGTACAGGACGATTACGATGATATCGAGAAGGTGCAAACCCAAAAAGACCATTTTCGCCTCCTTTGCAGTACCGCAGGTTTCCGATTAAGCATCTGCTTTCGATTCAACTCGATAAAGAGTATACCACTATTTGCCGTAAATGTCAATTGTTTTAACCGCATACTGTCACTTGTTGGCCTATTCAGATTCAGTGTTAATCGAACCAAAAAAGCATACCTTCTCGTATTATTATAATTGACAACACTGGTGTCCGGTCGTTCGACCGGTCACCAGTGAATTGACAACAAAGCCCCGTCGTCGGACGGAACCCTGTGGAAACGAAAAGGTGATTGACACTTGTTATCTTTTTGCCTATCTTAACGATCGCGCTTGTTTGTTCTGCCTGACGTCAGCAACAAAATAAGCTGACCTCCTGATCAAGTGCCCAAGATCGCAGGTCATTCATCCGAAGCCGAGGGTAACTCAATGTCCGATCTGACTTTTATCAAAACCGGCAAAAAAGAGTTTGATGAGCTTTATCCGCGAATTCGCAACTTCCTTTTGCAGGATTCCCTGGATTTGGTGATCGATGCGCAACACATTCATGGATATCGATCGCCTGACAGCAAATCGATCTGGATACGCGACCACAGCGACATGATGCGCGGATTCCGCTATTTTGAAGAAGATTTGACCTCCGCCGTACAACATTTCGCCGATACGCAGGCAAAATCGGGCCGGCTGTTCGATTATGTGACTGCTTTTCCGGAAAAATTGCCGTGCGAGCGTGAAAACTGGATCAAGTACGTGCGTGTTCCGGTTGAGGCGGATGTGGAATACCGTTTTATTAAAGCAGCTTTTCTCGCCTGGCAGACGACCGGCAATGACGAATGGGTTCATCGACTCCTGCCAATTATGGAAAAAGCGCTCCAATATATCCTCACCCATCCCTGGCGTTGGGATGAAAACCACTGTCTTGTCAAGCGCGCCTACACCATCGACAGTTGGGATTTTGCCTATACCGCCGGCAGACATCCATGGCTGCAATTTCAGATCGATGAGCATACCTTTTGGGGGATCATGCACGGCGACAACAGCGGCTATTATCAGGCTTTCAGGACTATGGAGTTGTTGTACCGTCATTTCGGCGATGATCAGCGCGCTGAACATTGGGGCAGGGAAGCAGAAGGACTTAAAGAGCGCATGAACCGCGTATGTTGGAACGGTCGTTTCTACACGCACTTTGTCAAACTCACTCCTGTAACGGTTGCCGGCGTCGATGAAGGGGAACAGCTGAGTTTCAGCAATCCCATGGACATCAATCGGGGTGTCGCTTCTCACGAACAGGCCGTATCCATCTTGCGCGAATACCAGAAACGCAAACAGAAAAGCAATGCGTTTGCCGATTGGTTTTCCATTGATCCGGCCTTTCCGGACGGTATCTTCGGCGACAAACTGATCGTGCAGGGCGCCTATTCCAACGGCGGCATCATGCCGCTCGTCGGCGGCGAATTGGCGCGCGCGGCTTTTGAACACGGTTTCGAAACCTATGCTGTCGAAACACTGCTGCACTATTATCGCCTTATCGCGGAAAAAGGGGAGACCTACTTGTGGTATTTTCCAGACGGTTCGCCTTCAACAGTCGAGACCAGCACCAGCCCTGATGCCATGCCGACTGATGGTTGGGGATCCAGTTCGATGCTCTATGCGTTCATCGAAGGGCTGGTCGGCATCGAAGACCGTGGGAAACTGTTCGAGGACATCCGTTTGGCGCCGCGCTGGCCTGCCGCCCAGGTAGAAGAAGCGCAGATCCAGATCGGCTATGCGACTTCTGGCCAAAAAGTAGGCTATAAATACCGCTGCACAGAGACACTTATTCAAATCGACCTGGAAAGCCGGCATTCAGACGCTCAATGCCATATCCTGTTACCAAACAACCGGCGTTGCGCCAAAGTTACAATCAACGGCCAGCCGGTTGAATTTCATCCCGTGCAAATCGAGAACAGTCATTATGTCGATTTCGATTGCTCCATTTGCCCACGATCTTGCGTCCAGATAGAGTTGGTGCCCGGCGTTTAGATCGCTGACTCTCTTTTCATGACAAGGAGAAATAATCATGCAACGCAGATCTTTTTTCAAAAGCCTTGCGGCCGCAGTGGGTTCCAGCGCCTGGCTGCTGCAGAAAACCAGTCAGGCCGGCCAGTTTCCTGCAGCCCTGGAAGCTTTGCCCAAAGATTCCGCCGCTTATTGGGGTTTGATCAAAAAGCAATTCCTTCTTCCAGAGGGCTATGCCTATTTCAATACCGGCGGTTTGGGCGCTTCTCCCTATCATGTTCTGGAAGAAACCCAAAACATGATGCGAAATTTGGAAATCTATCCCGCCCCGGGTTATGATCCCGAGTTGTGGGCGAAAACAAAAGGTCTTGCGGCGCAACTGCTGGGGGCTCCCTCGGATGCGGTTGCGCTCACCAACAGCACCACCGAAGGCAACAACATTATCGTCAATGGATTGCCGTTGGCAAAAGGCGACGAGATTATTACCTCAACACATGAGCATGTCGGTTTGTCGATCCCCTTGTTGAATCTGATGCAACGCCAGGGAGTCGTGATCAAGGTGTTCGATCCGGACCTGAAAAGGGGACCTGGGAATGTCGAGCGCATCGAACGGTTGATCAATCGCCGCACTCGCCTGATTTTCGTCAGCCATATCACCTGTACGGTCGGACAGCTCTTCCCGGAAAAAGCGATTGCCGATTTGGCGCACAGCAAAAAGATACTCTTTGCCCTGGATGGCGCCCAGGTTGCCGGCAATATGCCGATCGATGTGCTCAGGTACAACAGTGATTTTTATGCCGCCGGCGGGCACAAATGGGTCCTTGGTCCCAAACGCACGGGCATGTTATATGTAAAAAAGGAACATTTGGACACCCTGCGGCCGATCAATGTCGGCGCCTATTCGGCTGACGGCGGCGATCTGAAAAACCTGACGATGGATTTGAATCCCACCGCGCAACGCTACGAATATGCGACGCAAAACAGCGCGCTCTATCACGGACTCGGCAAGGCCATTGAATTTATTACCCAGATCGGCATCGAACGCATATGGCAACACAATCGACTGCTCGCAGAAAAATTATATACCGGCCTGCTGCAAATCCCCGGTGTCGAAGCGCTGTCCCCGGCAGAGGAAGAATTCAGAACATCGTTGATCACTTTTCGCATTCCAGGCAAAGATTATCGCCAGGTGGCCAATTACCTGATCAACGAACGGCAGCTCCGCGTCCGCATCGTGTCAGAAGCGCAACTCGAGGGCATTCGGGTTTCGGTCCATCTCTACAACGACGAAGAAGAAATCGATAGGCTGTTGCAGGGAATTGCAGCAGCTGCAAGTGTTTGAGTTTCGGGCACTTGCTCTGCTTACCGTGTAAAACACAGCATCAGCATACAGTATAAGGGAATGTCCTATGACTCTTTTTCAGAAATTGAAAAATGTGCGTGAAATTCACATTAAAGCCGATGGCAAACCGGTATGCCGCACCGCTGCAGAAGAGCTGCAGAGCCTTCTGAAGATAAAAATCGTCGACGTTCAATCGCCGCGCACAAAGCCAGAGGCAGGTGTCCTGGCAATCGGGTTGGCCCAGGATCTGCCTTTGGAAGACTATGGATTTGCTGACCTGCAAAAAACACCCGAAAATGCGCTTTATATCCGCCTGCACCACGACGGCTCGGGTTGTATAGCCGCCAACAAAAGTTATCATCTCTATGGATTCGTCTGCAATCTGATCGATCGCATGCACAGCGACACGGGGGCGGATTTTGCCGCCGGATGGGTTTCCGAGCCCTCTTTTGCCTGGCAGCGCTCTTCCTACGATTATTTTATCAGCCAGGAAGGACGTATCCAGCGCAAACTCGACCACGCGGCCTATATCCGGAACGCCGCCCGAATGGGTTTTACGCATATCGACGTCAATGGCCTGGCCAGTCCGATGGCTTTGGAAACCGGCCCCAAAGGCGAAACGTATCCCATGTTCTATACCTATTGTGCGGCGTTGGATCAGTTCGTCTACAGCGAATTGAACAAGGGCATTTATCCCTATTATTACCTCGCCGCGAATCTGCAGTATCTGCAGAAAATGGCGGCCCTGGCCGATCGCTATGGGATGGTGCCTGGAATGACCTGTTTTGAACCCCGCTCGGTCCCGGAACATTTTTTTGAACGCTATCCCATGTTGCGCGGGGCGCGTGTCGACCATCCTTTTCGCAGTTTCAAACCGCGCTACAACATGACGACCACTCATCCTCTGGTCCTTGGCCACTATGCGGAAATGATCGAAAAATTGCTGACTGCTGTACCGCAGTTGGGCTTTTTGGCGGTGTGGACGAGCGACAGCGGAGCCGGATTCGAACACGTCAAATCGCTTTACGTCGGCCGCAATGGCGGTGCCTACCTGATCCGCGAGTGGAATGACGACCAATCCATCGCCAGACAGGCGATCGCCAATGTCGTTCGTTTTTTTGCCAATTTGCGCGATGCAGCGACCAAGATCAATCCACAGTTTCGCCTGATGACCCGTATGGAACCGTTTTATGGCGAACATGAATATATGTGGAAGGAATTCAAGGATCGACTCGACATCGAAACCACCTCGCTGATCGCCAAAGGTTGGTCGATGCCTTACACCCACCCGCGCTATGACGACGTCAAGGATATCAATGGCGGAACAATCTATCAAGGCCAGTTCTCCAGTCAGGAAACCGAAAAGATCCGCGAGCTGGAAGAGCGCAATTCCTGGTCGCATTTCTATTTTGTCGTTGGTCCCCACTCGATGTTTGAACCGCTCATGGGAGTTCCCTATCCACGCGCGACCTGGGAAAAATTGCAGCGCATGAAAAAAAACGGCGTCAACTATCTGGCACATCTAAGCGGCACGTTGCCGCCGAACCTGGTTCCCTATAATGTCAACCATGAAATCGTATCGCGGTATCAATACGATTCAGAAATGGATATCGATCACACGATTGATGAGTTGGCGAAAAAGTGGACTGGCGAAAAGTTCGCCGCCGATTTGCGACTGGCGTGGGCCGATGCTGAGGAAGCGATCCTTGCCTTTCCCAATGTCACGCCGCTCTATTCATCTTTTGGCTTTACCTGGTATAGACTGTGGCTGCGGCCGTTGGTGCCGGACTATGAAGCCATCCCGGCCGCTGAACGCGCCTATTATGAGGATTTCTGCTGCACAACCCCGCACAATCCCAACAATATCGATCTCAGCCGGGATGTTTTGTTTGAATTGACCAATTCCGCCAAATGCCGGCAAACTGTGGAACGCATCGATGCCAATGTGTGGAAACCGCTGGACAAGGCGATTGCGCGGCTAAAAAGCCGACTTGCAGACGCGAATTCTGTCCTTGGCAAAACCAATGTCATTGCCGATCAGTGGATTCGCTTGCGCGCCTTAAAGTGTTGGTTTATTACACAGCGCAATGTAGCTGATTGGATTGTAAATGTTTATGGATATCGGCAAAGCGAAAACTTGAAGGACAAGCAAACCTTAAAGCAAAACCTGATGCAAGCAATCCGCAGCGAGATTGCCAATACGCGTGAGTTGCAGGAGTTGTGGCAATCCAATGTGGAATTCATGATCGTTTCCGGACAAGGCGAAACCCCTCTGGTCTATGGCGAAAACACCGGTTCTCTGTTCAGCAATCGCATCCGTTTGATGGAACAACACATCGATGATGAACCCTATTTCGACGACAATTATATCATTCGCAAAGCGGGAGAACGAGTCCAATGAGTGAGGAGAAGCTCATGCTCGAATTGGCAGTGGTAAGCGATGAAATCGCGCTTGATATTCGCGAAGCCATGCGTTATGGTTTGCAATGGGGATTTCGCAAATACGAATTGCGATGTTTGGGCAGCTATGCAAAACGCATCCCTTTTGTTGATGCCGCGGATCTCGACTATATCGATGGCCTGCGCAAGGAGAACAAAATCGAAATTAGCGCCTTATCGCCGGGAACATTTAAAATCAAACCTCTGCAAAAAAACGAGTTGCATCGCGAGCTCAACGAAACCTTGCCCCGCACTTTTGCGCTGGCGCATCGGTTGGGAGTAAAAAAGATTATTACCTTCGGTTTTTTACGCGATGAAACCCCAGAGGAACAGGTTGTTGAATTGATCGGTCGCGCCGGCCGGATGGCTTTGCAGGAGGGACTGCTGCTGGCCATCGAAAATGAGCCGGGCGCTTATTGCGACACCGGCGAAAACAGCGCTCGCATCATCCGCACCCTCGGAATGAAAAACATTGGCATCAACTGGGATCCCGGCAATGCGCTGGCCTCGGGAGAAGTTCCTTTTCCCAACGGTTATGAGCAGATCAAGCCCTATCTGGTCAACCTGCATGTCAAAGATGGGGTTGCAACTCCGAAGATAGAATGGCGGCTGGTGAATGACGGAGGTGTCAATTGGCTCGGGCAATTGACTGCGATCATCCGTGAACACAACCTGCCTTTTGTCACTCTTGAAACGCACGTGGATCCATTTCTCGAATCGAGTCGGGAAAATTTGACTCGACTGCGTTTGATCTTGCAGACGGCAGCCCAACTGGCTGTTGCCTGATGGCAAGGGAAAAAGCTGATCGATTTCCCTCTTTTCTGCATCGGCTTGCAGACTTTTAGTCCGGAATTGCGGAAAAGACCTTTAAAAAGGATGGATTTATGAACACTACCGCAAGATTTCGCGCTGCTCTGCATTTTAAACCGGTTGATCGTCTGCCGGTGGTTGAATGGGCGCCTTGGTGGGATGAGACCATTGAGCGTTGGTATGGCGAGGGATTGCCGCGATCGCTTAAAACAGTCGCCGAAATACAAGACTATTTTGAGCTCGATCCATTATGGCAATGTTGGATCTCGCCCTATAAAAAAGAAGCGCCGGAAGTCCCCAAACATTGCCCGGGATTTATCGAGAACCGCCAGGATTATCTGGATTTCAAGAAAAAATATCTCTTTCCCCATCCAGCTTTCGACTATGAAAGTCTAGCCGGCTGGCCTCAAAAACATCAAGCCGGCGAAATAACCATCTGGTTGACTCTGAACGGTTTCTACTGGTTTCCGCGAGAAATCTTTGGGGTTGAAAGGCAATTGTACGCTTTTTACGATCAGCCAGAGCTGATGAACGAAATCAATCAAGACTTGCTCGAGTTCAATCTGCGCGCGTTGCAGGAATTCAATACCATTTGCAAGGCCGATTTCATGACCATTGCTGAAGATATGTCTTACCGCAGCGGTCCCATGTTGTCGGAAAACGCATTTGATCAAGTTCTTTTGCCGGCTTATCGGCAGCTTATCCCGGAGCTGAAAAAGGCGGGAATGGTGGCGATGATGGATACCGATGGCAACGTGATGCCGATGATGTCGTGGCTGGAAAAAGCGGCATTTGAAGGAACCTTGCCGCTCGAGCGCATGGCCGGGAATGATTTGCAGGTCATACGCCAGCAGCACCCCAACAGCGTGCTGATTGGCGGTTTCAA
>Ga0116143_10004369_pt1 | contig 13460 bp, 14 predicted proteins | sample AD_UKC034_MetaG_FD_89745 | JGI IMG/M metagenome (GOLD analysis project Ga0116143, IMG submission 89745) | Active sludge microbial communities of municipal wastewater-treating anaerobic digesters from USA - AD_UKC034_MetaG | ecosystem: Engineered > Bioreactor > Anaerobic > Digestate | place: USA...
AGCTTCTCTACGTCTAATGGCCGAAACGAAGAAAATCAGGTTCATCGCGCGCGCGGGCGATCCGCGCAACGGCGGAGTGATCATTCAGCCCGGCACGGTCGCGGATTTCCCGACCGTCTGGGCCGAACGGTACATCGCCCAGGGGATCGCGGTCGAGGCCGGTGAACCGGAAACGAAGCCGGCCGCAAGGCCGAAGAAGAAAAAATGATCTCTGACAGCGAGCTCGACGGCTGTTTCGAAACGGAGGATTTCGCGCAGAACGCGGTGTTCACGGTTTCGGGAAGCCCGGTCACGGTGGCCGGATATTTCACGGCGGGCTCGGACGCCGCCGAGCAGTACGGGATTCTGGTCGAGGCCGTCGATCCGAGTTTCACGTGCCGGACGACGGCGATAACCGGCGTGACGCGCGGGACGGCCGTGACGGTGAACTCGGCGAGCTACACGGTGCAGAGAGTCCAGAAGATCGGGACGGGGGTTTCGGTCTGTTATTTGAAATAAACGATGGCGGACAGCATTCGGCAGCAATTGGTTGACCTGGTCATTGCGGCCGTCGAAGACATTGACGGCACGGGGAGCTATCAGACCTCGATCGGGACGACCGTCACCGATTGGGGGCTGAACTTTCAGGAGGACGAGCTTCCGGCCGTGAGCGTCTGCGACACCAGCGAAACCGTCATCGACGACGGAAAGGGCGAGGGCTACGGCGAGGTGTTCGACCTGATGCGCCTCGACGTGCAGATCCGCATCCAGTTCCGGGCGTCGGACCGTCCCGGCGACTGCCGCCTCGCGATCGCCGACGTGCTGACAGCGCTTCGCGGAAACGAGCGGTGGAACAACGGGACGACGGACCTTGCGCTCGCGACGGATTTCAAGTCGGCGCAGTTCATTCTCGACGAGGAGAAGTTTTTGATCGCCGCCGCAGCGGTCGACATCCAGATTTTTTACCGGACGCGGAAATTCAATGCGTTCAGCCAGTGAATCATGAACCATATCAATTTTGAGCAGGTGCAGAAACAGTTCGGAAGCGGCGCGCGGGCCGTCTGGAACCGCCTGTGCGACATCGGCGGCTTTGGCCGCGTCGAACCGGCGCACACCGGCGGCCTCGATTTGACGCAACTGGACGCCAGACAAAAAAAAGAGATCGAGGCGGTGCTGAACCCGCCGAAAGGAGATAAATAATGGCAGGAACAGCAACCAATTACGATACATCCACAATCCCCGTCGATGTGGTCGGCCAGGTGTGGGCGGGACTCGCAACGCCGTCGGCCGGAGCACGGATCACGCTTCACACGGACGGAACGCCCGACGCGACGGCCAATCCGAACGCGATCCATCTCGGACACACGAAGGAAGGCTCGAAGGTCACGATCACAGCCTCGCAGATCAAACACTACGCCGACGAGGTCGCGACGCCGATCAAGGCGACCGTCGACGTCGTCGACATGATGATCGAGGGCTCGTTCCTTCAAATCATGGACGCGGACGTCCTGAAAAAGCTGACCGACGGATTCGGGACCTACGGAACCGGCGCGGGCTACGTCGAAAACACGATCGGGCGCAAGACGCTCGCCTATCAGTCGGTCGCGCTCATCTGGCCGACGCCCGCAGATGCTACGAAATTCGCGGTCGCCCACATCTATCAGGCGATCAACGAGGCCGGGCTGTCGTGGCAGATCAGCCGCAAGGGGATGTCCGAGACCCCGTTCAAGTTCGTCGCGTTCGCGATCGCCTCGCGCGCGGCCGCCGATCAGGTCGGCAACTACTGGTATCAGGTCTAGGGTAAGGGCGGACTCCCGCCCTTATATCAAACAAGGACGTGTGAACAATGAACAATCAAAACGGACGCGGAGCCGAATACCGCAGCAGGTCGTTGAAACGGGCTGCGAGAGAAGAAGTCACACTGCCCTCCGGGGCAGTTTTTGTCTTGAGGCCGCCGAACGTCGAGAGCTTTACGATTTCGGGCGCTCTGCCGGTCGCACTGACGGCGCGCATGGCCTCGCTGCAAAGGTCGGGGCTGGATGAACAGGAAGCGTTCGCGCGGCTCGATCCTGAAGAGCAGGTAAAAATGATCACGTTCGCGCGAAAGATGATCATACACATCTGCCTGGAACCCCGGATCGTCGACGAGCCGGCGAACGACGACGAGCTCGGCTTTGAGGATCTTGAGGGCGATGATGTGAAGTTCCTGATCGCGTGGGCAAATTCCGGCGGAGGTAAATCGGCCGACGCCGAAAAATTTCGTCGCGGATCAGGATCAACTGCTGTGGCTGGCGCTCGCCGCAAGAAATAGCGGCGTCCGTGCCTCGGATCTGATCGCCATCCGGTCGGATGTCGTCGCGCTCGATTTTGATCTGGCCTGCACGATGCGGCTGCTCGAATTCGACGAGGAGCGGAGGAAGCAGAATTTTGAATTTCTGGCGCAGTTATTAGGCGCGTCGTTCGGTACGACGCAAACGGGGTGATCATCGCGTAAAAGTCATGGCCTTCGGAAACCAGGAAGCAGCACTTCTTTTCAAGATCAAGGCGGATTCGAGCGACGCCGACCGCGCACTGCGCGGCGTTGACTCGGGGATCGCCGGGCTTGGCGGAAATCTCGACAAGCTGGGGGCGATCGCCGGAACGGTTTCGGGAATTGCGGCCGGGGCGATCGCCGCGCTCGGAACCGCTGCCGCCGCAACTGCCGCGACACTGTTCTCGCTTGCCCGCAGCGCGGCGGATTACGGGTCCGAGATCAAGGACGCCGCCGACAAGACGGGCGTCTCGACCGAGGCGCTTTCCGCGCTCAAGGTTGCGGCTGACGAATCCGGCTCCTCGCTGGAAGAGGTCGCGAACGCGACGGTTAAGTTCTCGAAACTCGTCGGGGATGCCGCCGAGGGTTCGAAACAGGCAAAAGAGTCGCTGATCCGTCTCGGCGTTGATCCGCAGGAAGCGATGAACGACCTTGACGCCGCGCTCGAAAAAGTTTTCAAGCGGATCAACGAGGCGCCTCCGGGCATCGCTCAGACGAAACTGGCGACCGAAGCGTTCGGAAAGGCCGGCGCGAACATCATCCCGGTCATCAAGTCGTTTGACGGCGACATGGCGGGACTGATCAAACGAGTGAAGGAGATGGGCCTCGTTTTCGATCAGGAGGCCGCCGACGCCGCCGACGAGTTCGGTGACACGCTCGACGATCTCAACAAAACAACGAAAGGTCTGGCGATGACGTTTGCGCGGGAGTTCCTTCCGCAAGTGACGGGCGCCATGCGATCGGTCCAGCGAATGATGCAGTCGAACACTTCGACGGCGGAATTGTGGGGCCGGGTGGTTTCGGGCGCGCTTGCGGACATGCAGCGCGGTTTCGGCCGTCTTGCGGAGTGGGCAAACTCGGATCAGGGCCAGAAGGTCTTTGACTTCATGCGCTGGCAGGCGGCGATTCTGACCGGCGGCGGCTCGGAAGCGTTGGCTGAGCTTTTGAACAAGTACACGTTCCGCGCAAGCGGCGGCGCGCAGGCGAAGGAGGAGGTCGGAGACGGTGGGCTGACGAATTTCGGGGGCGGTGGCAAAACGACCAAACGAACCGATCCGCGCAGGATCGCGCTCGAAAAAGCGGCGTCGATCCTCGGGATAAATGCGGTGGACCTTGCCGCGCTCATCAGTTACGAGACCGCCGGAACGCTCTCGCCGGGGATCAAGGGCGGCGCGGGCGGGAACTATCTCGGATTGATCCAGTTCGGTCCCGAGGAACGCCGGAAATACGGCGTCAGCGGCCGTCAGACGTTCGAGCAGCAATTGCTCAATTCGGTCGTTCCGTATCTTCAGGACAGAACGGCGGCCTTTGGCGGAACGAAGGGCATGGGGCTCGCCGAGCTCTACAAGACCGTGATCGCCGGGAATCCGGCCGTGTCGCTGAACGCGAAGGACGAAAACGGAACGATCCGCGAACACATTCAGAGGATCATCCGCGAGCACGTTCCAAAGGTCCTGAAACAGATCTTCGACGGAAAAGCCGGTGGGACCACTCAGGCCGATCTGTTCAAGGACCTGTTCGACGAACAGAAGAAACTCGCCGGCGAATCCTACGAGAAGCAGCAGGATAACTCCCGACGGTCCCTCGAACTTATCAAAGCCGAGTCGGAAACATACATCGCTTCGCTTGAGCAGAGATACGCCGCCGGCGAACTTCTCGAATCCGAGTACCAGGCTTTTCTCGGCGCACAGCGCGAGGCCATGATCGAGGCGGAGATCGCCGCGACGGAACAGATCCGGGACAACGAACTGGCGCCGGAAAAAGATCGCGAGGACGCGCTCAACCGTCTGAAGGTCCTCGACGAAACGCTTTCCGCGCAGCGCATCGCCAATTCTGCAAAGGTCAAGGCCGCGCTCGACGAGGAAGCGGCGTCGGCCGAGGAACTCCTCAACAACATCGAGAAGATTCAGGAGACCATTCAATCAGCCGGCGACGTCGACACGTCGGGCGCCGGAACGCAAGGTGAAGTTGGCTGGATGAAGAGCTGGAAGGGCCTTCTCACAACCGTGCTCGGCGATGCTCCGACGCTCAAGAGCGCGCTGGGCGACATCGGAGCAATGTTCGTCCGAATGTTCGACCAGATGGCGGAGGCGATCGGCCAGGTCGTTCAGCAATGGGTGCTGTACGGCGAGACCGGTCCGGCCGTCATGCGCAAGATCCTTGCGTCCGCGCTGGCGACGATTGCAGCCGAGTCCGCCGTACGAGCGATCAAATCCCTTGCGTGGGGTTTCTTTTTTCTCGCGACCCACCAATACAGTTCCGCAGCTAATGCGTTTGCGGCGGCGGCGCTGTTCGGAAGCATTGCCGGTGCAACGGCGCTCGCGGGCCGCGCGATCGCGGGCGATGCCTTCAAGCAAACGGCGGCGGGCGGATCAACCTCGTCGGCCTCGTCCGGCTCCCGCGGATTCACCGGCGGCGCGTACTCGGGAAGCGAACCGATGACGGTCAACGGCGGGCGGAACGCTCCGGCGGGCGCGGCCGGTGCGATCGTCGTCCGGGACAGGTCAAGCGGCCTGTTCTCGCAACTGTTCAAGCTTGAGTGGGAGAACAACGGCCCGATGCGCCGGATGCTGGTGGAGGAGTTCGGATAATGGCATACCTCGAGGCACTCATCCCGACAACGGACCTGATCGCGTGGTACAACCTCGAAGAAGTCACCGACGCGCGGCTCGCGTCATTGGCGGACGCCTCGACGGGCGCGCGCAATCTGACGGCGGTCGGTTCGGGTTCCGATCGTCCGCTCGGGGTGACGGATGTGCTCAACGGCTATCCCATCGTCCGGTTCGACAACGTTTCGCCTTTTCTGAACACGACCTCGCCGCCGGTGGTGTACGACATTTTCATCGTCGCGAAGTACACGCTCGCCGCGAATTTCGGCGGCGCGTACCGGGGGCTGATCTCGGGCGAGACGGCCGGAGATGCCCTTGTCGGCGACTCGGCGGCCAGTTCGACGAAGTTCCTGAACATCGGGACCGGGACGTCCTTCTACTACAAATCACAGACCGCGTATGCGGCCTCGGCGCAGGAGGCGCCGTTTGCGCAGTTCGAACTGCTGCGGTACGGCGACACGGCCGGGATCGCGTTCGACGGAATCCAGCTCGGGAACCACAAGGCGCTGACCGCGTACTGGCGCGGCGACGTCGCGGACGTGCTGATCTACGGCGCGGTGCAGTCGACAGCGAACGCGCGGCGGATTGCGCTTTTTTACGATCTCAAGTACCGGCTTTGGTTGACGAATTCGACGACGCTTTATTTCCCCGACCCGACCACGACCGGCATCTACTGGCGAAAATTCGATGAAACGCCGCTCGATTGGGACGACGTCACCGAATCGCACGAGTACCAGGACAAGGGGCGGTCGTTCAACACGTTCGCCGACACGCCGCCCCGCGTCTGGTCGATCGACTACTCCGGCCTGACGCCGGAAGAGGCCGAGGTTTTCGACGCCTTCAACGACGCGGCGCGCCGCGACCGCACATTTTCGCTGATCGACAAGTGGGGCGTGACGTGGACCGGCGTCCGTATCCGCAATTATTCGCGCGGTCACGACGATCACAAGAGCTGGTCAAAGAACGTGAGCTTTACGCTCGTGAAATACCCGTGATAACCGATTCCGCATTGCAGGCTGTATCCGTCGCGACCGACAAATCCGTCGTCGTGGAGTTCTACGACGTCGATCAGGCGCCGACCGACGACGGGTTCGATCCGGCGGACGCGCTGAAGCTGTTCGCGCTGACGGCCGGGATCACGTTTGCGGGCGAGGCTTACACGCGCAAGATCCGTTCGATCGGCAGCGTCAGGCGGACGACGGCCGAAGGATCCGACTCCGCGCAGGTGACGCTCGACAACCTCGACCGCGAGGTCAGCCAGTTCGAGTTCGCGACGGGCTTCGAGGGGCTGATCATGGTCGTCCGCCTGATCTCCCGGTCGCTGTCGACGAAGCTCGACGAATCGATCTATCTGTTCACCGGGCGCTGCGAAAAGCCGACGAGCGGCTCGCGCGAATCGGTATCGGTGACGGCGAAGGGGATTCTGCACTCGACGAAAGCCGAACTGCCGCGGCGCAAGTTCCAGAAGGACGACCCGGACGGACGGCTCCCGAGCGATCACGATTATCAGGGATTCCCGTACATGCCGCAGGTCAACGCGGGAACGACCGTTTATTCGGCACGGCTCAAGCGCGGCGGCCTGCTCGGGCTGCTCGGATTCAAAAAGACCCGGACGAAGACGCTTGTCTATTCGTCGTTCTCCGATCTCGACGCCGAGAAATATCTGCCGGTCGCGCTTGGCCGCGTTCAGGTCGTCGGGACGCATCTCGGTTACGCCGACGTCGGGACGTCGGTCCGCATGGCGACCGCGTTCATGGAAGGCGCGATCGAGTATTTCGACTCGTACCGGACCGACGACGTCCGCTTCTCGATCACCGGCACGGTCCACAAGCGGTTCGGGTATCCGCCCGACCTCGGCCCGACGCCCTACGAACAGATCCCGGTCCCGACGACCTCGTGGATCGCGAACGGCTATTATGCCCGAACCGCGATGTTCTTCTGCGAAGCGGCGGGGACGTCGATCGACCAGGTCGATCCGGCGCCGCACATCATCATCATCGCGCTCGGGCTGCGCGTTCCGGTCCCGATCTCGGGAACCTGGACGACGGTCGACACGTGGCACGCGGACGCCAAATGGAGCGACAATCCGGCCGCCCATGTCCGCTATCTGCTGACGTCGCCGGACTACTACAACCTCGACGACAACTGGATGGACGACGCGACGTTCATCGAGTCCTACGATCACAACGACCAGTATTTCTTCGACGAATCGTTCACGGACATCATTTTCACGCCGGACAACGCGAACTTTACCGGCGGGGATACGGAACTGAACCGGTTCCTGCTCTCGACGGGGGTCGCGACGCCTGAGTGGTTCGAATACCTCAACGACGACAAGACCGCCGCCGAGACGTTCCTGAAAACCGCGTTCTCGGAGCCGTATTCGGGTTCGATACCGGGTTCGGTGGCAAGTCCGGGCGATCCGACCGATCCGCCGGACCTTCCGGGCGGCGGATCCGTGTCGCTGGGTTACTACCTGCGGCGGCGGTACACGTCGAACATCGTTTTCACGGAACAGATCAAACTCGTCGACGCGCTGCACGACGTGCTCTTCGTGTCGGCGCGGCTCTACATGTCGCAGAATCCGCGAAACGGCAGACTGCGGCTCAAGAACAAAAAGCCGGCCGACTTCGGGCTCGGGACCGCCGCGATCTCCACGACGAGCTGCGCGATCGACGACGTCTCGGCGTGGATCGGCGACCTTCACGGGTACGTTGTGCTCGACCCGAACACCGCGAACAGCGAGGCGCGGGCGGTGACGGCCGCCGCGTATTCGAGCGCGCAGAATTCGGTGACGCTGACGGCGTCCGAGGATACGGTCGTCGGGTTTTCGGGATGCGACGGCGCATCGACGCCGGCGACGGCGACGGTGACGATCATCACGCCGACGCCCCTGACGGCGAAAACGGTCACGCTCGACGGGATCGACATTTCATTCCGGCCGGGAGCGATCGACACCGAGGCGACCTGTGCGGGCTTTCTGTACGCGGCCATCAACGCGCACCCGATGCTGAAACGGCGCTTCGTCGCGGACTGGACGCCGGGCGGAGCGGTCGTCACGATCACGGGCAAATTCGGAACGCTTACACTCGATTCCGCGCCGGCGCTTTCACACGTCGCGCCGCTGGGGAACCCCGGGAGCGGGCCGTCCGTCAGTGCTCCGACGGCTACCGGCTCGCTCGACCCCGGGGTCTACCACGTCGGCTACACGGAATACACGGCGCGGGGCGAGACCATCATCTCGCCGCTCTCGACCATCACGATCTCGGGATCGAACAAGCGGATTTCGGTCGCTGCCGTTACCCCCTCCGGCGGAGCGACGGGGATCAATTGGTACTGTTCGCCGGGACCGGGAAGCTTCAAGCTGCGGCGGTACAAGACGAACGACGGCTCGGCGCACACGATCGACCTCGCCGACCTTCCGCTTCAAACGTCGCAGATCAAGCCGGACCTGAACCGGACGGGAACGGAAGTTCTTCGGGTCGAGGCGCTTGTGACGGACCGCTCGCTCGCGAGGTCGGGGACGCAGCGCGCGAACGCGCTCATCGGGTCGTTCCGCTGGAAGCTCGGCGATCAGGCAAAGGCGGTCAACCGGGTCGACTTCAAGTTCCGCGATTCAACGCAGGATTTCCGGCTGGTGGAACTGCGGCTGCGCGATGACGCGCACATTGCGAAGATCAAGAAGATCAACAACGTCGAGGTCAACGGTCAGGCCGTCGACAATTGGAATCAGGCGTACCGGCTCGCGGCCGGAATGCTCGCGGAATACCGCGACGCGGATTTCTTCTATGAGTGGGAATCCGACAACGAGGCGCTGCTTCTCGAAGAGGGCGACGTCGTCGCGATCACCGACGACGGCGCGGAGGTATTCAACCTGCCGGTGCGGATCGAGTCGATCGAATACCAGAACACCGACGGTTTCGTAAAGGCGGTTTTCAGGGCGCGGCTCTACACGTCGACGCTGTACGACGACAGTGTCGCGGAGCGGAACATTCCGGTCGTCATCGACGCGAGCGAGACGACGGATTTTGTGTAAAAAATATGGCTCTCGTTTACCCGGAGGACATTTCAGTCAAAGTGCCGGACGCGGCCCGGTCGCAGTATGCGCTGAACAATTGGAGCGCGAACGGCGACCCGTCGGTCAACGACGACGAGACCGACGGCTACGAGGTCGGGTCGTTCTGGTTCAACGGCAGCTATCCGTATCGCCTTTGGGTCTGCCTCGATCCGTTAGCGGGCGCGGCGGTCTGGATCGAAGTCACGGTCGAGCGGAATCACATGTGGGTGCTCGCGACCGCAGGCGAGAACCTGGCGGCGCAGGACGCGGTCAATCTTTACAGCGACGCCGGAACGCTCAAGGTCCGCCTTGCGGATGCGGACGACACGACGAAGCCCTGTCACGGATTTGTCGTGTCCGCGGTCACGTCCGGGAATCCGGCTTACGCGATCACCGCGAACGGGATCGTGCGGACCGGATTGTCCGGGCTGACGGTCGGGGCCGAATACTATCTTTCGACGACCGCAGGGGCGCTTACGTCGACGGCGCCGTCGACTTCGGGAAACAGCGTGCAGAGGCTCGGGATCGCGATTTCGTCGTCCTCGATCCTTTGGGAAAGGGGATCGCCGGTGAGCGTTCCGTAACAATTCAAGGAGAAAAAACAAACATGTTCAAAGAAATTTTCAGACAAAAGGAAATGGTCGGCGCGTCGGCGCTGATCCACACGCCGGGCGAGCCGTCGTTTCCGCACGGAATTTTCCGGGTCGAGAAATACTGGGGCGAGATCGAGCCGGGCAAAACGCCGTACGAGGTTCTGGAATCCGTCAACGGATACACGAACACCGGCGGCGCTCTGCTGCTCGATCTGCTGATCGCTGCGGGCGGGACGGCCTACAACAACGCGAACGCCTACACAGGCGTCGGCGACGACAATACGGCGTATGCCGCGGCGCAGACGGACCTTCAGGCGTCGACGAATAAACTCCGCAAGGCGATGGACGCGACGTTTCCGAGCCGATCGGGTCAGGTCGTGACGTTCAAATCGACCTACGGCACGTCGGACGCGAATTGGGCGTGGCAGGAAGCGGCGATCTTTAACGCCTCGTCGGGCGGAACGATGCTCTGTCGGTCGGTCTCGTCGCTCGGAACCAAAACGTCCGCCGGATCGTGGGTGCTGACCTACACGCTGACGGTTCCGTAACGTGCCGGCGGTGCGCGCATTCAAATCGGTGCTGCGTCGCCTGAGTGCGGCGGCGCGGCGGTTATGGCGCGACAACGTGCGCAACTGTCGGGACACGTTCCGGACGTTGGGGAGAAAAATATGGCTGCAAGATTCAAAGTATATAACGGAGCGGCGCCGACGACGGCGAAGTTCGCCGCGGTGACGACGGGAACGAGCATCAAGACGCTGCTGCAATTGAAACCGTTCAATTTCGGGAAGGTGATCGCGTGGGGGATCTCGTTCGACGGGTCGGCGGCGGCGACGCCGATCGCGGTCGAACTGATCGAGACCGGGACCGTGTTCGGCACGGTGACGGCGCACGTGGATGCCGGTTGCGTCAAGATGGGCGGCGCCGATCAGGCGGCTGCCTCAGTGGCAGGTCTGACGATGGGAACATCCGCAACCGGCTACACCTGCACCAGCGAAGGAACGATCACGGCGTCGCGGTTGTTCGGGGCGCATCTTATCAGCCCGGCGCAGCCTGACTGGTTCTATCAGTTTCCGCTCGGGCAGGAACCGTGGATGGTGATCGGGAACGCGCTTCGGATCCGCGTTCACGCGGGCGCGGCGGTCAACGCGATCTGCTGGGTCGATGTCGAATTCTAAGACATGGCGTGGACGCATGAGGACAATTTTGACGGCTACAGCGACGGCGATCTGAACGGTCAGGGGTCGTGGTCGGGTTCCACGCTGTACGACGTTCAGGGATCGGTCATCTATCAGGGCGCGAAGGCCGTCTCGCGGAGCACGTTCGGCACGGGCGGCACGATCGCGAATTCGGTGACTGCGGTAACGGCGGGGTCGCTCTTTATCGCGATGCGGAAAACGTCCTCGACGCAGGGGTCCGCATATACCATGCTTCAGGACAGCGGCGAGGGCATTTGTTGCTACGTCCGGATGCACAACGACTCGAAGATCTACGCATACAATGCCGCGTCGGGTTACGTGAACATGGGCAGCTATGCTGCAAATACGTGGTGCATCATCAATATCGAGTGGGACGATTCGGCGCACCCGAATCAGTGGCGGTGCCGGTTTCACGACGGGTCTTCATGGTCTTCGTGGACTTCGTGGATCGACACCTACAATGCGATCACGAGCGGCATTGACGGCGTAGTTTTTGACATCGACAACACGGGAGGCACGCCAACCGCCTATTGGGATCTGCTGACGCCGACCGATCCGACCGCGGGCGGCGCAACGTGGACTCCCCGCGTGATGCGGCCGGGTCAGGCTGTGCGCCGGGCGTCAAACTGGTAAGAGGGAAAAATGGCACGTCACGGACGCGGATTTCCAGTCAGGTCACGGAACGGTGAGGCTTTGCGCCCGCTGCTCCTTAACGCCGATGCCTCCGTTTCCGTAAACGAGTCACTGTCCGCCAACGAAGCCCTTTCGCTGGCCGTCACGCTCACCGCGATCAACGAGTCATTGGCCGCGACCGAGGCGCTTTCCGTTGCGGTCGCCCTGACCGCGATCAACGAACCACTGGTCGAGGCAATGGACGTCAGTGGTTCGGGATCATCCGAAGCGGACGGACGATACTACTACACCGGCCTCAGCAACGGGAAACCATACTACAACAAGGCCGGGTATTCGGCGGTAAACCAATGGGCGATCCGTTGGACAGGAACGCGCTGGCGGCTTTACACGGATCCGCCGAACGTCTATCTCTACCAATCACTTGATGACGTCGCGCTCCCGTCGAGCGCAACATGGACCGTGTCGGTCGGGTCAGCGCCGGCTCCGAACATCGACTCAAGTTTTGAGGTGACGAGGGTCACGGCGAACCTGACCGCGATCAACGACACGCTGGCGGCGACCGAATCGCAATCGGTAGACGTCACATCTTCCGTCAACGAATCGCTCTCCGCGAATGAAGCGCAGTCGATCGTGGCCTCGATCGGAACGAATGAAACTCTCGCCGCGACCGAAGGCCAGTCCGTAGCGGTTGCGCTGACGGCTATCAATGAGTCGCTCGCGCCGACCGAAGGCCAATCGGTGGCGGCTGATGCCGCGAGCAACGAGACGTGGGCCGGTTCGGAGGCGCAGACCGTTGCCATCGCTCTGACGGCGATCAACGAAACTCTCGCCGCAAGCGAGGCGTCCTCGGTCGTCGTTTCGGTCTCGGTTGCTGAGTCATGGACCGGATCGGAGAACGTCTCGGTCGATACCGGCGGAGACGCCAACAAGGACGTTTCCGAAACGTGGAGCGGTTCGGAATCTCAATCGGTTGCCGTCAACCTTACTGCGATCAACGAATCACTCGCGGCGAATGAAGCGCAGTCGGTGGCGGTCGCGCTGACGGCGCTTAACGAAACGTGGACGGGTTCGGAATCGACGGCGCTTTCGGTTCTGCCGTCGACGGTCAACGAAACGTGGACGGGATCGGAAAGCGTATCGGTCGCGATCACATTGACCGTTGCCGAGGTTTGGAGCGGCACGGACGCGCAACTCGTCGCCGCTTCGCTGACGGCGGTCAACGAGCCGTGGACCGGGACGGAACTTGTCAGCCGGACACGCTCGGATCTGGAACTGGTCGACGTCGCGCTGGCGGACCGGGCGGTAACGCGCCTGTCGATCGCAGACGCGGCGCAGGGAAGCGTGACGGTAAGCGACGCCGCGGTGACGGCGGTCACATTGGGAGATCAAACGAATGGCTAACGAATACGACAAGGGCGACAAGGTACGTGTAACGGGAACATTTACGGATTCGGCAGGATCGGCGGTCGATCCCGACGTGGTGCGGTTCGTCGTGCGGAATCCGCGCGGTACGGAAACGACCTATCTGTACGGGACGGACGCGGCGCTGGTGAAAAGCGCGACCGGGATCTATTACGTCGACGTGTCGGCGGATGTCGAGGGGACGTGGTACTACCGCTATTATTCGACCGGCTCGGGTCAGGCGGCGGGCGAGGGATCGTTTACGGTCGCGTTCGGCGCGTTTTGATTTCGCCGAGAGGCGGACCGGCGACGCCACACGCCGGGGCGCATTGCGCCGCGTGGCTATTTTGAAAAGCGGAGGGAGACGCACTGGAAGATAGAAGATAGGAGCGAACGAACGGCGGGGATTTCCCCGCCGTTTTCATTTCCGACGTGAAGCGCGATGCAAAAGTGTAAAAAACT
>Ga0116143_10004370_pt1 | contig 13459 bp, 10 predicted proteins | sample AD_UKC034_MetaG_FD_89745 | JGI IMG/M metagenome (GOLD analysis project Ga0116143, IMG submission 89745) | Active sludge microbial communities of municipal wastewater-treating anaerobic digesters from USA - AD_UKC034_MetaG | ecosystem: Engineered > Bioreactor > Anaerobic > Digestate | place: USA...
ATCGACAGTACTTCTTTCATAATACCTCTCCTTCAGTTCCATTATCATATATCGGCAACGCGCTGCAGATTTCTGACGCATGTAACAATTTTTGCGCACCGCTCAGCAATACATGCCTGCATGTCGATAAGCAATACAGAGGCAGATGAAGAAAACCATACCAATATTATTAGCGTTGTTACTTCTGTTTCCAGTAATTGCACTGGCAGAGGGGCAGGCTTGCCCGGTCTGCGGCGCCAGAGATCTGGCCAGTCTGGCAATGGTCTGCCCCGAATGCGACGCCAACCTGCATAACCCGGTGCTCAAGAACGTACAGAAGCCGCGGGCACAGCTGCGGATAAGACTGCTGTATACCGGCGGCTCTCCAGACCGTATGCCGCCTTATGGCAAGCTTTACATCAATGGCAGATACTGTGGCAATATCAACTTGATAGAAAAGCAGAAAGCAGACAATGAATTCACCCAGGTCTGGGCAAATGGCCTGGGCAAAGATTTCACCGCGTATTACGAAAAAATCGTCGACAATATTCCGGCCGGCACACTCAAGGTCGAGGTCGAAATGAAGTTTTCGAGATTTTACGGCTTCGGCAGCAGTCTTAAACGAGTTGTCTTCCCTTACACAACCTTTTCTGCCGGCGAAAACACTTCTCTCGACCATTATTTCAGTTCGGCTGCGACCTTCAACCAGCACAAGCCTGTTAAAAAACAGCCGGTTCCGATTGTTTCCGAGGCAAAACTGCAGGGCGCCGACGGCAATGTAGCCCTCAACGTCCCTCTCTTCAGATAGACGGTCAGGTATAAATTCGCCGGCAGAAATGCCGATATAGATTACAGCAAATAAAATACAATGAGGCAGACAATATGGAACAGACCAATTCACGCTGGTTATACATTTTCATTCTGATGAGCCTGATCAGCATAATGCTGTTTCCGCAAAGGGCTCATGCTGATTCGAACTGGCTCAAATATTTCCGCAAGGATTCACTTCTCAACACCTACAAACGCAGCTATGCAGTGCTTGACGACACCCTCTGGATCGGCACACACGGTGACGGCGTCACAGTCAATGACGGATCGAAAACCAGAAGTCTGACCAATCGCAATACCCGCACCAGTCCGGCGCTCGATGATGGTCTGGTTTCTGACTACATTACCTGCATCAGTATCGACGAAAAGAACGGTCGGGTCTGGATCGGCACCAATGCCGGACTTTCCTGCTGTGACCTTGAAGGCAAAGACTGGAAGCGCTACACCGAAAAGACCGGATTACCCAACTCGGTAATTCGTGACCTTGCAATCGACTCCGCCGGCAACCTCTGGGTCGGCACTCCTTCAGGCATCGCAATTCATGATGGTGAAACCTGGAAAATGGTAAGTGACAGCAAGGGTCTTGAACAGAACAGCGTGCATTCGATCAAGGTCAAGGGCGACTCAGTCTGGGTCGGCACGGTCGGTGGCACGGTAAGCCGCTATAAAGATGGCGAGTGGCGCACATTTGTGACATTTGAATAATCTGCAATGTTTCTGCAAGGCCGGCCCTGGTGCCGGCCTTTTGCTTTTAAGCTCACAATGCAAAATTACGTGGCAGCAGACAGTCGATCGATGGTAATATCAAAGCATGTTACAGCCCTCACACCGCGGTATATACGAATATCTATGGTCAGAGCACAAATACTGCATGATCGCCATCTCGCTCAAGGCCTTTCAAAACATGGCCGGAAAACTGGGACGGCGGCCACAGATACTCAGCTGGCTGCGACGGCTGGCTGTGCTTTCCGGCGAGGAGCGCCCGGAACTCTACAACGCCCTGCTCAACGCCTACATGCACGTCAAACCGGCACTCGACCGGCAGCAGAGACATGAGCTCATAGAAACGCTGCTGGTCGACAACAGCGCAGCGGCAGAGCTAATCTACCGACATGCTCTCGCCTCTAATGAAAAAAGTCTTTACGGCTGTCGCCTTTTTTTTAAGGGAAACCGGGCCCTCTACAAATTCTGGGACGCCCAGGACCGCCCCGGGCTCTGGCTCTGTTTCGGGCCTTTTCAGTTGCATCTGACGCCAGAACAGGTTTTCTCGCGCATTCTTGCCGGCACCGGCATTAGCAGTGAAGAGTTAAAAAGACGTTTGCTGGAGCTGCAGCATGGAATAAGCGACAGCGAGATGTTGAGCTGGCCAGCGCCTCTTCGCGAGCATCTGCAGGACAACAACCTGGTGCTGCAACCAGGTGACTCGGCTTTTCTGCACCCGCGCGCCCGGCTGCTCAATTGTGAAGCAGACAGTTCGCCTCTTTCGGTCGATCTTTACACTGCGGCCGCGCTGGTTCTGGAAAAAATCTGGGACACTGCGGAATACCCCGATGACGTGCTGGGTTGCCTGCCATCGCATGATGCTTTCAAAGCGGCTTTTAATGCATCATTCGTTCGAGAAATCGTCTGGCGCGAAGATTTTTGCTGTGACGAGGCCTGGGATTTCATTGCCGGGCTTTTCTGGCAGCAGAAATGTTCAGAATCAGGGCAGAAGGAAGACTGCGATGACAGCTCAGCGGTAGGAATGCAGCCCACTGATCAGGAAATTGACCCCGAAGAGGGTGAACATGGTGACGAGGAAACCGGCTATTGACAGACATGCGGTCCAGGTGCCGTTCCAGCCGCGCGCCAGCCTGACATGCAGATAAATTGAATATACCAGAAAAGTGATCAGAGCCCAGGTTTCTTTGGGGTCCCAGCCCCAGTAACGCCCCCAGGCCTTGTTCGCCCAGACCATACCAAAAATCAGGCCACCAACGGTAAAAAGAGGGTAACCAAGAGCGATAGCCCGATAAATCAGCTTATCAAGGCTGTCTGCATCTGGCAGCCATTTTTCGACGCCTTTATGAACAGCGCCGCGATACATCCAGGTCAGTATCATCAGCAGCAGCATGGTCACGACAGCAGGCACGATAACTCCCCAGACAAGACCCGACCAGCGCTCTGCATACGCCGGCAGGCGGCTAAGATGAGATGCCAGAACAGCCATGCCGGTTACAAAAGCCAGCGGCAGGCCGACTACGACAAAATAGCAGGTGATTTTCTCATGAATGCTCGAAAATGAACTGCTGTTCGCCGAGCCCGTCATGATTTTCTGAAAGCAGTAGAGATAGCTGAGGATAAAGGCGATTGCGAACAGAGCCTCGCCAACAAAAGCCAGAGAAACATGGAGATGCAGCCAGTAAGACTGCAATGCAGGGATCAAAGGTCGGGTGTGAGAAGAAAACAAAGAAGCGACGCCAAACATGAGAATAGAAATGACGCAGGTGCCGGCTTCCAGCATTGGCAGAGGCTGTCTGGCCGTAAAAAGCAGGCCGGTCAGCGCAATTAGAGTAGATAAAGTAACCAGCGACTCGTACATGTTAGAAAGGGGCGGGTGCCCGGCATCATACCAGCGCAGACCAAGCGCCGCCAGCGCGGCCAGAACGCCGGCCCAGGCTACGCCTCGCGATGGTCTGTAAAACTTTTCGCGATTAAGGCTGATATGGGTGCAGAAACCGACAAAAGCGAGAACATAACAGATCATCGAAAAGACAAACAATGGGATTTCACTCATGATATGGCTGGTTCCTTGTCGATGGCGATCAGCTGACTGTCGAGCTGCGTCAGGTCTTCGGCAAAAGTTTTGGCCGGGCGATTGCCGGTGACCGCGATATAGCAGGAGCCGTCAGGATAAACCAGCAGCCACAGTTCGCGGTAAGTTACGTAAAAACTCATGATCATGCCGAGCGTAAAAATCAGGCAGCCAAGCCACACGACAGGCTTGCCCGGGTCGTGCGCCATCTGCATGCCACTCTCATATTCAGCTTCAGCATCGATAAAGGTAAAACGAAAGGGCATACTGGTTACATGGCCTGCCATCGACATGCGGTCTTCAGGAAAAGCCCAGGCGCGACCGGCAACGTTACCGCTTTCATCGTAGGCAACGATCATTGCTGCCGGGTTGTTAAGCTCATCTGACACACTGACGAAGCGATCGTTGATAATGCGAAAGTCCGGCATAAAATCGACCAGAACCAGATCGAAAGGAGCCCAGGCCGGCTTTACCGGCTTCTTCAGAGTCAATTCCAGAGTCACCGGAAAAGTTGCGGAATCATTGCCTGTAATCGCTGTGGCTGAGGCATCGCCAACGTAATCGACCTGCACGGTCACCTTGCGGTAAAACTGGTTCCAGCTCGACTGGTAGAAGGTATAGTCGCCATAACTGACCGGCTGGTTGACCATGACCAACGTAGAATCGCTCTCTTTATCACCGTCAATGAAACTTACACGTGAGTTCCAGCTTTTAACACCAGCATCACTGCCATCCTGCGCGCGATAGTTTTCGACCCACAGTTCATTGAATCTGATCTTGAAGGCAGGGCTGGCCAGACCGGCCTTATATTTTTCGTGCAAAGAATCGATCTGCTCCCGCATGGGGTTCAAACGCGGATCTTCTGCTGAGAAAGATCTGATATTGCGTGCCATACGCGCAATCTTGTCGGCATCACGGGCCGCGCGCACTGCTTCAAGGGGAGGAACCGGTACGAGGTCTCCCTTTGAACCCCTGATAACGGTCTCAACGCTGAGATAAACACCGATCAGACCACCGGCCAGTATCAGCAGCAGGCCGATGTGAATAAACATGCCACCGAGCAAAGAAGAGCGCCCAGAGGTCTTGAGTGCGATCTGCACACCATCTTCGTCGGTTCTGACGCGGTCAAATCTGCTCTGCCAGGATTCAGTCAGCCTGCCAGAAAGCAGATGCCCAGACTCATAAGCTCTGATTTCCCTGACGCTCGCTCTTTCAACTCTGGCCGACAGCTTGCGCCAGGTATTTTTCCAGCGGGTCATGATGCACGCAAGCGTAGACACCGATAACAGCCAGAGACAGGTTTGAAATGGTGCACTCCGATACATGTCGTCGAAGCCAAGAGAGAGTATCCAGTGCCCGGTTATGGGATAATTTTTCAGATAATCCACGGCATCGAGATTCTGGGGCACCAGCGTGCCCAATGTTGCCAGCAGAGTAAGAATGGCAATCAGGATAACCGCGGACTTCAACGACACAAAAATTTTATGAATTGTTCGCATGGCAAGGCGATTATAGGATAAATCGGTGCACAATGCAAGCAGCTGAATCGATGTTCAGATTTTGGTGCGATCGTAGTCGAGAAGCGCGACTGTAACATCGTCTCCCCAGGGCACAGTGCCCGAAAACTTTTTAACTTCGCTGTATAATGCGGCAAAAAACTCTTCGTTGCTGATCTGCCAGCCAAGCCTTCGCACCAGACGTTCGAGGCGGTCATAGCCGAACGGCTGGTTGTCTTCGTTCATCGCTTCGACGACGCCATCACTGAACATGACGATGCGACAGCGTTCAGGCAGCTGCATTTCGAGAAATTTCAGCGACTTTTTGCGCGCTGCGCCAAGCGGGTAGCCAATCTGTTTTATCGCTTCGACTCCACCATCTTCTCTTATCATATAAGGAAACGCCTGTCCGGCATTGCAGCAGGTCAGCTTGCCGGATTTATCGATATGCCCGCCAAAACAGGTCATCATTTTAACCCGACGCAAATGCCCGAGCATAAGGTTGTTCATCATGGTGAAGATTTCGTGCGGCATCTTCACACCCTGATCGACGATGCCGGAAAAAGCCGCTCTGGCCATTGAAACTACGAGTGCCGCCGAAATCGAGTGGCCTGACACGTCACCCATGATGAATACCATCTCCCCTTCGGCCGGCACGAACGCGTCGTAATAGTCACCGCCGACGTCATCAGCCGGCACAGTGCGGCCGGCGAATCTGGCGGCGCCAGAACAGATGTCACTTCCGGGCAGAATGCAGGTTTGCACGAAATGCGCGACTTCGAGTTCCTTCATGCCTTCAAGTGCGCCATTGAAAGTTTCTGCCAGCTGCTGCCATTCGTCAGACGTCTCGATGACGATACGATGTGAATGATCGTGCTTTTCCATGGCATGGACCCCGCCCATGACCAGTCGAGCCGGTCTGAGCACGCCCCGTATCAATCTGATATAGACGAATATCAGCGCAACGATAACAATACAGGCTGCCAGCAGCAGCCGGTTTTCGAGTTCCGACAGCTGCCTGTCGATCGCTTCGAGCGAAATGGCTGCAAATAAAACATAACCCTGCACCTTTTTGCCGACATAAGCACAGAGCAGATGCGGTTTGCCATTGATAAGATGTTCTTCTACGTGCAGGTTGCGTGGTGGCTGCATCATGCTGAACAGTCTCGGCATGCGCATACGCATGTCGACGAAAGGAAAACTGACGCTGAACACACGCGACGATACGGCCATAAACTGAATATCTGCCGGCCAGCACTCTTTGTTGCGAAAAACCTTTTCGAAATAGTTACGCGAGAAGTTGTAATTGCCGGAAAAGATAATCAGACAGTATTTTGCCCGTCCATCGACGTCTTTGATCAGATCGACAAAGTTGATCGACTGGTTAACGTCGAAACCGAGTTCGATAAAATCGCCGAGATTCTGCTGTATGCGCGAAACCGAGTTCTCATCTTCAGATTCGAGAAACGAAGACATGATCATCGACGAGACTTCTTCTTTACCGGCACTGCCAGAGCCCTGAATCGTAGAATTATAACGATTGATCAGATCTTTGCCGGTAAAACTGGTGATGGAAGTGTATGCTGTTTTTCCCTGCGCCGGCATAAGAGTTATACATTTTTTGAGATCGAAGTTTTCGGGGGTGGTCTTCAACACATACTCAGCTTCAAGATCGAAGGGAATCCAGCCATCGGCGAAGGCCTGCTGACATACCTTTTCGCGATGAGCCATATCATAAAAAACCAGTCGCCTGACCTGCATGCCGGCAGTGGCGTAAGGCCTGATAAATCGGCCTTCGGCATCGATCAGCAGACAGGTATCGAAAAGAAATTCGAGTTCGAGGCGCACCGACTGATCGATGAAGTCCTGCAGTCTATCAGGCTTGCCGTTAAAAATTTCGACAAGATCGCGATATTTCTTGCGAACTACTCTGAATTCTTCGGCATAATGCGAATCGAGCTGCATCAGAAGTTTTTCGAGACGGGCGGCGGTCTCGATTCTGGCTGATTCGCGGCGCGAATCTAGAAACAGGTTCCAGTAGAAACCGACGGCAACGACCGGCAAAGCCATGCTGATCAGAAAAACGAATGTGATCATCGTGGTCAGCGAAAGCTTGAAGCCTTCTTCTGTTTGAAAAGCTCGAAACCAGAGAGGAACCCAGAAAAAGAACAAAGCCAGCGTCCAGAATGGGGCCGGCACCCTGCGATAGTTCATGACCGAAAGAAGAATGCGCCCATCTGGTTTGAAAGACACCAGCACTTCGCGCGAGCCGAAGACCAGGTATTCATAACCGCTCTTGATATCCATGCCACTGACCCGGGGAGCGATGACAAATGGATTCAGGCCGTCAGGAACAAGGGAATCTTCAGGGTTGAACAGGTTGACATAGCCATATTCATTCAGCGACACACCCAGGCTGGCAAAGAGATTGCGGGCGAGAAGCCGGTCGGTGAGTTTCTTTTCATGCACCAGCGCGATCATCGCGTTAACTCCATCAGCATGGCTTTCTGGTGCTGAGAACCAGATGCCGTAGGTTCTTTCACCTGCGATGGTCACTTTTTGAAGAACTCCTGGTTTGCCTTCGAGACGCGGAAATCCGACGCCGCCGTTCAGCAGCTTGATCAGGCGGTTTTTGGCTTCTCCCTCAAGACGTGATCTTAATAGACCGGTGTCGAAGTGTTCGAGCATGAATTTCCAGTCATCAGCGCGTTCAGACGGCACATTCAGAGGCTGTCGGTTGTTAAAATAGACTATTTCGCAGGAATCGGACGCCATGCCATGCCGGCGCAACCAGTCGGCGGTCAAACGAATGGCCTCAGACGCATTCTTTCCGCCAGATTCGGCAAAAAGCTGGTTGAATCTGCTGTTAAAAAGCTTATCGAAACGGAATGAGGCATACATCTTTTCGAGAAAAGTTTCGCGACTGCGCCGGTAATTCTGGTATTCACGCTGCTCGCAACGTTCATGAAAGAAACCGATGATGATCAGATTGAGAATTATCCCGAAAATCAGAATGAGCAACCGGATCGGCCTGTTGTCAGTTGTTGGCATGACCGTCTCCTGACTGGCTGCGTTTGAGCACTACTACAGTCTGATCGTCATTCTGCGGTCCCCAGGCATTTGCCGAAGCTATGATCGAGTCGACTGCTGCAGCCGGTTCGAGAGCGCAGGTTTTCGCGCAGATTTTTGCAAAACTTTCGAAACCGAGCATCTGACCGCCGGCGCTGGTCGTCTCGACCAGGCCATCGGTGTATATCACCAGACTTTCGCCCGGTTCAATGCTGCGACTGGCCGAACCGATCACCGGCTTTGCCCTGACTCCCAATGGCATACCTGCCAGATTGAGCATCTCGAATTCACCTGAAGCCTTGATAATGACCGGGTATGGATGTCCGGCCGATGCGTAGTCAAGATGACCACTGGCAGGGGTGTAAAATCCCAGCCAGCAGGTCATATACAGCCTCTTGGCACCGTATTTGAAATGCAGGCGATTGATTTCCTGCAGCAAGGAGGCGGCAGATGCAGCCTTTTCGGCAAGCAGCGACAGCCAGACCTTGGTCGAGGCCTGCACCATTGCCGGCGCAATACCATGCCCGGTAACGTCACCGACAACGATCAGCACCCTGCCATCTTTGAGGGCAAACCAGTCGATATGGTCTCCGCCAAGCTCTGTCGCGGTGATGCATCGGCCATAAAGCTGCCAGTCATCGCCGCGCATGGCTGCTTCCGGCCATAATGTTTCCTGTACTGTGCGGGCGACCTGCATTTCCTGGAAATTGACGAGCGTCTGATTAAGGCTCGACAGCATGTGCGAAAACTCTTCAACGGCAGCGCCCTCGACCCTTACTCTGAAATCTCCAGCAGCAACCGCATTTAGACCAGTCCTGAGATTTTCGAGCGGTTTCAAAAGCAGCATGCTGGTGACTCTTGCCGAGACCAAAGCCAGCAGTATCACGAGAATGGAAAGAACGATCATCCGACGGTTCAGCTTGCCGATACTGTTTTCAACCAGATGATAAGGTTGCGCCAGAATCAGCACGTAGCCGTCGAGATAATTGCCTTTAACTGCGCTCAGCAGATACTGCCGCCCACCGACACTGGCGATTTCGTGGGCCGGCAGTCCGCTTTTTACGACCTGATCGGCCAGTTGTCGCAAAGTCGGCTCACTGCCGGTAGCGCGTTTGGGAAACGATGGCCAGTCTGGTATTGACTTGACTGGCATGGCAGCTAATCTTGGCAGATCTTCACCTTTCAGACGATCGCGCTGCCGGCTGACCTGCAACAGGTAATTCCGCTGCATTCCGGCCTGAGAAAGAAAAACATACATCATGGCGTGGGCATAACTCTTATCGTCGATAAAAATATCGACATAGGTCGGAAGAACGCTGTCAAGCAGGTTGAGCATGCCGATGCGGCCACAGCCCATGATCAGGCCTCGCGCCAGCCAGCCGCCAAAATCTGCCACTATCGATTTGATATCGGTCGAGGCCGGTTTGTCATGCTTCTCGACGAACTCGCCGCGAAAGGTTTCGAGCAGCATCTCGCCGTAATGAATCATGGTTTCTTTTTTGCCGTCGACTTTCGTCTGCTGACGGCCATTTAGATAAGACAGACTGAAGCTGTCAGACACAATCAGAATCTCACGTAATGATTCAGAAAATGTCTGACCCAGCCTGCCAATCTCATCGAGAGAATTGCGAAACTCATCTGGTGGCAGCGACATGCTTCTTCTGATGGCTGCTTTAAAAATGCCCTCAAGTTTGCGATATTCATATGTCAGCCCCTCGTCGATGCGCGTAAGTTCGGCTACGCTCTGCTGCTGCAGACCATCGACAAGAACTTTTTCGCGTTCGATGCGATCAGCAATACCGGTAAAGATCAGCAGAATCAGTGGAATGCCGGCGCCATAAAGGAACAGCGCTGCCAGTCTGCCTCGCAAACCCGGCGTCGCCTGCGAAATATCGAGCAGAAAATACAACACCAGAATGAAGGCAAAAAAAGCTGCCAGTCTGATCGAAAAACCAAACGCAGCGTAAATCATTGCCGGCTCGACGGCATGAACTGTTCTGGCGATAATACTGTTTCCTGTATCGGTGAAGCGCCTGATGCCTGGACAGCCATCGTAGAGAAAACCCTGCTCGCCAGTCGGCATTGCATTGACCAGAGCTGTGGCCGAAGCCGCGAACCCTGTTGATTCTGGCCTGATCTGGTGCCTGGCCAATGGATCCTGCCAGCCAAAGTGATAGCTGCGGCCGAATTTATTGATTGCAGTTCTTACTGCGTCGTCAAGCATCTGATCTGCAACCAGCAGACGTTTTCCAACAAAAACAATCATATGGCCGGAAAAATCGCCCTCGCGGTTTTTGAGCCTGAACCAGCCACCCCAGTGCCGATCATGACTTGAGCCGATACTGACAATTTCATCCGGAGTGCGGTTCATGATGGCGTGAGCGTTGCGATAGCCAGAAAACTGAAAGATAAAGCGCTCGTGCTTCTTGCTCAACGCCGGGTCTATTACCGCCTCCAGATATTTTTGCGCGACAAAGCGTGGCGGAACCGGCATGAATGGCAACGCCAGACATTTTCCATTCTCATCGAAGAGAAAGACTTCTATCGAACCGGGATTGGCGTCGAAATTCTGCTTAAGCCTTTTGTCAAAAGATTCAGACGGATAAGGCAATGCTGCCAGACTGGAAAAAGCGGTGCCAAAACGCTTAACCGGCTCGGACTAAACTGCCACATCACTGAGAATCTTCGCCATTTCATTGCGTTCTGTCGCAACGCGGCGGTCAAGATCGATCTCGGCAAAATAATGGTTGAGGCCGGTCAGGAGAAGAAAGGGAAGAAAAACTATCAGCAGAGCCTTGCCTGCTGCTCTGACGATGGTAGCCAGAGGCTTCTGCCTCAATGAATCAGGAAATCTGGCAGACCATTGCATTCTGCTATTTGCTAATCTGGGTCAGCATAGGGCAGAACCATCAGAAAAACCTCATAATAAGCGGCTCGGCATAATTTTCCCGGTCGAACCTGACTTCGGCGGCTTCGATAACCGGCTGACGACGTGAACTGAAAGAGTTCGATATTTCGTTCAGCAGCTTCTCCACCCTAAGAATCTTACCCTTAACCGTTACCTGTGCATATGCTGTAATACGCGGATCAGAAGGAAGATCTTTTGGAAAAACCACTTCAAAAACATAATCCATGTTGCTTTCTGGGTTTACCGCCGGCTGCGCGTTAACAAAAAGTACGCGGCGACCACTTTTACTGGTGACGAATTCTATTCTCCCGGTCCATTCAACTGCGTTGCCAATGTAAGGATTCGGGTTACGACTGACTTCATAGACATCTATGCTCTTCCCGACATATGAAGCACTGCTGGTAGCACGTCGCTCATCCTCGATGCGCTGCTTTTCTCTCTGTTTGTTGATCCAGAAGCGGCTGGCATTGAGCATTTCATCAACCTGCCGATTCTGGTCGGTGGTGAGATTGCCGTACTGTCTGGCCATCGAAAGCAACGGTTCGGCTTTATCGTATTCGCCACGCTGATAAAAGTAGCTGCCGCGGCTGTAATAGTTGTAGCCCTGACGCCCGGCCAGATATGAGAGCTTGTCTTTGGCTTCCTTAAGGTTCGGATTAAGTTCGAGGCAGCGACGAAACTGCAGAATCGCGTCTTCCACGCGCTCCTGCGCCTCGTATGCTTCGCCGAGACCGAAAACGGCCTTTACCATTGAAGGCTGCAGCGCGACAGCCTGACTGAAAAAACTTTCAGCCCGTTCGGGGGCTTGCGTTTTCATGTAGATAAGCCCGATAGCATAAGGAATTTCGGCGTCAGTCGGCGCATTCTTCTGGGCTTTTGTATAGCTTTCGAGTGCGTCGGTAAAGCGGTTCTGGCGAAACCGCAGAAACCCAAGCATTTTATTGAGAGAGGCATCGTCAGGCCGTTCGCGCAAAGCCACTTCGTAATAACGTATCGCTTCTTCGGGGCGGCCCTGGTTGAGCATTTCGCGCGCCCGGCTTACCGCCTGATCGGCCGGAATTGTATCGAATTCTGTCTGCTGAATGGTCTCGCGGCCCTGAATCTTTTGTTGCGCAGCCACATCGGTTGCAAGAGTCTGCTGCATGGCTTCGAGTTCGCGCCGGGCTGCCAGATAATCGGGCTTGATCTGAACCGCGATCTGAAACTGAATTATCGCTTCTTTCATGAAGCCCTGAGCCTTGTAAACACGGCCTAGATTGTAGTGCGCTTCAGGGTAACGCGGATCTTTTTCGAGAGCCTGCTTGAATTCACGATAAGCTTCAAGATATCGGTTCTTGTAAAAATGATTGAGCCCGACATCGACGTGAAACTTGGCTGTTTGAGCCTCAAGAAGGGTTGCCGGCAGCAGCACCACGACAAAAATTAATGCGATAAATCTGTATCTGTTCATTAAGATCACCTCGACCGGTTTTAACAATAGTAATTATTCAATAAAATATTAGCAGAGTCTGAGCAAAAACTAAATACGCCCGACTCGAAGACTGGCAGAAAGGCTGAGCAGTATGCGAAGGCATTCTCAGAGGTTGTTGAGATCTTCAAGCTGCTTTGCCGACTGCTCATGCTGATCGATAATCTTGTCAAGGTCACGTTTGATCGCCTTGCCGTCGTATCCGATCAGACTGGCAGCCTCGGCGACCTTTGCCTTCTGCCGCATCTGGTCGGCCTGACTCATTGGCGCCACTGCCTTCGGCTCAATCTTCGGAGCAGGCGCTGCCTCCTGGTTACCGCAACAGCCACTCATAAAAACTGCACCCATCAACAAATACAAAGAAAAACGTCTCATAAACACCTCACATCATCATACAGATCAATGCTAATACTTTCTCTGAAACAAAACAATGCAAAATATTGCCTTAACCTGCTCTTTCAGAGTGTCATCTAAAAACTGAGTCAGCGAGAAATGCCTGGCAGCAGCGGTTTGCATTTGCCGGCCGGCGCGTATAAAATAACGCTGATATGAGCAAAAAAGAATCTGGTCTGGTCTGGTCGAGCGAATGGGGAAAAATGTGCCCCGGCTGTGAAAAGCCGGCGGCACAGTGTGTCTGCCGCAAAAGCAGCAATGCTGCGCCGCCGCCAAAAGACGGCATCGTGCGGGTTGGGCGCGAGACCAAGGGGCGAAAAGGTGCCGGGGTTACCATAATCAGCGGCCTGCCCGGCAGCGAAGATGAGCTCAAAAAGCTGGCGGCCGAACTCAAAAAAAAGTGCGGGGCCGGCGGCGCGCTCAAAGACGGCCAGATCGAGATTCAGGGTGAACACCGCGACCGCCTCGTCGCCGAACTCGAAAAAATGGGTTACCGCGTCAAACGCAGCGGTGGCTAGAATCAA
>Ga0116143_10004372_pt1 | contig 13453 bp, 7 predicted proteins | sample AD_UKC034_MetaG_FD_89745 | JGI IMG/M metagenome (GOLD analysis project Ga0116143, IMG submission 89745) | Active sludge microbial communities of municipal wastewater-treating anaerobic digesters from USA - AD_UKC034_MetaG | ecosystem: Engineered > Bioreactor > Anaerobic > Digestate | place: USA...
CGCTCACCGGAAAAGCAAGCATATCAGCAGGACGTGAATGGTTATCAGGGCGCGCAGGACACCACGCTCTACCAGTTCGATGCTGACAACACCTACCTGTACACAGTCGACCCGCTCAAGGTAGGCGAGAAGCAGCGCCTGGCATCCCTCTTGCGCTTTGATCTCAGTTCTATTCCACCCGATGCGCGCATCACCTCGGCCGTTCTCGAGCTCTATACCGTTGGCTGGAGTGCTCCCGGCGAGGGAGTCACCGTGGGTGCCTACGCCATCACTCGTACTACCGTCCTGGACGAAGCTACCTGGATCACGGCGCAGGTGGGTGAGCCCTGGGGATTGCCCGGGTGCAACAGCACCACCACGGACCGTCGCCCCCTGCCCGAAGCCACTGTGCTGGTGAAGGAGATCGGCCGCTGGTACAGGCTCAACCTTACGTCGCTCGTTCAGAGCTGGACAGAGCGTTCTCTGCCCAACAACGGTCTGCTGCTGCGCGCACCTCAGGATGCGCTCAATATCCAGATCTTTTTCTTTGCCAGTGCAGAGCACCGGGACAGAACGTTGCGGCCTCGACTGCTGGTCGACTATGGCTTTGGTCCCGTGCCACAGCCCAGTCCGACTGAGGTAGGAACACGGCGGCCTACTGCCACACCCGTGGCCAGCCCAACCGCCACGATCACGCCTACGCCGGCACCGGGCGTCGAGAACACCATCACTATCCAGCAGGGGCCGGGCCAGAGCTGCGAAGATACCTACCTCTACAAGTACGCACCCAGCACCAATTACTGTATGACCGACACGCTGGTGGTCGGTTTTCGGCAGCAGTATGTGTCAGCGCTTCGTTTTGACCTTTCGCCTATTCCCAAGGGAGCGACGATCACCCGGGCGAGGCTGCAGGTCTATGCCATTGGCTGGAGCGGGCAAGACACCACCCTGGGCACCTACGTCATTTCCCGCACGGTCAACTTGTGCGAGGCAACGTGGGAGGAATCAAGTGCCGGCCGGCCCTGGGGCGCTCCGGGCTGCTCAGATACCTGGTCTGATCGGGAGCAGCTCCTCACCGCCGCAGTCAGAACCAGCGGCGTGAGCCGCTGGTATGATATGGATATCACCAGGGCGGTGAGGAAGTGGGTTTCCGGCGAGGTGGACAACAACGGTTTGCTGCTGGTGACGAGCTATCCTTCCTTCGTCGGTACGCTGCGCCTGGCCAGTTCTCAATACGGCAACACCGCTCTGCGGCCCAGACTGGTTGTGTCCTACGTGACAGGCGTTCCGACGCCAACGCCGCGCGCGGAGCCGAATCTCGTGATCGGGCATATCACCGACGTGCACATCGGACGCAACGACGCCTGCACCGTGCAACTGCAAAGCGTTACTGGTCTCATTAGCCAGCAGGCCGATGTGCTTATTGATACAGGCGACTGCACCGAGAATGGCTCAGAAGCGGAGACATTGGCCTACCGCGAGCACATGCAGGCCAACATGACCATCCCCTGGCTGGTAACGCCGGGAAACCACGACACCCCCGATACATTCCAGAGGTACGTTGGACCGCTGAACTGGTGGCGGGACGCAGGTGGCTATCGCCTGATTGGCATTGACAGCGAAGCTATCAACCGCTATCCATACGACCCCGGGGCGATGAACGCGCTGGATGCCGCGCTTACACTGGACAAGCCCTGCATCGTCTTTGGCCATTTTCCTCTCGATTCGGATGGGTACAGCCCCGAGACCAGTCGGAGGCTCAGGGACCGCTTTGCTGCCTATCGGGTGGTGTTGTATGTGGCGGGGCACTGGCACACCAACTCGTTCACTATTGATCCCAGCACGGGAACCAGGTTGCTGGTAGGCCACTGGGCCTGCGGTGGACACTACCGGCTGATTCGTCTGGTGGGCAACACTGTGCAACGTGAGCTGTACCAGTTGGGAGGGGTCGGCCTCGAAGCCTGTGGCGTATCTGAGGACGGGGAAAACACGTCTTGGATAGTGAGGACGGAGAACCAGCTTGCTCTGGCGGACCTCCCCTGAGGAAACCGGGAGCGTCTGGTGTCTTGCGCCTCTGGTCAATCAGGCGGATCACGGGGGGATTCAAGCCCTGCTGCGAGGGTCGGACACAGGAGGTACGTAACGATGAAAGACAAGCTCACAACGAATCACCGTGTGGCTCTGTGGAGGCGTGTTGCGATACTCGGTCTGGCTCTGCTCCTGCTGCTCTCGTTGATTGCCAGCGCCACCGGACAGGCAGGGGCAGCCGCAGCGGCCGCGCCGACGACCCTGGTGTTTCAGGACAACGTCTCACCTGATGCAGCCTACCAGGGTGTTGCGGATACCTATCTGTCGCTGTACGAACCGAACACCGCCTACGGAACGGCCGCCACCATGCGTATCAATCCAAACGTGGGCGGACGCGAGCGAGGGCTGATCAAGTTCGACATCTCCAGGATTCCCACCAACGCCACCGTGCTGGACGCGACGATGCACCTCTACGCCTGGTATTGGAGCCAGCCCTTTTCGCTGAACATCACTGCCTACCGGGTCAAGACCCACTGGAACGAATTCACTGCTACCTGGAACAGGGCAACCGCGAGCGAGTTCTGGAACGCCCCCGGTTGTGGTGACCCAACCTTTGATTACGATGGGTCGTCCGGCGTGACCAGAGTGGTGGGGAACAACCGTGATTTCTTTGAGTGGAACCTGACGAGTATGGTGCAGCAGTGGGTGAGCAGTCCGACGTCGAACGAGGGTGTGGTGCTGATCGCCGATGGGCTCAGCGTACAATACCAGTTCCGTCCGTCTGAGATCAGCTCCTACTCAGTCCGGCCCTACCTCGTAGTAACGTACATCGCCGAGGTGCAGACCCCCACTCCCACGCGGACTGCTACGCGCAGTGCAACGCCGACTCGGACCTCCAGCCCCACCGCGACGGCCACGTCGCAGTACTCGCCTACCCCCACTCGCACCGCCACTGTGACGCCCACAGCGACACGGGTGCCGACATCGACCCCCATTCCGCCTCCCGAGCGGCGCCTCTTCCAGCAGGGCCGGTTCCCGACAGAAGAGTACCAGGGAGCGAGTGACACTTACATCAGCCTATATCGACCCGACGCGAATTGGGGCAGCCAGGATACCCTGCTGATCAATGGCCGCAATGGCGGTTCGGAACGCGCGTTGCTGCGATTCGACCTGGCAGACGACATACCGACAGGGGCGCATGTTCTGAGCGCCAAGCTGTCGCTCTATGCCTGGTCGCGGCGAACGCTGTTTGGTATGCGCGTGGCCGCCTACCCTGTGGTGCGCGACTGGGGCGAGCATTCCGCCACGTGGAATCAGGCCAGCGAGCACAATCCCTGGGACGTAGCCGGCTGCGCTGGCATTGGCGGCGACAGGCTGGAGGACTGGGTAACCTCGCGCTTTGTGTACTTTACCAACCGCTTCTACGAATGGGATCTGACCCCGTTGGTGCAGCGCTGGGTCGATAACCCCGGGGCCAACGACGGGGTGCTCCTCTTTGGCCTCGGAGTGGACCAGGAGCTGCGCTTCCGCTCGGCGGAGTGGATCGTGGCGGACCAAAGGCCGTTCCTGGCGGTGACTTTCGTCGCACCTTGAGCCTGAGTCTCGCTTGATGGAACAAGGCGTTGCTGGTTACCAGCAACGCCTTGTTCTTGTTTTGCCGTATTGAAGAGCCGTACGCTATGGCGGCAGTCACGCCTCCAGGTCCGGATCAGCCAGGCGATGTCGGCGGCCGGAGTGAGCTGGGCGAAATCCACACCTGTGAGCGCCGGCGGGATCTAAAGCGCGGTGTCAGCGCCTGAGCCCAGACACGCCAGCGCAGCCGCTGCCAGCGCACGGCCAGCTCCCGGTTCTCGTCCTCAGAAAGACCTGCTCTGCTAAAGCGCTGCTGGATGTATCTACTGACGACAAAGCGAATGTCGTCCTGATAGCGATGCATCAGACTGCCCAGCGACTCGCCAAACTCGGCGGGCGTCTGGCAGAGCTGGTGGCGGGCGCCAGCCAGGCTCGACAGGCGCCTCATCTGCTCGTAGGCTCTGGCAGCCAGGCTCAAGCCGCGGAGCTGCCAACACCACCACAAGGCGGCAATGAAGATGCCGGCAAGCAGGACCCCGGCCAGGGCGAGAGCGTAGCCAAGCAGGCGTCGGTAGAGTGTTTCGCCTGATACCAGCGCAACCTCTCTGGCACCGTCCGGCGTGCCAGCGGCTTCGTCCGGACCGTACCGGTCTTCGCTGCGGTCGTTCGTGGTACCAGGCAAGGGCACAACCGACCCGGGCGAGCTGCCCTGCTGATTATCAGTCAGTCCTGGCGTGGGCTCCGAAGCCGTAGGTTCGAACTTGATCCAGCCATAGTCAGGAAAGTACACCAGAGGCCAGGCGTGCGCATCGAGCTGCCGCACGATATACCGACGCACGGCGCTGTCGAACTCGCCAGGAGAGTAACCCTGGGCGACCCTGGCCGGTATGCCAATCGCCCGGCACAGAACTGCCATAGCCGAGGCGTAATAGTCGCAGTAACCACGACGGTTCTCGAACAGGAACCAGTCGACCACGTCGCTGCCTGCCGGAGGTGCAGCGATGTACTGGTCGTACTGGATGCCGCGGAGGTAGGTCTGAATGGCCAGGGCGCGGTCGTAGGGATTGGTCGCGCCGGCAGTAATCTCGCGCGCCAGGGTTCTCACGCGTTCCGGCAGAGTGCGAGGAAGCGTCAGATAACGCTCACGAATGTCACGGGGGTAGGAGCTGCCGGCATTCCTCAACTGTGCAGCGGTGGCAGTGGATACCAGGGCGACGCCACTGTAGCTCTGAGCGTGCCGGAGAACCCCGTTGCTCTGGACCATTGACACATCGAGGTCAGACAAACCCCCGGCAGTACCCTGGCCGGCCACAAGAACAGTTGACGGCTGACTCACGGCAAGGATCCGGCCAGGGACAAAGAGCAAATTCTCTCCGGACTCGACCATATGGACGGTGTAGGTTATCAGTCGCTGGGCGTCAAAGGGCAAGGCAAGGGTCGCCGGTGGTTCGACCACCTTGATCTTTCCCCCGCGGCTGGAAACGACCACCCCTGGGCCAGTTGCCTCCTGACCGTCAGCGGTGCGCCAGATGGCCTGCCCCGCCGGTTGGAGAGTCAACTGAACCTGGTCCGAGTTGACCCAGCCGGAGCCGGTATAGTGGTCATAAGAGACCGCCTGCCAGTATGAGGGTTCGACGCACTCCACTTCCATCACCGGCGTGTTGCCCAGGTTCACCGCTCCGCCCAGGGTCATTGCCTTGCCAAACTGCACCAGCGTTGAAGAACCCTGGTAGTTGAGTGAGGTAAAGATGCGATTCCACCGCTCTTGCACCTGATTCCAAGGATCCTGAAACCTGGCCCAAAAGCTGGCCAGGCCCGGGCTTCTTGCCGCCACGGGCAGGGTCCAGGCGAGGGCCAGCACCAGAGACGAAACGATCAACCCATCGCGGAGGAACTCGAGGTCAACGTCGAGGTTATAGTTGATGGACTGCATGCGCCAAAAGTGCTGCCGGAGGTAGACGTGCGTGCGCACCACCAGGAGCAGAGCGCTAAGCAGGTAGACCACCAGGTAGATAAGCAAGCGCGGGGGGCCGTAGTAGATGTTGACCAGACAGGCAGCGCCGGCGGGGATGATGGCGCCCCACACCCAGTGCCATCGCAACAGCGCCCAGGTGCTCCAGATGGTGAGCAGCCAGGTGAGGGCCGACAGGAGCGAGATGAACATAAAGTTGGAGAGCCAGGTCTCTACCTCGGCGGGAGCAAGCACCCAGAGCCACATCTGTTGCAGCATCACGCGCACTCGCAGAGCCAGGTAGGCCGACGGAGCTACGAGCCCTTCCGGGACAAGCGGCGTCCGAAAAACCAGGCTCAGCATCAGCACGATCCAGAGCACCCCCGCGACGAGCAGCAGCGGCCAGGCGAGCAGCGCAGGGAAGCGACGCAACTGAGTCACGACCAGGCTGACCAACAGTGCCATCAGCGCGACCCATTGCAGGATGCCCAGGCCGTCGGTCCACTCGGCGGCGCGGACCGCCCAGACCACGGACAAGAGCATCGCTGTGAGGAGAAGCAGGGTGGCCCAACCCTCTTCAATTCTCCACTTGCGCGTCATCGTCCAGTTTCCCTCTGCAGACTGTGTCTCTCCTCATACACCGTTGCCTCGGAGCCGGTTCAATGAGGTGTGCGGTGGCATTGTAGCAGCTGCCAGAGGCCCGTCAAGTTGTTTGACACGGACCCGTGCCGGGTGCTATCATAGGCACCGTTTGACAAGCCGGCCGGCATTCGGCTGTCGGCGCATCTGGAGACAGGGGTTTGAAGCAAAGCCGACTGGGGAGGCTTCTGGACCAATACGAGGGTCTGAGTGCTGGCCGAAAGGCGCTGGCACTGCTTGTGCTACTGGCCATCTTTACCTCGTGTTGCAGCTATTCGCTGGCTTTTGCTGCCCTGATGTGGCGCCGCGAATTCGCCTCCGTGACCCCCACGCCCGAACCGACAGCCACCGCTACTGCGACGCCTTTCGTGGCGCCAACCCTCGTTCCGCTGAGGTCGGCTACTTTCACCCCTCGCCCGTCGGTCACTGAGACTCCCCTGGCCTCACCAACGGCCAGTGCCACGCCGCGCACCCCGCGCTCGCCGACTCTTACGAGTACTGCAACCGTCTTGGCTTGGCCAACAGCAACTCTGCTGGCGCCAACTGAAACCAGTGGAGTGCCTATTACTACTTGGACAGCCACGCCCACGAACACCGAATCGCCAACTCCTACCCGTACGGCAGTGCCGACCGAGCCACCGACCGATACGCCTGTCGCGGCGGCGACGGCTGAACCTTCGCCGACAGAACCGCCGCCCACCGCGACTCTGGCGCCAACTGAGGTGCCAGCCTCGCCAACTCCCGAACCCTCAGCGACGACAGCCGAACAGCAGTCAATCACGGTCACCGCTGAAGCGTCCGCGGCGACACCGCCGGCTGGCGAAAGCGGCCGCTCGGAGCAGCGCCGGGTACCGCGGTGAGGTTGGATATCCGCTCGTGCTGCGCTAGAATTACCCGTCGTTTGAATCCCAGAGAGCCGCGCTAGGAGGCTGCAGAGTGCAAATCAAGGAGTTCCTGAAGCAGATCACCGAGGCCAGTGGAGTCTCTGGTTATGAGGCGCCGGTTCGTGAGCTGGTGCGGGCAGAGTTCGCGGCCTATGCCGACGAGGTGCGCACCGACACCATGGGCAGCCTAATTGCTCTGAAGAAGGGCAACCGGCCCACCGGTACGCCACGGCGCAGCATTATGCTGGCGGGGCACATGGATGAGATTGGCCTTGTGGTCACCAAACTGGAAAAGGGCTACCTGCGCTTTTCAACTGTGGGTGGCTTTGACCTGCGGGTCCTGCTCGGCCAGGAAGTGGTGGTCCACGGGCGGCGCGACCTGCCTGGAATCATCGGCACCAGGCCTCCGCACGTGCTGTCGCCGGAGGAGCGAGAGCAGGTGGTGCCTCTGGACCGCCTGTTCATCGACGTGGGCCTCACGGAGGCGGAACTGGGCGCAAACGTTCGCGTTGGCGATATCGTGACGCTGCGGCGCGAGTTCACCGAGCTCGCCGGTGGTCTGGTGGCGGGCAAGGCCTTTGATGACCGTGCGGCGGTGGCCTGCATCGACCTGTGTCTGCAGTACCTGGCCGGGCTGAAACACACCTGGGACGTGTATGCCGTGGCCACGGTGCAAGAGGAAGTGGGCGTGAAGGGAGCTCTCACCAGCACTTTTGGCATCAACCCCGACGCTGGCGTGGCCCTTGACGTTGGCCACGGCAACATGCTGGGTGTGCCGGAGGTGGACACGGTGAACGTAGGCGGGGGCCCGGCCATTGGCTTTGGGCCCAACATCCACCCCGTGCTTTACGAGCAGCTAACGGCGGCGGCGGCCAAGTACGAGATCGCCCAGCAGATGGACCCCATCCCGGGTCCAAGTGGAACCGATGCCTGGGCGATGCAGGTTGTTCGCGAAGGCATTCCGACAGCTCTGATTTCCATTCCGCTGCGGTACATGCACACGACCGTCGAGACGCTCTCGCTCAAAGACCTGGAGCGGATCGGTCGACTGCTGGCACTGTTCATTGCCGGCCTGACCGAGGAATCGGCCAGGGAGCTGGGGCTGCCGCCGGCAGCCAGGGACAAGTGATCTCTGCGTCCGCTGTGGGCGTTGAGACGCTATGTGAGATCCGAGGAGGAAATCCTTGTTGCTGAAAGAACTCTCCGAAGCGGTGGGTGTCTCCGGTGGCGAAGGTGCTGTGCGCCAGCTCGTCCTCGATGCCATCAAGGCGAACATCGATGAGCACCGGGTCGACGCTCTAGGCAACCTCATCACCCTCAAGAAGGGCAGAGGGGGCCAGAAGCGCAAGGTGATGGTCGCTGCCCATATGGACGAAATCGGGCTGATGATCGTCCGCATTGAGAAAGAGGGCTCGCTGCGCTTCCGCCCGGTGGGCGGCATCGACGACCGCGTTCTCCTGGCCAAGAAGGTGCTCATCGGTGACAAGAAAGTGCCCGGCGTCATTGGCTCCAAGCCGGTGCATTTGCTCGACCCGCGCCAGCGTCAGCAGGTGGTCAAGGTAGAGGATATGAGCATCGACATCGGGGCTTCGAGCCAGGAAGAAGCGGGCAAGCTGGTCAAGGTGGGCGACTATGCCAGCTTTGATGTGCCCTACCGCGACCTCGGTGGCGAGCTGCGAGCGGTGACGGGCAAGGCCTTTGACGACCGGGCCGGCTGCGCGGTGCTGATCGAACTGCTCAAGGGCAGCTATCCCTTTGATCTCTACGCCGTGTTCACGACCCAGGAAGAGGTTGGGCTGAGGGGAGCCAGAGTGGCGGCCTACTCAGTGGCTCCGGACGCGGCCTTTGTACTGGAGGGTACCATCTGCGATGACATGCCCAAGCAGAAGGACGTAAGCCCGACTACCGTGGTCGGCCAAGGGCCGGCAATCACGCTGATGGACCGCTCGGTCATCTCTGACCAGAGGCTGGTTGACTTGCTGGTCCGCACGGCGGAAGCGAACAAGATCCCGTACCAATTCAAGCAGCCTGGCATCGGTGCAACCGACGCCGGAGCGATCCATCTGTCGCGGGAAGGGGTTCCATCGGTGGTGGTAGCCGTGCCATCGCGTTACATTCACTCGCCAGTCTGCCTGCTCAGCCTCAACGACCTGGAGAACACGGTGCAGTTGATGCAGCGTTCCCTGGCCGGGCTTGACAAGGTAGACCTGAGTCGCTGATCTGGCGCAATCTTGACTCGCAGGAGGCATAATCCGTGAAGGAACTGATCGCCGAGCTGACTGAAGCATGGGGGCCCTCTGGTTATGAAGACGCGGTACGCAAGATCATTGCCAAGCACATCGCCGGCTATGCCGATGATGTCCGCACGGACGCCCTGGGCAACCTCATCGCCTTGAAGCAGGGCAAGCCCAAGAAGGGCATCGAGAAGCGTCGCATCATGCTGGCGGCGCATATGGATGAGATCGGCGTCATCGTCAGCCATATTGACGAGAAGGGCTTTATGCGTTTCGCGCCGGTCGGCGGAGTGTTCCCCCCGACCTTGCTCGGCAGCCGGGTGGTGTTCGCTGACGGTGCCATCGGCGTGATTGGGCGTGAGCGCGTGGAGAGGCCGGATGAGGCGCCACGGATGGACAAGATGTTCATCGACGCGGGGGCGGCGGACAAGAAGCGGTCGGGGCGAAAGGTAGGCGACGTTGCTTCATTCACCCGCCCGTTCGTCGACGTCGGCCAGCGTCTGGTCGCCAAGGCGATGGATGACCGTATCGGCTGCGCCATCCTGGTGCAGGTTCTGCAGGAACTCAAGACGACTCCTCACGACGTGTACTTTGTCTTTACTGCGCAGGAGGAGGTGGGCTGCCGCGGAGCGACCACCTCGGCGTTTGGCGTCGAGCCGGAGATTGCTGTGGCGGTGGACGTGACGCCGACTGGCGATACACCAGAAGCGGCACCAATGGCGGTGGAGCTGGGCGCTGGTCCGGCGATCAAGGTGAAGGACCGCGGCATGCTGGCGCACGTGGGCGTCAAGAACTGGATGGCGGACACCGCAGAGCGGCTCAAGTTGCCCTACCAGTTCGAGGTCCTCGAGGCTGGTTCGACGGACGCTATGGCCATACAGACCTCTCGCGCCGGCGTCGCCTCGGGCGTACTGTCCGTTCCGACCCGCTATGTGCATACCCCCTCCGAGATGGTGGACTATGACGACGTTCAGAACTCGGTCAAGCTGCTGCTAGGGATGGTCACGGCTGCGGTCAAGCTCTAGGTGTTAACGTAGCATCACATAGCTCTGCCGAGGCCGCCGCACCATGGTGCGACGGCCTCTTGCTTTTGACCTGGCTTAGGCGCCGGGTTAAGATGGTCGCGTCCTCGCAGCGTCGGCATCCGGCCCGATGGAAGAAATGCCTGCCTGCAGGAATTCGTCAGGACTCTGGTGCGTTTCTGTTATCGGGCTGGACGTGGCAGGGGCATGTCTCTGCTCGTGACCCCGTGAGGCGTTTCAGGAAATAACCTTTGTTGCCAAGGAGGCGAGAGTGGATGCTACGGAAAAGCTGTTCAAGGAACTGACCGAGGTTTCGGGAGTTCCCGGCTATGAGAGCGAGGCACGGGCGGTGATTCGCAAGCACCTCGAACCCGTGGCCAGGATCGAACACGACCGTCTGGGCAGCATCATCGGGGTGAAGAAGGGCGGAGCCGATTCGCCGCGCGTGGTGGTGGCCGGACACATGGACGAGGTCGGCTTTATGGTGAGCATGATCACCGATGATGGCTTCATTCGCTTCGTGCCGCTGGGTGGGTGGTGGAACCAGGTCATGCTCGGGCAGCGCGTGACGATCAAGACCTACTCTGGCGACGTGCCAGGTCTCATTGGAGCCAAGCCGCCGCACCTGATGGAAGCCGAAGAAGCCAAGAAGCTGGTCGAGAAGAAGGATATGTACATCGATATCGGCGCGAGCAGCGCCGAACAGGTCAAGAGCAGCGGCGTGCGCTCTGGCGACCCGATACTGCCAGTGAGCCCCTTCACCATGCTGTCCCCCGGCAAAACCTACATGGCCAAGGCCTGGGACGACCGGGTGGGTTGTGCGTTGTTCATTCAGCTTTTTGAGCGGCTGGCCAAAGGCGATCACCCCAATACAATCTATGGTATCGGAACGGTGCAGGAGGAAGTCGGCACCCGAGGTGCCAAGACCAGCGTGCACAACATCAATCCCGACGTGGCCATCATCCTCGAGGTCGACATCGCTGGTGACGTGCCCGGCATCAAGCCTGAGGAATCGGCCATCAAGCTGGGCAAAGGTCCCAGCCTGCTGCTGTACGATGCCGGTATGATCCCCAACCTGCGCCTGCGCGACCTGGTGATCGCGGTGGCGGAGAAGAACAAGATTCCGTTGCAGTTCTCCACCATGCGCGGCGGGGCGACCGATGGCCGGATGATTCACGTGCACAACGAAGGTGTCCCCACGGTGGTCATCGGCGTGCCCACACGCCACATCCACTGCCACGCCGGCATCCTCCACCGGGAAGACTATGACCATGCCCTGGAACTGCTGGTGCAGCTTGCCAGGCGCCTGGACAAAGAGACGGTAGACGGGCTCTCGGACCACTGAGCAGCACCGAGCAGCGGATGTAGCTATCCCCCTGACCATGGTGTGGGCACCTGGCCCGCGCCACGGTCGAGGGCGGTGAAAGCCGGCGCACTGCGGGCAGGAGGGAACCATGACCAGAACCGCCTTTGTCGTCTCGCACACCCACTGGGATCGCGAGTGGTACGAGACGTACCAGCAGTTCCGTCTGCGGTTGGTGCGCCTGATGGACAGGCTGCTGCACATCCTCGAGACCGACGCCGCCTACCGCTTTTTCATGCTTGATGGCCAGACGATCGTCCTGGAAGACTACCTGCAGATCCGCCCCCAGCGAGAGAATGACCTCCGTTGGCACATTCAGAGCGGCCGTCTGCTCATCGGGCCGTGGCACGTGCTGCCTGACGAGTTCCTGGTCAGCGGCGAAGCCCTCGTGCGTAACCTGCTGCTGGGGCATCGAACCTGTGCGCGGTTCGGTGGTGAAATGCGGGTGGGCTACATCCCCGACCCGTTCGGACATATCTCGCAGATGCCACAGATCCTGCGTGGCTTTGGCCTGGCCAGCGCTGCCCTGCGCCGCGGTCTGGACGATCACCCCACCGAACTGCTGTGGCAGTCACCGGATGGCAGCTCGGTGCTCCTCTGCTATCTGCGCGACGGCTATGACAATGCGGCGCGCCTGCCGGTTCAGGATGGGGATGCTTTTGTGCGCGAGGTGCGTCGTCTGACCGAACGACTGGCCCCATTCTGTACGACCGACAACGTGTTGCTGATGAACGGTGTGGACCACATGGAGCCAGTGCCAGAACTGCCGGCGATGATGGCCTATGCGGGCCAGGCGGCGCCTGACCTGAGGCTGTTGCACAGCACCCTGCCGGCCTTTGTCGACGCGGTGACGCGGGATCGGGGAGGGGACCTCAGCTCTCTGACCACGGTCAAGGGCGAGCTGCGCTCGCCCAGGAGGCATCACCTGCTGCCGGGCGTTCTCTCTACTCGTATGTGGATTAAGCAACGCAACGGCCATGTACAGAACCTGCTGTCGTACTGGGCGGAACCCTTCTCTGTCTGGGCCGCAGTGGCGGGGGGAGACGTCTCCGCTGGTTGGCTCCCGGGCCAGGCGGTGTGGCAGGCCTGGCGCTACCTGCTCGAGAACCATCCGCACGACTCGATCTGCGGCTGCGGCATTGACCAGGTCCACCGCGAGATGGCAACGCGCTTTGACTGGGCCGAGCAGATCGCGGAGCAGGTCTCTGCCGGCAGCCTGGCAACCCTGGCCGAAGAGGTGGACACTACCGTGTCTGGTGCTGCGTCGCGGGCTCTGGCAGTGGTGGTCTTCAACCCGCTGCCGGCCAGTCGCACTGAGGTGGTGACGGTGGACGTGCAGCTTCCGGGAAGCCTGCAGGAGTTCGTCGTTCTCTCGGCCGACGGGCAGGTCGTTCCACATCAGGCGGAGATCCATCCGGGCACAGAGTACGCCTCGATGCAGTTCGGACGGGACGAGCTCGTTGCCCTGCCCGATATGGTGACGATGCTGGCCGGGCTGGGCCTGTCCCTGCAGGAGGTCGAGGTCAGAAAGCGCCAGGGCGGTGCGGACATCGATGTGACCCTGATGAAAGGCGGCGCTACTGAACCGGAGCTGCTCGACCAGGTGAAGGTGGAGCTGGCCGGGCTGCTGGCAGATTCGACCCTGCAGACCTTTTCAGCCCGAGCCCACCTCACCGCTACGGCCACGGTGCACTTTCTGGCCAGAGACGTGCCTGGCTGCGGCTACTCGACCTACTACCTTCGGCCAGCGCAGTCGCAGAACGGTTCGCCGGTACCGGACC
>Ga0116143_10004374_pt1 | contig 13449 bp, 11 predicted proteins | sample AD_UKC034_MetaG_FD_89745 | JGI IMG/M metagenome (GOLD analysis project Ga0116143, IMG submission 89745) | Active sludge microbial communities of municipal wastewater-treating anaerobic digesters from USA - AD_UKC034_MetaG | ecosystem: Engineered > Bioreactor > Anaerobic > Digestate | place: USA...
GCGACCGGCGCCTGGAGCTCCTGCGCAGCGCTCTCTGGCGCCCAGGACATGAGCGGGAACCTGGCCGAGTGGGTGGAGCAGTACACCGCCAACGAGAACTACCCGGGCTACCTCCTGGTCGCCGGCTTTCACTACCTGTGCGAGCTGTGCCGGAACGGCGCGAACTGCCGGCCGTGCGACCTCTCCGCGGGCAGCGAGGACCGCAACGACATCGGGCAGGTCCTCAGGTGCCTGCTGATCGACGATCCGGAGCAGCGGCTGCCCCCCGGGACCGCCTGGCCCACCCTGGGGACCCGCTGCTGCCTGGACGGCCCCTGAGCCCAAGCCTCACCGCACGCAGTTCCGCCCGTCGGCCTTGGCCTGGTAGAGCATCTCGTCGGCGGCGCGGATGAAGTTCAGGGGGTCCGCGGCCATGGGGGAGAGCTCGGCGGTGCCCAGCGAGACGGTCACCGGGATGCGCGTGCCGCCGAACTGGAACTCGTGCGCCTCCACCGTGCGGCGGACCTTCTCGGCGATGGTGGTGGCGGTCGACAGCCCGGTCTCGGGCAGCACCACCACGAACTCCTCGCCGCCGTAGCGCGCCAGCAGGTCCTCGGTGTGCATCATGGTCTTCAGCAGCGAGCACAGCTCCTTCAACACGAAGTCCCCGGCCAGGTGGCCGTAGGTGTCGTTGACGTTCTTGAAGTGGTCGAGGTCGAACATGATGAGCGCCAGCGGCCGGCCGACCCGGATGGCGCGGGAGATCTCCCGCTCCAGGAACTCGAGCAGGTAGCGCTTGTTGTGCACCTGGGTCAGGCCGTCGACGATGGTCATGCGGTAGATCTCTTCGTGGTACAGGCCCTCGATGTTGCCGCCCGAGATGAACTTGAAGACCACGCTGCCGACCTTGATGAGATCGCCGTGCCGGAGTCGCTCCCGGCGCACGTTGATGTCGTTGACGTAGGTGCCGTTGGTCGAGCGCAGGTCCTCGATGTAGATCGAGCCGCGCTGCCGCTCGAGCTTGCAGTGCTGGCGCGAGACCGTCTCCTCGTCGATCTGGATGGTGGCGCTGGCCTCCCGGCCGATGATGATCACGTCCTCCGAGATCTTGTAGTTCTTCCCCAGGTTGGGGCCGTGGATCTCGATCAGGATGCTCTCGGTCCGGGAGGGCGGACGCTGGATCTCGGCGAGGGCCGCCTTGCGGGTGAGATCGTCGGTCATGAACCCGGCCGAGCCGGTCTTGGAGCCGGGCGCGGACATGCCGGCGATTGTACCGAAGCCATCCTGACCACTTCAAGGAATTCCCTCCGCCGGCGCCCCCCCGCCCCCCGCGCAACATTCCGTATCTCAGCGGATTTTTTGACCCTCCCGCGGGCCCGTGCTAGGCATGGATCGCATGGATCCCCTGGCCCGCTCCCCCCGCGGTCCGCGCCGGCGGGGCCGCAACCCCTGGCCCTGGCTGGTGGGCGGCCTGCTGCTGTTGAACGTCTACCTGTTCGGCGTCCGCGGCCTGCCCACGCCCGCGGACACGCCCGCGGACGCGCCGGCGCGGGCGCCCCTGGCCACGCTGGCCGCGGCGCCGGCCACGCCCGCGGCCGGGTTCCAGAGCGCGCTCGGTGAGATGCAGGGGATGGCCGGGGTGCGCCTGGCCCACGCGGCGCGGGCCCGCACGGCCGAGCTCCGGCCCGGACCGCGCTTCGACCTCGAGGCCGCGGCGGGCGTGGCCGGCCAGCGGGCGCTCGGCGACTGGTGCGAGCGGCGGGAGGGCCACCTGGGCCGCGGCGAGACCTTCGGGACGGCCATGCTGCGCGCTGGCCTGGACGGCCCCCAGGTGACCGGCCTGGTGGGCGCGCTCCAGGGCAGCCTGGACTTCCGCCGCTGCCGGGAGGGCGAGGCCTTCGAGCTGCTGGTCTGCCCGGGCGGCAGGCTCGAGCGCTTCGCCTACCGCAAGACGCCCGAGGTCGCCTACCGGGCCGACCGCCGGGGCGGCAGGCTGGTGGGCCGGCGCGAGGAGCGCCGGGCGGAGATCGAGATCGCCGAGGTCGCGGTGCGCATCGAGCGCTGCCTGTACTGCTCGATGGCGGACGCGCTGGTAGCGGAGCTGGTCGACATCTTCGCCTGGGACATCGACTTCTTCGTGGACACACGGGACGGCGACACGGTCCGGATGCTGGTCGAGCAGAAGCGCCTGGACGGGCGCGTCATCGGCTACGGCCGGGTGCTGGCGGCCGAGTACCACGGCCTGGCCGTGGACAAGCACCGGGCCTTCCGCTTCGCCACCGCGGACGGCAAGGAGGGCTTCTACGACGAGCAGGGCGGCAGCCTGCGCAAGGCCTTCCTCAAGTCGCCGCTCAAGTTCACCCGCATCACCTCGGGCTTCGGCACCCGCGTCCACCCCATCCTGGGCTACTCCCGCGTCCACGCGGGCGTGGACTTCGGCGCCCCCATCGGCACCCCGGTGTGGGCCCCGGCCGACGGGACGGTGCTGTTCGCCGGCAGGAAGGGCGGCTACGGGAACACGGTGGTGCTGCGCCACGCCAACGGCTACCAGACCCTGTACGCCCACCTCCAGAGCATCAAGGTCAAGGCCGGCGCCCGGGTCCATCAGAAGGCGGTCATCGCCACGGTGGGCAACACGGGCCTGTCCACCGGGCCCCACCTGCACTACGGCATGACGCTCCACGGGAAGAACGTCAACCCCGTGGCGCAGCGGTTCCCCCCGGCCGAGCCGGTGCCCGCCGCGGAGCTGCCCGCCTTCAAGGCGGCCGCGGCCCCCCTCGCCGAGCGCCTGGGCCGGCTCCGCGTGCCGGGGCAGGAGCTCGGCGCCGCGGAGGGCAAGGGGGCCGGCTGATGCCCCGGGCGCCGCTCGCCGCAGCGCTTTGCCTGCTGGCGGCCACGGCCGGCGCGGGCGAGGATCGGGTCGAGGCCCTGCTCGACGGGCTCGACCTCGAGCGCAAGGTGGGCCAGCTGCTCATGGTCGGCTTCGGCGGCCGCGAGATGGGCCCGGAGATCGAGCGCCTGCTCCGCGGCCACCACATCGGCGCGGTCGCCCTGTACACCCGCAACATCCGCTCCGCGGCCCAGGCCCAGCGGCTCATCCGCGAGGTGCGCCGGGTCATGGCCGACGAGGTGCAGCCGCTCGTGGCCATCGACCAGGAGGGCGGCAACGTGGTGCGCGTGCACCACCCGCTGGCCGTGCTGCCCGGGGCCATGACCCTGGGGGCCACGCGCGATCCGATGCTCGCCTACCTGGTCGGGCAGGCGGTCGGGTCGGAGCTCCGCCTGCTGGGCTTCGACATGAACCTGGCGCCGGTCCTGGACATCAACCACAACCCCAGGAACCCGGTGATCAACGTGCGCGCCTTCGGCGACGACCCCGCGCTGGTGGCGGTGCTCGGCACCGCCTTCATCACCGGCCAGGAGGAGGCCGGCCTGGCCACGGTGGCCAAGCACTTCCCGGGTCACGGCACCACCGCGGCCGACTCCCACTTCGCCCTGCCGCGCATCGAGGCCGGGCTCGCCGAGCTCGAGGCGGTCGATCTGGTCCCGTTCCGGCGGGCCTTCGCGGCCGGGCTGGACGCGGTCATGACCGCCCACGTCCAGGTGCCCGCGGTCGAGCCGGACGGGACCCCCGGCTCGCTCTCCCCGCGGGTGGTCCACGACCTGCTGCGGGACCGGCTCGGCTTCGACGGCCTGGTCGTGACCGACGACCTCGAGATGCGCGCCATCTCCGGCTCGCTGGGCGTCGGCGAGGCGGCCGTGCGCGCCGTCCTGGCGGGCGCCGACATGGTCATGGTGATCTGGACGCCTCGCCGCAAGGCGGAGGTGGGCGAGGCCCTGCTCGCCGCGGCGCGCTCGGGCAGGCTCTCCCGCGCGCGCCTGGACGAGTCGGTGCGCCGGGTGCTGCGGCTCAAGGAGCGCCTGGGCACCCTGGACGCCCACCGCGCCCCGCCCGCGGAGCTCACCCGCCTGCTGCCCAACCGCCGGCACCAGCAGCTCACCTGGGCGGTGGCCGTGCGCGGGCTCACCCTGGTGCGCAACCAGGGCGGGCTCCTGCCCCTGTGCCAGGGCCAGGGCGTGCTGGTGGCCTCGCCGCTCAGGCCCTTCCTCCGGGAGCTCCAGCGCCTGCTCCCCGGGCTCACCCCGCTCGAGCTGCGCGGCCGGCCGTCCGACGCGCAGCGCGCGCGGGAGCTCGAGCGGCTCACCGCGCTGGCCCCGACCCACCGCGCCCTGGTGGTGGCGGTGACCAGCCCCTACCAGGCCTGGCTGGTCCAGGAGCTCCAGCGGCGCACGCGGGTGCCGATCCTGGCGGTGAGCTTCGCCTCGCCCTACTTCCTCAGGAACTTCCCCGGCGTGGCCGGCTACCTGTGCACCTACTCCTACCTCCCCTCGGCGCAGGTGGCCGCCGCCCAGGCCCTGGCGGGGCGCAACGCCATCACCGGGCGGCTCCCGGTCGGCCTGTCTCCGGCCCACCCGCGCGGCTCCGGCCTGAGCGTGGGCAAGGGGCGCTGCCGGGAGCGGCTGTCCCTTGCGACCTCTTCCGGGGGCGGGGTACACTCGAGGCGGCCATGACCACGCAGAGCAACCTGCCGCCGTTCGTGCCCCAGGGGAAGCTGGAGGAGCACCCGCTCCCGCTGCTCATCGCGCAGATCCTGAACGCCCGCCTCAGCGGCATGCTGCGGATGGAGGCCGAGGGGACCAAGCCCTGGATCTACTTCGAGGACGGCTTCCCCGCCGGGGTGCACGCGCCCAAGAGCTCGGACTACCTGGGCCAGGTGCTGCGCGAGCTCGGCTTCATCGACGATCAGGCCTTCAACGAGTCGCTCATGCGCATGGCCAAGGAGAAGCGCCTCCAGGGGCAGATCCTGCTGGACATGGGCAAGCTGGACGAGAAGAAGCTCGAGCGCGGGCTGTCGCTGCAGATCGCCCGCAAGATCTCCCGGCTGTTCGCGCTGACCTCGGGCAGCTACGACTTCTTCGAGGACGACGAGCTGCCGCTGCCGCTGGAGCCCATCCCCATCAACCCGTTCGCGCTGGTGTACAACGCCATCCGCAACACCTACAAGCCCGACGATCTGAAGAAGGGGCTGAACCCGCTCATCGGCAGGGCGGTGCGCATCTCGCGCATGTTCGTCGAGCGCGGCGAGCTGTTCGAGTTCCCGCCCGACGATCTGGCCGACGCCCGGCTGCTCGAGGAGTTCCGCCTGCCCCAGGAGTACGTGCGCGGCGTCCGCTCGGGCCCCACCTCGGGCATGATGATGCTGATGGCGCTCTTGTACTGCGACATGCTGGAGACCGAGGAGGCCTCCTTCGCCCAGCCCATGCCTGGCGTGGCCGCGCCGACAGCCGCACCGGCCGCCCCGCCCCCGCCGGTCGCCGGGCCGGCCCCGGCGCGGGCGCCCCACCCGGGCGCGGGGCGCGCGGCCCAGGTGGAGACCGCCGGCCGGGCAGGCGCCAGGCCGGTCAAGGCCGGCGGCGCGCAGGGCAGCGCCGTGCCCCCGGATCTGCGGGCCAAGATCCACGCCAAGTTCGAGCAGGTCAAGCTCGCCGATCACTACGCCGTGCTCGAGGTGCCCAAGGACGCCGACCTCGAGCGCATCAAGAAGTCCTTCCTCATGCTGGCCAAGGTCTACCACCCGGATCGCGTGGCGGAGTCCGACGACGAGGAGCTCCGGCACCGCATGGATCTGATCCTGTCCAAGATCAACGAGGCCTACCAGGTGCTCGCGAACCCCGCCGGCCGCCAGCAGTACGAGCAGAAGCAGGCCCAGGCGGGCAAGGCCGGCGGCCAGGGCGGGGCGCAGCAGCCGCGGCCGGAGGAGGCCCGGGTCCAGTTCCAGAAGGGCCTCATCTTCATGAAGAAGAACGACCACACCGCGGCCGCGGACGCCTTCCGCTGGGCCGCCGACCTCGACCCGAAGAACGGCGACTACCAGGCCCACCGTCACTGGGTGGAGCTGCTGCGCTCGACCGAGCCCGCGGAGGTCAAGCTGCACAACGCCAAGGGCGAGCTGGCCGCGGTGGTCAAGAACTTCCCCGACGCCTTCTGGGGCTACCGCTTCCTGGCCCTCGTGCTGCAGAAGCTCGGCGACCAGCCGGGCTACCAGAACCATCTGATGAAGGCCGCCAAGCTCAACCCCAAGGACGTGGACTGCGCCCGCGAGCTCCGGCTCCTCCAGGCCCGCAAGGAGAAGGAGGACGCCAGCCGCTTCTTCGGGCTGAAGCTGAAGTAGGCTGGAGGTCCGCCCCCCCTCACAGGCGCGCCAGGTGGTCCGAGAGCGCGGCGAGCTCGTGGTCGCTGAGGTCCAGGAACTCGATGCCCATGCCGGGCCGGCTGGTGGGATCGTTCTCGTCCGGGCTGCGGTTGACCCAGGCGACCCGGGCGCGGGTCTGGACGATCACCTGGGTGCCCGGGATGGAGAAGGTCAGCAGGATCACCTCGCCGACCGCGAGCAGCAGCCCGGAGACCAGGAAGGCCCCGCCCTCGCTCAGGTTGGCGCTCTCGAAGAAGCACTCGCCGCCGGTGTGGCGGGAGCCCACGACGATGTCGACCTCGAGCCGCCGGCGGGGGTAGCGGCGCTGCTCGCGTCCGGGTCCGGGCATCGCCCCCCCTCCCCGCGCCCGCCTCAGGCCTTCTTGTCGCCCTTGGCCGTCGAGGCCTCTTCGCGCTCGAAGCGCACCTTGCCGGCGGCGATCTCGCGCAGCGCCATGATGGGCATCTTGTTCCTGGCCTTGACCAGGGGGGTCGCGCCGTCCAGGAGCTGGCGCGTCCGGCGCGTGGCCAGCATGACCAGCTCGAAGCGGTTGGCGACGTTGTCGAGGCAATCTTCCACGGTCACTCGCGCCATGACTGACACCTCCCGGGCGAGGGGGGACTATAGGCAATCGCCGGGCGCGAATCAAGCTCCGCGCGCGGCGCGCGGGGGTCGCGCGCAACCATCCGTCACTCCAGGGGATGTTCCCCGTCGCGCAGGCCGTCGACGCGGAGCGCGAGGCCCTCCAGCGCGCCCGGGGCCACCAGGCAGGGCTCGGCGCGGGCCGAGCCCTTGACCGCCACCCCCTCCGGCGCGGCGCGCCCCACGCGCAGGGAGGCCAGCTCCACCCCCTGCGCGTCGAGCAGCGCGAGCGTGCGCCTGGGCGCGTCCAGGCCGTGCTGCGCCTCCGAGCCCGGGGCCAGCACGCGCGTGGCCTCGAGCTCCCCGAGGGCGCCCAGCAGGGCCTGGACCCTGAGCCGCCGCGCGGGCGCGGCCACGGGCGCGACCAGGTCCCAGCCCCCCTCCCCGCCCTGGGCGCGGCGCTCGAGCACCACGAGCTCGCCCTCGGCCGTCGCCCGGATGCGGGCCACCCTGGACGGATCGAACTCCAGCAGCCGCCGCTCGCGCAGCGCGTGCAGGCCCTTCTGGAACACGGGCAGCACGTGCTCGCCGACCTGGATGGCCGGGCCGGGCGGCTCCACCCGGCGGGCGAACAGCCGGTCCGAGTTGCTCGGCAGGCGTCCCTGGCCGAACCACACCTCGAACCGCGCGCCGGGCGCCGCGCCCTCCACCGCCACCCGGACCAGCGGCCGGTCCAGGCCGAGGGCGGAGTCGGGCAGGTCCGCGCCCGGGAAGCCCGTGGCCCGCAGGCCCGCGAGCGAGGAGAGCACCTGGCCCACGGCGCGCGGGTCGGCCCGGTCCTCGAGCGGCGCGCGGAGGCGCCAGCGGCCCTCCAGGCGCTCGAGCTCCAGGCGGGTCTCGCCGTGCTCGAGCCGCAGGCGCTCCACCTGGTCGGGCTCGAAGCGCACCAGGTCCTTGCGCCGCAGGTCGAACGGGGTGCGCTCGAGGGCGGCCTCGACCCGCGCGGACAGGGCCAGCACGTCGCGCGAGCCCTCGTCCTGGGCGTACAGGAGCTGGCCGAGCGGGTTGAGCTTGCCCACCCTGAGCCCGAGCCGCCGCCCGTCCGCGAGCTCGAGCTCCCAGCGCAGGCGGGGCTTCTCCAGGCCGTAGGCCGCGAGCGGCTCGGCCTCGTCCGCCGGGATGCGGCGGGCGAAGTCCAGGAACCGCAGCGTGGACAGGACACCCTCGACCTCGACGCCGTCGGCGTCCGCCTCGACCGGCGCGCGCAGCCGCCAGGCCGCGTCCCCGGGCGCGCCGGCCACCGTCCGCTCCACCACGGCGCGCTCGCCCGTCGCCTCGAGCGTGATCCGGCGCACCTGGTCCGGCTCCAGCTCGAAGACCAGCCGCCCGAGCGCCTCGTCCCTGAGCTCGCGCTGCGCGGGCACGAGCACGCCGAGGTAGGCGTAGGCGCCCAGCCCGATGCAGAGCAACAGGCCGAGCGCGGCCGCGAGCAGGGTGCGGATGCGGTAGCTCATCGCGGGGGTCCGGGCTCAGGTCCAGCGCCGCAGCTGCCAGATGGTGATGCCGAGGGCCAGGATGGCGAGCGGCAGCAGGTCCGAGGCCAGGAAGGTGATGAACTTCAGATCGGCCTCCTCCAGCCGGAGCAGCGAGGCGGCCCGCAGCCGGGGGCGGATGGTGATCTTGCTCTCCTCCTGGGCCAGCCAGGCCAGGGTGTTCATCAGCAGGTTCCGGTTGAAGGGGAACACGCGGTAGGCGGCGTCGGTGGCCAGCAGCGACGAGCCGAACACGGCCAGGCGCGCGCCGCCCTGGGGCTGCTCGCCCATCAGTGCCAGGGCGACCGGGCCGGCCACGTCGCGGCCGGCGTCGAAGGCCACCTGCTCGACCGCGGCCACGTCGTCGCTCTCCGCCCAGGCGTTGGCGGTGGAGGTGGCCAGCGCCAGCATCGGCAGCCCACCCTCGGCCTGGCGCGGCAGCACCTGGCGCGCCATGGGGAAGACGGCCTGGAGCTGCCCCAGGGACACCGCGCCCCCCTGGAAGAAGCGGGAGAAGATGGCGTGCCCGGCGGGGTACTGCTGCGGGTCGGTCACCACCTCGAGCGGCGAGCGGCCCGCGGGGTAGATCACCGCGCGGTCGGTCACCTGGGCCCCCAGCCCGGCCAGCGCGCCGTGGAGCGAGGCCGTCTCGCCGTAGCCCAGCAGCACCAGCAGCCGGCCGCCGCGCTCCACGTGGGCCCGCAGCGCCTCGGCCTCGCCCGCGGCGAGGTCCTGGGCCGGCCCGGCCACGACCACCACCCGGCAGATCCCGGGCACCGCCTTGCTCTCGAGCAGCGAGAGCGGCTGGGTGCGGAAGCCCTCGCCCTCCAGGTCCCGGGCCCACTGGCTCATCGCGCGGCGCGGGTCGTCGCCCTCGAGCGCCCGCTCCCCGTGGCCCGTGGTGAAGCACAGCACGCGCTCGCCCCCCGTCTGGGTCAGGCGGAGCAGCGCGCCCGTCAGCACCTCCTCCGGCCCGCTCGCGTCGCCGGCCCCCAGCCGCACCCGCTCCTCGCGCCCGCGGTAGGCGAGCAGCACGCGCGGCCCGCCGGGCACGAGCTTGTGCTTCTCGACGGCCTCCAGGCGCACCACGGGATCGATGAGCTCGTAGACGAAGCGCGGCGAGGCCAGGCGGTAGCGCTCGAGCCAGCCGCGCACCGAGTCCGCCTCGGGCTCCTTGGGCCCGTAGAAGGCGCGCACCTCGACGGTGTCCTCGAGCGCCGAGAGCACGTCGTGGGTCTGCGGGGCCAGGCTGAAGATGCCCTCGGGGGTCAGATCCCAGCGGGCCGGGCGGGCGTGGGCCAGGAAGTTCACCACCACCAGGGCGATCACCGCCAGCGCGGTGAACAGCCCCGCGAAGGTCCCGTAGAAGGCCGGGCGGGCGCGGAAGGTCCGCCCCAGGCGCGGCCGGGCGCCGAACAGCCAGACCGCGAGGGCCGCCAGCCCGAAGACCAGCTTGGCCACCGCCACCCAGGTCAGCTGCCAGTCCCACAGGAAGAGGGTCAGCGGCACGCTCAGCAGCGCCACCAGCCCGCAGATGCCCAGGATGCGTCCCAGCTTCTGCATGTCTCGCGCCTCCCGCGGTCTCAGCGCCAGCGCTGGGCCTCGAGGGCCCGCTGGGTCATGAACAGGCCGAAGGCGCACAGCGACAGGTAGTACACCAGGTCGCGCGAGTCCAGCGCCCCGGAGGCGAAGGAGCGGATGTGCTCGATCGCGCTGAGCGCGCGCAGCACGTCGCCGGTGGCGCCCGGGTTCTCCGTGGCCGCCCAGCCCACCACCCACAGCAGGAACAGGACGCACCAGGTGATGATGGCGGCCACCACCGGCGAGGCCGTCAGCGCCGAGACGAACAGGCCCAGCGCGGTGAAGGCCGCGCCCAGCAGGAACAGGCCCAGCAGCCCGGTGCCCACGGTCTCCCAGGCCACCCCGCCCACCTGGGCCACCAGGCCGACCAGCAGGGGGTAGAGCAGGGTGAGCGACAGCATGACCGCCAGCACCACCAGGGTGGCCAGGTACTTGCCCCAGGCGATGTGCCAGGGGGAGACGGGGTTGGTCATCAGCAGCTCGAAGGTGCGCGCGCGCCGCTCCTCGGCCACGAGCCGCATGGTGACGAAGGGCACAACGAACACCAGCACCACCGCCGCCTGGAACGTCAGCTGCGACAGCACCTGGTCGGTGAAGTTCATGAACTGGAGCAGGTGCGGGCGGAGCTGGGTGTTGATGTCGATCTGCCGCTGGAAGCCCACCAGGTTGCGCAGGAACAGGAACGAGGTGACGATGCTGAACACGGTGAACGCCGCGTAGGCCACCGGCGTGGTGAAGTAGACGCGCAGCTCCTTGCGCAGGATGGCGATGATGGGCCGCATGGCGTTCCTGGCCTCACTCCTGGGTCAGGTCGTGGAAGGTCTGCTCGAGCGAGCGGCTCTCGGAGGTCAGGTTCTCGAGCCGATCGTCGGCCACCAGGCGCCCGCGGTGCACGATCAGCACCCGCTGGCAGACCTGGATCACCTCGGGCAGGATGTGGGTGGACAGGATCACCGTGTGGTTCTCGGCCAGCCGGCGGATGAGCCCGCGGATCTCGGCGATCTGGTTGGGATCGAGCCCGATGGTGGGCTCGTCCAGGATGAGCACCTCGGGATCGCCGAGCAGCGCCTGGGCCAGCCCCACCCGCTGGCGGAAGCCCTTGGACAGGTTGGCGATGAGCCGGCCGCGCACCTCCCTGAGGCCGCAGGTCTCGACCACGCGCGCGACCTCGCTCTTCACCCGGCGCCCGGGCAGGCTCTTGAGCCGGGCCACGAAGCCGAGGTAGGCGAGCACGTCCAGCTCCTCGTACAGCGGCGGCACCTCGGGCAGGTAGCCGACCTTGCGCTTGACCTGCATGGGCTGGTCGAACACGTCCAGCCCGGCCACCCGGACCCGGCCCTCGGTGGCCGGCAGCGCCCCGGTCAGGATGCGCATGGTGGTGGTCTTGCCCGCGCCGTTCGGCCCGAGGAAGCCGAGCACCTCGTTCCGGGCCACGCTGAAGGTGAGCCCGTCCACCGCCGCGAGCGCGCCGAAGCGCTTGACGAGGGAGTGGACCTCGATCATGACGACCTGTCCTGCTCCCCGCCCTCGCCGGACAGGCGGCGCGAGACGCGCTTGAGCAGGCGCCCGCCCCGGCCGCCCACGTCCCGCAGGAAGCGCACCACGGGGTCCTGGCTGCCCTGGGCCTTGTCACGGTAGTCCCGGGCCGAGGCGGCCGCGTCGTCGGCCACCGAGGCCGCCTTCTCCGCGCCGCGCTGCTCGTACTCGCCGCCCAGCACCTTCTGGTAGCCGCCCGAGGCCACCCAGCCGCGCAGCTCCGCCGCGCGCAGCACCGGGAAGGGGTGGGTCTGGCCGAGCAGGTTCAGGAGCTTGTACAGGCTGTCGAGCATGTCGCCCCCGGCCTTGTACTCCTCGGCCTGGCGGCGGAAGGCCTCGCGGCTCATCTCGGAGGTGCGCCCGCCGCCGGCCAGCTTCAGGAACACGCCCTCGGAGGCCTCCGGGTCCTGGGTGCACAGCAGCCCGAAGCGGTCGGCGCTCAGCTCGCTCTTGCGCTCCCACTCGCCCAGCGCGGCCAGGATGGCGGACAGCACCAGCCAGCCGAACGGCAGCCCGAATCGCAGCACCGCCATGCGCAGCAAGAGCACCAGCATGGTCTTGTACAGCACGTGGTCCGAGAGGATGTGCCCCAGCTCGTGCCCCAGGATGAAGCGCAGCTCCTCCTCGTCCAGGAGCTCCAGCGTGGCGGAGTTGAGCACGATGAAGGGGTGGTCGGTGCCGATGGCCCCGGCGTTGACGAAGGGGGTCTGGGAGACGAACAGCTCGGGGGCCGGCTGCACGTCCAGGATCTCGGCGCACTCCTGGTACAGGCGCTGGAGCCTGGGGAACTGCTGGTCCGAGACCTTGACCGCCGAGGCCAGGTAGAGCACGTGCAGCCGCCGCTCGCCCACCAGGCCGATGATCTTCTTCAGCACCACGTCGAAGCCGGGCACCTTGCGCAGCGCGGTCAGCGCGGCCCGATCGGCCGGGTGCTCGACGGCGCGCGGGCTGAGCTTCGGGAACCGGACGCGGGTGCGCTCGGGCATGCTCTCCCTCCTCGGTGACACACCATCTCACCGCCGCCGCCCGCGGTCAACTGCCCCGCCCGCCGGTTGATTCCCGGGCGGGGCCCTGGTAGCCTGGGGGACCATGGACACAGACGACGCCATCCACCTGCCCTACCTGCTGGCCGCCCTGTGGCGGACGGCCTTCACCGGCAAGCTCACCCTGCTCGAGGGCTCGGTCGAGCGGGTGGTCTTCCTGGTCCAGGGCCGGGTGGTCCACGTCCAGAGCCGGCTCCAGGAGGAGACCCTGGGGCGCATCCTGCTCGACGAGGGCAAGCTCTCCAAGGCCCAGTACGATCAGCTGCTCGACCGCATCGTGCAGACCCGGCGCCCGGCCGGCGAGATCCTCATCCAGCTCGGCATCCTCGGCCCGCAGGAGGTGTTCGGCGCGCTCGAGTTCCAGACCCGCAGGAAGCTGCTGAACAGCTTCAAGATGCGCGCCTACGGCTTCCAGCTCGAGCCGGAGGCCGTGCCCATCCACCTGCAGCTCGCCCGCCTGGAGATCCCCGAGCACATCTTCGCCGGGCTGCAGGCCCACTACTCGGCCGACCGGCTGATGGACGAGTTCCGCGTGGACGAGGAGACCGTGTTCACCACCCGGCCGCCTCGCCCCGAGGCGGAGGTGCCGCTGGGCCCGAAGGAGAGCCGCCTGCTGCGCTCGGTGGCCGCGGGCACGGCGCTCGCCAGGCTCATGGCCCAGGGGGCCGACCTCCGGCAGCTGCTGGCCATGCTGTACGGCCTGCACACCCTGTGGCTCATCGAGGCCAGCGGCGTCACCCGGCCCGCGCTCGACGACCTCGGCCTGCCCGGGCTGGAGCCCGAGGCCCCGGATCCGCAGGCGCCGTTCGAGGTCGCCGACTCGGAGGACGGCGAGGCGCTCGAGCTGGACGGCGAGTTCAGCCCGCCCACGCTGGTCAGCATCCTGGACGGTCGCGTCGATCCCAGGCTGGCCGAGAAGGTGCTGGCCTTGATGCGCGAGGA
>Ga0116143_10004376_pt1 | contig 13448 bp, 10 predicted proteins | sample AD_UKC034_MetaG_FD_89745 | JGI IMG/M metagenome (GOLD analysis project Ga0116143, IMG submission 89745) | Active sludge microbial communities of municipal wastewater-treating anaerobic digesters from USA - AD_UKC034_MetaG | ecosystem: Engineered > Bioreactor > Anaerobic > Digestate | place: USA...
CAGGTGCCCCGGCGTATCTCCCTCCTGTCGTCGAGTCTGGTATAGCCGTTGATGTAATACTGATAGCCGTCGAGCTCGCTGTCTCCGATCTTGGTGAGGCGTCGGAGTACGCCGGCGATGGTACGAATGCTGTTGGAGTTGAGGATGCGGGGTACAGTGCTGATCTGGTGACCAGGGCGACGCATGGCGTATTCGCGCAGACCGCCGCAGACGCCTTTGTGAGCACCTATGTTGACGAGTTTGTTCCCCTGGACTTCCAGGGCAAGCGCGTAGAGGACACTGGAACAGGAGCGGAACAACTCGGCCTGAGAGAAGGAGCATCGATTGTCGAGGAGGATACGGCGGAGGGGGTTGATACGGTCTACGGCGTATATGCCGCGGTCTCAATCCCGGATACCGGTATCGGGCAGGATGGCCTTCCTCTCCCTGGTATTCGTGCAATCGTAAGGAGGACCGACAGCGGCATTGGTCAGGACATCCTGTCTGCCCAGAAGGGTGACGCGCTAGGCATTTCTGATGCCGGGTCACAGGTTACAGAAATAGAAGTCTACAGGCTGGTGCCGATCAGTGATGGCGCATCTGGTTCCGAGCAGGTGGCAAGACACAGGAGATTCGCCATTGCAGATGCCTGTTCCGGGGCGGACGTTGCGGTCGTGGCCTCCAGGGTTACTGTCCAGGATACCGGTATCGCCGTCGACCAGGCCAGGCTTGTCGGGTTGGACTACTACATCATCACCGAGACTGTATCAGGGGTCGACTCGATCAGTATCGTTCGAGGAAGAGAGGATGTGGTCGATGCGGGCACGGCATCAGAGATGATCGTTGTGGCTCCGCGTGTGACAATATCGGAAGCAGGGCTTGCAGAAGACACCGCGGGATCGTTCCTGAGGGATACGGATGTTTACCGCGTCGACATAACTATCAGCGCCCCGAGGGTCACGATTGCCTTCGAGGACGAGTAACGACCGACAATAGGAGGTTGAGATAAAGGACATGGAAAAACTCTACAAAAAGAGCAATGGCATCATGGTACCCGTGACTCCTGCGGAGTTGGCGGGAATCCTCGAAAAGGGCCTGTGGCAGCCGAAGTACAAGATCGACCGGTTCGAGAATGAGGATGCGTACCGTCACGGCGGCAGTCCGTTCGAGGTATCCGAGTGGGAAGGCAACACCCTCCTGAACGAGGGGATCCAGGCGATCTGGAACATCATCGGCGGCCTGACGACGGTAACCCTGTTCGACGCATCGAACGCGTACATCGGAGTTGGAGACAGCAGTACGGCCGCGGCCGCGGCACAGACCGCACTCCAGGCGGTAACGAACAAGCTCTATAAGGGCATGTACGCTGGATATCCGCAGAGGTCGAATCAGACCATCACCTTCAGGTCTGAATTCCTCGGCGGCGAGGCGAACTTCGCGTGGAACGAGTTTACCGTCGCAAACGGCAACTCAGACAGCGCGGTGAATCTCAACAGGGCCGTGAGCTCGCAGGGCACAAAGACCGCCGGTCAGGTCTGGACCCTCGACATCCAGATAACGCTCAGCTAAGGGAGGGCGCCGCCATGTTTGCGCGGTACGAGAACACGCCCATCACCTTCACCGTGACGTGCGAGGACAAGGACGGGAACCTCGTTGAGCCGGCCGTCCTTGCGTACAAGATCCTGGATCAGAGCACAAAGACGGAGATCGTGAGCGGAACCATATCGGGCCCGTCTTCGGTCCAGGAGATCACGCTCTCCGCGGAAGACAATCTCCTCGTCAGCCAGTCGAAACCCAAGGAGAGGAGGTTGCTCATCGTGACCGCTGACGGGATAACGCCCGGCAAGGCGATGTTTGATGTGATCAACCTCAGATCGCTGAACTCGGGGGCCTAGCCATGAACAGCATGAAGATCGAGAGAGGAGAGGTCTATATCGGCACAAGGGCTATCTGCGACGCCATGAGGGTCAGCAGGAATACCCTCAAAGCCTACATATCGCAGGGCCTCAGGGTACGAAGGATGCCGACCGGCGCCCTTACGCTCTCAGGCGATGACGTAATGGACTGGTATGGCAAGATGCCTCTCGCGGGGAAAAAGTAATGTGGATCTCGTTCAGGAACTTCCATGGAGAGGTTCCCCGTATAAGAGACAAGAGGGAACTTCCGCAGGGGTATGCCCAGACCGCCAGAAACTGCGTTCTTGAAGGCGGTACGATCAGGCCGATCAAGGGCCTGACCCTTGTTGATACCCCGGCAAAGGCCGGCACCAAGAGGACTATCTACTACTACAGGGACTCGTCTCCTGACGTGTTCCTTCACTGGACCGAGGACGTCGACGTCATAAGGAGCATCATCGAGGGAGACGTCACCGGTCTGGCTATATTCACCGGGGCATCAGGAGGGTACCCGAGGATAACCAACGCCACGCTTGCCACAGGCGGCGGTGGCGCACTTTATCCGAATACGTCGTACCGTCTTGGTGTACCTGCCCCAACGACTGCTCCGTCTGCAACGGTGCTTGGTGATCCTCCAAGCGAGGAAGAAAAGCTCACGCCAGAGCATGTCGCGTATCGATATTGTTTCGTGAACAAGTCATTCAGCTACGACCAGGAGGGCCCTCTTTCCATGCCCTCTGGGGTCGTAGAGGCATACTTCACCGAAGGTCAGTCCGTCAGGCTCGACAGCCTCGAGACGTCGCTTCCTGGGTACGGGTACAATACCACCAACGTCGTCAAGCACATCTACCGCGGCGCAGTCGGGTACTCGACTGTCTCCTGGGTGTTCGTTGCGGAGGTACCGATCGGCGCTGACAGCTACACGGACACGACCCCGGCCGCATCGCTGTCTCTCACCACCGCGGACAACGAGGAGTTCTATCCTCCTCCTGACGGTCTCTCCGGGATAAAGGTCATGCCGAACGGCATCGTCGTCGGGTTCTACCGGAACACGGTCCACCTTTCTGAACCGTGGCAACCGCATGCGTTCCCGCCCGACTATGTCAAGCCGGTCGACTGGAACATCGTGTGCATAGGTACCATCGGCCAGTCCGGCGTCATCGTGACCCAGGGCCAGCCGTACCTGCTCATGGGTTCGCATCCGTCGAACATGACCCTCACCAAACTGGTGATCGGTCACCCGGGCAGGAGCAAGCGAGGTGGTGTCGAGATCGACGGGACCTTCTTCTATCCGACAACTGACGGTATCGCCATGGTGAGCCTCGATGACGCGGGGCTTGCCTCTTTGGGGATCCTCGACAGGCCCTCGTGGAGCGCATACTCTCCGAGCTCTATAAGCGCCTTTTCCCATAGCGACTGGTACGTCGGGTTCAACACGGCCTCCGGGTTCATGTTCCATCCGGGGAGCAAGGAGTTCGTCTCGCTCGATACCGTTGCGACCGCGGGGTATCACGACAAGCTGTCCGGGAATCTCTTTCTGCAGATAGGCGCCAGCATATACCAGTGGGACTCGGACGCGTCGAGCCCGCTCACCATGACATACAAGACAAAGGCAGAGCGGGTACCCTACCAATGCTGTATGGCGTGCGGCATGGTCCTGGCAAAAGAGTACCCGGTGACCTTCAGACTGTACGGGGATGGGGTCCTGAGGAAGACCGTCATTGTCGAGAATGGAGACCCCTTCTGGATGAAGGGTGGGTATCTCGCGAGGGAGTACGAGATAGAGGTTTCCGGCACGAACGAGGTGATCTGGTTCGGAGCCGGGGAGTCCATAGAAGACGTCTGGGGGGCGGTTGCGAATGGCATCTAGCCAACGATTCAGGGCACTGCCTGACGTGCAGTCCATAAAGGACCCCGCTACGAGGTCGGCATACGAGGCCATCAAGGAAGACCTCGAGGTCCTCCTCGGCTTGTCAGGTGACAGCAACCTTGCCTATGTGAGCAAGGGGTCCCTTGGTGGAACCCCTACGGAACCGGAGGAGCCCCAGGAGTATGTGCCGGGAACAGGCGAGCCTCCCATTCTGCCGATCCCTGTCATCACCGAAGAGGATATTCATGCGGCAGGGTTCTATGACTGGATCATGCTGTCATGGGACATCTCCTACGACTACTGGCTCGCCCACTTCGAGATCTTCAGGGCAATGGTCAACGACCTGACACAGGCCATCCCTGTCGGGACCACGCTCGACCATGTTTGGATCGACCGCGACGTATCGCCCGGGCAGGACTACTACTACTGGATCCGCATCGTACAGAAGGAGCGTGCGGGCGGCAATGTGGGCACCTTGCCTACAGACGGCAAGCTCGCTCGGTGCCTGGATAGCCCGGAGTGGATCCTGGAACAACTTATCGGGAACATCACCGAGTCCCATCTGTATCAGGCGTTGTCTGACAGGATCGACCTCATAGATGCAGATGCCACCTTCCCTGGTTCGGTCAATGCCAGGATCGCCGAAGAATCGGGTGCCAGGGCCCTCGCAGACAACGCCATGAGTGCGAGGGTCTCAGTGACAGAAGATGGGATACAGGCGAACGCACAGCAGATCGTCTACCTCGCCTCGCTCATCGATGACATATCGGGCGGGGGCGAATATGGCGCCGAGGCGTTCATGGCCCTCGAGGCGAGGGTGACCGACGTGGAGGGTGTGGTAGAAACACAGACGAGCTCGATCACGGCCCTGGAGTCGCGTATCAGCGATGCCGAGTTGGAGCTCGCCGGCCTTTCTGGCGACATCGACGCATGGGCCACGGCAATCTCGCAGATGCAGACGACGGTGACAGAGCACGGCAACACCCTGTCCGCGCTCTCGTCCCAGACGACCCAGATCGCCACCACGGTCGGGGAGCACACGACGGCCATTGAGCAGAATGCTCTCAGTATCGACGGGATTGAGGGCGAGTACACCATCAAGATCGACGCAAACGGCAAGGTCGCAGGTATCGGCCTGGTGAACGGGCCCACGGGGTCCGAGTTCGCCATCAGGGCAGATAAGTTCTACATAGTCTACCCCGAGGGAGACGGGTCCGTTTCGATAATCCCGTTCATCATCGGCATGGTCAACGGGACTTCAACCGTGGGCATCGATGGGGCCCTGGTCGTGGACGGGACCATCCTGGCGAGGATGATAGCGGCAAACCAGATCACAGCAGAGCATATTAATGTAGTAAACCTGGCCGCGATCAGCGCGGACCTCGGTTCCATCACCGCGGGACAGATCAACATAGGCTCCGGGGTGTTCAGGGTCTACTCGACGGGCCAGGCGTATTTCGGGAACTGCGACCTGCAGAGCACAAACTACCAGGCAGGGGTTTCCGGGTGGAGGCTTACCAGGGGCGGGCAACTCTATCTTACGCAAATCAACTGCGTCAATAATGCGAACCTGATCAACGGAGCGGTTACGAGAGACAAGATCCTCGACGGTGAGATCGTCAGGTCGAAGATAGATCTTCTGTCCGTCGACGCCGCGAGAATCGAAAATGCGGCGGTCAGCACGCTCAAGATTGCCGGGAACGCGGTCACCGTCCCTGTGTATGCGTATTGGCCCACGAGGACGCTCACGCCAGGAAATGTGTGGACGTCGATCGATATGATTCAGTTCAATGCCGGATCTGGTAGTTCCTTTGTCTACAACGGGCTCGAGGATGTATCTTTCATTATCAGGTTCACGAACAACACGACGAGCGCAATAAAAACGGCAACATACCAGTTCAGAATCTCGCGGTCACAGGACAGCACGGCGTTCTACTCCCCTGTAATGAACGCACCCGAGATACCGGCGGGAACAAATATGGGTGGAGGGTATATCATACCGGGCACGCTGACAATTCCGGTCTGTTTTTGTGGCGGCGATGCTCCTCTGACCGGAACAAACACAAAGGAGCTCTGGATCAGATTCAGCGCGCCAAGCAACGTGACTGCGCAAGCCCTTGAGAGCCACCTCAGGTGGGTAGGAGCCAAAAGGTGAGATTTTTCATCGTCTATAAGACCGATGACGGCCGTGTTCTGCGGTCTGGATGCTGTCAGGACGAGATGTTTGACGCCCAGGCGATGGCCCCCAATGAGGGCGTCATGGAGGGGGTGATACCAAGAGGGTCTCCCGAGGATATCTTCGTGGACCTCTCAGGAGATACACCACGACTCATCACGGAGGGCGAATGACGTACGAATCCGAGCACGAGTTCATCTCCTGGGTCCTTATGGGCCGCCAGGACGCGATCAGGTTCGCGAACGAACTGTTCTTCGTCTCCCAGGTGTGGGACGACCTGGTGGACCGCGACGTGCCCGTGGACAACAACAAGATCAACCGCATGATGTGGGTTCTGCTTACTGAGATCCCCATGAACCCATTTTTCTACGAGAACATAGCCCATCTGCTCCCCGCCATTCGCGCATCCATGAGGGACTGGATGGACGCCAACGACTTCGAGGACGATGCCCGCGACAACCCGCACGACGCATGCGGCATGGAGTTGCGGACGGCGTACATAATCAGGGACACCATCGGAACGATCCTCTCCGAGATGGCATACATCATCGGGGGGTACGACTGGATGAGGCAGGTGTCTCCTGAGGTTCGCAAGTGGGTACACGACGAGGACTACGACGATTACGTCAAGGGTATCTGCAGGAGGGAGAAACAATGAGCAGGAAGGTGGTTATCCCCCAGACTGAACGCGAAAAACAGATGCTCGGGATCAGCGAGGAAGCATGGTCGACATATAACGAACTCTTTATCCCGATCGAGGATATCTGGCTCGAGACCGTAAAGCCTCCCTCAGAATCCGAGTATGCGAGAACCCAGGGCAGATGGACCGCGGAGGCCGCCGGGACGTTCGGCGAGCAGGAGCGGCAGACCAGGCAGGAGCTCTTCGCGGGCGGCATAGGACCAGGAAGCGGCGCCTTCCTCTCGAACCTCTCAACGTCAGCCGCGAACAAGGGCAGAGCCGCAGGAGCCGCGGTGAACGAGGGCCTGAACGCGGCCGACATGGACTACTACCAGAAGGCGATCCTGGCGGACAAATTCGGCCAGGGCGTTACCCAGGAGAGCATCGGCGGCCTCTACTCGGGCGCCTCGGCAGAGGCGACTGCGCGCAGGATAGGTGAGGCCAGCAAGGCGAACGCAGATCTCGCGCGGATACAGAACCAGATGGGATGGATGGACGTTGCGGGAACCGGCCTTGGTCTCGCGACCGGATACGGACTGAGCAAGGCATCCAGTGTCGGATCGAACCCAGGAGATCTCGTCGTTCAGAAGTCTCCTAACTCGTTCTGGGAGACAGAGGTTGGGTCTTTGTACAACCCGTTTTCCGGGCAAAGTTTCATCAGTCACGTCACACCGTAACAGGGGGTACTGGATATGAGCATGGGCGGAAAGACGTACAAATACGTTCCTGACTACACCTCGGCAAACCTCATGGCACAGAGGGCGACAGACCTGTGGGACCGCTACAACGAAGCGTATGCCCCGAAGACAAGAGAGCTCATCAGTGAACTCGGGAACATACCCGGCAGGACGGAGCGGGCCGCGGGCATTTCCGGGGAGTACGCTGACCGGGCAAACGCTGACATGCTCAGGACGATATCTCAGTACGGCATACAGCTTTCCCCTCTCCAGAGGGAGTCGCTCGCAAGGAAGATGGAGTCGAGCAAGGCCCTCGGTGTCATTGCCGGGAAGACAACACAGGACGACGTGAACCGCGAGCAGACCGAGTGGCTCAGGCAGAACCTGATCCAGGCCGGCGTCGGTGTCCGTGGCGCGTCGAACGCCGCGCTCGAGGCGGCAGTGAACCTCGAGAACCAGAGGAACCAGGAAGGGTACCAGAAGGCCGCACAGAAGACAGCGAAGTCTCAGGCCAGGGTTGCCGGGTGGCAAAACCTTATCGGCACCGGCGCCAGTATAGCAACCGCCGCCGCATTGTCGTAACAGGAGGGCAGATACATGCACCCCATGGGATATAGCTCGTTCGGACAGGGTTTCGCCAGGGGCCTGGGTCTGTACCAGGACATCAGGAAGGCAAACATCATGGAGGAGGAGGTCGCCCTCCAGCGTGAGCGACAGGCTCTCTCCCAGGACCTGGAGATGAAGAAGACCGAGGCGTACCTGAAAAGCCTCGATCAGCAGACGCGGCTCTCCAGCGAGAAGGCCGAACGAGAGAAGCTCGTGTTTGACAGGGCCCTTGCGGCGGAAGAGGCCGGGAAGATCGCCTCCACGCTCAGGACCATCGAGGGCATCGAGGACACGACCCTCCGCAAGAACACCATGAAGATGCTCGCGAATAAGATCAATGGTGACGAGAGGCTCCGGGGCCTCCTCGGTCTTACGCCGGACAGGCAGATCGAGGACGTGATGCAGGTGGTCAATCCGAAGACGAAGAAGCCCGCATACACCCTGGTCGTAAAGAACGCGTCGCTCGACTCGACCGGGCCCATGACGCCGTCAGGCGCCAAGTTCGGACAGGAACCTGCGGTCATCTTCGACATCGACATGCTTGAGCGGATCTCAGGCACGCCGCGCAAGGAGCCCAGGTACGTCAACACGACCCAGGGCCTCATGACCGAGGAGGACGCCGCCGCCAGGGGTCTCCAGGAAGCGAGTCCGAAGAGCAGTAACCCGCGGACGCTCAGGACGCAGTGGGTGAACACTTCCGAGGGAATCATGCCGGCGGAACAGGCGTATTCCCTCGGCCTTCCTGCCTGGAGCCTGAGCCGCAGTGGCGCAGGTGGGGCCGGAGGGGTAGGTCGCGGTGATTTCTCTGCCAATAGAAAAGACTTCTATCAGGCATTCCCGAACGTGAGGCCGGGAAAGACGTTCAATTCATACGACGAGGTCAGCGAGTACGCAAAGATCGCCAGGGAAGACTACGGCCTGTACCTCAAGTTCAACCAGACTCCTGATCCTACGGGAGGCAAGAACCCGACATATTCCCTTGTAAGCGTGACCGGACAGAACCCCGAACAGATTACCGCTAGCGGCGCCGGATCAACAACGGACGTCAAGATGTATATGCGGGATGGCGAGCTCATGATTGAGGATCCTTCTACGGGAAAACTGGTGGACTACGATACCTGGAAATCAGGTGTCAAGCCTTCAGGTAGCTCGGGAGGCGGAGTTGGCGTCAAGCCAGAGGAGATAAAATCTCCGGCGAAAAGTAAGTCCGTGTCAGACGGCCAGGTCAGGAAGTGGGCGTTTTCCATAAGGGACAAGGCGAACCAGAACCAGGAAAGGACCAGACAGTGGATCAAGGAGAATTACGGCGAAGACGTGCTCAACAGGGTAGACAAAGAGGTTGAGGCGCAGAGGAAGAAGAAAGGCACAATGACCTGGAAAGGCGCCGCGGGTGGCGTTGTCTCCATAGATCTTGGCGGAAGCAAGGGAGTCAGGTAATGGCAGACGCTCGGTATCTCGGCTCAATGAACCCTGACGAACTGAGGAAACTAGGGAAACAACGCGCCATCGAAGAGCTTGCGAAGAGGTCCACCAACCGTAGCGAGAAACCCTCCGGCGAAGACCCGTCTAAGGGGCAATACCTGGGGAGCATGCCTCCTGACGAGCTTATCTTGCGCATGGAACTCATGAGGGACAAGGCAAAGAAAGACTACCTCAGGGAGAACTATGAGAGCAGGAACGTACTCGAGGATACCGCCGCGGCCCTGACGGCGGGCACTCTCCAACTTGCCGAAATGTCTGCCAGGGCGGCCAGGCTCGGCAGGGAACCCGAGGACACCCCGAACCTGACGAAGTTCATCGAGGGCATCGACAAGTTCAGAGAGGACAAGCAGTTTCTCAAGCCGTCCAGAGAGGCCCTGACGAGGGAAGGTCGCCGGTGGTTGTACGAGGGCGTGAGCTCGGCCATCCCGTCGGTTGGCCTTGGTCTCCCCGGCGCCGCGGTCGGATCGTTCGGCGGTCCCATCGGCACTGTCGGAGGGTTTGCCGGATCGGCCGGTACCGTCTTCGGCATGGCGGAGTTCGACGAGTTCTGGGAGAACGCCAGGAAGGGCGCCAAGGAAGGAAAGATCGATCCCGCCATGATGAGCGAGATCAACAAGAAGGCGCTCATGTCCGCGTTCGCCGAGGGCGGCATGGAGGCCGTGAGTAACGCCATAGACATGCTCGCGTTCAAGGTCGGCAAGGTTGTTACGGCCCCGCTCAAGGAGTCTGTGCGAGGCATGCTCACCAAGGGCGTGAAGGGCGTCGCGAAGGACATGGCGAAGGGGTATGCCGTTGCCCTGCCAAACGAAGTCGCGACAGAGATGATGCAGAACTACCTCACCACGAAGATGCGCAAGGACCTTGGCATCAACGAGGTCGAGCCGATCGAGGCCGCGAAGCAGTCGGCCGGTCCTGCCGCGGTGATGACCCTCCTGTTCGGCGTAGGCGCCGCGAAGATCAACTACGAACAGAGACTGAGCGCGCTGAAGGCGCTCCAGGACCCCGACACCAAAACCAAGGCGCGTATGGCGGCGGCCAGGGCGATCGCCGACGAGCTCAAGGTCTACGACGACAAGCACGGCACGACATACGCCAAGCAGTGGGTCGGTGACTCGTTCAGCAGTATCATGAGGAAGAAGCCGGTCGACATCGACTCCAAGATCATAAAGAAGTATTCACAGGAACCCCGGAAGGGAGAGGAGCCGCCAGAGGCCGAACCTCCCGTCCAGGAAGCTCCACCCGAGACCCCGCCGCCTCCTCCTGGATCAGGAGAGATCACCGGGGGGCCCGGAACGACACCTCCTCCCATGGGCGAGGATGAGCCGATCCTTCCTGAGGATGAGCTCGATGCCGAGGACGCCGCAAAAGAGCACGATGAGGACGATCTCGACAAGATCATCGAGACAGACGACGCGGCCGACGAGACCGACACCGAACCGACTGATGCCGAGATCGAGGCCGGGAACTACAAGAAGGGCCACGTCAAACTTCATGGTATGGACATCTCCATCGAGAACCCAAGGGGATCGACCAGGAAGGGCGCGGACGAGGACGGCAAGGAGTGGGAGACCACATTCACGCATCATTATGGCTACATTAAGGGCACGGTCGGACGCGACAAGGATCACATCGACACGTTCATAGGACCGAACCCGGCAAGCGACCGGGCATTCGTCGTCAATCAGGTGAACCCGAAGACCGGAAAGTTCGACGAGCACAAGATCATGCTCGGGTTCGACTCCATTGAAGAGGCTCAGCAGGGATACTTGTCGAACTACGAGGCAGGATGGACCGGGCTCGGGAGCATCCATGAGCTCGACGTCGAGGACCTGAGGACCTGGACAAAGGATGGCGACACAAAGATCGAATACGACCCGCAGGACTACCCTGAGTTCCACGAGGAGACCATCGATGACGAGGAGACGGTAACAGGGGGCGCCCCTGGTACCCCTGCGCCTGGTGGCGAAATAGGAATAACGGGAGGCCCTCGTCCGCAGGGAGAAACCGGCGGCATTGGTCTTCCCGAGGACATCCTGAAGGGACTCGAAGAGATCTTCGGAGAAAAACAACCGGCAGGTGAGGTCCAGGGTGAGGACGAGTTTAAGTCCACAATGGATCGTATGGAAAATGACGGGTGGGGTTTTGACGGCACAAACTGGTTAAGGAAGGGAGACCTTGCGATAAGGGCCGACACCGAAGAAGCTGAAGAGAACCGACCACCAGAGACCATGGATGATCCTGTAATCTTCTTTTTCAGGAACAAGAATGGAGACTCTGATTTCAAAAGGTATGACACGTTCAGGGAGTGGGTAGAGGAGCACCTGGGCGAGAAGAAGGCTCAGCCAGAAGGTGGAGAGGGGCCCGGCGAGATAACCGGCGGACCCAGGGGCGATGGCGGCGAAAAAGAAGCCGAATCCGAGGGGGAGAAACCCGGTGGGGTTACCGGCGGCGCGCGCGCGCCTGTCGGAGAAAAGGAGTCCGAGGGAGAGACGAAACCATCCGAGGGTGAGACCCCTGCCCCTTCCGGCGAGACGAAACCCGAGAAACCGAAGAAGGAAGAGTCGAAACAGGACAAGGTCGTCAAGGCGTTCGACGAGCTCAGCGCCAAGACCACCGACGAGACCGGCAAACAGGCCCATGCCATCGTCGATCATGAAGACGCAGGACAGTATGGGCGTCTCGTGGACGAGGTCCGCAACATCCTGGCGGACATGACCAAGTCGGCCAAGACCATGAAGGGGTCTCCGAAAGAGGTCCAGCGTGCCGTCGAGAACGCGCTCAGTATTCTGAAAGAGTCTCGGTCGTGGCTGGATCAGATCACCGACGAGATCAAGGATCTCGGTCAGAAGATGGCCGAGGCGTTCAATGGACTGACCGTCTACAACAAGGCGCAGTGGCTCGCCCGAGAAGCCGCCGATGCCGTCGGGGAAGGCAGGCTCAATGATGCCGTGAGGCACCTGGGCGAGATCAAGAGTCGCCTCGACAAGGGTAACGCCGATTATTCGAAGTGGGTCATGTCCTTCAAGATGAACGAGGACGGGACCCTCAAGCCGTACACGTCCCTCCAGGAGAAGGGGAAGCTGAAGTGGGGCAAGACCATCGGCGGATCACGGGCGGACATTGCTCAACCCCTCGGCGGAACGGAGAAGGACATCGAGGATATGTCCGACGAGGAGCGGCAGAAGAAGGTCACCAAGGACTTCGTGTGGCCGACCCCGAACTATGAGATCATGGTGAACGAGGGCGCCGAGCCCCATGTCGCCTATCTGGTGAAAGAGATAAGAGACGCCATACCTCAGAAACCCGACCTCAGGGACGGCACGCAGTATGCGAAATTCATTCGTCAGGTGAGCGAGATCCGGGACATCCTCATGGCTGTCAAGACCGAAGACGACATGAATGCGACAGCCGAGAGGATCAAGGCCCTCAGGGAAGAGTCGACAAAGACGCCGTGGGACCTCTACACAGGGGATCACTGGTGGAAGATCGTCAGTCTCCTCAATAGGGCGACCTCCAAGATGTATAAGAAGGAGCAGAGGTTCGTCGAGGAGAACGGGTGGCCCGGCGGAGGCGCCTGGAGACGCGGTATCAAGATCGAGCAGGAGAGGTCCGAGGAAGGCCATGACGTGTGGGCCATCAGGAGAAGGCTCGGGACCGGGAGGTATCAATACTGGTCCCTCATGGCTACCGGGTTCGAGACCAGAGAGCTCGCCGAGGAGTACCTCGTCAACACCCTCAAGCCCCTGATCGAGAAGGAGCTCAAGGACCGCAGGATGGACCGGCCTATCCTTTCAAAGGTCATCAGGAAGGGTCCGGACTACCGTGGCGGGAAGGACATCGAGCCCGAGAAGTTCCTCAAGACCTTCGGGTTCAGGAAGGGGTGGGGAGAAGAGGGCGCCGGCATGGAAACCGGCAAGTGGAACAAGTCGACCCTGCAGATGTATATCAACTGCGCATACGACTCGTTCATGGACCTTGCCAGGATCCTGAATGTGGACCCCAAGATCATGTCCCTCAACGGCACCCTGTCCATCGCGTTCGGCGCCAGGGGCAGGGGAGGCAAGGCCGCCGCTCACTATGAGTC
>Ga0116143_10004378_pt1 | contig 13439 bp, 8 predicted proteins | sample AD_UKC034_MetaG_FD_89745 | JGI IMG/M metagenome (GOLD analysis project Ga0116143, IMG submission 89745) | Active sludge microbial communities of municipal wastewater-treating anaerobic digesters from USA - AD_UKC034_MetaG | ecosystem: Engineered > Bioreactor > Anaerobic > Digestate | place: USA...
TATTTCCGCCTACCCTCTCCAGTATGCCCCGACCCTTTGCCTGAAATTGGATCGCACGTTGAGGTAAAATAAATTGAAGTCGCCCCGGTGGTAGTTGCTGGAAAACAGCAAAATACTGCCTTTGAATTTCGGTTTGTCCACCCAGAGCAGGTTTTTGTGGATTTGCGCACCGACTCCGGGTTTTTTGATCCCTTCTTTTTTATTGAGGAACATGCCTAGGTTTTCAGAAGCAGGAACATAAGTTGTATCCGTCCTCCAGGTAAGGGGATTGGTCATGATGAGTTGTTCCTCCTTTCTCGCCCACTTGGGGGTTTTTCCTTTGCGCACCGACCGCCAACTGCAAACGCATGAGGTCTGAGTCGGCGATTGGCAGGGTTTCAGATATTTGAATGTGTTCGCGGGTATTGGGTATCCCGGAATATAAGCTACCACCAATCGTCCTTTCATGGCTTCGTTGTCAAACACCTCTTTGAGCAGGCGCGTGGCCAGCAGGGCGCCCTGGCTGTGTCCTACTATGGCAATGGGTCTGTTCTTATTGAAGTTGTCAAAAAAATATAGAAAGGCATTGTACACATCCTCATAAGCCAGATCCAAAGCCTTTTGTCGGGATAGTGTATCCTTGCTTAAAAAGGAATAATAGATCGCCTGACGGTATCGTGGGGCATAGACTTTGGCCGATTCGTTGAAAATACTGGCCTGATAACGTATGGATCCCCGGTCGGTGGATTCATTGATCTCACCATTGAGCAGGTCCGCATTCCAGGTCCTGCCTTCTCCTCGGTAAATATAGGATGTCGGATGGATATAAAAGACATCCACATCCTGGGTGACCAGACTTTCCAGGCCTTCCGGAACTTCATCAGAGGCGTCAACCCGGGTAGGTAAGGCGGCCCAATAGTAAGAATCGTTATATCTGGGAGCCGTTCCTGTATTCCTGGGATCAAAGGAGCCTTTTGGCTTAGCCAGTCCACAAGATCCCATCAGCAGGATCGCCAACCCAAATATGTGCAAAAGATGGAAAATGAATCTGTATTTACTCATAAGGTATTAAAATTGGGGAGTTCGAAAGGGATTTTAGCAAATATAGTCATCATTTCCCGGTCGGACAATTCGGTTTTCAGGAGTTGGAATGAAGTCCAACAAGATTGCCTTCTGTGTCCATAAAAAATGCCATATAACCGTTTTCCTCATCGATCATGGTTTTAGGCATGCTGATACTTCCTCCTGCGGCCGGAATGCGGTCTAAAACCAATTGGAGGTCCGGATTTCCGTTCAGATAGATCAATGCTCCCTCGGTGGACGGTTTGTGGTTTTCGCTTTTGACCAGGGCACCTCCAATGTGGGGGCTTTGACTGGGAAACATCAGCATCAACATGCCCATCATATCCATAGGGAACATCTTGATGTCAAAGATCTGTTCGTAGAAATTTTGTGCACGCGCAGCGTCGGTCATCGGGATTTCAAACCAGTTGAGGGCATTCGTGGTTTCGCTCATTTTTTTCATAAAGTAAAGTGATTTGTTGTGAAGGAATAAATTATGAACGCTCTTCATAAGAATATCTTGTATCTGTCATTCTCCATTTTTTTATTTCAAGCCTGGAGAAGAGCTTCCCGCAATGGCATGGTTTCCTCTCATTGAATTTGTCATATTGACCTGTATTCTGCTATATTGGCAGCAGAAATGAAACGTTGAACTGCCAGAATGGCTCAATTAGTCATCTGGAAGCATTTTTGATGGGATATAGCCATTATAAACAGTGAAAAAATGACCTACGAAAATTTTACTATGAAAGCCCAGGACGCCATCCTGCGTGCCCAGCAGATCGCCCAGAACCTAGACCAACAGGTGGTAGACGCCGCCCATCTGTGCAAAGGCGTGATAGAAACAGATGAGCAGTTGTGTGAATTTCTTCTGCAGAAATCCGGAGCACGCCTGGCCAAGATCAAATCCGAACTCGATGCGGAGGTACGCAAGATCCCAAAAGTGCAGGGTGCCGACAAGCAATACCTTTCCAACGAAGCGAATCAGGTGTTGCTGGCAGCCAAAAAGCTGATGGCGGAATTTGGAGATGAATTTATCTCCCTCGAACTCATCCTTCTGGCATTTTTGAAAACCAGCGATCCGGTTTCAAAAATCCTGAAGGCCAATATGCTCAATTACGAATCGCTGAAACAGGCCGTGCTGGAACTTCGCAAAGGAAAAAAAGTAAAGGAAGCCGGCGGAGACGAACAGTACAACGCATTGAATAAATACGCCGTCAACCTAAATGCTGCGGCAGAAAACGGGAAACTCGATCCCATTGTGGGCCGCGATGAAGAGATCAGACGCATCCTCCATATTCTTTCGAGGCGCAAAAAAAACAATCCCATTCTGATCGGGGAAGCGGGAGTCGGTAAAACCGCGATTGTTGAAGGTATTGCCTGGAGGATTGTGGAAAAAGACGTGCCTGAAAACCTGCGCGAAAAGAGCATCTTTACACTGGACCTGGCCGCGCTGATCGCGGGCGCCAAGTACAAAGGGGAATTTGAAGAAAGGCTGAAAGCCGTCATCAAGGAGGTGAACGATGCGGAAGGAAAGATCATCCTGTTCATAGACGAGATTCATTCTCTCATCGGTGCCGGTGGGGGCAGCGGTTCCATCGATGCAGCAAACATTCTTAAACCTGCGCTCGCACGGGGAGAATTGCACCTGATCGGTGCCACCACCCTGGACGAATATCAAAAGTATTTTGAGAACGACAAGGCATTGGTCAGAAGGTTCCAACCCGTAGTGATCGATGAACCATCCGTAGAGGATACCATCTCCATTTTAAGGGGAATCCAGGATAAATATGAAGTGTACCACAAGATCGCGATCCTGGATGAAGCCCTCATCGCAGCAGCGGAACTCTCTCATCGGTACATTTCAGACAGACAATTGCCCGACAAGGCCATCGACCTGATTGATGAAGCCTGTGCCAAACTGCGCCTGGAGCTGGACAGCGTGCCCGACGAGGTGGACGAACAGGAACGCAGGGTCCGCCAACTCGAGATCGAGCGGGAAGCGATCAAAAGAGACAAAGACAATACCAAGATCAAATTTATCGAAGAGCAGCTCGCGAACGCCAAGGAGAAACTGGCTTCTGTCAAGGCTGCCTGGCAGGCTGAAAAGGAGATCGTGGACGAGATCCAGGAGATCAAGAAAAAACTGGACGAGCTGAATATTGCGGCAGATCGCGCCGAAAGAGAGTCCGACTTTGGTATGGTGGCCAAGATCCGCTATGGCGACGTCAAGGAGCAGGAAAAACTGTTGGCAGAAGCTGAAGAAAAACTAAAGGCTCTGCCGGAAGGGACGCGATTTACTTCCGATACGGTCACATCCGATGACATAGCCGGAGTAGTGAGCAAATGGACAGGCATCCCCTTGCAGAAAATGCTGCTCTCCGAGCGACAGCGCCTGCTACAGCTGGAAGAAGAATTAGGCAAGAGGGTGATCGGACAAACCGAGGCCGTGCGGGCCGTATCAGATGCAGTGCGCAGGAGCCGGGCAGGCCTCCAGGATCCCAACCGCCCGATTGGATCCTTCATCTTCCTGGGACCAACCGGTGTGGGAAAAACCGAACTGGCAAAGGCCCTGGCAGAAGTCCTCTTTGACGACGAAAAAGCCATGACCCGCATCGACATGAGCGAATATATGGAGGCTCATGCCGTATCCCGACTGGTAGGCGCGCCTCCGGGATATGTGGGATATGATGAAGGCGGCCAGTTGACTGAAGCCGTACGCACCAAGCCATATAGCATCATCCTGCTGGATGAAATAGAAAAGGCCCACCCCGATACGTTCAATATTTTATTGCAGGTGCTGGACGATGGTCGCCTGACCGACAACAAAGGGCGCATCGCCAACTTTAAAAATACCATCATCATCATGACCTCCAATATGGGTTCTGATCTGATATTGGAGAATTTTGAAGACCTCGAAGCAGTGGGAGACAAACACCGCATGGAGATCATCGAAACGACCCGCATAGAAGTTTTCGAGCGTCTGAAATCCAGTCTCAGACCCGAATTCCTGAACCGCATCGACGAGAAGATCATGTTCCTGCCGCTCAGCCGCCAGGAGATCAAGCAGATCGCAGGATTGCAGCTTAAAGGGCTGGTGCGCAACTTAAAAGAACAGGGCGTGGAGTTTGAGATCACCGACAAAGCCCTCAATCTGCTGGCTGACATCGGATATGAACCTCAATTTGGTGCCCGTCCGCTGAAGCGCGTCATCCAGAAAGAAGTGGTCAACGAGCTGGCTAAAATGCTGCTCAGCGGAGATCTGGATAAATCAGAGAAAATCATGCTGGATGCAGACCTGAAAGGGTTTACATTTAATGGAAAGTCCACCGGAGCACTGGATAAACAGGATTCAGACCGGATCAAGAGACTCAACGAATTGACTCAGGCAACCGAAGAGCTGGACAAAGCAGTCAAAAAAGCCAAACCGGCAAAACCGGAAGAAGAAAAGGACGAGCAATAAGGTTCTTTGGTCCGGGCAAAGATTCCAACAGAATATCAGTGCCATAACAATCAGGGGGTTTGGAGTAATATTTCAAACCCTCTGCTCGTTTTTCTGTTTTCCTTGTCCGTTAATATAGTTATGAAGCCAGCCATCAGACCCTTTCTTTTTCTCTTTTTAATCCCTTTCCTGGGCTTTTCTCAGGCTACGCTTCCCATCGGAGGCTGGGCCACGCATCTACCCTTTAATGCCGGTCTGAGCCTGACTCAAAGTCCGGATCAGGTCTACTATGCCACGGAATACGCTATCCTTCAGATCAGTAAGTCAGACCTGAGTACCCGCAAAATCACGCGCACCGAGGGGCTCAACGGGAGCTCCATCGCCAGGATTTTCTATCATCAGGAAGTGAAATGTCTGGTCGTGGCTTATACGGATGGACTGATCGATCTGGTTTTTGAGAATGAGGTTCGATCTGTGCCGGATATCAAGATCTTCAACAACGTCCCCATTATTAAAAACATCCGTTCTATCAGCCGTTACAACGAAAATGAGGTCTTTATCAACGCAGATTATGGCCTGAGCAGTCTCAACCTGCGGACCGGGCGGATTTCCTTCACTCTTTTTACACCCGGAATCCGGGTCAATCAGACCATGATCCACGGGGGAAATATCTATGCGGCCACAGACAAGGGATTATATCGCTTCCAGCTCAATGGAGCCGGTCTGGTGCAGGATTTTGGCAGCTGGAAACTGCTGGGCGCCGAGTCCGGCCTGAATCCCGGATCCAATTATACCGGCCTTGCAGTTTTTGAAGGAACGCTTTTTGCTGCTTCTGCCGCCGAGGGCATATGGATGTTGGAGCAGGATCAGTTCAGCCTGGTTTATGCCGCCCAGTTATACACCGTGCAATACCTTAAGTCCGGCAAGAATGGTCTGACGGCTGGATTGAGCTGTCGCAACTGCAACAACCGCATCGCTTATGCCACAGATGGTGTGAGCTGGCAGGTGCTGGACAATGACTGTACCACCCGTCACCTCGATTCAGAGGTCCAGGACGACGGAAGGATCTGGCTGGCCGACGAAAGATGGGGCTTCCGGTACCTCGACAATTGGACCGCCAGCTGCAACTCCCTTTTTGTGAATGGTCCCTTCAATAAAGAGTTTTTTGAAATCAAAAGCCTGTCAGATGGAATCTACATTGCCAGCGGGGGCATCGATGCGGTGTATACCTATCTTTTCAGGGCAGATGGTATTTATACCTACAAGGAGAATAAATGGGATGTGATCAATGGAGTCAATGTACCCTTGTTTGTAGAAAAGGACATCCGGGACATCTTGCGTATAGCCGAGCACCCCGACAAGAATAAAATCTACTATGCCAGCTTCCAGCGCGGCATCATCGAGTACGACAGAAATACAGGAGTGTACCAGCTTTTTGATCAGACGAACTCTGCCCTTGGTGTGGCGCAGGGTGACGAGACGCGGGTGCGGGTCATCGGACTTGACTTTTCGCCCAGAGACAAATCACTGTGGGCATTGGCTTACCTGGCTCAAAAGCCTCTGGTTTCTCTGAATGCCGCTGGTCAGTGGAAGGCCTACGAACTTCCAGGATTTTCTACTGAAGTCTCTGAGGTTAAAGTTGATCTGAATGGATATAAATGGATCGTACCCCGCAGGGAGCTGGGCATCATGGTGTTTGACGAAGGCAACCCAGATGATCCCAGAGACGATCGCAGCATCATCCTGAACACCGGCAACAGTAATCTTCAATCCAACAAAATATATACCGTGGAAGTCGATCAGGACGGCGACGTCTGGGTGGGCAGTGCTATGGGCCCGGTTGTCTTTGAATGTGGAAGTTCTGTTTTCTCCGGAAACTGCAAAGGCTCCCGCAGGAAAGTGGATCAGGACGGCATCATTGGCTTTCTCCTGGAAACGGAAGAAGTCCTCAGCATAGCAGTCGATGGAGGCGACCGCAAGTGGTTCGGCACGCGCAATGGCGTGTATGTTCAAAATCCCGTCGGCGATGTCCAGGTGTACAACTTCAATACCAACAACAGCCCCCTCCTGGGCAACACAATCTACGACATCGGAATAGACCAGAAGACAGGTGAGGTATGGATCGGCTCGGAGAACGGCATACAGGTGTTTCGTTCGGAGGCCACTGCTGCCCGCAACACGTTTATAGAAGAAATCAGCTCCTTCCCCAATCCGGTGCCTCCGGATTATACCGGTCCCATCGCCATACGCGGCCTGGCCAGGGATGCACGGGTCAAGATCACGGATGTAAGCGGCCGGCTCGTCTTTGAAACCTTCGCTACAGGCGGACAAGCCCTTTGGTATGGCAAGGATTATCTGGGTAATCCCGTAGCTGCAGGCACCTATCTGGTATTTGCCAACAGCACAAAGGATTTTGATACCAGTGAAGGATTGGCGGGAAAGATCGTAGTGGTCAGGTAGGATATTTTATTCAAAGGAACAATTGCTTAAATTCATGTGAATCCCATGGCGATCCCTCTCGTGGATGTGATTTTGCTTTGATCGGATCTGGAATTCCTAGATTCTGTCCCATGTCCGCTCAATATACAAAGTCAGAATTATGGTAGACTTGTGTTCAGGTCCCATAGCAGAATATACCATGAGAATTGCCGGATATGGGTATTTATTGCCATTTATTACATTTCAAAAAAGACTCGGATGGGTGGCTCCTACCTTTGGATCATCAAAAATGATTCAAAATGAAAAAGTCAAATTTTAATTTTACAAAAATTTTCTCAGGTGTAATCTTAATTATAGCCTTCGCTGCATGTTCTCCTGAGCAGGATATCAAGGTTCACGGGTCTGCTGCACATCAGGATATCATTCGATTCCTGGTTGAGAGCCATGGATATGATCCATGTTGTTTTGAAATCACAGAGGAAGATGTGATTTACAAGGGGGATATTGCATTTTCAATAAAGGACTTCCATAGCCGATACCTTCCCTGTGAAGATCAGGTGGAAAGTTCTGAACTCACAGAACGCAAACACTACAGAACACAGTACCTGGTCAAAGTGCCTCAAAATGGTGTCCGCTGGATTGTGATCAATGTTTTGAGGAGTACTCCATCAGCCTGGGTCAAATATGTGAGCAATGCGGCCAGTGCCTGGAATGGATTAAATGGAAAGGTGAAGTTTACGGTGCAAAGCGGTAGCAAATCCATCAAGGGAGGAATAAACATTGTAGGGGCTTATTTACCTACTGATTATATTGCCCTTGCGTCCGTGCCGGAAAGTAATGGAGATCCTGGAAATGTGATCAGGATCAATCTTACGGGTCCCGCTACCAGTACCATGCAAAAAATTCACGCGCTCACCCATGAGATAGGCCACTGCATCGGATTTTATCACACAGATGACATGGTGGGTAGCCTGATCACAGGTGTCAGCAGCAGCTGCCGAAATAACAGGGATAGGTATTCTGTCATGCAGCCGGTAGTCGCTGATTGGGCAGGTTTCAGTTCTTGCGACAGACAAGCCTTTGATGCCCTGTATTAAAATTCAGCTTTGAGATAATTGACTTTAATATTTTCAATTTTCCCGATCTCCTGACGAAGTTTAGTTTTCGAATCACTTTTTTATAATTCAATCACCATTTCAAAAAAAAATTATTATGAAACTTAATATTTTACTTTTCTTATTTGTAGTACTCCAGGTTCCTGTACATGCTCAATTGCCGGTAAAAGCATGGGAGAAATTTATCAATGGTTCCACTCCAGACGAAGGTCAGGTGGACGATATCCTGATCGATCAGGATCACTGCATCGTTCTGAGCAGAAATGAAGAGGATTATATGGCAGTTGTGCTGAGTAAATATACCCTGAACGGTGTGCTCATATGGTCCAAGAAATGGGCAGTGGCCACAACCGATATATATCCATATTATTTGCAGAAAAATACAAGGAACGGTCATTATTATGTTTTGGGTTATGCCGACGGAGGCCAGCCTTATATTACGGAATTTGATCTCAATGGCAACCGGATTAAGACAAAGGTCTTTAATGATAACCTGCAGGATTTTAAAGCCCTGAGGGATGGAACATTTATAGTAGCAGGAACCAAAACAATTTATAAAGTAAATATGAATCTGGATATTGTTTGGTCCAAAGCCATCAAATTTAATTTTTCCCGCGGGGTATGTTGTACGGATCTGAATTCCATAGACGTGAGTCCGGATGGCAGTATTTACCTGCTTGCTTCCGGTACCGGCATTTTAGCCACCAATACGGCTGCCGATATTGTGGTAGCTAAAACAGATTCTTTGGGGAATGTCATCTGGAATAAGGTTTTTGGAGGTTCAGGAACCGAATCCATCAGCGATTCCTATGCAAACTTCAGATCGGATATCAAGGCACATCCCGATGGTGGATTTGTGCTGGAGTGCAGTACTCGTTCGCTTGAGTTCGCACCTCAGGGTACGAGTTCACATATCGAACTTCTTGTGATCAAAGGAGACAAGGACGGCAACCAAAAGTGGTGGGCCACCAGCAATAAGGGTGCCGGTTCTGCGCATGGTGTAAAAATCAAGCCCAATGGCAACATATTGGTCTATGGTGTGGGTGGTACTTCTTCGACCAGTCCTTTTGCGTCTCCTGCTGACAAATCCAACAGGGCCTATATTCTGGAGCTGAACCATACCAATGGGAGCAAAGTCTGGGCCAGCAGCTTTGGGGGTGAATATTCTGATTTTACCAGGGCATTGGCGGTAGTGGATGACAGGAGGTTGATTGCGGGAGGGAAGTTTTCCAAGTCGAGTAGTTTTGATTCTTACGCCTGGTTGTTTTCTGTCAATATTTCAGGACTGAGTGCCACACGCGAGATATCCGATGAAGCTTTGGGAATTTACCCCAATCCTACAACTGATTTTGTACAAATTGAGCACGGGACTTTTGTGCCGGAACATTATTGGATCTCCAATTTGCAGGGAGCAATGGTGAAGTCTGGATCTGTGAGCATTGAAAATAGGATTGATTTTAGAGAACTGGAACCCGGAATTTACCTTTTGAATCTGGAATCCGAAGGAAAATTGGTTCGGAAAAAAATTGTCAAAATTTAGGATTTTGAGGAAGAACCATTACTGTATTTGATCAGCTATCCCAACCTTTAATTTCTTGCCATATGAATGTTTTCAAACTCTATCTGACTCATTTATTTGTTTTTATTATTGGACCATGTTTGGTTTCAGGACAGAATGTGATCAACCATCCATCTGTAGAGAAGGGAATTCAATCCTCGGATTTTGAGGTTAAAATAACCAAAGTGGATAATACGAAGGACTTTACTGCAGTGTATATGGAGGTTAAAAACTTGATTTATTACTCCAGCTCCATATCTTTTGATCCAACAAACAGATATAAATTGGTGGATGTCGCAACTGGAAACAGTTATAAACTGCTGAATGATATGCCTTCTAAAGAAAATGCTGTCAAAATAAGGGCCAGGGAGAGTTTCGTTTTCTATTTAAAATTCGAGAAGATTCCAAAGGAGGTATTGAAGGTGAATATGATGCAGGGAAACCGCGCGAATGGTTGGCACATTTTTGGAATAGATACTGATTTTGAGCGACACCATATTGAAGTAGGCCAGAAAAAAACATTTACTGGTATCGTTTTTAATGAAGATTTTTCAAGTGTCGATCTCATTCAGATTAATTTGTCAAAAGGAGAATATTCTGTTAAAATGTTCAACAGTACGGATGTTTATCTGAAAACGGAGAAAAGACATTTTTTTAAGAATAAGACCGACAACTGGGCTATTTCCATTTTTAATTATACCGAGCAAGATGATAAATTAGTGGATATTGAGGGTACCATTTATTCCAATAATTATGGTTATAGTCCCAGATATTGGTTTGTGGGTTTTGAAGGAAACAAAAACCAGCTACTGCAAAAGAAGTCTGCTATTCTAAAGTTAGTCAAACAGAACAGTTTAGGTTTAAATTATATTGAAATGGCAGCCTATAGCGGTGTAAATAAGTATATTAAAAAGGGCACTCCCTATCTTAAAATAAGGAGCAAGAAGGTAGATGGTGATTTTGAAAAAGCCATAAGTTTCATAAATTATGATTTTGGCAAGCATTCGTACTCCATACAAGGATTGACCAAGGTTATTGGAAAGACCCGTGAGTCTGAATATTTTGGACCTGTGGTTGTCTATAAACTAAACCGATACGGCGATGAGCCTGCTACACCTTACTATTACATAGGCGAGTACAACAATATGTTTTTTACTGATGGCACAGTCAGATCCTACAATTTGAAAAATGAACAAACTGAGGAATGTGTTTGTAAAAGTGAGGTTTTGAATTGCAAACAACTGATTTCTACCATTGCGCAGAAAAAATTTGCCGAATTTCTGGGTGCATCCAGTATTGTAGCCGCAGGAACTGCCAAATTGATTGAATTGGCGGCATCTGCTGGTTCAGGTTCCTCTTTGACAAGTAACAGCGTTCAAAAAGGAACCACTATTGAAAAGTCCTGGAATATCCAATATTTCTCAAAGGCCACCCGTGTCGAAGTGGAGCATAAGAATGTTGATAAGAAGTATGTTACTGTTTCCATAATCAGCGATGGTGATGCCAACGATAAGGAAAGTTATTTTTCTTCAGTTACGATTAAGGATAAGTGGGATAAGGAGATCAGAAAAATTGAGTGCAAGGATCCTTTTGAAGATAATGATGCCAGAAACAAATATAATTTAATTAAATTTAATCCAGCTGCCGGAGAGTATGCCATAGTCAACGTGGCATATGGCCATAAGGATTATAAGTATTTTGGGAAAGATGGTTACCTGGGCATTGGTACAACTATTAGATTGGATAGTAATTCCGGTGATTATGAGATTAAAGTCAATGCTAAAAAGTGAAAAAACGTTTTCTTTTCTGGCGGTCTTGGCTGGGAATATCATTAAATGAATGAGTTTTATTTTGTCAAAGTCCTTGGCTTTGGATGAATTTTCGGAACCGTTTGGTTCTGATTTATGAAAGTGGGGCAGAAAGATTTGAATTTTAGAGTATTGTCATTTTTAAATAAAATCCACCGCCTCCCGCGCCGCAGAGTTTGAAAAAATGACTTGGTCCTGACCAATCCGCCAAAATGGCCGGTGGAATGAATTCCGGCATTTTTTCGATCTGGAATCTGCTGACCCTTTTCCAGTGTGGGATGACAGATTCAAAGTTGTTTTGCAACAAGGACTGGATCAGGTCTTCGTTGGCCGGCATGAGTTCTTCTTCGAATGGGCGTTTGAATTCCGGATCCTCCATTTTGACCTTGAAAAGTTCTACCCAATCCCTTGTCGATCTTGGGATGCCGCTGTTCATCAAGGTAATATGGTATTGCTCCACGATCAGAGGGATGTCCTGTGACGGGAGTGTAAGTATTCCCTGTCTACTGACGACCGGCTTGTTGAGATAGATGATCAGGGGATCCAGTCCGGAACTGTTGCCATGGAAAAAGGACTCCATGACGGCAAACAGTCTTTTGAGTTCCTCGGGGCTTTCCTGATTTTTTCTGCCGTACCGATCCCATACTGCTGCCACGACAGAGCCGCTGCTTCCCAGACCGGATGAAGCAGGGATATTGGATTCGAGGTACAGACCCGCGTTCAGATCGACATCAAATCGGTCCAGATCCAGCAGGGCAGCCAGGCTGTGATCGCGGAGCAGGTAATTCAAAAAAGCGCTCAAACGCGCATCAGGACTATCCTGCCGGGACCAGCTCGCTGAAAAGCCGGGGTAGGGCAATCCAAGTGCGGTTCCCCCACTGAGAACAGTGTATTCCCCGACGAGTAAGAGCTTGGCAGGGTACTTTTTGGCTTCGTTGAATTTATTTCCTGGCATGAGCCGGCAATATTAAGAAATGACTGGCTTAAGTTTCAGGCAAATTGCAGGACATTGAAACGAAATTAATTAGATTATTCTAAAAATAAATTTAAACTGTACTTATACTTTAAATGTTGCTTTCCGTGCTTGCCTACTTTTGCAGGGTTTAATCACTGAATTATGAGTTTAATAGACATAAAAGTTCCATCCATCGGCGAATCCCTCACCGAAGTGACCCTGGCCAAATGGTTGGTGAAAGACGGGGCCTACGTAACACTGGATCAACCGATTTGCGAGTTTGAATCGGATAAGGCCACTTTTGAACTGCCTGCCGAAAAGGCCGGAAAGCTCATTCACAAGGCTGCTGAAGGCGATGACCTAAGCATTGGCTCGGTGGTGGCTCAGATCGATACGGCGGCTGAAGCAACTGCGGCTGCTCCTTCTGCTCCCGTCAACCAACCGGAACCCACTCCGCTGCATCCTCCGGCTCCCGCTGCCGCCAAGATTATGCGCGAGGAAAACATCCAGGCTGCAGACCTAAAAGGAAGTGGCAGGGAAGGCCGCATCACCAAAGGCGACGTGTTGGAAGCCATAGCCCGGAGGTCAGAGTCTGCACCCTCCACCGCCGAATCCCAGAAAATTTCCGAAACCACTCCGCTATCCAGGATAGGAAACCCTGAAGCGCGTGCGGAGCGAAGGGAGAAGATGAGCCGCATGCGGCGCACGATCGCCAAAAGACTGGTTTCCGCCAAGAACGAAACGGCCATGCTCACCACCTTCAACGAAGTGGACATGTCCAGGTTGATGGAACTCCGCCAGCAATACAATGAGAAATTCCAGGCAAAATATGGGATCAAGCTGGGCTTTATGTCCTTTTTTGCCAAGGCCTGCGCACAGGCCTTGTTGGAGATGCCGGAAGTCAACGCACATATTGACGGCGAGGACCTGATCTACCACGATTATGTTGACATCTCCATGGCTATTTCCACCCCCACCGGTCTGGTCGTGCCGCCCATCAAAAACGTAGAGTCCATCAGTTTTCAGGGTTTTGAATTGAAGCTGAAGGAGCTGGCAGAAAAAGCCAGGACCGGCAAGCTCA
>Ga0116143_10004379_pt1 | contig 13438 bp, 17 predicted proteins | sample AD_UKC034_MetaG_FD_89745 | JGI IMG/M metagenome (GOLD analysis project Ga0116143, IMG submission 89745) | Active sludge microbial communities of municipal wastewater-treating anaerobic digesters from USA - AD_UKC034_MetaG | ecosystem: Engineered > Bioreactor > Anaerobic > Digestate | place: USA...
ATATGTGTTTATGGACGAAAAAAAATATTTGACCGGCATACCCCCAGTTGCAGAAGAACATGGCCTTTGCAAGGTATTGTTGGTCAGGCACGAGTCTATCCACCTGAAACATATCTTCACAGAGATATTCGTAAGAAGAAAAGTTGACATATACAAGATATTAAACGCCCTCGATTTGTCATTAGAAGAATATATGGAGATAATGACAAACAGGATGAGGCGAATATACAATTTCAGCCGCCATTTTATAAAAAATTGCGACGAAATTGTAAAAAACAAAAGGATAAGTTTTTTTCCTACTGTGGAATTCTACAGTGGGCTAAAAACCGTTATAGTCTTGGATTTTGACGGGGTTGTGACAAAAAACTCTTTTAGAGAACTATATAGGCTGTGTGTCCAGCGCAACAAAACATACATCTGTAGTGCGAACCCCGGTATTACAGAAGCGTGGTTTGAAAAAAAAGGCTTGCCATTGCCTGCGGGCATTTTTTCCATGAAGGGAAAGAAGAAGAAATTGATACAATTAATAGAAATTTTAAAAAAACATGATATCGTTTTTTTTGTGGACAATGAGAAGGAATATCTTGAATCTGCTTGGGCATTTGGGATAAACACCTATCATTGGGATGGGAAGAGAATAAAGTATTTTTCCATGCAGAAATAAAAACAATTATTTGTAGCGGAATAATCCGCTGCGCCCCCTTTAAACGGCTATAGGCCTTAGAGCCAGTAATAGCACATGTGGCAACGACTGTCTTTGGGGTTTGGCTTAGTAAGTCCCGACGGAAGTTCTTACGGCTAGAAGGCAAATAAAGGGGTAAGCCCCGCTTTATTCAAGCGGGGCTTTTTTATGTTAAAAACATTATGATGTGATATTTTAACATATGTTAAAGTTTTCAATCTGCTTTCTACAACTCTTTGTTTATCAATTAATAAAGAAGGGTAAAAATTTTTTTCTTGCCTATATGCCTTAGTTAAAAACTATAATAAGGTTATTAAATAATAATTGCCTTGAGGTATTGATTTTTATTTGAAAGTCCTGTAAATTGCTTCACTATTCATAAAAAACCATTATGTTATGAAAAATATGGAACAATATATCATCACAGAAAGAAATCAGGCGGTTTATTTTCAATTGTTTCAACATCATAAGTTCAAAACATATATCAACCCGTCTATTTCAAAAGAAAATTTTCCTCATTTCAATTCCAATTTTTTCAACCTAACCGATTTCTATTTAGCAGGATTCCATCAGAGAGATGAAATTATGTCCATAGGTTTTGTTGGTTTATATGGATATAATCAAAAGCATTGGGCTTTATCTTACATTAATGTTCATCCTAAGCATATAAAGAAAGGGTTAGGAAAAAAAACTTTCGATCTTTTGGAAAGCCTCTGTCCGGATAAAATGAGGCTAACAGGGTTCACTCCAGATGGATTCCTTTATCTTCGCCCATATCTTAAAAAGAAAGGATATGAGGTTAAAGATAGAGTGGATTTTTGGCCCTCAGATTGGGATTGGAACAAAATAGACGAATGGAACGCCAAATATTTAAAGGGATAAGCCCCGTTTGAATAAAGCGGGGCTTTTTTATGTTAAAAACATTATGATGTGATATTTTAACATATGTTAAAGTTTTCATTCAAACTCTTATGACTGCCTGATATTCAAATAGAAGGCGGACAGTTTTTTAAAAGTTTGCGCCTATAGGCATATTAAAAAATATAGGTGTTTTTATAAAAAATTTCATGACAGGGGTTGACTTTCGCATAAAAAACCTGTAAATTGCTTTATTATTCATTAAAACCATTATGTTATGAGGACGGTAATATCAAACGGCAGGGAATGGATGGCAGAGGACGTTAGAGTTGGAGTTGATGGAAGGATATATTTGAATTGGGAGGAGGCAAAGGCCAATTGCCCAGAGGGATGGCGTATCCCTACGTTAGAAGATTGGGGCAGCGTAAATATAGGAAAATTAGAAATTGGGTGGAATGGGTGTAAATATGATCTGAACAAAAATGCAGATCATGTTGGAAGGTCTTACTATTGGTCGTCATCGCCCTATTTTTGGGCGCAGGGGATTGAAGGGACAGAAAAAACAGGAATATATATAAAAGGAGGCTCTTTCAAGCAAGAGCCATTCTATGACGACATTTTTTATCCGCTTAGGTATGTTCGGGATCATATTCCGGCTACTTACGTTGTTTTTTTTGGAATGTTTGATTTTGACGATAATTACGTTACCAGCATTGCGTATGCGGGCAATGATAAAGATAAGGCTTATTCTTTTTTCAACCACCCTGATATTGATTCTATTTCAGTGTGGGAGAATGGGTCTGAAGTCAGGGTGATAGAGGTGATAGAAAAGTGATAGAAAAGTCTAGTGGGCAAAGCGAACCATTGGAAAAACGGATTTTTATATAGAGAAGCAGAGGGGAATTTTAAAAACTTAATATTTGAAGATTAAACCATTATGATAGGAACAGTAATTTCAAAAGATCGGGATCATATTCCGACTATTTACGTTGTTTTTTTGGGTACACTAGGTCATGTAGGTAATTATATTACCTATATAGAATATGTTGGGGAAAACGAGAAAGAGGCCTACGCCTATACCCATCATAATGACTTCGACAGCCTTTCAATCTGGCAAGGCGGGAAAAATATCAGAACGATTGAAAAATTCAGATGAATGGAAAAACAAGATCATATCGCAACAATATCGGCGATTGCCGCACTGATGTTGAATTTATTCTATATGTGGTTCGATATGGAATATTTAAAATACCCGATGATTTTGTTGTCGGGGATCGGGATGTGTATTGTATTATTTAAAAAGAAAAAAATTAAAAAATGGAATGGTTAATTTTTTTTATGATAGGGTTATTTTTTCTTGGCGTTGAAATCTTTTCAATAGCCAATAAAAGCAAAGTGAAAAAGTGGAACGAAGAAAAAAGGCATCCTCAATTGTTTTTAGCCATCCATTTTTTTTATCACGTATGGTTATACGTGGGGATATTTTTTTCGGCCCAATTTTGGGCATTTTTTGTCCTTTGGGTTTGTATGAAGTTGAAGGAATATAAAAAAATATCCGCAACGGCGGATTATATAATATCTATGTTTACTTTAACTGCCATTATTATTGGCGGTATATTATTTTACCTCTAAAAAAAATCAAAGCCATTATGTTTAAAATCGAAAAAATTAAAAGCGAAGTTATTGCTTCGCTGAAAAATAACCAAGTTACTATTATTTCTACGCCTACTTCCAGTGGAAAAACAATGTCGGTTCCTGCATGGGCGGCAGAGGTATCGGGCAAAAAAGTTTATTGCCTTGTCCCCCGCATCATAATGGCAAGGCGCGCGGCTGTTGGATCAACAAAGCTTGTCTTTAAGAGAGAGGGCGAAGCAGGATATATGACAGGCAGGGGCGACGTTTACGGGCGAAAGGTAACATATGCTACGGAAGGTAGTTATATCGCCCGTAAAATGGGGCAAAAATCCCATGAAGCTATACTATGTATAGATGAAGTACATGAACAAGGCGCAATCACTGAAGCTGCGCTCTATCTCGCAAAGCAGTGGATAACCGATGGAATGAAATTGGTTATTCTTTCTGCTACAATGGATTGCGGGAAATATGCCGATGATTATTCAGAGTTTTCCACTCAGGTAATTACATTGCCTGAAAGCGAAAGAAAGTTTCAATTGCAATATGAAACGGTTTCAAACCCGCTTCAAGCAATTGCGGATGCAGCAAAAGGAGGAGGAAGGGCTTTGGTTGGCGTTGAAGGGAAAGGTGAAATTGACAAGGCAATAAAAGATTTGTCTTTTTTCCTCAAAGAAGAGGACGGAGTAGAAATTTTCCCTTTCCATGCAGAAATGGAAAACGAAGATCAGGATGAGGCTATGAACTATAAGGGGTCGGCGATTTATGTGGCAACTAATGTACTTCAGAGCGGGATAACTATCCCTATGCTTTCTCATGGCTATTTTAACGGTTGGGGCAAGCGCATTGAGGACAAAAGGGGCATTGCAACCCTTTGCAGATATAAGCTGTCTCAGGCAGAAATGACACAATGGTTTGGCAGGGTTGGCCGAGATTGCGAGGGGGTTATTTTCCAAACCCCTGCTGAGGGGCAGCAATTTGAGCATAGGGATAAAATGCCTGCGGCAGAAATTCAGCTTATCCCGCTGGAAGATATTATGTTGCAGTTTTTTGCATATGATATTGATATGGAAAAAGCTGAGCTTTTGAATAAGCCTGACATTAAAAACATAATGCAGGCAAAGAAAACGCTTGAAAAATTGTTGGTTATCCGGGATAATAAACTAACCGGGTATGGCAATAACGTCATAAGCAAGGGCGCAGGCGTTAGAGGCGGGATAATGCTCAATGCCGGGCAAACGCTTGGTGTTGAAAACACCATGCGAAAGATTCAAGCAATACAGTATATTGGGCATCCTTTCAGGGAAACGCCGGCCGCTTATTTTAAAAATTATAAAGAAGTTAATTATTCCGATTTCATGATATGGCTTAAGGCCATTGAAAATATTATAATGGAATATGGTTATAAGGTTTCTTCTTTGGATTATGAATTGTTCAAGGAAAAAATGGAAGAAATAAAAATTTTCAGAAGAAACCTCACTAAGCTTATGAGGGCATTCCAGAAAATTGACGAGGATTGCCAAGATACGACATATAGCGACGGCGCAGTAAAATGCGCATTGTATATGGCTAACCGCGACAGGCTTGTGAAAGATGGATATTTGGAAGAGGTTGGGTATATAGACAAATCTTTCAAAAGCCTTACAAAGGAAGAAAAATATTTCTTCGGAGATATTATTTCTGTTGGGAGGTCTACCTTCATTGAAGGCGCAACAACGGTTTCTCAAGAGGAAGTTGACAAATTCAATTCCCTTTTGGGGATTAAAGAATAACATAATGGTTTTTAATGCTATCCGTTTATCAGGTTAAAAAAAACTTGCATAAACGGATAGTTTTTTGTATCTTGGTTTAAATAGTCAACTAATGGATACATCAAAGTATATAATAATTGAGGGGAAATATATGGAGAGTCTATCTCATTAAACCTCAAAAGCAAGCCCGAAGATTTATTTTGGGTTAAAAAAGCTTTGGGGCAACTTTTTTGAAAAACAAAATTATGATTTATGATTTTTGAAAAAATTCAACAGAAGCATATTGCAGAAGCATATGCTGTGGATCCTGAGTTTGGCCTGATGATTTGGGCCTTGACTGTGATAGATGACCTCAAAAAAAATAAAACATGGAAGAGGAATCAATAAAAGAAGTAATTTTAGGGGAGATTATTCAATAATAAGCCCCGGTTCTATTTTAATCACTTATCGGGAAGCAGATCAAAACTTGCTTGAAAAATTTGAAGCAGAGGGCCTGTTTTCAAGGTTTAAATGAACATAATAAAAAAAAAAATCATGTTTCCATTAAAAATAAAGGGCTCTCTGTCCAACACTTCGATATTATCGAAGCAATATATAGATCAAAAAAATAAAGCTCCATTTTTAAGAATGTATTTAGATAACCTTTATCATTCTGATATGGGATGGCATGGGGATATTAATTATTTCAACCTATTATCTTTAAACGTCCTTATGTCAGAAACCGAGAATGATATAAGGGCAAATGATATTTTTATTCATAAGGAAACGAAAAAAGAAGTAAGGGTTTCGAGTATAACGAATAAAGAAGTTTTCTATATCCCGGAGGGGCTTAAAGAAAAGTTTTCAATCCCCGTGAATAGGTTAATTGAGGAATATGTTTGGGCCCCTGTATATTTTGCTTGTCAAAATGACAACCTAGCCGTTTTTTATCATACATTGTATAATTTATATGTATGCGAATTAAACGATTTAGAGCGTTCTGACGCAATTTCTTTTCTAAAAAGTATCTTGGTTCGAGAAGGAATAAAAAATGCCGTCAGGTGGCTTAATATAGGAGATGAGCATTTTAAATCGGTTCTGTCCGATAATGAAATAATTTAATTAAATTTGCCGCTTAAAACTTAACGTTAGATTATGAAAATTTTTTCAAAAGAAAAAAATCCAACAAAATTAATTATCATTAAAAATAATGGCGAAAGAAAAACTTTAACTTCCCCGCCTATTGTTTGAAAAAATTAAAGGGATTTTATTTTTTCTAAATCAGATGGAAGAAAAAATATAATTCTTTTCCCACATTTGCATAACATTTGTTCTGCTCCGAAGTAATTCCATCCAGCTTCTTTTATTTTTTTAACAAAAGAAATAAAAGAATCGAATTCCATTTTTTTGAAAAGGCATAATTCGATTTTATCAAAATAAATCTCGTATTATTTTTTCTAAGGCCCCGCTGTAACAATCAACCTTTACAATACACCCCTTAAACATCGGGATAAATAATTTTAAAGATTCAATTATTTCTTCCCATGAATTTAATGCGTCTGTATATCTTAATTCTTCTTCAACACTGTCGAAAAAACTGAAGCGTTCTGTTTTCAGTTCAGCTTCAGAAATCTTCCTCGTCACTTGAAGGCGCCACCCCCACATTTCTTGCGGGAGTTCTTCATCTTCTTGCAAGCTTACACTAAACCGCATTGAATTATCTTCTTTAAGATAAAGCGGCTTATAATTTATATATGCGTAATAATGGACTGCTCCTGAAGCAATACCTTTATACGTCATCACTTTAATCTCAACTTCTCTGATCCCCTGCCTGTTACCGGGATGTGCGACGTATGGCTCGCCCCTGTAATTAACTTCCATCCCAACTCCATAATCAGGAGGAAATGAAGTGGGAAGTGCAACTCCTTCCCTTTTGGAGCATTGTAATTTATATTTTAACATAAATGAAAATTTTTACCCCATTAATTTTCAAATGGGATTGCGGGGCTGTTAGGAATGGTTTTATCTAATTCTCTATTTTTTATCATCAGATTTTTTATATCTTCTGCCCTGATATCCAAATAGGGCGCAAATTCGCGGGAAATAACTTCTATAGAGCTAGAAACTTCCGTTACGAATGTCATTGTTTTGATGTGAACAATCCCTATAGGGTTATTTCTAACCCTGCTGCTTATCCCTGCTTGCCCATCCGGGTTGCCGTTTGCATCTGCATAACAGATGCAATATTCTTCGCTAATCCTCCCAAAATATGAAAAAGGTAATTTACTCATAAGTTTCTTTTTCTTTAAAATAAATGAAAATTTTTATCCCTACAAATATAATTGCATTTTATTTAAGATACAACCCCTTTTTAGAAAAATATACCATATATATAAATTTTTAAAATTAGGCTCGCTCATAATTTTAACATATGTTAAAATTTTCAAACTCTGAATCATAATACATTAAAAATCAATGATATAGCTAATTATACTTATATATATCAGACCTATCATAATATTATTTATAACTAAATGAAAGGTTTTATAATGTACAATGAAGAAAAAGGATTTGTATAATGAATATGAAAAGTTAACCGATAAGAAAAATTTTAAAGGGCTTTCTTTTAAAGAAGAAAAAACTTTGCGAGATATAATAGAAAAAATAATCGTTTTAGAAAATTTTAAAGATGAAGAGTAATAATAATTTTTAGCAGCCTATTGTTTTTTTAAAAAATGTTTTGTATGTTTGTAAAAAATCGACTTATGATAAACTAGGTTGGTATCCCCAAGCTGTTGGGGCATGAAGATAATAAGGCAATTGTTTTGCAATTAGGCATTGCAATGGAAATCCCCCATACTGCTGGGGATATTCTTAATTCAGATTGGCTAAAAATTTTGGGCGATCTGGAAAGAAGTCGTTGCTCTGTGCATCAGGTGGTTGCATTGGCGAATGTGGCGTTCGCCCTTTCCGCAATCCAACCTCATTATTACTGCTTAATAGTGAATAATGCAGTGGAATTTAGCGGGAAGCCGTTAGGATATTATATGACAGCAAACCAGATTCAAATATTAGAAACAATAAAGTCTTTTATTCTCCCAAACCTAACGAGGGTAATTCATTTGTTAAAAACACAACGTATCAGTTGATTAGTTGATTAGTTGATTGAAATAGAAAAAGAGGAGGCGGCAGCTTTAGCCGTAATGAGTAGGAACCGCAACCTGCAAGGAAAAATAATAGCGGGCCGCTGACCTCTTTAAAGATAGAAGCCGCAAATTAACTTGGTGGTAGCCCTGTGCGGGGATAGCGGAGGGGCAAGGGTTCGAATCCCCTAATAACTTTTGTTATGCCAAGTTAACGCTGCATACTCCGTTTAGCAATGTGCAGCAAAAAAAATAAAAAATTCATTGAAAATGAAAAAAAATGATGATAAAGAATTTTGATGTGGAAAACTTGGGGAGAATGGTTCAAGCTGAAGCCCCAGTATATCAAATTAAACGCTGCTTGAAAGCAGCACAAGAGTTTTTGAACGTTAAGTTTAAAGACGTTAGCAGCGCAAAACTAATGACAAACGAAGCCAACGAATGTTGGCAGGCAGTTATTTGATATACTGAAGGTTATAAAGGTTTCGGGATAGCTTTAGGGGATTGGAGATTCCCTGAAAGCGAGCCCACTATGTTTTCCATTTTTTTTATGCCTGAAAAAGGCTACATGATGGAAATATACAAAGGAAATTTTTACGACGTTTTACCACTGTTTCTCCAAACAAATGGGGAATTGGTTACTGCATATAGGCGGGGGGAGGAGAACGCCCAAAAGGGGGTTTATTATAAAATCCCCCGCTCTGAGAACTGGTTTACGTCAGAGAGGGGAGCAAAGGGAATGCGGAGTATTCCTTCTCGGAAAAGGACTTCGCAGATATGACAGTACAAAAAATGGAAACCAAACAATGGTTTCCATGTGAAAAATATGCAAATTATTTGCAGATAAATTGGGAAGATGTAAAAGACGATGTAACGCATCTGCCAATTTACATAGATTCCTGCGTCCTGTCCGGAATAAAAAAATAACGCTTTAAAAATTTTTATAAAAATTCTCAACATAGCCCTTGCATGGAATATGGCAACGGCTGAAAGAACTTAAACAATGGGGGCCACCCCTTTTTGAAACATTAATAAAAAAATAAGGGATAAAATTTTTTAGGACAGGAAAAAGGGAAGGGAGTTTTTTAAAACTTTTTCTGTCCGGTTATTCTTTTATTAAAAAATTATAACTATATTTGGGTATTAGTTCATTGAAATGTTCCCATAGCTCAGTTTGGTCAGAGCAACAGACTCATCGAACTTATTATCCATATAATTGTATAGGTTCGATTATTTTTTGTATATTTGTAAAAAATTAAATATATGAAAAGCAATCGAATTCTAAACGGTTATGTTGTAATTTACAAGCCAGATCACCCTAAAGCGATGAAATCTAAAAATTGGCATGGATATGTTTACGAACATATTGTAATTGCTGAAGAGGATTTAGGTAGGGCGATAGTGGAAGGTGAAGAAGTACACCATTTAGATTTAGACAGGTCGAATAATAGGCTATCTAATTTAATAGTAATATCTAAAGCCGCCCACTGTAAAATACATAGTTGGATAAATAATGGTGCCTTTATGTCGAAAGATATAAATGGAAACCCGGTTAATTCAGGGAAACCTAAATTAAGGTGTAAAATTTGTGAAAAGCCGCTTAAACTTAAACAAAAACATTATTGTTGCGTCGATTGTATGTTGGCAGATAAAACATCTAAAATGGATGGAATAGAACTAGCCGACGTGTTGAAAAAATTATCGACTAGCAATTTTGTCCAAGTTGCAAAAGAATATAATATTTCTGACAACGGTTTAAGAAAATGGCTGTTTACAAAACATGGCTTTAACAAGGCAACCCTGAGCGAAGCCTTAAGTACACTTAAGGAACGTGCAGAGACTAGCGGAGAGGTTCAGCCCTCTTAATAACCGCATTTAACGCCGGGCACCCTAACGTAAAGCCGAGGGTGGTGAGATAGTCCAGCCCTTAACGAAAGTTTTGGATAACTGAATCTGTAGGCCGTAGGTTCAAGCCCTACTGGGAACACAATAAAAAAGTTCTTGTTTATTTATTGGCGGCATGGCGAAATTGGCAAACGCGCAAGACTTAAAATCTTGTCCCCAGTGACGGGGTTCCGGGTTCGAGACCCGGTGCCGCTACTTTTTCATTTTCATTTTTTTGTAACCTCGTTTGTTAATTCAAACGGGGCTTTTTTATTTATATGTTTTCAGTTAGTTTTAAATAAAAAAAACATATTCCCATTAAAAAAATAGGAATAAAGATATTTCCGCTCCCGAAGAAATTTCAAAGGCATTTGATCAATATAAAATAAAGTTTAAAATTGATGGGGGGAGGGGTGAAAAGTTTTTTTTGAAAAAAAAGAGAGATAGGCTTTCTTTTTCAAAAAAAAAACTTATATTTGTAAGGATTTGAGGGCAACACGAGCGCTCCACGCCCAACTGCCGCCTTCCGGGTAGTGGGTATGGCTCAGGCCCTCTTGCTGGGCATGTTCCGGCAACTTCGCGGGCGCCCTCTTATAATGGGCGCCCCCTACTATCAAAATCCTTGCCTGCCCAATGTGGCAGGAAGGTAAGGGGCGGCCCGGTTCAGTCTCGGAGCCCCCTCTTTTTTTTAGCTTGCCTATTGTTTTGTTCAAAAAATTTCAGTATGTTTGCATAAACTATAACAACGACAATAAAAAAAAAGATGAAAAAAATAATGAGCGAGGCCTTAGCGGCAGCAAACGAATCCCTTTCAATAAGGAAGGGGTACTCCGGAAGAGGGATGTTCGGAGAAGAGTGCTATGCTGTAGTGGGCAGTTTATCAGATATATGGGAGGCATTGGGGGAAATAGGGCTTGCGCCCGATTTTTATTTTTCCTCTGAAGAGGAAAAAGAAGAATTCTACAATGCTCTAAGAAACGGCATGCAGCAAGATAACATGGGGTTGGATAAGATTTTTTATTAATGGCGATCTCAACCTCTCTCCTTTCCTTTCATATGCCAAACAAAACTGTGTTGGGAGGTGGATTGCTGAAGCCTCCTGAGCACTGAGCCCCAAGTTTTGTAGCCCAAGCGGATTTTTTTGTAGGGCTCTTCTTATAGCCTGCCTTTTAGGCGGAACGTGAAGCCTCTTAGCTGGACTGCTAAGAGGCTTTTTGCGCTTGTTTATTTCAATAATGTGCGTTTGCAAGTGCAAGATCAGCGTTAATTTAAGAGGTTATATATTCAGCGCTTTAAGTGTCCAGAATTTATTTTAACTATTGTTAAAATTTTTTATCTACTTTTATTAAACATTTGGCTATCAGTAAATTGTGAAAGCCAATTTATTATATCCCGCTCTATGTGAACAAAATAAAACTAACTGCTTTATTATGCTTTTAATGATGCAGCTTATCGGCTTTTATGAAGGTTGCCATATATAGTATTTGAGGGGCTGCGCTTGCATTTGAGGCAAATCAACAAAAAAGATATGGGCAGGGGGGGGCAGCTTTTTAATGCAATAAAAAAGCCAGCTTCCTAGTCAAAAGAAAGCTGGCTTGTGCTGAAAGTTTAAAAACAAGAAAAAAAAATTTAACAAGTGTTAAAATTAAAAAAATACTTGACAATGAATTTTTTTTCCTGCATCTTTGTGGGGTATTAAATGATTAAGTAACCTTTTAAAATTATCCGCCATGCAAAAGTTTGAATTTTATTTTAACGGAAAGTCCTATACCTCTGTTAGCGGCCTTAAGTCTGCCCAAAGGGCATGGATTGAAAAATACCTGCCGGGCATTGTTGCCCGGTTGCTCGATACACCTGGCGGCATGTATGCCGCCAAAATCGAAAATTACCTGCCCGGCCTTTTCCGGCAGGAATATCAGGAATATATTAAGTTATATATCCGGGTCGCATTCATTGCCCGGTTGTATTTTAGGACTGAAAACCGGATTCGGTGGGATTGGACTACAAAGCCAGAGGAGGGGACAAAATTTGCCGTCCGCCACGCAGCGGCAGAGTTGATCAATTCCGGCATTCGCTTGACTGCGGAGGAAAAAAATGATTTTTTTGAGTGGGCCAAAAATATGGGGGCAAACGAGGCAAAAGCCCGCTTTCACGAACAAATTGCCGTCCGGCAAGTCGAGGGCGACGAACCACTGCCTGCCCGGCGCAACGTTCCAAAGCGGGAGCGTAGAGACCGTTCGGCAGACAAAGCCAAAGCAGCCCCTAAAAAGGGGAAGGGGAAGGGGAAAAAATAATGTAACTGTTTTTCGCAAGGCCGGAAATAAGCGGCCGGCCTTGCTTTTCTAACCCCTTTTATTTGAAAAAAAAAAATTACTTTTAATAAATTTGGAAATTTGGTGCAATAGGCTTATATTGCACTATTGTTTAACCAATTAATATTTTTAAGCCATGCAAAAGTTTCAACCAGAGCCCGAAATCGCCGCCCAAATTGCTCAACTCAATGAAGCCATAAACACAGATGGGGTAACTATTGTCCCGAAGTGGCGATCAATCGGCCACAATGGCCGGGCAATCGAAATTCCAGTATATAGCCTTTCGGTTTCTGGCAGCGGCCGTTTGAATGGCGCGGCCCAAAGTGCCAAAGATGCAATTTTGCCAATAATCAACGGGCAAATTGCTGTGGCCGCCCGGCAGGCTATTGAGCAGCAAATTGCCGCCGAAGAAACCGCCCGGCAAAACGAGGCCGCCGCTTTTCAGGCCCAACTTGCGGAAGAACGGCGGCGGGCTAAAGAAACCGCCGATATTGCCGCAATCGCCGCTGATGAACAGCGGCAAAAAATTCTCAAAGAAGCCGCCGAAAAAGAGGCCGTTTTGCAGGCCCAACTTCAGGCAATTCAAGACGCAAAAACCTGCCGTTACAACAAAGCCAGCCGGATAATGGCAGCCTTTTCAATGGTATTGCTTGCCCTTGTGTGCATTGTCGGAACGGCAATGAATTACCACAATGTAAGCGTTCTTTATGGTCAAATTTTCCATCCTTTCATTATTGCTCTTTTTGCCTTTGTTTTGGCTTTTATCCCTATCATTTTTGCATGGGTGCGGGATGATATAAAAGTAGAACAAAGCACCGTAATTTTGCCCATAGATTATGCCGTTACTGTGCTGCTTTTCATTTTTTGCAATCCGCTTTCTCCATTGGTTGCAAATTGGCAATGGTTGGCTGAAAATGCACATTGGGTATTGTTAACCGCCAGTGTGTTAGGCGTAGGGTTCTATGCCTACCAAACCTATCTCATTTATAACAAATTGCTGGCCATAATTGCCAGTGAAAAATATAAAGAATTCTTTATGTCGCTTTTTGATTAGCCGGTTAAGCGACAATAAACCAGCAAAGGAAAGGGCAGTTAACCTTTCCTTTGCATGGCAGGCCGAAAGGCCTGAGGCCGTAGGGGCAATTCTCCGATGGCCTTTTTTATTGTTATAGCATATATGAAAAATTATAAACCCTA
>Ga0116143_10004383_pt1 | contig 13425 bp, 7 predicted proteins | sample AD_UKC034_MetaG_FD_89745 | JGI IMG/M metagenome (GOLD analysis project Ga0116143, IMG submission 89745) | Active sludge microbial communities of municipal wastewater-treating anaerobic digesters from USA - AD_UKC034_MetaG | ecosystem: Engineered > Bioreactor > Anaerobic > Digestate | place: USA...
AGACCAACCCGTTGGCGGTATCCTTTGGACAGTTGGCCGATGTACTTATGGCGCATCTCGCCCAAACCACAGCGGTCAACAACCGTGCTAATATTGGCCGCACGCTTACTCCGCGGCACGCGTTTCACTTCCGCGGCAAATTTGAGGTAGCTCACGACATTCATATCGTTATACAGCGGCACGGATTCCGGCAGATAACCGATCCGCCGCCGGACTTCGAGTGAGCTGCGGAACACATCGAAACCCGCGACTTTGGCCGTTCCTCTGGTTGCGGGCATGAACCCGGTGAGAATGCGCATTGTCGTCGTTTTACCCGCGCCATTAGGACCCAGGAATCCGAGGATCTCGCCTTTGCGCACCTCGAAACTGACGTCGCGCAACACCGGAACGGTGCCATAAAATTTATAGAGGTGCTGCACCTCGATCATAAACCGCCTCCTGCCCCCCGCCCGCGCGTATCTGGCGTTGACATCTGTTGCGCGACGGGGCTGCGCCATTTGATAGCCTTCATTTCGTTGATCCTCCCCAGCAGAGCCTGAGAGCGCGTGACGGGCGGCCTGCGGCGCGAACCACAGGCCGCCGGCGCGCGGTGTTATTCTTTATCGACCTTCAGTGGCAAATAGAGATAAGCGCCTTGGCGCAGGATGTAGAAGGCGATGGTGTCGCCGGGCTTGATCCCGCTGACCGCCGCGCGGAAGTCGCGGACAGATGTGATTTCCGTGCGTTTACTGCCGCGGACGAGTTCAACAATGATATCGCCGCGAACGAGTCCGCCGCGGTCCGCCGCGCTGCCCGGTTCGACTGTGGTAACGAGCACGCCGTGCTCCGTCTCCAGTTCCAACGACCGGCGGAGTTCGGGGGTAAGGTCCTGGATGGTCAGACCCAATTTGAGATCTTCTTTGTTGGGTACCCCGGCGGTGACGCCGCTTTCATCAGGGCGCTGGGCGATGGTAACGGTAAATTCCTTGCGCTTTCCGTCACGAATTCCCACCACTTTCACCTTCTGCCCGACCGCTGTCATGGCCACAATCCGTGATAACTCGCGCTGATCAGCTACCGGCTTGCCGTTGAATTCAGTGATGACATCCCCGCGCGCTATTCCCGCTTCCTCAGCCGGGCTGCCCGGCTCCACTTTCGACACCATCGCCCCGGCATCCTTTTCCAAGCCCATGGCTTCGGCCAGCTCTGGAGTCACTTGCTGGATATACACGCCAAGCCAGCCACGGACGACTTTGCCGACTTTGAGCTGAGAAAGGATCTCGCGGGCCATATTGATGGGGATGGCGAATCCGATGCCCGCTGATTGTCCGGTGTTGGTGGCGATGGCCGTGTTGATCCCAACGACTTCGCCTTTGATATTGAACAACGGACCGCCAGAATTGCCGGGATTTATCGAGGCATCGGTTTGGATGAAGTCGTCATATTGGCCAGCGCCAATCACCCGGCTCGTAGCGCTCACCACACCGACGGTAACCGTGTGGCCGTAACCAAAGGGATTGCCTATGGCGGTAACCCAATCGCCAACCTGCAGCTCGTCTGAGTCGCCCAGCAGGGCGACGCCAAAGTCCTCGATCCCTTCCGCCTGGATCAGCGCTAGATCGGTCATCGGATCAGCGCCGATGACCTTGGCTGAATACTTTTTACCGTTATGGAGTTGGACCGTGATGTCATCAACGTCCTCAATCACATGATTGTTCGTCAATATGTATCCATCTTCATCGATTATCACGCCCGAGCCAAGGCTCTGAATCTTTGAATCGCCTGGAGGCGTGCCGAAATAGCGGAAAAAATCGCGGCCGAAAAACTCCTCGAGCCATGGATTAACGCCTTGACCGCCGAATGGCGCCCCACCGCGGCCACGGAGAATCCGTTGGGTTTGAATGTTGACGACGGACGGCCCTTCCCGCTTGGCCAGATCGCGGAATGTGGAGAACGTTAGCGGATCATCGTCGCGCGGCGCTGTCCATTCCTGCTGCTCCGCCGCCGCTGGCTGCTGCTCAGCCTCGGCTTTACCCGATTTGTTGGCGTCGCCGAACAGCGAGAACCCTTGGGCCGTTGCGCCGAGTCCCCACATGCCAGTCCCCGCCGCGCCGGTCATCACCATCGCAGCCATCACCAGCACCACACATCTCTTCGTCCAACTCCCTGTCATCGTCTTATCCCCTTTCATCCGGCGCGGGAACGCCCGAGCCCGGCCCGCTGCTTAACGGAGGCCGGCCCGCGAGCGATTCCTGCTGCCGCAAAATGTTCCAGATCTGACGCCGCAACGCCGGCCAATCCACCGGTTTCTCGTGATACCCTTGCGCTGCGTTCTCGACCAGTTCTAATAACCTGGCCTTGCTGAATTGACTGGATATCACAATCGCCGGCACGTGCGGATAATACCGCCGCAGCTCACGCAGCACGTCCATACCCGACCGGCCCGGCATCTTCAGATCGAGTATCGCTAAGTCTATGCCTTCGCCTAACCGGTCCGATGCCTCATCGCCATCTGCGGCCAGCACAATTTCAAAGCCTTCTTGGCCCAGCAACTGCCCGAGAAGTTCGCGGGTCGCTTGATGGTCATCGGCGATTAGTACTTTTATCTTCGCTCTGATGTTCATAATCAACCATCCCACTTCCAGCTCAAGCAAGATCCATGCCAATCACCAGGACAGACAAATATGTTGCGCCAGCAGTAGCGGCGGCCGCGCTGCGCCAACGGCGCCGCGCCATATTGGCGCTGTCTCCGCCCGCCAGTCGCCCAAGCAAGCCAATCTGGCAGGCCAGCACGGCAGGGATCAGGATGTGGCGCCAAAGGGAAGGATGATCGTAAACCGCGTCCCCTCGTTGACTTTGCTCTCCCATTCCAGCGCGCCGCGGTATTTTTCCACGATGCGTTGGACGATGGCCAGGCCAAGCCCGGTGCCGACAGTGTTCAACGCTCGGGCGTTTTTCGCCCGGTAAAATCCCTCGAACACCTTCTCCCGAGCATCGTCGGGAATGCCGATTCCGGTGTCAGCGACGGTCAACGTAACTTTTTCGCCATCGCAGGCGAGCCGGACATCGACGCGGCCGCCAGAGGGAGTGTATTTGACAGCATTGGATAGAAGATTGCTCACCAAGCGCTCGGCTTCCTCACGGATCATCTTGAGCGAAATGGCGCAATGGCCGCGGGTCAGTGACAGTTCAATCTGCTTCTCCTGCGCCTGCGGGAGAAACAATTCCACTGACTGCTCCACCAGCTCCCCCATATCGAGCGGTTCCAGATCCTCCTTGAGCGAATCGAGGCGGCCTTTGGCGATAGCGAGTAAATCGCTAACGGTATCGATGAGCGATTGGGTGCGGGCATAAGCCCGTTCTACCATTTTCCGTGTTTGCTCCGGTGCATCGCCAACATAGCCATCGAGAATGAGCTTCAACAGGCTGGAGACTGCGGCCAATGGCGAGCGCAATTCGTGGGTCACCGTCCACAACATTTCCGATTTCGACCGTTCCAACTCCTCCAATTGGCGGAATTGCCGGGCGTTCACTAACGATGATGCGCTCATATCGGCCAACGTATGCATGTATTCTGCTTCTTCCCGGTCAAACATGAACGGCTCGTCTCCGCAAATAATCGCCAGGCCGAGAACGGTCTTCTGCGCCGACACTGGCGTGGCCAACAACGACAAGATACCCGCCGCGGCAAGCTCGCCCACTCGCGGTAGCTCCGGCTCATTGCTCGTGTTCTTCAAACACAGGCACGCCGCCGCGCCATCGAGCAAGCGTTGATACTCCGGCAAACCGAGAAGGATCTCCCGGCAGAGCGCCGCCTCGCTTTCGGACATGCCATGCCGGGCAGCGAGAGTTAACGGCGGCTTGTCGTCCTCATTCAGATAGATGGCGCATGATTGCGCGCCCAGCATTCCTGGCGCGGTTTGGGCCATGGTCTCGACGACTTTTTGCACATCGAGCGTGGCATTAACCGCATGGGCGCTCTCGGCCAGCCCGTGCAGCCGGACGACCGTGGAATGGAGCGCTTGTTCTAAGCTCTGCTGCTGCCGTTCGCGGTCGCGCAGCGAAATGGAGATCCGGCTGGCCGAAAATTGAGTGGCGAGAAAGCCGAGGGCGAAAAAGATCAGGCGCGGGGCGGCCAATCCGGGGTCTTGTTGGCGCACCCAATATGGATCGAGCAGCACTGGCGGGATCAAACCGAACATCTCCCCCAAACCGAGGGCGGACACGAGCACGCTGCCAAACACGGCCTGATGGAATGCCCGGTGCGGATCGAGCAGAATTGACGCCAATACGACATGAAGGAAGTACAGGAAGATGACCGGACTCTCGATACCGCCGGTGTAGTGCAGCACAACTGTCAGCATGATCCAGTCCAGAGCAATCTGGACGTTGACAAATTGGACATGCAGCGCGACTTCGTGATGGTGAACCGCCTTGAGATGATCGAGATACAGCCGGTAAACGAAATTATAAAATCCTATCAGCAGCGCCGTCATCAGCAGCGCGCTCAACGGCACCTGATACCCCAACAGCCGGGCCGCAATCGAGCCGACGGCTACGGCTGCGGAAATGTACCACCGCATCCTCACAAGGAAATCGTTGGATTCGGTGAGGCCAATATCGAGTGGAAGTAACTTCTCCTGTTCAATTCCGGCTGACTGTTGACGCTGCGGCTTCATATCCTACTCCCATCATTGACAATCGCTGCGCAACAAGCGCTGAATTGATCAAATATCAGAGCCAGTCATCTGGGGCAAGACGCGGCGTTCAACCCACATCCTCCATCAACACGCCAAATCCGCCAACCCCGCCCGCCCTCCCAGCGTTTACAGCCGTGCTGCTGTCTGCCGGTGACATAGCGGCAATGTCAGGGCCTGTTGTTCTCCGCGATTGGTAAACAGTCGGTCAACTCGTACCACGAGCGTCACTAACAAATTCCAAAAACAACACAAATACTAACAAATTATTATATTTTACTGTGGGTTTACCTCTCCTCCGGTCGCCGGGGGAGAGGGCAGGGTGAGGGGGCGGTACTTTTATGATAAACTGCATCCACCCCTTCACCCTAACCCACTCACCCGCGGCGGAGGAGAGGGAAAATCGTTTGTAAAATATAGATGTTTGTGAATTTCCACATTGGTCGTGGAATTGGAACGGAGCATTCACGACACGGGTTCACCGAATACTTACCGCGATTTTAGATGGCTCGGGATAACCTACCGCGGTCCATAGGAAAATTGCCATTGTCCCATGTCGCCGGCAATCGCGGTCAGATCGGACGTGAGCAACGCGCCATAGAAGGTCAAACCGGTTGCCCCGTCAGCAGTATCCGGCCACGCGAAGGGAAGAATCACGGGAACGGCAGTTTCTCCCTGCGGACAGCACACATCCTGATAGTCGAAATTCGACGGATACTTCGTCCATGACGGCCAGAACCAATACTCGGAAACGCCAATGTCCAACAGAATAACCAGTGGAATACGAGTAATCGGCTGTCCGGGATTGTTCAGCAGAGCAGATAGCCAACAGACATCTCCCGGCGAAAAATGCTGAGCTGGCATGTAGAGCTGCACTCCTGGCTGTTCATTTGGCGTCGGGCTTGGCGTAGGCGTTGCCGGAGTATCAGTCGGCGTCACGGTTGGTGGAGGCGGCGATGGCGCAGGCGTATCCGTTGGCGGTTCCGCTGGTGTTGGCGTGTCCGGCGGTTCTGTCGGCGGCGGTGTTGGCGGCGCCGAAGGAATGGTTGTCGGCGTCCGCGTCGGCGTATTAGGCGCGGGCGGTGTTGGCGTGCGCGTCGGCGTCCGCGTCGGAGTGCCGGTTGGCCACTGGCTGCTATGAGTGGCAACGGTGAAGGTATAGGCAAAGGTGTCCATCACGTTGGGCGGATAGGACAAATCCTGAGCATCAATCTCCACATCGACGATTTGTCCGTAATCGTATGGCCAGTAATAGGGATAGGCCTCGACGAAATAGCAAGCTGGCGTCCCGCTCCAATACGTGTAACACGGATACCCCGCGACCATCACAACAATGCTCGATTCATCGACTCCGTTCCCATCGTCACAGACATAAAATGTGATGTCCGCATATCGATCAACACCAACCTCGCCTGGTTCGGGATTGGGGTAGATGACGAACGGCGGATCCGTTTCCGGGAACGGCGTGGGCGTCGGCGTGGCCGTTGGACGCGGCGTGGCCGTGGCGACAACGAACGAATAATACTCGGCCCGCATCCAATTGGCCGGCCTAGACAAATCCAGCGCATTAATCACAAACATAACCTCTTGGCCCACAGGAAACTGCTGAGATGGATCGCAGGTCACAGCATAATGCTGCGGAGTGCCGGAGAGCTGCGCTGTCGTCCACTGACCGTTATACGTCACCTGCACCCAACTCGCATCAACACCATTGATATCATCGAGCAAATCAAAATGGATAACCGCATCCGGCGCCACGCCAACCGAGCCTGGCGGCGGATCGAAATTCGCCGCGTACGGCGGATCATCATCGGGCAACATCGTGGCAGTCACCGTTGGCGTCGGCGTCGCTGTGCCAGGCGGCGCTGTCGGCGTGCGCGTATAAGTCGGGGTGCCCGATGGCGGTACCGCGGTCCGGGTTGGCGTCGGCGTCGTTCCCCGCGTTAGAAACCACCAGTCTCTATTGGACATTTCATTGGGCGGCTGCGAGAAATCATTGACGCTGACCCGGACATCGACAATTTGTCCGGCGCGAAATCCATTCGTCTCATACGTGATCGTGTAATTCCACAAATCGCCGGTCACCTCATAATTGGTGATCTGCCGCCCCTCCACCAGAAATTGCAGCGTGGACAAATTAACGCCGTTCCCATTATCGCGGAGATGAAACGAAATGAGCGGATACAAATTCACTCCCGTGGACCCGGGTTCTGGATAAATTCCTGTCATATAAGGCGATTCAAAATCTGCCGCCGGCGTAAACGCCGGATGCGTCGGCGTTCCCGTCGGAAACTTAGCGCTCCGCGTCGCCTCCGTCTTCGCCGAGCTTCCAGCTACAGAACCAAGGAGAATGCCAACAACAAGGATACAAATATTGGCGGTTGTTTGTTTCACATCTGACCTCCATGAATCATTGTGACTAGGCCGGAAAATCTAGGAATTTCTCTAGCATATGTTTATGGCGCATGCAAACGGCAGCGCCGAACGCTGGCAGCTCGTTGCGGCTAACCCGGCCAATGATGTATCTATGGACAATGAGCGCTTCGGCGCTGCTGGATTGCGAACGCCGTCCTACCGGCCGCCAATGGCCATGGAGGTGCCGTGACATGAGTCCGAGGAAGATCCACTGGCAGATCGCGTGCGCCACTATCGTTTTACTTTTTACTTTCGCCGAGTTAGCCGCTGCTCAGCGGACGATCATGGTCACCGGATATTGGAGTCCGACGGGGCGGATGATCCGTCACTTCAGCCAGGATCCCGAGCTTAATCCCGATGGTTGGGCTGGTGAAAACTGGGAGGGAACCGGGTTCGATATCATCAGCTATTTTCCCGATCCCGACGCGGGTTATACCGGGGATTTCGAAGTGGATTATCAGGACACATTGGCGGATTTTTGGCGGATCACCGAACAGCTTCAGCCAGTGGCCATTGTCAGTTTCGGCATGGGAAACGGGCCGTGGGAAATCGAGTTCAATGCCCGCAATATCACGAATTGGGTACCCGACGACAATCCGCCAACTATGCCCGAGCCCAATCCGCCAGATTCGTCAGTCCCTACCGGTTATGTGAGGAACACCAATCTTCCCGCTGAAGAGATCGCGGAACGGGTTAACGCGTTGAATCTTCCCGGTATCGGCACCGACGGTGCCTGGGTCGATATCTGGGGCAACCCCGGCCGTTATCTGTGCGAATACATCGCGTACCACGGATTCTGGTATCAAGAGATCCATGGCGCGCCAGGCGAACCGGACTCGTGCCAATTGGCCGGCTTCACCCACGTCGCTGAGAATGTTCCTGTAGATTCCGCCGTGTTAGCGACAGAAGAAACGCTGCGCGTGGTGATAGAAGCGCTAACACAAACCACGCCAACGCCAACGCCAACGCCGGCATCGACAGAAACGCCAGAACCAACACCGACCAACACCCCGCAACCCTCAGCCACGGCCACGCTGCCGGCAACGTGGACTCCGACAGCGCCGCCAACTGTCACGGGCACTCCGGAACCGTCAGCAACCATCACGCCGGCACCAACCGGCACTGTGCCGTTATTCACACCGACGCCGGAACTGGGCGTTGGCCCTATATTGGAATTATCCGGCAGCCTGTTCCGGCCTGGAGACCACTTTTGGCTGACCTGCCATCCCGAGAACGGGAGCAGCGCCAATTTGGCCGTCGATCTCTATATTTTATTAGATGTTTTTGGCCTGTATTGGTTCTGGCCCAGTTGGACGCCTGAGGTGGACAGCGTACAGATCGAGCTGCCCCCATATTCGGCAGGAGAAACGCTTGCCCTCCTCGATTTCCTCTGGCCCTCGAGCGCTGGCGCAGCCGGGGGAATCCGTTTTTGGGCTGGTTTCCTCGCTCCGGGAGCCTCGCAACTCACCGGCGACTATTCCATGGTTGAATTCGGGTTTAGCGAACCCTAAACGGACGGATATGACGATTTACGATGAGTTGGTGCCGTATTACGATCAATTGTTTCCAGTCTCAGCACAACAACAGTCGTTCTTTCACGGCCTATTGCGCCAACCCCGCCCGCTCAAAATCCTCGATGCCGGCTGCGGGACGGGACGGCACATGGAGTTATTTGTCCATTGGGGCAATCAGGTAACGGGGATTGAACCCGCCGAGTCCATGGCCAACGAAGCCCGCCGCCGTCTCGCCTGGGCCGGCCAAGCAGTGAAGGTGCTCCGGGCGCCGATTCAAGCTGCCGCAGACGTGTTGACCGGAAGTTATGACTTTGTTGTATGTCTGGGCAACACGTTGGCCCATTTAAGCAAACCGGGCGAATTAGAACAAGGGATCGCGGCTCTGGCCCGGCTGACAGCCCCGGGCGGCTCGCTGCTCACTCAAACTGTGCATTTCGAAAAAGTGTTGCAACAACGAACTAGCCCGTTCCGCGACACGGAAATCATTACTCCGCACGGCAATACCTTGACGTTCTCCCGCCGTTATCATTTCCACCAGGCGCCAGAGATCGTGTTGTTCGAGTTAGCCCTTATCGGACCTGACACATCGCTCGCTGACGTCATCGAGTTGCGGCCAATAGTGTTAGCCGAGCAAACAGCGGCGTTAGAAAACGCGGGGTATTCCATCGCCCACGTCTGGGGCGATTGGAGCCAGATACCCCGCCATGCCGCCGCTCCGGCAACAATCGTGCACGCCCGGAAAAAATAACCGGGCGCGCAACCAGGCGGATGTCTGTCTCAGAACGCTACCGCATCCCCTTAACTTTATTCGTCAAGAATTGAATGTCTTGCTGGCGTTCCTGGCGCAACTTATCTGTTTGAATGTCGCGGAGCGATGATTGGGCGGCATCGAGGAAGTTTTCCGCAGTTGGACGGTGACCAATCTGAATCGCTAGCCGGCAGGCATCGAGTTGGATCAACACCTTGCTATTGGGCGCGCCAAATTCGCTGAGATCCATTTTAAACGTCTGCTGGACTACGAGGTGCAACAGCGGCACAGCTTCGTCCCGATTACCATTTTTTACTAGTTCACGGGCGTAATCGAGGCCGACTGTCGCGCGGATATGGGGCGAGACTTGCGGATCGCGGTACCCCTCGTCTGGTTTCTTATCTTTGGCTGACACCATTAGCCAACAGCTTGTCACTAACAAAACAACGACGGTGAGCGCCACTGTCTTCTTCATCCCGGCTATTCTCCTTTCCACAGATCCGAAGTTGATCAGCTACGCCGCGCGAAGCAGCGCTAAACAACTATACACCATCGAGCCAAACAGAACGAGTCAGACATACGACCTGCGCGGTAACTGACGAGCGCTTGCGTCCCATTCGCCCGCGCTGAGCGCCGCGATGACGGTCATCCCTGTGTCGGAACAGCCGGTCTTAGTGGTAGGCTGCGGGTTTATGGAGGCTGGCATGGAGCGGCAATGGCATGAGTTTTTTCTTCCCGCGGTCCGGGATTGGTTCGACGAATGCGTCGGCCCGCCCACTGACGTCCAACAGCGCGCCTGGCCCAAGATAGCCGCAGGCGATCATGTTCTGGTGACCGCGCCGACAGGGAGTGGCAAGACGCTCACGGCGTTCTTGTGGGCGTTGAACCAACTTCTCGCCCGGCGCTGGCCGTCAGGGATGATCAGCGTGCTGTATGTCTCGCCCCTCAAGGCCCTCAACAACGATATCCAACGCAACCTCCTGCAACCACTCAAAGAACTCACGCAGCGGATGAACATTCATCCGCTCCCCGCCAGCCGCCGCGGCAGCAAACCCCGCGACCTTATCCGCGTTGCCGTCCGGTCCGGGAGCACTCCCCCAGCCGAGCGGCGGCGCATGTTGCGCGAGCCGCCGGAGATCTTCATCACGACGCCAGAAAGTTTGAACATCATCCTCGCTTCGCCCCGCGGCAGAGAGCTGTTCAACCATCTGCGCACGGTGATCCTGGACGAGGTGCACGCGGTCATTGGGGCCAAACGGGGCGTTCACTTGATCACGGCAATCGACCGGCTCGTACAATCGGCTGGCGAATTCCAGCGCATCGCCCTATCCGCCACGGTTTCCCCGCTCGACGAAGCGGCCAGATGGGTTGGCGGCTATCAACTGCTGCGCGAGGACGACCGCCCCGTTTACCGGGAACGCGACGTCGTTGTCGTCCGCAGCGGGATCAGCAAACGCTATGACATCGAGGTCCGTTATGTGCAAGGGGCGGACGAGGCCATCCCGCTCGATGGCGTGGAACCTGGGACGATTTGGCCGTTCCTGACCAAGGAATTGAAAGACCGCATCCGCGCCAACCGGTCCACGCTGGTGTTCGCCAACAGCCGCCGGATGGTGGAGAAACTGACGCGGTTCATCAACGAGGGAGAACCCCGCGAGTTGGCTTATCCCCACCACGGGTCGTTGTCCCGCGAAGTCAGAGCGGTGGTCGAAGCCAAGTTGAAAGCTGGTGAGTTAGCCGCGGTTGTCGCCACTAATTCTCTCGAATTGGGAATCGATATCGGCGCGTTGGACGAAGTGCTGCTCGTGCAAACTCCCCCATCTGCCGCAGCGACAGTTCAGCGCGTCGGGCGGGCCGGCCACAGCGTCGGCGGAGTGAGCCGGAGTAAGATCTACCCGTTGTTTCCCCGCGATATCCTCGATGCTGCCGTCGCCACGAAGCTCCTGCTGAACGGAGAGATCGAGCCGTTAGCGCCGGTGACCAACGCGCTGGATATTTTGGCGCAGATCCTGTTGTCCCTGACCGCCGCTGTCACCTGGCAAGCAGATGCCCTTTACGATATGGTCCGGGCGACATATCCCTTCCGCCATCTGCCGCGAACTCAATTCGATTTGGTTCTAAACCTTCTGGCTGGCCGTTATGCAGAAACGCGCATTCGAGAGCTCCGCCCGCTAATTCTCGTAGACAAATTGGCGGGCACCGTCCGCGCCCGTCCGGAATCGGCCAAACGCCTATTCCTCGCTGGCGGCACCATCCCCGACAGAGGCCAATACACGTTGCGGCTGGCCAACAGCAACGCCAAACTCGGCGAACTCGACGAAGAATTTGTCTGGGAACGGTCGGTTGGCGACACGTTTACACTCGGCGTCCAAACATGGCGCATCGACCGTGTGACCCACAATGATGTGCTCGTTTCACCCGCGGCAAAACGAGCGGCGATGGCCCCGTTTTGGCGGGCTGACGAACGCGACCGCAGCAACTTCTTCACCAGTCGCATTGGCGAATTCCTCGAATGGATCGAACCGCTGCTGGAAGATCCCGCCCTGCCCGGCCAATTGCAGCGGGAGTTCTTCCTCGATGCCCGCGCGGCCAAAAACCTCGTTCAATGGCTCATCTTCGCAAAATCTGTCCTGGGCGGGCGATTGCCGCACCGGCGCCGGATCGTCGTCGAACGCGTGGCGGGCGAAACGGGCAGCGGCGAGGATGGAATCGAATACCTCGTCCATACGTTCTGGGGCGGCAGGGTTAACCGCCCGTTCGCTCTGGCGCTGTCCGCTGCCTGGGAGGAGCGGTATGGAGCGCCGTTGGCGATCCAACACGACGACGATGCGTTAGTGGTCACGTCGCCGGGTGACATCAATCCCGGCGACCTGCTGCGCTTAGTCCAGCCAGATCGAATCGAGCCGTTGATCCGGGGCAAACTCGGCCAAACCGGCTACTTCGGCGCGAAGTTCCGCGAGGCTGCTGGCCGGGCAATGCTCCTGCCCAAACAGAGTTTCCGCCATCGGCTGCCGTTATGGCGTTTGCGCGAACGAGCCAAGGGTCTGTTGCAGGCCGTCGCCAAATTCGCAGATTTCCCCATTATCCTCGAAGCCTGGCGCGAATGCCTCACCGACGTCTTCGAAATAGCGGCCCTCCGCAGCCTGCTGTCAGAGATTCAAGACGGCGCGATTGACGTGCTGGTCGTATCCACACGGACGCCGTCTCCGTTCGCCTCACACCTCGTGTGGTTGCGGACAAACAAACTGATGTACGAGGATGACGTGCCGCCGTCCAGCGCTGCGGCCGCACCTGGCGGAGATATCATCGCCGAGATCGCTCGCGCCGCGGACGTCCGGGCTGCGGGCAGCCGCCCGAAGATCCCGGAGTTACTTTGCCAGACAGTACAAGCCAAACTTCAGCGGACGGCACCGGGATACGCCCCGCGGGACGTCGATGAACTGCTCGCTTGGGTCTCGGAACGCGTCATGATTCCGAAGAATGAATGGCGCGAACTCACGGCGGCGGTCCAACGCGATCATAATGTAAACCTAACGGAATGGGACCAAACGCTCGCGTCGCGTCTGGTTACGGTCGTTCTGCCCCAAGGCCATGCAGACGGCGCGGTGTGCCATATCGAGGATGTGCCAGGTCTATTGGCCACGCTAGCATTAGAGCGGGCAGCGGTAACGTTGACATCGCTGGATAGTGAGCCTCTTCCGGCAGAAACCGAACCCGTTCTCACTGCGTCGTTTACGGCGGCTCAACGCGACGGTCGCCTGCGGTGCGATGTAGCTCAGCGCCTCGGACAGTGGCTGCGGTTTTATGGTCCGGTGCCTATCGCCCGCGTCGCCGCCCAATGGGGAGCCTCGTCAGACTTTTATCAAGCGCTACAAACGCTTATAGCTGATGGAATCGCGGTGACCGGAGAGCTGTCCGCCGGCGCTGGGGCGGTCGAGGTGTGCGATCTGCAAAATCTCGAACGGCTGCTGCGCGGGCTGCGTCAGGCTTCGCGGCCTCAATTCCAACCTCTGGCCGCGAGCCTATTGCCGCTCTTGTTGGCGCAGTGGCATGGATTGAACTCGAACCTAAC
>Ga0116143_10004389_pt1 | contig 13417 bp, 12 predicted proteins | sample AD_UKC034_MetaG_FD_89745 | JGI IMG/M metagenome (GOLD analysis project Ga0116143, IMG submission 89745) | Active sludge microbial communities of municipal wastewater-treating anaerobic digesters from USA - AD_UKC034_MetaG | ecosystem: Engineered > Bioreactor > Anaerobic > Digestate | place: USA...
CAGCTTGGTTGGAGCATATTGATCCTGTTCACCATTCTGGCCTGTCACAGGAGGACCCTCAAGCCCATGGTGTGTATTCCCAGTGATCAGGCAGATCAGGAGTTGTTGAAAGATCCGGACCCCTTGCCCAGATTCGTATGTGTCATTCAGGCATCGGATACGGACAAAACCCTACTGGACACCCTGCTCTATTTCAATCGTACGGCTTGTTTTGGATTTTGTCCTACCTTTGAATTCACCATATTTTCCAATGGCACTGTTTTGTACCATGGGATCCAGCATGTGCAGCCCCTCGGGCAACATTGGTTTTTGATTTCCGAAAATGAATGGGATCAATTACTGAAATTGGCAAGAAAAACGGGATTCTTCGACATGGAAAATGTCTACCCGGTAGACAAAAGAGAATTCCTGGTGGATCTACCCAACATAAACCTCATGATCCAATCCGATGGACGAAAAAAGTTTGTCCTGGACAACCATTCCGCTCCCGAAAAACTGAAAGAGCTGGAACGGGAAGTGGAAGAAACACTCAAAAGGTTGTTGACCCGGACCAAGAACTAAAATTCTGTTTTTTTATCTCTGTATTACCTTCGGATCAATCCAATACTTTCAGGCCCTGATCGGGTGGATGAACAGCCTCTTCATTTCCGTTTAGGGGTTTCCTGTTCCTGACGAACCAAAACCACCTTGTCGTCTTCAAAAATGATGTATCCCTGATCGTAGCAGAATTGGTAGGTGTTGCCGGTGCGGGTCCTCACCTGGTGGGTGAAATGCCTGAAATCAAAACCCTTTCGCAAAAGAGTATCGCGGGAAAGGGTCTTTTTTCCTTCCGGATTCAACTCCGCCAGGATCTCCCGGTTGGATAAAAGGATCTGGTTGACCCGCTTGATCACAGGTGGGAGTTCTTTTTTTAGTTGCTGATGGTGGATGGACCGACAACTGTCCGTACAAAATCTTTTGTCGCGCCTGCCCACGAGGGGAGACTGACAAACCAAACATTTGTTCCGAGGATTCTTTAGCATGGTATTCTAATTGTGTTGTGGCAAAAATAAAAACATTGCTTCAATGATATACTTGAATACCCCAACATAATTGAACTAAAATCTACCGGGATCCTTCCTCCCAATCGGCCGGCTCCAGGACAAACAACTCATCCACGCTTTTACCGAAAATAAAAGCAATTTTAAGTGCCAGCAGGGTCGATGGTGTATACCGGTTGTTCTCAATAGAATGGATGGTTTGCCTGCTCACCCCAATTTTTTCTGCCAAATCCTGCTGCTGCATATTCAGCCTGACCCGTTCCTGCTTGACTTTATTCTGCATCGATTTCTTTTTGACCGGATTCGTCCATATAGATCAGATAGTAGAACCGCATGAGAAATACGACCAGCGGCGTAAAGAGGTTGAAGATCATCAGGTACAGAAAATACTCACCATAAAGAAACCAGTTTCCGACCAAAATGATCAGAAAGTTGACCAGAAAGCTCCATTGATATGCCCTGAGTCGAAGGTAAAGGGTCCTTTCATCTTCCAGTTTCAGACTGGAAAAACACAGGATCAGGAGGCCAATCAGAACAAAGGTCAAAGCCAGTTCATTGGTCAGGTTTTGTCTCCCGCTGAAAATGTCGCGCGGTTCTGTATTCAGGCTCAGCCAGCTGATCTCCCAATCAAAAAATATGTTGGGAATACCCAGGAGGATTCCTGCGACAAATAAGATCAGACCATACAAACGGAAATCCGGAGGAAACAAGAAGTGATTTTTCATAAGTAAAGTTTATTTTACAAATGTAAAACGTACTTAACTTATGTAAAGTATAAGCTACCTGAAAAATTTTCAAATTTGTTACATGCTGATCGGATATCAAATCTGAATTCCGATCCCCAGATACCAGGTCCTTCCCTGCCCTGGCAGCAAACCGGGGCCCGGATACCCACCGGCCCTGCGCGTGGCATAAAGGGAATTGCCCAGATTGTTGATGCCCCCTTTCAGGAGATAGGATTTCGCGATCCTGAAGGAACCGGTCAGATCCATCACCTGGTATGCTTCAATATACCCCACCGTGGCGGCTGCATTGGGTGCCAGGGTATTCGCGGCATCTGCATAGATCCCGCCGACAAAATTGGTCTGGAAGCCTATTGAAAACCGGCTGTTTTCCAGGCTCAGTCCAAACCGGTGGATGTATTCCGGTGCATTTTCCACTCTTTTTCCCTTTATGGACTTTGCGGGATCATTGGCGATGGCCGGATTATCCCAACTGGTGTAGCGCGATCTGTTCCAGGCATTGGACGCAAATACCTTAATACTCGGCATGCCGGACACCTGCTTCCATAACATCCTGGTAAAATCAACTTCAATGAATGATTCGATACCCGTACTGGAGCTATTGCCAATATTGGTCCTGAACAGTACACTGTCTTTTAAATAAGCCCCGATCCTGCCTTCATATTGCAGATGGTAGAAACTTAGATCAAAAACGAGGAAATCATCCCATCTCCCGCGCCAGCCTAAATCGATATTATAACCCCGGGAATCTTTCAGGTTCGGGTCAATCACTTCTGTGAGGGCTGAAGGGGTCAATTCGGAAAAAGTGACAGGTCTGAAAGACTGTGAAACATTGCCATATAAACTGGTCTGATGGCTGGTTGCAAACTCGACACCCATTCCAGCCAGTAAGACGAGCCTATTCCTTGTTTCAGGCTGCAATATTCCACTGGCGCTGATTCTGCCTTTTCTTGAATTGTCGATCTTTTCAAGTCGCACACCGGGTACCATTTTCAGCCTCTTGCCCCATTGGAACAAATGCTCGGCAAACCAAGCGTAGTTCCAGGTTGAAAACTCCAAGCTCCTGCCAAAGGACCCTGGCTCTGCCTGAAAATCGGGATCTGTACCTGCAGTGCCCAGTCCCAACTGGTCCCTGTGGGTCATGCCTTTGTAGGCCCTGACACCGGTGGCCAAATGCTGTGACCTGCCCGACAAAGTGTAGGACCACATCCATCTTATCTCAGATCCCAGGTTGCGGTATTGATCCTGGTCAACCTGCCTGTTGTGATATGCCAGAATTCCGGCCTGAATGGTATCCCGCACGTTGATGGGTCTCACAAATCCCACGCTTTTTCTGTCGCTGTGCGTAAAAAAACTCTTCCACACAATGGAACTGTGGTCGTTGATCCGGTAGGTAAAATCCAGACTTCCTGTATTCCAGGGGGTGCTCATCCAGTTGCGCGAACGTGCCGAAGACCGGGGATCCTGCTGGAATTGCTGATCGGTCAGACCACCGGGCTGCTGACTTTCATAATTCATGCGGGTATAATCGAACCTGGCACTGAGTTTTTGGGTGATCTGGTATTGTACGGCTCCGTAAGCCGTATGGACATCATAGTCATTGTTTTGCCTCCAGGTTTCGGCTTTCCTTCTGTGGAAATAACCGTACCAGCTGAATTTGCCTGAGTTGCCGCCCACCGCATTAAATGAATTGAATAATCCATAGGATCCCAGCGTTTGGAAAGATTCAAAATGGAAAGGCACACCCGGCTTTGCAAATTTGAGCCTGTAGTTTAACATCCCCCCAAACTGCGGACCAAATTGGAGGGAAGCCGCACCCCTTATGAATTCGAGTTGCTCAACTGCCTCTACAGGAGGCGTATAATAAGCTTCGGGATAACCAAATACTTCACTGCATATATCCGCTCCATTTTGCCTTACATTAAATTCCCAATTTCGATTCGGGCTCAGCCCTCGAGTGGCCAGATTGGTCTGGATTCCGGACGCATCACTTTCCCAGATGGTCAGACCGGGCACTTTGGCATAGATCTGCCGCATATTGTTGCTGCTCAGGTCTGCCTGGATCTGATCGAGTCGAATGATTTCGTTCTTTTTAGAAGCAAATATTACCTGGTCTTTGACCGAGCCGTAATGCGCCACACCTGCTTGAAATGCCCTCTCTACCAGTTCGACAGAGTCCAGATTGTGTATTCTTGTGGAATCCAAAAGTGTCTGGCCGGCCAAGGAACCTGAAAGAGTAAGCCATGATAGAAATAAAAAAATCCGTATATTCTTCATCATCATGTCCGTATTATATAATTTAATCCAATTTAGGGGCAAAGATAAAATTTGTTAGGGTGTACAAACTTTAAATAAAATAATTTTTTTATATTTTTGCAGAATGGAACTTAACCTGTTGAGCCTCACCGAAGAAAATTACATCAAGGCCATTTACGAGCTGAGCGAGCAGAGTCCAGACTCATCTGCCGGCACCAATGAACTTGCCGGATATCTGGGACTCAAACCGGGGACGATCACAGAGACCATCAAAAGGCTGAGCGATAAAGGACTGATTGCGTACGAAAAATACCAGCCTCTTCGCTTGACCATCATTGGAAAAAGCCTTGCTATCCATATCATCAGAAACCAAAGGCTCTGGAAAACCTACCTTGTAAAAAGAATGGGTTTTGGGTGGGAGGAGATCGATGATATTTCCAATCAATTGGAACATATACGGTCTGCCAAGCTCATTGACCGCATTGATGAATTGCTCGGATATCCTCTTTTTGATCCGCATGGCGATCCGATCCCAGACAAACGTGGAAACATGAGGGGAAGGTGCTTTATCGCACTGGACAGGGCAGAGACAGGCCGGGATTACCGCATCACGGCAGTCAATGATCACTCCGAAAAATTTATCCGGTACATGAATAAGATAGGTTTGCAGATTGGGGATCCGATCCACATAGTAGAGATTGAAGAATACGATGGTTCCATGACGGTTTCCTCTCCTGCCCAAAAACAATTCCTGATCCCTAAGTCACTGGCTGAAAACATTTTGGTTACTGCAGAATTACATTGCTGTGCTTTTGAGCAAAATGCATCCACCCCGCCCTGCCTGAACAAGGCTTTTCCTGTCAATTGAATGCCGGACAGTCTGAACAATCATTACCTTTGATTGTCAATCGACAGTATGAATATTTGGAACAAGATTGCTATTACAGCTGTCATCATCCTGATCACAGTTTTTTCAGTTGATACAAAAGCCGCCCATATCATTGGCGGGGAGCTCTATTATCGCTGCCTTGGTTATGGAAATAATGGTCTGGACACCACCACAAGGACCTACCGGATTTTTATTAAACTGTACCGAGACTGCAGACCCCAGCAAAATGCTGCGGGTTTTGATGCACCCCTGGGCTTTACCATCTTCCGCAAAGAGAACAACGGATCCTATACCAATGTCAGACCCAACAATCAGGAATTCAGCATTCCCAGATTGACCGACGGCCCTTTCAAGATTGCCCCGCCGGAATATCCTTGCCTGATCCTTCCGCCTGATATCTGCGTCGAAAGTGGTACCTACGAATACGATGTCACCCTCCCCATCATCAGCAATGAATACGTCATTGTTTGGCAAAGATGTTGCCGGAACAATACCATTTCAAATATTCTCAACCCGGGAGGAACAGGAGCCACATTTACCATTTCCATCCATCCGGAGGCCCAAAGGACCTGCAACAACTCTCCCCGATTCCTCAACTTTCCCCCCACTGTCGTTTGCGTCAACAACCCTTTGAATTTTGATCATCAGGCCGTTGACGAAGATGGAGATCTGCTGGTTTACAGCTTCTGCGAACCCCTGGCCGGAGGAGGACAGGGCGGAGGTGGCGGCAATCCATGCAATTCAGTGATCCCAACGCCGGACTGCCCTCCCCCATTCCCCCTGGTTCAGTTCAGGGCACCCTTATACACCTACCTGTTTCCTATGGGAGGCAACCCTCCCGTTACGATCAATTCACTGACCGGACAGATCACCGGGGAACCCAATACGCTGGGGCAGTTTGTCGTATCTGTTTGTGTTTCAGAATATCGGAATGGAACCTTGCTCTCTACTTTGCGCAGGGACTTCCAGTTTAATGTCGCCAGTTGCCAGGGCACAGTGGTAGGTAAACTCAATAATGGCACGGAACTGCGCCCCAATTACCAGTCCATACTTCTCTGCAATTCAAATGAACTCCAGATGGTAAACGGAAGCTATCAGCAGCAATACATCTCCGATGTACTGTGGGAGTATGAAAACGGAGGAATAATTGACACCTTCAGAGGATGGGCCCCTAAAATCACATTTAAAGAAGGTGGACTGCATAAAGGAAGATTCATCCTCAATCCAGGCACCAACTGCAGCGATACGGTCAATTTCGAAGTCAACGTCATTCCGGAAATTAAAACAGATTTTTCAATCAACTTTGACAGTTGCAAGGCCGGCCCTGTAAACTTCATCGATTTATCCCAATCGGCCTATTCCAAAATCTCGGCATGGAATTGGGATTTCGGAGATGGCTTCCGCGGATTCAGTCCAAACATGAACATACAATACGTATATCCCGACCGGTATACCGTAAACCTGGAGGTGACTGATGAGTTTGGATGCAAAAACAAAATTCAAAAAGGCCTGGTCTGGCAACCCGCACCAGAGGTGGTCATTTTCGAACCCTCTGTGAAGGAAGGCTGTGTCCCCCTCAAGGTGGCGTTCAAAAATATTTCCTTCCCTACAGACAGCAGCTATCGGTTTAACTGGAGTTTCAGCAATGGGGTCAACAGGAACGGCACCAATTTTACCCAAACCTTTGATTCTGTGGGAAGCTACGACCTGAAACTGGAGGTAATATCCCCTACCGGCTGCCGTAATGAAGGAGCGTTCAATAACATTGTAACAGTATACGCTCCCCCTACTGCATCAGGTAGAGTGGACCGCAGTACGGTAGAGATAGACTCCGCGATGATCCTGCTGGAAGACCTGAGCGCCAATACCATCGGCAGAACCTGGATCATCAATGACAAAGAATACTTCTTTGACAAAAGCCTGAATTATAATTTCCTCGATACCGGTTGGCATAGCATCAAGATGATCGCATCCGATCGCTTTCTATGTACGGATACTTTGGAGTTCCGTGTATTTGTCTTCCGGGATTTCACCTTGTTTATGCCCAATGCCTTTACCCCTAACGGAGATGGGGTCAATGAGGTATTTGGACCTGTCGGCAAAATGAAGGATCTGGAATATTTCCGGCTTAAAATATATGATCGCTGGGGAGGAATCATCTTTGAATCCGAAGATCCCGGCCAGGGCTGGAATGGTAAGTTTCAAAACGACGGTCAGGATGCCATCCCAGGCGTGTATACCTATGATCTGGAATTCAAAGCAGCAAACAGGGAGGTGGTCAGGGAAAGAAAGTTGCTCACTTTGATCAGATGAGCTTTTTAAAAGTAAGTGCCGGAGGTGGGACTCGAACCCACATGCCCTCACGAGCACACGCCCCTGAAACGTGCGTGTCTACCAATTTCACCACTCCGGCAAAAACGAAGCGCAAAAATGGGTAAAATCTTCCAATCCGTAAAATCCGTTTTCGAAAAAAATCAAAATCCTGCAAGGGCCGACGCCATGCAGGCATATATGAGAGACCAATTTGTGTTTTTAGGGTTGGCTGCTCCCACTCGCCGAGTACTCCAAAAAGACATTTTTGCTCAATACAAAAAATACGACTGGCCTCAAATTGAGGATTTTATGTCAGAGTGTTGGGCTCAGGACGCCAGAGAGTACAAATATGCAGCAATGGATTACGCGGCTTTGTTTCAAAAAAAATACACGCCGGACCAAATCCCTTTTTTTGAACAAATAATCGGGGACCAGCCCTGGTGGGACACCGTGGACATGATTTCGGCCGGCCTGGCAGGCAAGACACTGCTCCGCTACCCGGAACTTGTCGGCCCTACGGCCATGAAGTGGATTAAAATGGAACCCTTCTGGTATCCCAGATCTGCGGTGATTCTACAGCTGTTCTTTCGCGATCAAACGGATTTTAAGCTACTTAAGAAGCTCATCCTGATGACCAGGGACTCCAGGGAGTTCTTCCTGAACAAGGCCGCAGGTTGGGCACTGCGACAATACTCTAAAACCAATCATGAAGCAGTCTCTGATTTTCTGTCAGAAACCAGACTTCATCCCTTAACCGTCAGAGAAGCTTCAAAATACCTTTCCTGATTGAATCCCGAACGGATCATTCCCCATTTAGGTCATTTTGCTTCGCGTAGCTAATTCAGATGAACTTTTTCAGCATTGTATTCATAGCCTGATCCAAAAGCTGCATATCACTGCCCAGTACCACAAAGCTGAATCCCCCCTCCAATCTCTTTTTTGCTGCTTCGGGACCGGAGCAATAAATCCCCAAAGGAATCTTATGTCTGGTAGCGGCATTCTTTATTTTATCCAATGCATCCAGAAATAAGGGATGGGCATTTTCAGGAGCCGGCTCCAGGCCCAGGGACAATGAAAGATCAGAAGGACCTACGAATGCCAGGTCAATCCCATTCACTGAAAAAATATCATCCAGTTGGGCCAGCGCATCTTGGTGTTCGATCTGAATAGCCAGCAGGGTCTGATCGTTTGCCGTAAGGAGATATTCCTTCATGGTCTGTCCAAAAGCCAATCCTGCCATCGCATTTCCAAAACTTCTGGATCCGAGAGGAGGATATCTGGACCATCTGACAATATCCATTGCCTGATCCACCGTATTCACCATTGGGACTATGATGCCATGTGCGCCGGCATCCAAAGCCCTTTTGATTTCCGGCTCATTCGCGCCGGCAATGCGGACCAGGGGAGAAACCCTGCCTGAGCATAATATAGAAGAAATCATCCGATACAGGGTATTGGGATCGACCGCTGCGTGTTCCGAGTCTATGGTGATAAAATCCAGATCAAAGCGTGAAAGCCAGCGGGCCGAATATTCAGAAGGCAAATTAAGCCAGATCCCCTTACAAGCCAAACCCTCTCTTACTTTGTGTGCGATCATGTCAGGAAGGATTTATGTTCTTCAATTTTAGAGAGCTGTGAATAATTTTTCTTTGCCTTATTTCTGGGTGAATTTCTTTAGCCTCCCCAACAAAACTACGATCAGAAAAATAAAGGGTGCACCATGCCAAAACAAATCAAACCAATCCATGGGTTCCATTCCGACCGCACCTCCCATCACCCAGCGGATCTTTCCAAACAAATGGGGTTCCGGATACCAGGGAGCTAGTCCCAGTGTGAGGCTGGCCACAATCGCCCATACGAGATAATCCGGTTTTTCCTTCATGATCTGTTGCGAAAAGGTGCCAGGAGATGGTTCCAAAATCCGGAGGGATATTTCTCAATTTTTTCAAAACCCAATGCAATATCCCTGCCGTCAGATGGAATGTAACTGGTTCCAAAAAGATAATCCCATATGCTTAGGCTCAGACCAAAATTCACGCCATAGGAACCTTTGGGAAGATCCTTTGCATGATGCCAAATGTGCATGACGGGATTATTTAAAATATACTTGAGAGGACCATAGCTTACATTCAAATTGGCATGATTGATGTGTCCGATCAGCAAGGCGATCATGTGGATGATGAAAAAATCCTGAATCCCAAATCCCAGCATGGCAAGCGGTATATATTGCACAGTTTTGTAGATGATGGTCTCCATAAAGTGAAACCTGAGATGTGCTGCAAAACCCATCTGCTCGACGCTGTGATGGACTTTGTGAAACTCCCACATCCAGGGGACTTTGTGCAGCATCCTGTGGACATTCCATTGAACAAAATCCGCGACCACAAACATGATCAGAAATTGAGACCAGCGGGGCCAGGATGAAAGCTCCAAAGCCACCAGATTTTGTATCCCCACTGTTCCAAGCAGTGAATTGAATAATTCCACGCCTATGTTGGACAAAGCATTGTAGGCGATCAAAGAGAAAAGGAAAAAATTAAAAAACATGTAAAAAGCATCGAGCCAGAAATCCTTGCGGAATATCGCCTGCCCTTTGCGCCATGGAAACAAAATCTCTACCGCCCAGATCAGTAAAGAAATGAGAATGAGCGCATAAAAATAGTTTTCGTACCAGGGTTTTCCCTGCGGCTGAAGTAGAATTTCAGACTTCAAATAATTCCAGTAACCCGTGTAGGAGGAAAGGATGATTTCAATAAAATCTGGACTATCCATGACTTAATAATTTAAAAGTTGCTCCAGATGAACCAGGACTTTTTCAGCGCTCAGGATCATTTCTTTTTCAAGCGTGGCATTCAGAGGGATCGCTGGCATGTTCACCGATCCGATGGCTTTGACCGGCGCATCCAGATATTCGAAGCAATGCTCGGAAATTCTTCCGGCGAGGGTTTGGGCAAAACTGTTCTCTATGGTTTCTTCGGTCACGACCAGACAACGATGGTGTTTCCGGACCTGTTCGTAGATCAATTCGGTATCCAGAGGCACCAGGGTCCTGAGGTCTATGATACTGACCCTCCCAGGAAGCTTCTCTGCTGCATTGAGCGCCCAGTGCACCCCCATTCCATAAGTCACGACACACACGGCCTGTCCTTCCTGTACCATTCGCTCATCTGCCTGCCTGACCAATGCAGCTTTGCCAAGTGGCAGTATATAATCTTCGGAGGGCATAATGACCTTTGCTGCATCGGTGCCCGGCACTTTAGACCAGTACAAACCTTTGTGTTCAAAGATCACCACCGGATTGGAATCGTAATAGGCTGCCTTGATCAAGCCCTTTAAATCGGCCCCATTGGATGGGTAAACTACTTTTAACCCTTTGATGTTGCAGACTACGGATTCCACACTGGAAGAGTGATAGGGTCCTCCGCTTCCATAAGCACCGATCGGTACGCGCAACAGCATACTGACCGGATATTTTCCCATGGTCAGATAGCTGGATCGGGCCACCTCCGTAAACAGCTGATTCAGTCCGGGCCATATGTAATCCGCAAACTGCACTTCTACAATCGGCTTCAATCCGGCAGCAGACATACCTACCGTACTTCCCACGATGAATGCCTCCTGGATGGGCGTGTTGAACACCCTGTGGTCTCCGAACTTTTCCGCCAGGGTGGCTGCCTCGCGAAATACGCCTCCCAACCTTTTTCCTACATCCTGGCCATACAAAAGACATTCGGGATGTTTGCGCATCAGTTCTTCAATGGCAAACAATGCACAATCGACCATCACTTTTTCTTCACCTCCTGCCGGACTGCGGTCACCCTGCTCTGTCAGAACAGGAGTCTCCGCAAAAGCATGTAAATACAAATCGGACGGAATGGGATCATCTGCTGCCCTTGCTGTCTCAAAATCCCTGGCAACGATATCCGCAGCTTCACTTTCTAATTCACTTATTTCCGACTGGCTGAATCCTTCATTTTTCAGCAAATCAATCATTCTGGGATAAGGATCTCTGGTTTGCTGCAATTCCAGATCATCCCGATACCATTCCTTTCTGACGCCCGAAGTATGATGATTCAAAAGTGGAACTCGGGCATGCAATAGAAAAGGTCTTGGATTCTGACGTATTTCCTGAATAATCTGTGTTGCGGTTTCCCAGCAAGTTTTAAAATCTGTTCCGTCAATGGACACAGCTTCGAGTCCGGGAAATCCCTTTGCATAATCAACGGCATTTCCTTTCCTGATTTCCGAACTGTGGGCAGATATATCCCAGTCATTATCCTGAACAAGATAAAGTATCGGCAGTGATTTCAACGATGCCATGTGAAAGGCTTCGGAAACCTCGCCTTCCGTTATAGACGCATCGCCCAGTGAACAAACCACAACCGGCCTTTCTGCCTGAAGATTGGGTAAATTCATTTTTTCCCTGTACTGAAGTCCCATGGCTATCCCGGTGGTAGGAATTGCCTGCATTCCCGTAGCAGAAGACTGATGAGGGATTTTGGGTTTGTCCGGATCCTTGAGGCTGGGGTGAGAATAGTAAGTCCTCCCTCCTGAAAAAGGATCGTCTCTTTTAGCCATCAACTGGAGCATCAAATCGTAGGGTTTCATCCCTATGGAGAGCAATAAAGCGTCATCCCTGTAATAGGCAGAAAGATAATCCTGGGCTCTGAGCTGCAGTCCTACCGCAATCTGTATAGCCTCATGTCCCCTGGATGTGGCATGTACGTATTTGGAAACAAATTTAAAATTGGCCTCATAAAGATCCGTCATTGCCTTTGCCTGTGCCATCAGCATAAAAGCTTTCTTCAATATCGTCTGGTTCATCCGGGAGGCCATATTTAAATTAGCTGATAAATCGCAAAGTTGGTAAAATTCAGACAATGTAAGCCATACATTGGTTCATCCATTCCTGTTCCGGATCTCCAACTGTGACTAAAGGCACATTGGATTCATTTTGCTTCATTCTTATACCTTTGTCTGGTCGATGGCCAGTTTGAAAGAAATAAGAGTCTATCCTGTAAAATCATTGCCCGGGATCAGCCTGAGTGCACATTTCGTGCATGAAACCGGGTTGCTTTGGGATCGTCAATGGATGCTGGTGGACCCAAATGGCCATTTTATCACCCAAAGACAGGAGCCCCGGCTCAACACCATCAGGGTCAGCCAATCCCCTAATGGCCTCGTCTTTCAAACCTCAGATCGCGTTATAGAGGATCTTTTTCTGCCTTTTCAGTTGGTTCAATCCGGCAAGCCTATTCCTGTCCAAGTATGGAACAGCGGATTTTCTGCCAACCGCTCCTATCCGGAGGCATCTGAATGGTTCTCCCGTTTTTTAAATAAGGAACTGGAACTTGTAGAGGTCAAACCGGGAGCCCGTATGAAAAAAAACAATTATTGGCCCAGGGCATTCCCCTTAAACTTTTCAGATGCCTACCCCATTCACCTGATCAATCTGGCCTCCATAAGGGATTTATCCAAACGCATCGGAACCTTCATTCATCCGGACCAGTTTAGGGCCAACCTGGTCCTGGACGAACTCGAACCCTATGAAGAAGACCGTATTCGCTCAATCCGACAGGGGGATCTGGAATTGGTTTCCGTTAAAAAATGCGAACGCTGTATCATGACGGGCCTGAGTCCGGGACAATCAGAAATCGGAAAAGAACCTCTGAAAACCCTTTCCGGATACAGAAGACAAGGCAACTCAGTCAATTTTGGTATTTATTTGATTCCTAAGGAAATAAACCAGCCTGAAGGCACAAAAATTTCAATTTCCGACAAATTGGGATGCTATTTTTAAAAAAGTAGTTCCTTTGCGGCCGCAACCACAAGCCTTTTGCGGTTGTTTTATCAGACCTAATTCATATATCGAAATTACAATCCATGGAAAAAGTATTCATTCTTTCTGTTGCCCGCACGCCGATAGGCTCATACGGATCAGCCCTTGCCGGTTTTTCTGCCACTGCTCTGGGATCTCATGCCATCAAAGCTGCAGTCCAGAGATCGGGGCTCAGTCCGGACCAGATTCAGGAAGTTTTTATGGGCAACGTATTGTCTGCTAACCTCGGACAGGCTCCCGCCAGACAGGCCGCCCTGGGAGCGGGTCTCTCATTTGACACCAATTGTACGACCATCAATAAAGTTTGTGCCTCCGGCATGAAGTCCATTATGATCGC
>Ga0116143_10004390_pt1 | contig 13414 bp, 9 predicted proteins | sample AD_UKC034_MetaG_FD_89745 | JGI IMG/M metagenome (GOLD analysis project Ga0116143, IMG submission 89745) | Active sludge microbial communities of municipal wastewater-treating anaerobic digesters from USA - AD_UKC034_MetaG | ecosystem: Engineered > Bioreactor > Anaerobic > Digestate | place: USA...
CCTGGCGTATGCCCTTATATCTCTCTTTCTCTCGTTCGAGAAGGGAATAAGACCCTTTCCGCTTTGCGTACCGTTCGCCTCCGTCAAATATCCTGTAGGAGACACTGCCTGCAAACGTGTATGCATCCAATGAATTCCCCGCGTCTGATGCAGAGCTGAAGCTCGAATAGCTGCTCACAGAGTCTCTTGAATTGAGAGACCGTACATATGAGCTTTGAATGTCCACCCTTGGCAGATAGGGGTCGATCGTGGAGATATAAGAAAACCGGTAGCTCTTAACGATCTCCTTCTGTTCTTTTAAGAGATAGGAGCCGTCGACGGCCCTTTTGACCGCTTCATCGAGGGTTATAGAGAACGCTGTGCCTGATATGAGAACAATAATGATGAAAACAGCGGAAATGATTTTCATTTTTGACCTTTATACCATAGTTTCATGAATTATTCAAAACCACGCCAATATTACGGGCCTTCTATCATTGACTGAACATTTGTTCATGTGAACATTTGTTCATTTTATATAAAGCGCCCTTGCCTGTCAATATATTTTTAGTGCCGCTCTTTTTTGTTTGCATTTATGGCGGGTCTTTTGGCGGGGAAGAGGTATCCTGCGATAAAAAGAAATGCCGAGGAACGGAATTGAACCGCTGACACGGGGATTTTCAGTACTAAGCATCCCCAAATCCATACCATTCGCAAAGCGTTGTTATGACTGTTTAAAATAACAATATCAATTAGTTATGGGCGATAGGCATTTTCGGCCTGCTCTCCATCCTTGAGTATCATTCTGCATCATCACGGGCATAAAATGGGCATAAAAATAGGATCAAGAACAAGGAGACAGAGCGATCAGACATTAAGACCGGTGTAAGCTTCCCTGTCAAGTAGACAGGGAAGCTTACAAATGATATTTATAGAAAATAAAATCCTATATTGACATTTCTTGGAAAACCCCATACAATGGATTTAGATAATATGAATATTATTAATAATATTATCATCAGCATAGGAACGAACTCTTTATTTCTAAAAGGCCAAAATTTTGCTCGTAACTATAAATTTAATGAGGCGATAGATGCTTTTGAAGCAGCCTTGAAAAAGAGTCCAGAGAATGCTTTTATATATCTACACAAGGGACTTGCTCACTCCAACTCCAATGACTATAAAGAGGCTATTGCTTCTATTGAACGGGCAATAAAAATAAATCCGTCCAATGCAGTTTTTTGGGTCTTTCTTGGTCTAGTTCATTTTGATTATTATAAACTTGAGCTAGCGAATAATGCCTTTGAACATGCAAGAAAAATAGATCCTGCCTATGAACTGCCTAATGTTTGTATAGGATTATGTAATCTGTCAGAGGGAAAGGTCGAAAATGGATATAGTTTACTCTTAAACAACTCAGAGTTGCGTCACAGCATTGATGAACCAAGACTTCTACTTCTTTGCGAGAATATACTATTTAAAGCAGAAGTTGCCCTACCCGAGGAAAGGATTACGATTCTTACAATAATAGCTCCATTCCCGATAGTTCTTCTAACAGTTCTTCTAAATATCTTGGGATTAAAGAAACTAGCGAATCTTCTCAACAAAAAAAAGCAGGAAGACCTTGAGCATACAGATAAAATTAATACTTTCCAAAAATGTTATGATAGTGGCAAATATCAAGAAGCGCTAAAAATTATTGAGAGTTTTGACAACGAGATTAATGAGCAGTTGCTCTTTGCGCACGCAAGGACTCTATACAAGACAAAAAACTATAAGGATGCAACCAAGTTATTCGAAAAATTATCAACACAGGATTCTCGTAATTATTTATTTTTCTATTATATGGGGCTCTGCGCTATAGCACTTGAAGATCAAAGAAAAGCATTGAATTACTTTAATGAAATGTCGAAAACATTACATCCCAATCTAGCAAAAAAAAGACTGCAACAGGTTTATGACTTTTATAACGAAACTAAAAAGCATTAAATATTATCCATAAAAATGTCGTTATCTTTTCTTTCATACGGTATTCATTCGCCTCTGAGAATCTTCAACCGTCAACATTTGTGAAATTAATAACCCCGGCGCTATCAGCCAAGCACCTACTATATAGTTTCCTTAGCATCTTGCCAACGGGCTATATCTATATCCGTTTGTCTTTTTTTCCTCTCTGACACCCTGTTGTCAGGTAAGTATATAAAATAATATTTGTATTTTTAGTTTCATAGGGATAAAATTGCTTTAAGGAGTTCGGTTTAAAAAACAGGTGGGTTATGGCTGGAGGTGAAGGGCAACAAATGCATCCGACCCGGTTTTCTTCTCTCGTTGTGTTCCGACCGATTTTAATCATTCTTCGTCCCACAGCTTATAAATCTATGCCGATTAATGGTAAAATTTATTAAGTTTATTGTGCTTTCCAAGTCTAACGGATAGCTTATTGTTCTTAAAGTTTTTATGAACTTTAAGTCGGTTTATTGGGAGATAATTCTCGCAGAAGGGAATATTTGTGGAGCTGATAACAAAAGATGACCCTGAATATCGTAGAATATTTTATAAAGGTCAAAATTGGAATGCCGACAGTTTAGTATGAACAAAAACACGGGGGATTCTATGTCCAAAAATAAACAAGTATTAGTTACCCATGAGTCCTTGGTACAATCGATGATTAAGATGGCCGTTGAATCATGGCGAATAGGAAGGGTTTTCGATAGGATGCTGATAAAACTTGATGCTGGAGAACAGAACCGATACCAAAGCCAACTCCGTTGGTTTTTCAAAAAGGTTGAAGAGTCACTTGAAGTTGCAGGATTACGCATCGTCAACGTAGAAGGGTATCCTTTCGATCCAGGGATCGCAGCTACGGCACTCAACATTGAAGAATTTGATACAAATGATACCTTAATAGTCGATCAGATGCTTGAGCCCATCATAATGGGGAAAGAAGGCTTGGTTAAGACAGGAACAGTCACTCTGAGGAAGGCGTGAGTATGAACAATTATGTAGGCATTGATCTCGGCACGACAAACAGTGCGATCTGTTCTTATGATGGGTCCGAATCCAGGATTTGGAAAAGCCCAGAACAGAACGATGTTACACCCTCGGCAATTCTCATTGATCGACGAGGCAACAAATACTTGGGAAAGCGCGCATATGATTCTGCCCCGTGGCAACACGGCAACGCAGCTCTACTTTTCAAGCGTATCATGGGAACAAGCACTCCCGTCTTGCTTCCAGCTGTTAATCTTATCAAGACCCCAGAGGAGTGCTCTGCTGAAATTTTGAAAGTCCTGTTTGGATACCTGCCGGAGGAAATCAGGAATGATCCAGAAACAGGAACCGTGATCACCGTTCCTGCAGCATTTAACCAGATGGCGAAAGACGCAACAATGCAAGCAGCACGAATGGCCGGTATCGGCAAGATTGCATTAATGCAGGAGCCTGTTGCCGCGGTGATGAGCGTAATGAGGAAAAGAAAAGCCGATGGAATTTTTTTAATTTATGACCTAGGCGGAGGGACTCTAGACATCGCTGTTGCAGAGAACATCGGGGGACGCGTAAATTTACTCGCCCATGGTGGCGTCGAAATGTGTGGTGGCAGGGATTTTGACAGATTGCTCATGAATAACATAGTTCAACCATGGCTACTTAACAACTTTGACTTGCCGGAAGATTTTTCTGCTAATCCTCAATTTAAAACACTTTCACGGGCCGCATTATGGGCAACAGAAAGGGCAAAGATAGAGCTCTCAGCCAAGGAAGGGGCAGTAGTCATGCTGCCTGAGGACGAAATGAGATGCCGAGATCTTGCGGGCAATGATATATACCTTGAAATACCTTTAAAGAGACAACAGTTGGACGAACTTATCGCAGAAAAAATCAGCGAATCGATTGACGCTGCCCGCGAGACCCTTTCCAAAGCTGGACTCACTCCAAACGATCTTGAACGAATTGTTTTTGTCGGCGGTCCCACCAATTATAAACCACTCCGCGACAAAGTAGCCTCTCAATTAGGAATCCCTGGCAGCACGGATGTGAACCCCATGACCGCGGTTGCCGAAGGAGCCAGTTTATTTGCGGAGTCCATTGATTGGAGCTCACAGGTTCGGTCAAGGAAAAGTACTCGCGGGCATATCTCCTCGGGAGGTAAGTTGGCGTTGGGCTTTAACTACATCGCCCGCACTCCGGACTTGAAGGCTAAAATTGCTGTTCAATTGACCGGTCAAGTAGCACCCGGCACCGAGTTCCAGATAGACAGCATCGATACCGGCTGGACTTCGGGCCGTCTCACAATAAAGCATGGTGCAACTGTAGACGTGACCCTTGCTAAAACAGGGGAAAATACCTTCAAGGTTTTTGTGTTCGACCCAGTTGGAGGTCCCATGGCCTTGCAGCGGACCGAATTATCATAACCAGAACCGCTGCAACGGTTGATGCCATTCCCGCTTCGCACTCGGTTGGCATAGAGGCCCTCGAAAAGCTCGGTGGACATCCTGTGCTTGAGTATTTGGTTCACGCAGGAGACCCTCTTCCGAAAAAAGGCAAGCTGCTATTCAAAGCTGCTGAGTCCCTCAAGGCTGGGGTATCCGATTCACTCAACTTTAATCTCTGGGAGGGTGACATTGAAGACCCGATCACAGACAACCGCCTTGTTGGCGTCCTGAAGATCTCCGGTTCGGATTTCAATGATGGGGTCATTCACGCCGGAGCCGACCTTGAATGTGAATTTGAGATCCTTGATTCCGGTAATATCTTCATGGAGGTTTCCGTTCCATGTATCGGCAGTTCTTTTCCCTCCGGTAAAAACTTCTATTCACGTCAAGAAGGCCAGCGCGACTATACTTCCGATTCTTTGTTCGTTGTGGAAGAGGGACAACGGGCACTTAATCGAATTGATGAGATCAATAAAGTTGTGGATGACCCAAAACTCTCTCAGGCCCGGCAAAAACTCGAATCTTCTGTATCACTTGATCCTCAAGAGGCTGATGCTGAAACAGTAAAAGAAGCCGATGACAAAATCCATGAAGCTCACAGACTCCTTTATCAGGTCAGGAAAGAACACCTCAAGGCAATCAGGCAAATAGAGCATGACGGGGTTATCTCGTTCTTCGATGAGCATGTCCGTCAATACGCTCGGCCATCAGAGGCAATAGCCTTCGACACCCTTGCCAGGACAGCTCAACGTTCTATAGATAGGAACGACAAGGACTTCGAACACCATCTTGATGAGCTTAAAGGCAAGAACTTTGACATCCTGTGGCGTCAGGACTGGTTTGTCGTTGATCGTTTTAAGTGGATGGTTAACTCGCCGCACCTTTTTGCGGACAAACACCGCTTTGAGGAGCTTAAAAAAGCAGGCATGCAACTCATGCGTTCTGATGACGTGGATAAACTCAGGGTTATTGTCAATCAACTTTATATGATTAAGCTTGGTAGCGGCTCTGACAGCGAGATGTTCGACGCGGCGAATATTATTAGGGGATGATTTGTGGCAAAGGATGTATGGCTTCCAAAGGGATTTGAGTTAGCTGATGGTTCTAAAATCCGGGTACTCCTCTTTTCAGGCGAGGACTGGCAGATTTTCACTACCCAAGCCGCAGATAGCATTTTGGTTGCTCGTCCCGCGCTAGCTCAGAAATGGTGCGAAGCCGGTTTTCTCAATGAGTCGTTACTTGGGAGTTTAACGTTTGGCTCTGTTTCTTTACGGACTTTGAGTAGCCAGAAAAGATACATGCTGGTACCAGTTGAAAGCGGAAAATCGCCTGACAGAAAAGTAGATGCCATTGCATTTTCCTTTGCGTTAAAAGAATCCCGCAAATTTTCTGAGAATGCTTCATTCCATGACGCGATTTACGTAGAGCAGTATTCACGGCTTCTCCCGACGTGGACACTGACGCCAAATGTTGAAGATGAAGTAGTTTTGGGGACTTGGATTACCGGTGGTGTGGTCATTTCAACGAATTCCTTCCGGCGACTGAGCAATCTGACTGGCTGGATGTCTGTATCTGATTTGGCCGAGATTATTACGGCAGCAGGTTTTCATGTCCCACCCGATGCCGGGTTGCTTATCAAACGGAAGACTAGTTCTCGAAAGCACTTTGATGAGAAGACAGTGCATGCTGAAGGGGCCGTTCAGGCTGAACAACCCGAGCCTGCCGAGGCTATTACGGGGCCCGGAGTGTTTACTTTACCTGGACGGCCACAACTTGAAGAGTTTTTCAATGAGCATGTGATCGACATCATTTTTAATGCTGAGAAATACCAACCGATGGGCATCGAGTTTCCATCGGCTATCGTCTTACATGGACCACCTGGCTGCGGCAAGACCTTCGCTGCGGAACGGCTTGTAGAGTTCATAGACTGGCCGAGCTTTTCTATTGATTCAAATAGCGTTGGTAGCCCTTACATACACGAGACAAGTAAGAGGATTTCAGCGATCTTCGACAAGGCTATCGATTCAGCTCCCTCAGTCGTTATTATTGACGAAATGGAATCGTTTTTGTCAGATCGTCGATCCGGTGTTACGTCCAGCCTGCACCACGTTGAGGAAGTATCGGAGTTTTTAAGAAAAATCCCAGAAGCAATCAAAAACAAGGTTTTGATTATCGCCATGACAAACGTTATTGATATGATTGATCCAGCTATTCTCAGGAGAGGGCGTTTTGACCATGTAGTTGAAGTTGGGATGCCTTCAAGATCCGAAGTAAAAACGCTTCTCGAATCTCTCTTAAGGAAACTCCCTAAGTCGGAGGATCTTGAACTGGATGAGGTTGTCGATGCCTTAACAGACAAACCGCTCTCTGACTCGGCTTTTGTTATCCGAGAAGCAGCAAGACTTGCGGCCAAATCTAGGAAGACAATGCTTGATCAAGATAGTATAACTGCAGCTCTGAAAAGTCTTCCTGATTCAAAAGAGAAAAAGGCCAATCCAATCGGATTCGTGCGGGATTGAAAGTATGGAGGAGGCCGTGGATCTTTTACAAAATCCTTTTCACATTCTAAATGCAACCCCACGGGATAATCGTCGAAGGATTATGGAACTATCTGAGGAGCGTGGCTTGTTGCTTGACACCAACATATGCACGAAGGCTCGTTCTGATCTGATAACCCCCAGAAAGCGACTCTCTGTGGAGATCGCCTGGCTACCTGGCCTTGGGCCGAAGAGAGCAATCCAAGTTTTGTCAATGCTGGAGAACTCAATTTATAGTCTGCTTGCGATGGACAAACTCACCTTCATCTCAAAGGCTAACTTGCTTGCTGCGGGATTATCGCGACTCCCAGCCGAGACGCCCGTTGATGATTTTGTAACTTGGATACTCGAACTTGCATGGGTTTTTGAAAAAATTGATCCAGAGGAACTGTGCACAATTATCAACGAGGAACGTATTGTTTCTGGTTTCCCCGAAGTAACAGACCTATCGATGGTTGAAGAAGAAATTCAGGAACGTCAACGCCACTACCGCCAGGTTATTAAATCAGCGCTAGATAAACTCTCAGCCAAGAACTTGGTGAAAGCTGTTACTGCTGCAGTTGAAAATGCAACGCATAACGGAAATGATCATGGACCGACTTTGATAGTAGATCTGGTTGACTCATATGAGATTGAGGCGCAAGCGTTTCTTGAAAAAGAAACGCGAAATGTTGAAGTTCTTATTGAAAAGCTAAAGGCTGCTGCTGCCGCTGAACGTCCAGATTCAACCTTGACGACAATGATTAACCAGCTTATGCAAGTCGTGAAAAACTGGGATTTTATTGCTCAGCCCATTCAAGTCAGCAAGAAGAGTAGGGGATTGGATCATGACGCCAGCCTCCGAGTTGCGGGACTTGTGAGGAATTTGGCCGTTGATCTGTTCAACAAACATGGAAAACTAGAGCTTTCACAGCAACTCACGAATATGCTTCAAGAGTTGTTTGCAGATGTTACGGAGGTCGCTGAGCGCACGGCTGAAGACGTGAGGGCGCTGAGTGATATTGCTGAGAAGCGTGAGCGGTTGATTGAGGATGCGAAGAAGAATGCTGAAGAGTGGCGCAGAGAAATCACCTATGAAGCCAACGTGGGTGCCCTATTCAAAGACAAGCTGCGCATTTCTCCTGATGGGATTGAATGGAAAGGGCGTCGGTGGGAGTTGGATTGTATTACTGCGATAAGGTGGAGTGGAACGCGTCATTCACTCAATGGTATCCCAACAGTTACTACATATAGCATCGTTTTTGGAAACAGCGATGGTTACTCCTCAATCGAACTGAGGAAACAAGACATTTACAGTAATTTTGTTGATCGCCTTTGGAAAACAGTTGGTGTTAGGCTGTTGACCAAATACCTGGAAGGCTTGCGTGATGGTAAACAATACCGGTTCGGAACTACGATTGTAAATGACCGAGGAATTGAACTGGAGCGCAAAAAATTCTTTTCTAATAATGAACGCGTTTTTTGCCGCTGGAATGAGTTGGTCATCTGGGATGGACCTGGTGTCTTTTGTATTGGGAAAAAGGAAGACAGAAAGCTGTTAGCAATGTTATCATATCAGGAGGAGGACAACATTCACGTACTTGAGGCAGCAATCCGTATGTTTTGGAAACGGGGAGGTGACAGGTTGAGTAGCCTTCTGGAAGAGCAATAGTAATGGATGATAAAGACAACAAACGGGGATTTTCTGGTCTATCTGACTTAGCTTCTGATGTAAGCAGTAGCGATGATGTTTCAAACCCAGCGACATCCTCTCAGCCCCCCAAGCCTCCTCAATACGAGCACAGACCATCTATCGACGGTGAAACAGAGATCGCCGATGATATTCTCTATAACCTTTGTCCTCAATACGAGCACAGACCATCTATCGACGATGAAACAGGGCGTAGGGTTTCTCGTTCCTTTGGGCCAATTAGAGACTTATCCATTCTGCTGCAGCGCCTTCTCAATGATGTTCCTCCGGGTGTTCAACGCGTTGGATGGAAATGGATTCTCGGTATTATCGCTGTAATTTTTGTGATTTGGCTCATCAATTATAGTGGGGATCAGGACTCGGGGAAACGATCGAATAGTCCACCCCCTACGGCACCTAGATCTTATGACAATCGACCTAGTCGAAGTACCCTAGCACAGAAAATCAAAGACGGAAAAGCACGTGCGCAGCAAATGGAAGCAGAGATCCAGGATATGGACGCCCGTCTCCAGGAGTATCAAAATAGACTCAGGCTGTATCGGGATTCTGACATGGTTGACGAGCACAACATGCTTGTTCCACAATTCAATTCTCTGGTTAGTGAGCGGAATGATCTTTATGAAGAATACAAAAGCCTCGTAGATGAAGTTAATGCCAAGGTGACTCTCTATAATTCATTACGCCGGTAATGGAATTGGAACTTATAAAAAAGTTGCTTCGAGCTTCCAACCACTTGCTGAACCACGGAAGGACAGGTGTTGAAGCTTATGGCTGAGGATTATCCCAAAGATAAGAAAGGATTTTCCGGCCTTTCAGACTTAGCATCAGATGGAAGGCAATGTGGACGTTGTTGCTTTCGTTGTGTTGTGGCCAACATAGCTCACATTTCATCCAGTAATTCACGACCAAGGTCAAAAGACCATATACTTGATAAGTAGGTGATATACGTAACAAATCCTGCCACTATAAGCCAAGCCGATATGGTTTCCTTAGCATCTTGCCAACGGGCTATATCCGCTTGTCTTTTTTTCCTCTCTGACACCCTGCTGTCAGGTAAGTATATAAAATAATATTTGTATTTTTAATTTCATAGGGATAGAATGGTTTTATAAAAACAGGTGGGGTTATTTCAATAAAGGGCAGGAGTAGGTAGGACCGTTTCTCTGGTTTATTTAGTTTCTCTCATTTCTTTGGTTTTTAACCAGATAAATGCAGTTGTTTCGTTACTCTCTGTTCTAAACTGATGTATTGGTGGGGTTATCGGTGGGGGAAAATTCTTGCAGCAGAAGATAACTGAAAAATTACAAAATATAAATTGGATACTCTCAAGTTATCTCTGCTTAAAGGGCAAAAAAAAATAGGTCATTAAAAACTCCGATTTCATCTACAAAAGGGGGTACTGATGAGCTTATGGAAAGTTACCGATAAAGGGCCAAAAAAGATTACTGAGACAAACCCTAAACAAGAAAAGATGCTTGAAGAAAAATTAGAAGATTGGATTGCTACTGATCCAACTATTCTGGGTGAGCCTCTTTTAATTCTTGGTCGTCAGGTAATCATTCCGGATACTAAAGACCGACTTGACCTATTGGCTGCGGATCCTCAGGGCAATACAGTTATTATAGAATTAAAAAGGGGTAAGTTGAAAGATCCTGTGGATATGCAGGCTTTACGATACGCAAGTTATATATCCAAATGGCGATTTGAAGATTTTGAAAACATACTACGTAATTATAATAAAAAAGTAGGTGACCCCGATTTCAATTTTATTTCAATATACGAAGAATTTTGTGAAGATGCAGGTATTGACGAAGTACCTGATTTGAATAAAGACCAAAGGACAATTATCGTTGGCGGTTCCGTGAAGGAGAAGCTGGGTAGCGTGGCGTTATGGTTATTTGAACGTGGTATTGATATTAAGGTAATTGAAATACAGATCCACAAAGACGGTGATGATATCTTAATCGAGCCCAACATCGTGGTCCCTCCTCCAATTAATAAGTTTGCAGACGTGGGTGGCGGTAAAACGCCAGGTCCGCCTTGGATTATTGATGGGAAGAGTTGGCATCTTAATAAGAGATGCAGCGAAAAAACGAAAGAAATGTTCGTTACGATAGATGAGATTATTCAACAGAATTTTGAAATTAATGGCCCTATATGGAAGCAGAAACACTATATAGCATACCGTGTGAATAATTATAATTGGTTGATTATTATAACCGCTCAGAATTATTTGCGTTTAGATTTCTTAGTGAAAGCAAATTCTTTTAAAAGCGATGACATTGCTTCTCGGCTCAAGATTGCCAAGTTTGATATAGAAGAAACGTTATCTGAGAAATTTGGCCTTCCAAGTTCAGTATTGGTTAAGAATCGCAACGAGAATACTGATCGCATTTTTTTACGGGTAAAAGATGATTTTAATATACACTCAGATACATTTCTCAGTTTTCTGAAGGACGTATATAAAGCGTTTCCAAAAGGAGATGCAAACATATAATCGTAGAATATGGTAACACCTATGACACAGATAGAACGCCAGCAAGCGGTATTTGACCTTCTGAGAAACTTCCAGGGCATTGAGCCGCTCAAGGAGTTGTTCTGGAGAGAGCTCAACTACGAGCGGATCAATGAATCTCTTTCACGCAGGGCATGGACAGATACTGTCAGCAAATTTCTTGCCGACGATCCTGTCCTCTTTGCTTCCGGCGGGAGCGATGCCGCTTTTCATGTGGTATATGCGCGCATTGCATCAGACACACTGTTTCTCGGTCCGGAGAGGCTCGTCGTTAACAGGCTCCTCAAAGAGCATCCCTACGCCCTTTTTATTGTTTCCAATGCAGGACAGGATAAATGGCATTTCATCAACGTAAAATATGACGAAGAAGAAAAGAAGAGAAAGGTCTTCAGGCGCATCACCGTTAGCCCTCACGAGCGCCTTCGCACTGCCGCCGAAAGGATAGCCCTCATTGATCTTGAGAAAATTGGGGGTGACCTTTTTGGAATCGCCCCACTTGCTATTCAAAAAGCACATGATGAGGCATTCGATGTTGAGGCCGTTACCGAGCAGTTCTTTGAAGAATACAAGGCAATCTTTAATATACTACAGAGAGATCTCACACGACAAACAAAAGACACCCATTGGGCGCATGATTATTCTCTACAGTTCTTAAACCGTTGCATGTTCCTTTACTTCATTCAGCGAAAAGGCTGGCTTGGTGAAGACAGGGAGTTTTTGAGAACCTTCTGGGAGACGTACTGGCGTTCCAATAGACCGGACAACTCTTTTGTAGATGAGTGGCTCAAGATACTCTTTTTCGAGGCATTCAACAACAAGTTCCACGGAGGATATCGCCAGTTCCCGCCTCACATAAAGGACATTCTCCAGACAGCGCCATATCTTAATGGCGGTCTATTCAAGAAGAACAGAATTGACGAACTGCACAATTTTGCCATTAACGACCAATCATTCAAACAGATATTTATTTTTCTTGAAAGGTACAACTTTACCATCGCAGAGGACAGCCCCCTCGACCAGGAAGTTGCCGTGGACCCCGAAATGATCGGGAAGGTATACGAAAGCCTTGTAAATGTCTCTGAGGAGGCAACCGAACGGGGAGATGCGGGCATCTTCTACACTCCGCGCATTGAGATCGATCTCATGTGCAGGCTCTCTCTTGTCGATTACCTCGCGAACCATCTCGGCGACAATTATAAATCACTTCTCTACCAGTTTGTCTTTGCCATCGAGGAAAACGATAAAGAGAACATCGATAATACAATAACAAAAGCACGCCTGTGGGAATCGATCCAACCGCTCATCACCGACGTAACCGTCCTTGACCCGGCCTGTGGTTCAGGCTCGTTCCTTGTGGGCATGCTCAACATCCTCAATGACCTCCAGGAGAGGGTTCAAAAGAAGCTCAAGATAAGCGAGGATGTGTATGAACGGAAGAAAAGGATCATCGGCCAATCCCTCTATGGCGTTGATGTCATGGAATGGGCCTGCCATGTAGCAGAACTTCGGCTTTGGCTTGCCCTGATCGGCGATGCCGAAATAGAAAAGCACGACCTCCATGTCCGAAATGAGCCGTTGCTTCCGCATTTCTCTTTCAAGATACGTTGCGGTGACAGCCTCGTTCAGGAGATAGGAGGAGTGCAGTTTTTTCACAGGAGACAGATACAGGGCATAACGCAAACACTAAAGGGACGCATCAAAAAATTAAAGATAGAGAAACTCAAATTTTATAACAATATCGAGGGGAGAAAATATAATTCCGATGTAGAGATAAAACATGAAGAGAAGAAACTTTTTAATGATATTCTTGAAAATAGCGAATTACAGTTACGCGAAAAGATGAGGACCCTTCAGATTAGTATCGATGGTGATACGGGTCAGATGACCATGCCTGGTGTATACACAAAGAAACCACGACAAATGGCTCTTGATGCCGTTAAATGGCAAAAAGAGATGGATTTGCTCAAAGAAGAACTGAATCATATTAGTCATTCACGCGTAGCAATGATGAATCAAAGTGATATTAATCCTTTTGTCTGGGATATTGCCTTTGTCGAGATCTTTGAGGGAAACAAAGAAGGTTTTGATATTGTTATAGGCAACCCACCCTATGTAAGGCAGGAGAATATTGCGGATCCGAAACTACCCAGAGAAAAGATTACAACAGAGAATAAGAAGATATATAAAAGTAAACTTGCTATTTCTGTCTACAACGCATTTCCATATTTTTTTAATTCTAATCGCAGGCTAGAAGCAAAGA